>Ga0181371_1000121_pt1 | contig 16991 bp, 14 predicted proteins | sample LowvirmetaG_6_FD_130087 | JGI IMG/M metagenome (GOLD analysis project Ga0181371, IMG submission 130087) | Marine viral communities from the Subarctic Pacific Ocean - Lowphox_07 viral metaG | ecosystem: Environmental > Aquatic > Marine > Oceanic | place: Subarctic Pacific Ocean | collected...
GTACGGACAATGTCGGCGGCTTTTTCCAACATGGGAACTTCCTCACCGAACCAGACGATATGGGGACGAAGCTGGGCGCCGCGATCACAGGTGTCACCGGGATTGATGTCACGGTAACCGATGTCGTAAACGAGCTCCGGATACCTGGAACTACGGGCTTTGGTCAACTCTCCGTGGAGATGAATCACATTGCTGGCGCCACCGCGCTCATGGAGATCGTCCACGTTCTGGGTAACAACCGTCACCCGGTAGCGCTGTTCCAGTTCCGCCAGCAAGCGATGTGCCCGGTTGGGTTGGGCAGATGCCAGCTGGCGGCGGCGGTCATTGTAGAACCGCAGCACCAGCTCCTGGTTGCGGGCAAACGCCTCGGGCGTGGCCACATCGTACACACTGTGCTGCTCCCACAACCCGCCATTGTCACGGAACGTGGAAAGGCCGCTCTCGGCGCTGATGCCAGCGCCTGTCAGTACAACGATGTGATCCTGCATCAGTCGAAGATCTTGCCCGGGTTCATGATGCCCTTGGGATCAAATACCTGTTTGATCCCCTTCAAATAGGCGATTTCCGCCTCACTGCGCGTGTAGTGCAGGTAGGGCTTCTTGGTCATACCCACGCCGTGCTCGGCTGACACACTGCCCTGGTAGCGCTCGACAATCTCGAACACCCACTTGTTGACCTGCTGGCACTTCTCGAAGAAATCCTCGTTGGCCATACCCTCGGGCTTGAGGATATTGAGGTGCAGGTTGCCATCGCCGATGTGGCCGAACCAGATAATCTCGAAGTCCGGATAATGCTCGGTGACCACCGCATCGATTTCCTGAAGGAAACCGGGCACTTTGGACACCACCACGGAGATGTCGTTCTTGTAGGGCGTTCGGGGTGCGATGGATTCCGATATGCGCTCGCGCAACTGCCACAGGTTCTGGGCCTGGGTTTCGCTCTGGCTGATCACACCATCCAGCACCCAACCGCTCTCAACGCACTGCTCGAACAGCGCCATGGCATCATCCATCACCTGATCGGAGACAGATTCGAACTCCATCAGTGCGTAGTAAGGCGCCTCGGTTTCAAACGGCGCCTGCACCTGGCCATGGGCCAATACATGCCCCATAGCCTGATGGGAGAAAAACTCATAGGCGGTGAGGTCGATCTTCTTCTGGAAGGTCTGCAGCACATCCATGGTGTTGGTCAGGTCGTTCAGCCCCAGAACCAGCACGGTCAGGTTATCCGGCTTGCGGGACAGCTTCATGGTGGCTTCGGTGATGAAGCCCAGAGTGCCCTCCGCGCCGATAAACAAATGGCGCAAATCGTAACCGGTGTTGTTCTTCTCCAGATCCTTGTTCAGATCCAGAATATCGCCCTTACCGGTTACTACTTTGAGCCCCGCCACCCAGTCCCGGCTCATGCCATAACGGATCACCTTGATACCGCCAGCGTTGGTAGAGAGGTTGCCACCGAGTTGGCTGGAACCGGCGGAGGCAAAGTCCACGGGGTAATACAGACCATTCTCTTCGGCAAAATTCTGCAGCTGCTCGGTAACAACGCCCGCCTGACAACGGACCGTTCGATCGCTGGCGTTGAAATCCAGAATCTGGTTCATGTTATCGAACGCCACAACCACTTCACCGTTGGCGGCCACCGCACCGGCACTCAGACCTGTCCGACCGCCGGACGGCACCAGCGCCACCTGATTCTCGTTGGCAAACGTCACCAGTGCCTGAACCTGCTCGGTGGTCTTGGGCAACGCGATCGCCAACGGCTTGGGTGGGTAGATCTTGGTCCAGTCCTTGCCGTAGGTGTCCAGATCCGCCGGATCGGTCAGCACCTTGCCGGGCGCATCGCCGGTGGCCATCAGGTCTTTGAGGGAAGCAATGATCTGTTCAGAATTCATGGAATTTTCGGTCTCGTCAGGTTTGGGCCGGAGCATCCTGCAACAGGAATCACAGACAGTTGATTCAGGCAAACCGGCGCGCTGTGAAAATCTGCGTTTATGGTATCATACCGCCCCTGTTCTGTGAGCCAGCCCTGACGATCACTGGCCACAGGTCATTTCACGTGACGAAAGGTTCGGAAGCAAGCCCATGTCAAATACGTCTCTTGAGAAGAGCAAAATCCGTATCCTGCTGCTGGAAGGCGTGCATCAATCTGCCATTGATACCCTGAACGCTGCGGGCTATACCAACATCGAGTATCTGACTCACTCGCTGGCCGAGGAAGAGCTGATCGAGAAGATTGCCGACGCGCACTTCATCGGCATCCGCTCGCGCACCCAGCTGACCGAGAAGGTATTTGAAGCCGCCAAGAAGCTGGTGGCCGTGGGCTGTTTCTGTATTGGCACCAACCAGGTGGATCTGCAGGCCGCCACCCGGCGCGGCATTGCCGTCTTCAACGCGCCCTTCTCCAACACCCGGAGCGTTGCCGAACTGGTTCTGGCCCAGGCCATCCTGCTCCTGCGCGGTGTTCCGGAGAAAAACGCCAAGGCCCATCGCGGTGAATGGCTCAAGTCAGCCAAGGACAGCTACGAAATCCGTGGCAAGAAGCTGGGCATCATCGGTTACGGCAACATCGGCACCCAGTTCAGTGTCCTGGCCGAAGGCCTGGGCATGGACGTGTATTTCTACGATGTGGTCTCCAAACTGTCGATCGGCAACGCCACCCAGGTAGGCACGCTCCAGGAACTGTTGAACATTGCCGATGTGGTCAGCCTGCACGTGCCGGAAACACCGGCCACCAAGTACATGTTCAAGGCTGAGCAATTTGCCCAGATGAAACCCGGCAGCATTCTGATGAATGCCTCCCGTGGCACGGTTGTCGACATTGACGCCCTGGCCGACGCTCTGGGCAGCGGCAAACTGCTGGGTGCCGCCATCGACGTGTTCCCGGTTGAACCCAAGTCTAACGACGAGGAATTCGTGTCTCCGCTGCGGGAATTCGACAACGTGATCCTGACCCCGCACGTGGGCGGTTCCACCATCGAAGCCCAGGAAAACATCGGTCGGGAAGTGGCGGAAAAGCTGGCGATGTACAGCGACAATGGCACGTCCGTTTCTTCCGTGAACTTCCCGGAAGTGGCACTGCCGTCCCACCCCAACCAGCACCGCCTGCTGCACATCCATGAAAACGTGCCCGGCGTGATGTCCGAAATCAACCAGGTATTCTCCGAGAACGGCATCAACGTTTGCGGTCAGTACCTGCAGACCAAGGAAGACATCGGTTACGTGGTCGTGGATGTGGACAAAGAGTATGGCGAACTGGCACTGGAAAAGCTGCTCAAGGTGAAGGGAACGATTCGCTGTCGCGTCCTGTTCTGATTCACGGCCTGGCACAAAAAAACCGGAGCATTTGCCCCGGTTTTTTTATGTCAGCGAAGCGCCCTGTTTACTGCATGGGCACCAGCGTCAGCTCAACACGACGGTTCTGCTCGCGACCCGCCGCGGTATCGTTGGACGCTACGGGGTAGCGCTCACCGTAACCAACAGCCCGGGTCCGCTTGGGCTCAATGCCCTGATTCAGCAGGAAGTCACGTACAGAAGAGGCGCGACGCTCGCTGAGCAGCTGGTTATAGCTGTCTGAGCCGGAGCTGTCGGTATGCCCCTCGATCTGGATAATGGTCTTGTCATATTCCTTCAGGACCAGACCCACAGACTCCAGGGTGCCACTGAATGACGGCTTGATCGTCGATTCATTCAGGTCGAAGGTGATGTTGCCCGGCATCACCAGCTCAATCTCGTCACCGTTGCGCACCACGCGGACACCGGTGCCTTCCAGCTGGCGACGCAGCTCGGCTTCCTGCTTGTCCATGTAGTAACCGATACCACCGCCAATGGCCGCACCACTGGCTGCGCCGATCAGTGCGCCTTTACCACGATCGCTGCTGCTGGAGGTTGCGGCACCGATGGCAGCGCCGCCAATGGCGCCAATGATACTGCCCTTGGTTGCACTGGAGGTTTTCTCCTCGCCGGTATAGGGGTCATAGGTCATGCAACCACCGAGACCGACAGTGGCCACTGCAAACGCGAGTATTGTCTTTTTCACAACTATCTCCTGTGCCTGATGTTCCTGGCAGAGACCGCTAGCGGGTCTGTGATGCCGAGTTCGTAAACGTATCAATGATGGTATTGAATACGGTTGCCTGCAAATCCTGAGCTTCGTTCACAAGATGATGACGTCCGTCAGGGATTTTCAGTTCCTCCACCGAGGAAAATTTATTCCGGATTATGCGCAAATTGTGTTGCCAGTCGACGGTAAGATCCTTTTCACCTTGCACTACGGTCACGGGAAAGTCGACAGGCCGGGCGGATTCGATGTGGGGCACCCATTTTCGCAACGCACTGACCCAGTCCACATGCACCGCCCTGGCCTGGAGCGGATCATGCTCCCGCAAAAACCGGAGGAATCGGCTATTGCCGCTATTCTCCGCAAACACCCGCCGCCACCGCGAAACAAACGGTTTGGCGATGCTATGCAGCACCTTTGCTCCCAACCAGCCCGCAGGTCTCACCAAGGGCGCGAGAAGCACCACCTCCCGAAAGTCGGAAGTCTGCTGGTTGTGCTGGTTGGACAACAGGTAGTCGATCAGGATCGCACCACCGGTGCTCTGACCGACCGCAAACCAGGGCTGACGCACCTTTTCCCTGACCTGAGCCATAACGTCTGCCAGAACCCCCTGGTACTCCAGAAAACTGCCAATCGCCGCCGGCGTACCGCTGGAGAGACCGTGTCCTGGCTGATCATAAGCCAGAACATCAAAGCCGGCTCCCAGACAACGATCAATCAACTGGCTGTACAATCCGACATGATCGAAATAGCCGTGCAGAATAAACACTGTGCCACGCTCAATTGCCTGCTCTGGCAACCGGAAATAGTGCACCATGACCTCATGATCGCACGCTTTGACATAACCCTGGTGGTATGCCACATCCGGATGCTCTACCCAGAGATCCAGGCCGTAAAAGCGGCAATAGGCCACCATTTCATCACTGAGATCCCGCGAGCAGGCCGGGTCGAACGGTTCGAGTCTGTCCAGGAGCGAGTGTCTGTCCCAATCCGGTATTTCTATGGTATCTGTTTTCCAGTACACGTAGAGTTAAACGCCTGTCATGAATGAGTTATGAATTTTGGCTTCCAATCCTAACCCATAGCAGGGGAAAGACACAGATGTTGCAACAGCTTCTGGAGACTGCGTTGCGCCAGACCATGAACCGGTTGGTCAGACCGGTTCTCACCCCGGCAGTACCTGTTTCACTCCAGCGACGCATTGTGCGCCAGGCTTACCGGAGTTCCATGCCACCGCGGGGGGCAAGCTTCGAAAACACCACAGTGGGCGGCATTCCGGCCATCAGCACCAGTTTTGGCAACAACCCTCACGGCGCTGTTCTCTATCTGCACGGCGGTGGCTATATTATCGGTTCCTCCAGCACTCACCGGGGCATAACCGGACACTTGGCCAAAACCAGCGGTTGCACCATCGTCACACCGGATTACCGACTGGCGCCCGAATGCCCATTTCCCGCCGCGCTGGATGATTCGGAGGCTTGCTGGAACGGACTGCTGGCGCAGGGCTTCAAACCGGAGCAGATTGCTATTGCCGGCGATTACGCCGGTGGGGGCCTCGCCGTTGCCCTCGCCATGCGGCTGCGTGACAAGGGCCAGCCGCTTCCGGCATCGCTCACGGTGTTTTCACCCTGGGTAGACCTCACTCAGGAAAAGCTCTACGCACCCGAATGTGAACCGGTGCTCCAGGCCAGCTGGACCAGCAAGGCAGCCCATCTCTATGCCGGCCAGGAATCCCTGACCAATCCGTTGATCTCACCCGTGTTCGGCGATTTGAGCGGCTTGCCACCCATGCTGATCCAGGTGGGCAGCCAGGAAATCCTGCTCAATGATGCCGAACGGCTGGCCGAGGCCGCAAACCGGCACGATGTGGAAACCCGCCTTGAGGTGTATAACAGCCTCTGGCACGTTTTTCAGGTGCATAGCGGGCAACTCGACCGGGCCACGGCCGCGATAGAGACCGCCGGTGAACACATCAAACGTCATCTGGCAGGCTGAGCTCACCCCGCGCCAAGGCCTCTTTCCTGGGCCGCGGCCACTGTTTTATGTGCCACTCCAACCGTGAAGCACGGCTTCGGTCTCCGGCCGGCGCGCTGAACACCAGCTCAAGCGGCCCCTTGCCCCTCAGACTACGCGCTCCCCGGGGAGCGCCTCCCTGATGTTCATGGAAACGCCGGTCAACGTCAGTGGTTATGCCTGTATACAGGGCCCCCCGTGCGGTTCGCACCATGTAAACGAACCAGCTAGCCAAGGTTCAGGGCCTCTTCCCGGTCCTTCACTTTTTTCTGCTGGATCCAGAGCCCCATCATGATCAGGACCAACCCGATGTAGGTGGAAGGCAGGATATGCTCACCCAGAATAAAATAGATAAACACCAGTGAAAGGAATGGCGAGATAAAAATCAGGTTGCTGACCTTCGAGGTGTTCTCCGCCTTCTTCATGGCGTAGGACCAAAGCACGAAAGCGATGCCCATCTCGAACACGCCAACATACAACGCAGCAGCAAGCGACGTTCCGGTGGCAAAGTTCAGGCCCTCCGTCCACCAGCAAATCAGAAGAATCACCGGCAGCCCGCACAGAAAATTCAGGAACAGGCCAACCACCGGATCACGGGTATCCCGGGTGGCAATAATCCAGTAGGACGCCCAGACCACAGTACTGCCCAGGGCGAGAGAAACCCCGAGCGGATCCTCGAAACTCAGGGAAGTCAGGGCACCACGGGTGGCAATCACCACCACCCCGGCATAGCAGATCAGACCTGCAACAATATCCAGCTTACGCAGCCGGTGCCCCAGAAACGGTACCGACATATAGGCCAGCACCAGTGCCCAGGTGTAGTTCAGCGGTTGCGCCTCCTGGGCCGGCAATCGGTCAAACGCGCCAAACAACAAAAAATAGTACAGACAGGGATTGATCAGCCCCATACCAAAGGACTGGGCATACTGTTTTTGACTGAGTGAAAACACCAGATGCCAGCGCCCCTGGAGCATCAGAATAATGGCCATCACGACTACCGACGCGGTGCAGGCAATCAGTAGCATCTGAACGGGAGCCAGCTCTCTCAGGGAGAGCTTGAACGCGGTTGCCACCGTGGACCATAACAGCACGGTACCCAGGCCATAGAGCATCGCCTGCTTCTGGTTAGTCATTCCCGGTCTCCTGCCATGACTCATTCCACCTATAAAGTGTCCGGCGATTGATCCCGAGAATCTGAGCGGCCCGGCGTTTGTTCCCATCAACGGCGTTCATTACCTGTCTCACATAATCCTGTTGCATTTTTTCCAAGGTGGGCCACTCCGATAATTTGTCGCTATGCCGCAATGGTGACTGACCAGCAACCTCAGCCTGCCGTTTACGTATCCGGTCAGGAAGATGATCTGGCTGAATGGTATCACCCTCACAAAAAGTCACCGCCCGCTCAATAGCACTGGAAAGCTCGCGCACATTGCCCGGAAACGGGTAATCCATCAAGGTCCGTAAGGTCACTTCACTTAACTTCATGAAGCCACGGCCATGACGCCCTGATGCCTCACGCAGGAAATGCATCGCCAACAGCTCGACGTCATCATCACGATCCCTGAGGGGAGGAACATTCAAACTGAGCGTTTCAAGGCGATAGTACAGATCTTCACGAAAACCGCCCGCGGACACCGCCTGTTGAAGATCGACGTGGGTGGAGGCGAGAATTCGAACATCGACGGATTCTTCCTGATCAGCGCCTACCGGTTTGACGCACCCTTCCTGGAGCACTCGGAGCAACTTGGCCTGCAACGCCAAGGGCATCTCCCCTATCTCATCCAGTAAAAGAGTGCCTCCGTCCGCCTCGGCAAAAAGCCCCTTCCGTGCCTGCCTGGCTCCCGTGAAGGCCCCTGCCTCGTGTCCAAAGAATTCACTTTCCATGAGATCACTGGGGATACCAGCACAGTTAACTGCAAGAAAAGGACTGTCCCGGCGATCACTCTCCCTGTGAATTGCCCTCGCTACCAGCTCCTTACCGGTGCCACTCTCACCATTAATCAGAACTGCGGCGTGGCTCCGGGCAACCTGCCGAATTTCAGACCGGAGCTTCACAATAGACTCGCTCTCGCCAACCAGTCCGAGAGAGTGGTCTTTGCCATCGACTGATCGCAGCTGGTCAAGTTGGCGACTCAGGTCTGCCTGGGCCAGAAGGCGTCGAATCTTAAGCCTGAGATGGTCCGTCGAGAGCGGTTTGGTGAGAAAATCATCAGCCCCTGCCTTTAACGCCTCGACGGCCTGATCCACAGTCCCGAAAGCTGTGATGATCACGAACGGCAGGCTTTGCCCCTGTGCCTGAAGAGATTTCAGAACCTCCAGCCCATCACCATCGGGTAAACGAAGATCCGAAACCACCAGATCTGGAGCATTTGAATCAGCAAGCTCGCACCCTTCCCGGACACTCCCCGCCCGTACAACGTGATAACCATCAAGCTCAAGCTCCTCGGCTAACAGCAGGCTCAGGCTCGCATCATCTTCAACCAGCAGGATTCTCGGGCCAGGTTGTTTCATTTTGCACTCCCCCCGATCGGCCAGAACAGTCTCATTCTGCACCCGCCATCGGCACTTTCAGTCACTTCAATTCTCCCGCCATGCTCCTTCAAAACACTGCTGACCACTGCCAGACCAAGACCGGTACCTTCACCAGCCGGACGGGTACTGTAAAAAGGTTCAAATATCGATTCACGCCGGGATTCTTCTATGCCGGGGCCGTCATCGTCTACTCGAACCTCGAACTCCGATTCGCTCATATGAAGTGATAGCGTGACTTCTGACTGTGCAGCCTGACAGGCGTTGCGGACAACATTCAGGCAGGCGAGCTCAAGCCTGACCGGCTCGGCTTGTATCACAGCATCAAGATCCAGACCCTCGCCAACCACCCTTTTTCCGGTGCACCGTTCATCTTCCCGGACGCGCTCGAGGACGTCCCGAAGCACAGCCTGCAGTTGCACCGGTCTCCGTGAGTCAGGCACATGACGAAAGCAGTCCAGCAACTGCTGGATAATCCTCGTCATCCTCTCAACCTGCGATTCGATATCTGTCAGATGACGACGTTGTTCCGGTGGCAAGTCCTCTCTCTGCAGAATCCGGGCGCGCCCCTGTACGACGTTCAGAGGCGCGCCGAGTTCGTGGGCGACGCCGCCCGCAACACGGCCGATCATCGCAACCTTCTCCTGGTATTCCAGCCGCTCGGCCATTTCCAGTTCTTTGGCGATACGTGTTTCTATTTCTTCTTCCGCGAGCGCCATGCGTTCTCCAATGTCACGCAGGCCCGCATGGATCTGCTGCAGCTCCCGGGGCCCTGAGGCCGATGCCGTCACGCGCCAACGGCCGGGCGCCAGGCTAGCCATCGTCTGAAGCAAACCGTTTACATGGCGCCCAACGGCTCCATAGTGTCCGAGAATGACTACCAGAATTACCGTAACAGCCAGTATCGACCAGATTGATACGGCCCAGAGCCGGCTGGAGGCAACAAGGTCGTGAAAATCACTTCGCTGGCGTGTGACCTGCAGCAAGCCCTGGATACGACCATCCTCCGTGGTCAATGGCGTGAACTGGGAAAAAACAGATTCCCCATCGACTCGCCTGAAGGCACCACCCAACTCGCCGCTTGTAATTACCTGCTCCGCACTGGCGCTGTCGGCAACATCACTGTCCGCCACACCCAGGCTCGCTACCCTGGTGCCACTCTCATCAAAAACCGATGCCCCGGATACCCGCCCTATGCGGAATAGCGACTTCAGTGATTCCCCCATCACCAGTTCATCCTGCTCCTGCATCGCCCGTGACAATGGACCGCTGACAGCCCTGGTTACCAGCTCAAGGTCTTCCATGAGGCGATCATTCAACGCCTTTTCCACAGCATTGAGTCCGACTGAAATGGCCATGCCGCTTATAGCAAGCAATGGAACAACAATGCTGACCAGAAGCGTTAGCCGCAGAGAATGGAAAAATCGGCCAGCCGCTATCAAATAAGCCTTCATGATGGGTCCCGGAACAAAAATGTCACACACAAATGCCACATGTGACTTTTCGCCTCAACCTTAATTACTGAAATTTAACATCATAATCTATTTATATATTTGTTTTTAAAGCGTTTTTTAAAAACTTAAAAAGTGGCACACACCTTGTATTGTGATTTACCACGAGCAACACGAATTTCGTTTTCACAAACCTTGCCGGTGACATCAAACCGGCAACCATCAAACTGAAGGAGAGTTTTCATGAATAAACTTCTCGTATCCATCACTGCCTCCCTCGCACTCCTGGCTACGGGTCCGGCGCTGGGCCAGGAAAGCCAGCAGAGCCCGGCGTCGTCCGGAAGCTCCGAGGGATACTCGAATCCTGCTGCATCGGGCACCCAAAGGACCGACTTCACCGATGCCGAACTTAAGCAGTTCATTGACGCCCAATCCGGGATCAAGCAGGTACGCGAGGAATATATTGAGAAGATTGAATCTGCAGACTCCCAGCAGAAAGCTCAGGAGCTCCAGATGGAAGCGAACGACGAAATGGTGGAGATCATTCAATCTGAAGGAATCGATATTCCCACCTACAACGCCATCGCTACCGCTTACAGCAGCGAACCGCAAGTACGCAATCGCGTTGATGCCCTGATGTAATCGAGCAACATCGCTCACCAATCCGTTCGTCAGTTTTGCCCCGCTGGAAACAGCGGGGCTTTTTTCTGGAACCTCGCGGCACTCCTTACCTTCGGGATTCTTGTGGTACCTTGTAGCTGTTAATAGAAAAGGATCGAGAAACCTGGAGTTCCCGTTATGCGACACTTCCGTTTCAGGCTGTGGCCAGTTTGGGTCAGCCTGATTTTGGCATTGACCGGTTGTTCAGACAGCCAGAATACCGGCAGCGGGGACAACACTGCCAGCGCTCCGGAACCCCCTGAATACCCCGTCACCTGGCGCTTTGCTCTGGAAGAAATCGAGGGTAGCGTTCAGCACGCCTATGCCGAAGCGCTCAAGGAGCGCATTGAAGAGCGCTCCGATGGGAAGGTCGAAATCGACATTTTTCCCTATGGTTCACTGGGAACCTCAGCTCAGCTCACGGAGCTGGTCCGGAATGGCTCGGTCAGCCTCGCCTTCGCCTCCCCCGGGCATCTCGCCAACACCATTCCGGAGGTCGGCCTTTTTACCCTGCACTATGTTCTGCCGGACGACGCTGACGTAACCCGACAGGTTCTTGCGAGCCCGGAATTGCTCGACCTGTTTGAACAGCCTTACGCCCAGCAGAGCATGCAACTCCTCGGATTTGTGCCCGAGGGCTGGATGGCCTGGACTGCCAACAAGGCGCTTCGCACACCGGACGACTTCGAAGGACAACGGATCCGGACCATGACTTCCGACATGGCCGAGGAAGCCTTTCGGGCCTATGGCGCCGAACCGAGCCAGGCCCCCTATTCTCAGGTCTACAGCGACCTGCAACTGCGCAAGATTGATGGCCAGAGCAACCCCGTTTTTGCCATTGAAGAAATGGATTTTTATGAAGTCCAGAGCACCATGACGCTCGCAAGGCCGGCGCAGTTCGTTGCTTCAGTGGTTTCGAATCTTGACTGGTACAACGCATTATCGGAAAACCAGCAACAATGGCTGGATAATGGTCTCAATGACGTTGCTCAGATTGCCTGGGAGACCCAGGAGGAACTTAATCAGACCCGGCTCGAAAAAATGCTGGAAGAAGGACATCTGGAAGTCGTCCGCCTTACCGATGCAGAACGGGAGGCGTTCCGGCAGGCCAGCATGCCAGTGCGTGACATTTACCTGGAACGCACCGGCGAGAGTGGGCAGCGTATTTTTGAGCGGTTACGCCTGTTGATTAACGACACCGAAACCGGAGGTCAGAGTTCAGCTGGTTCCGGCGACGGGGGCTGAGACAAAACTGACGCCTTCCGAGGCAAGCGCACTTGCTCCCTTTGCCGTCAGTTCTGAAATAAAGCGAAACTGATCCTTCAACTCAACCGGGTAGGCCTTCAGCCGGTAACACATACCCCATGGCTTGTTGGACACCACCACCACGACAGGACGAAACGTCCGGGTCAGAGGGCAAGTGTAAGCCAAATCCCGGAGAAGGCTCATAACCCGGCTGACGTCGTGGTGGGGCTCAAGATTGAACTCCGCCACGCACATCAGGTTGTCAGTACCGTCGTTGGCATTGGCAATCAGCGAAGCCCAGAGTTTACTGTGGGGGATTACCACCACGGTGTCATCCGGCGTAACCAGCTCGGCAGCCCTGGTGCCAATCGAGCGTACCTCCCCGTACTGACCGTCCACTTCGATCCAGTCTCCAGGGCGATAAGGCATTTCGTACAGGGTTACAATGCCGGCAATCAGACTGTTCGCATAATCCTTGAACGCAAATCCCAGGGCCAGCCCCAACGCGCCAAAAATGGCGACCATGTTTTCAAACGAAGGCTCCACCAGTATCGGAACCACAATGATGATGGTCAGAACAATAATGACCAGCCTCAACAAAGGCACCGACGCCAGGATATAAAACCGGGGTTTGCCCCCCAGTTTACCTGCGATCCGCGGGAGCAGCTTCTGGATGGCGATGGTCAGGCCCGTTGCCAGCAGCACGATCATCAATGATTCCAGCAAGGCTGCGGAAGTAATCGCTGAAAACGCCTCTCGAATGCCGAGATCACCCATGGCTCATCTCCTAAAAGGTGTCGACCGGGAAGCCCCAGCTCTGCAAGTGCCGACGGATCGAAGGGTATCCATGTGCAGTAACCCTCCAGCAAGCATCGGAGGCCTCGTACTCGATGAGCTCTAATCGCGCTAGCCGCGCCAGAACAAATCCCATCTCATGGTCTGCGACGCCGGTTACCAGCTGCAACTCAGAACTGTCCAGGCCATCATGCAGAAGCAAGGCATGCAAAAGCAGGCCAATGTTATCGCCCTTGCTCTGGGGCACTGTCGGAAGACCTAATTGATCAAAAGGCACAACCCAAACCTTGAAGACTCCGCCGCTGTTACCGGAAACCTCGCCAGGCTCCTTGGTGTCTGTCTCTTCTTCGGGTCTGGCCCTGAGCGCACGACGCCAGATCGCCAAGGCAACGCCCGGATTCCCCCTGGCGACGGAGGCGAGATCCCGGAGAAAGCCGCTGTGTTTGCGTTTTTTCCCGTCACTCTCATCTGCCATCGGCAAAACCCATAAACCATCGTCTGCCATTCGGGCGGTTATTAACTTGTTGCTACCGCCACCAGCGAGAGACTCAAACCACATACCGAGTTCCGCTGCCCCCATGGCCGAGGTTGTCACCGGCGCAAAGTGCGCATCTTCCAGGTAACTGGACCAGAATTGCCAGCACCAGCTCGAGCAACCAATAACGCCAGGGGCAAGCGCCCCGGCGGCAACCCGACGCAGTAATTCCCGAACCAGGGTCAGACCAGAAAGATGGCGCAACCAGAAATCAGCCAGCTCGGGAATCACCCAGGGTCTGGAAAGGTCTTGCCTGTCCCACCACTCCCAGGCGCCCTGGTCATTCAGAAGCAGGTTCTCGGGAGGCACGATCAGCGACCATTGTTTCGCGTCGCCATGACGCTTCTGTTCAACTTGGGGGAAACATTCAAGGGTGGAACGTATACCCGAAAACGGCGGCGCCACCAGTAACGTCACGCCATGGCGAACAACGTCCTTGGACATGCGATCTTCAAGAGCGCCAGACAATGTGCCAGCCAGTTCGAGGAAGTCGGGTCGGGGAGCAAAAGACTCAAGCTTCTCCACGGAAAGCTCCGGAAGGTTATCGAGGCTTTCAAATGTTTCGTTATCGGATACAACACCCGCCCCAATCTGTGCAAGGGCATGGCGAAAAGAATCTTTCAATGACCGTCGCACCGAGGTCTCGGGCACTCTCCATTGCTCAACGGGGATGAGGCCACCGGGCATCCCTACGGACTCTGACTTCTCAACATGCTTTTCCTTCAATCCCTTCGCTCCCCCGCATCACGCCGCTTCAGCTACTCCGGCACCAGCCAATCAATATCATGGGACAGATTCAAAACGTCCGACCCGGCAACGTCGTTCATCATTGCAGATAACCGGGCATCAAAACCCCAGGGCGGATTTACCACCAGCATGCCGGATCCGATCATGCCGCGCGCCGGCGGGTTGCTCAGAGAAACCTCACTGCACAGCACCTTGCGCACATCAGTATGCCTGACGGCCTCTTTCAACTGAACTTGCAGTCCGCTGGTGAGAATCGGATACCAGACAAGATAGACCCCATGACGGCACTTTTGCCATGCTTTTCCCAGGGTTTCAGCAACGTCAACATAATCGGATTTGATCTCGTAGGAGGGATCAATGAGCGTAAGCAGGCGCGGCTGTTTTGGTGGCAACTGTTTGAGCAGCCCAGACAGGCCATCCTGCCTGAGCACGCGAACCGGTGCTTCGGAAGCCCAACCCGCCAACTGTTCACTCTCGCTCGGATGGAGTTCGAAAAGCGTCAGCGCGTCCCCGGCCCTGAGAAAATGCTGGAACCAGACCGGAGACCCCGGGTAAACGGAAAGTTCGCCACTACCGGCATTGAATCCCGCCAGCACATCCAGAAACGGCTTCCAATCCTCGGACCGAAGCCGATCTTTGGCGCCCCAAAGCTTCTGAACGCCTTCATCGGCCTCTCCCGTCTTCCGGGCCCGCTCACCTCGCAGATCGTATATGGCGCTTCCGGCATGGGTGTCGAAACAGGCAATGCCGGATGATTTCGCCTGCATCATGGTCTGGACCAGTACCAGGGCCCCATGTTTCTGGACATCAGCGAAATTGCCGGCGTGGAAGGCGTGCATATAACTCAACATACAAGAATAGCTCCCTGGTGACGGGGCCATTAAGCCCGATCACGGCTGCCCAGGGCAAGAGCACTTTCGTCAATCCTGATCACACTGGTCCTTTTCCCGCTTGCGTTTTCATATACGGGCAACCATAATCCTGAACGCTAATATTTATCATTCGCGCCACGATTACCCAAACTTGGAGAAAGGAATGACGTCCATGTTTCGTCCAGCCCCGCTGGCATTAACAGTAACCGCTCTGCTGACTGCAGGCTGCGCTAATCATCCCTGGTCCGCCGAAGACTCTCAGCCGGCAACCAAAGCCTCAGTGGTCAATCACTACGCCGACCTGGCTCACGCCAACTATGAGGATGCCCTGACCACAGCACGAGCCCTGGACGAAGCCACCGATCAACTGATTGCCAACCCGACCGAACCCAACCTGGCCGCAGCTAAAAAAGCCTGGCTTGCGGCGCGCGTGCCCTACCAACAAACCGAAGTGTTCCGCTTTGGCAACGCCATTGTCGATGACTGGGAAGGCCAACTGAACGCCTGGCCGCTGGACGAAGGCCTGATCGACTACGTGAAGGCGGACGGATACCAGCACGAGCTCGGCAACGCCGGTGCAACCGCCAACATCATCGCCAGCAACAGCATCAACGTCGGCGGTGAAACCCTGGACGTGTCCTCGCTCTCTCCGAGCCTGCTGGCGGACCTGAACGAAGTAGGCGGGTCTGAAGCCAACGTTGCTACCGGTTACCATGCCGTTGAATTCCTGCTTTGGGGGCAGGATCTCCACGGCTTTGAAAGCGGCGCAGGCGAACGTCCGGTCACGGATTACGCCCGCGGTACTGATTGCACCAACGGCAATTGCGAGCGTCGCGGCGAATTTCTGGATGCAGTGACCGACCTGCTGGTATCTGACCTGGAGTGGATGGTGGCCCAGTGGGCGCCAGGCGCCAGCGACAACTATCGCGCCCAGCTGACGGCGGCTGACGCCAACGAGGGTGTTCAGAAAATGTTGTTCGGCATGGGCTCTCTGTCCCTGGGCGAGCTGGCCGGTGAGCGCATGAAGGTAGCCCTGGAAGCCAACTCCTACGAGGACGAGCACGACTGCTTCAGCGACAACACCCACAACTCCCATTACTACAACGGCCGGGGTATTCAGAACGTCTATACCGGCACCTACCGTCGTGTGGATGGCAGCCTGGTGACAGGTCCGTCCCTCTCTGACCTGGTTCAGCAAAGTAATCCCGAACTGGATGCCCGCCTGAACAACCAGCTGGACGCCTCCATGGAAGCCCTGGCTCTGATGAAGGCACGCGCTGAGAGCAGCGAAAATCCCATGGCGTTCGACACCATGATCGCACCGGGTAATGCCGAGGGAACCCGTATCGTCAACGGAGCCATCATGGCGCTGGTTGCACAGACCGGCTCGATCGAGCAGGCCGCGCGGGACCTGGGTATTGAAGCCCTGTCTCCGGATGATGCCGGTCACGCGTTCTGAACATGATGAGGCAGCTTGCTTTAATCGGGGCGCTGGCAATCGCCAGCGCCCACGTTACCGCCCAGACCCACGCGGGCTACCCAATCCAGACATCGCCGGCAACAGGGGGCGGTGGCACGGTACAACAGTCAGACACCAACGCTTACTCGCTTCCCCAGGGCAACCTGTCCATGACCAGGCGTCTGGATTTTAGCGTCGGCAACAGTTTCTTCCGGAACCCCTGGGTCGAAGCCCCGGCAAGCACTGATGCCCGTGACGGCCTGGGCCCGCTGTTCAATACCAACTCCTGCCAGGGATGTCATATCAAGGATGGTCGCGGACACCCACCCGGTGTCGACGAGCCGCCGGTCTCCCTGTTTTTGAGACTGGCAGTCCCTGCTGATCCGGAGCTGGACGCGGACATTCTGCGCAAACACGGTTTTAAACCGGCGCCAGTATATGGCAGCCAGCTCCAGACAGCCGCGCTTCCTGCAGCCAAACCAGAGGCTGATTTGATCGTCGAATGGACGCCAGTGAAGGAAACACTCGCGGATGGGACGGTGGTGGAACTGCGCAAGCCCGTGTACCGCATTGAGAACCCAAATTATGGGCCACTGCCCGAGGACCTTCTGGTATCGCCCCGGGTAGCA
>Ga0181371_1000125_pt1 | contig 16822 bp, 25 predicted proteins | sample LowvirmetaG_6_FD_130087 | JGI IMG/M metagenome (GOLD analysis project Ga0181371, IMG submission 130087) | Marine viral communities from the Subarctic Pacific Ocean - Lowphox_07 viral metaG | ecosystem: Environmental > Aquatic > Marine > Oceanic | place: Subarctic Pacific Ocean | collected...
CCCCAATCGGTATACCGCCGAAGAGCAGAAAGAATTCAAGCCCGATGAACATCAGTTTTATCGCGAGAAGCTTATTGAAGCTTACCGCCATACACAGGGCCATTATTACAAGGGCATATGCACCTCCACAGACGGCCATGTCGGGAAGGAAAACTTCGATTGGATGATAGAATTTCACGGCGGTGATCACGAAGACCTCACTTATGCAAACTTGTTGATCAACGCCAACTATCGTCGTTTCGTTGAAGAGATGGTACCGTCGTTTGTGGAACGGGATATTATATACGTGGTCAATCATCACGCAAATGTCTCCAAATTGCCATTCTCGGTCAAAAAACGCTTCGAAGTTGGTACAAACTGTATGATAAACGACTATAATGTAGTTGAGGATATTAAGACTTACATTGCCGACAACAATATTAAAGACCACATTATTTTGTGTTCTGCGGCAAGTTTAAGTAACTATGTGATTTATGAATGCTTCCGAGAGAGCAGCGAGAATACGTTTTTGGATATTGGTAGTTGTCTTAATCCTTTGCTAGATTTAGAGGGTTGGAAGTTCACTAGAGGATATCTTACAAGCTATTGGTTAAATGCACAAAGCCCGTTTGGGTCACAGGTGGATATATGGAGTTAGTTAAGAACGGCCCTAAGTTTTGGGAATTCATAAGAAATTTACGCAATACGAAAGGCGTACGAGAAGGTTTTATTCAACAAAAGGAAATTACTGATATCGAACAGGCTGAATATATGCTAAAATATAATAACAACTATTGGATATGCATTGTTGATAAGCAGCCGGCAGGATATGTTGGAGTTATTGATAATGACATTCGCGTTGCAACTCACCCCGATTACCAAGGAAAAGGTGTAGGTTCGTTTATGATTAACCAGGTTATGAAAATGTGCCCTACTGCATATGCAAAGGTGAAATTAGATAACGAAGCGAGTTTGCGTTTGTTTGAGAGATGCGGATTTAAGAAGAAATATTACCTCTTAGAGAGAGAATAGATGTATAAACCTTTGTCGGACATATTGACAATCAAAAAATCTCCAATTCATGGCCTTGGTTTGTTCGTGAAAGAAGATATTGAAGAGAATCATGAATTTGGTATTTCACACGTTCAAGATGAAAGATTTGAAGATGGTTATATTCGTACCCCATTGGGAGGTTTTTTTAACCACTGTGAGAAACCAAATTGCGAGGCTTACCAAGAAGAAGAATTTATTAAATTACGAGCTACCAAAAAAATCAAAAAAGGTGATGAAATCACTGTACGTTATTGGCTTTATAATATAAAATAAAAATATGCTACACAATCCCTACAAAATTGTTAAAATGTTTGAGCAGGAGGTTTCTCATTATACGGGCGCCCCATACGCTGTGGCTACTGATAACTGTACTGACGCATTGTTACTTTGTTGTGAATATCTTCACGTAGAAGAGGTAACTATTCCTGCACATACTTATTTATCTGTGCCACAATCTATTTTACATGCGGGAGGAACGGTAAATTTTGACGACCGAAAATGGAAAGGGATCTATCAACTTAAACCATACGCCATATACGACGCCGCCAAACGCTTTACTTCGGGTATGTATATCCCTCGAAGCTACATGTGTCTTTCTTTTCATATTAAAAAACATTTAAAGATCGGAAAAGGAGGCATGATATTGACAGATGATTTTCACGCCTATCAATGGTTCATGAAGGGGCGATATGAAGGTCGAGGGGAAGTGAAATATCACGATGACGATATTGGAGTTAATGGCTGGAATGCATATATGACACCAGAACAAGCCGCGCGCGGACTAATGTTGATGCAAAATTACCCTCACCATAACGAAGATATTCCGGAAGATCCCCCCTATAGAGATTTGCGAGAATTTAAATTATTTAGAGATCAAAGATGAAAGAAGTTATCTTAGTAGCCGGCATGCCCCAATCTGGTAGTACTTTATTATACAATATAATTTTGAATCTTTTTAGAGCTACCACTTCCGAGCCGGTCTCTTGCGGCGCCTCCTCGGCCACGATGAGTGCCGCTAACCTTCTTACATTACACTCATCAAGAAAAGGAATTGGCGTGTGGAAAAGCCACTGTCGCGACCTTAATTGTGAAATTATACTTCAACATGAAAATATAAAAATTTTTACTACGCGTAGAGACATAAGAGATTGTGTAGCTTCTAACATTAGAAAACAAAAGACTCAGGGCCTCAGCAATATCGCCGATGACTATCCGCAATCTAACCGTGAAAAATATATTAGAGCCTATACAATACATACGTTAAATGCTTATAATGATTGGAAAGATAGATCGGATTTTGAATTTATTTATGAAGTATATAAAAATGGAGATGATAATAAAAAAATCTCTATTATTCTGAATATAGCCCAAGTTTTAAATTTAACTCCTGAAATTTCACTGGCCGCGGACCTTCTACATTATGTAGAAGTACTTTTACCGACAGCAGTTGCTCAAGATATTGAATATCCCTTATTAACCCAAAGCAGCATGCTTAGTAAAGGGCACATAACCAATCAAGGAATTGTGGGGGGATATAAAGATACTTTATACCCTATTGAGATTAAAGCCATTGAAGAACTTGCTGAAAATTGGTTGCAACAAAAAGGATATATGATATGAAAATTGCCTTGTGTTTGTCGGGGTATTTTGACTCCTTTAAAGATGGTTCTTCTAAGGGACAGGACGGTTATGAGTACATGCAAAGGCAAATATTTAACCATCCCGCCGCTGACGAAGGTATAGACGTGTTCTTTCACAATTGGGAACCTCACTTAGAGGATCACATCACCAAGATTTATGAACCAAAAGGCTATATTGTTGAGCCTCAAATCGATTTCGTCGAGGTAGCAGAACGCAATAAAGTAAGCCGCCGTCATTTAGACCCATATAATCAGTTGGGAAACTGGACGATGACTTCCAAGCAGGGCGCCGGATATGTAGGCCCTGAGCGTTTGCTAAGCCAATATTACTCCACACAGAAGTCTTTTGAACTTAAGAAAGAGTATGAAGAAGAAAATGATTTTAAATATGACTGTGTTATTAAGTCACGCTTTGATCTGGGGCGAATCAATAGAAGCACTAGCGGCCCAGGAAAAGTTAACCCTTATGCGTGTCAATGTATTAAATTTGACCCCACATTAAACATGGAGAAACTCTATATGGTTTACTGGGATCTTTTTAATGAAGGGCCCGCCGACATGTGGTTCTACTCTAGTTCTGAGAACATGGATAATTTTTGTGAGTTATATCACAAAGTTTTAAAGGAATATTTGCAAGTAAATAGTGATTATAGGCTGACTGCTATGAGTGGATGGCCAGAGTCTAAGTTAAACGATTATCGTAGTAATGAAATGTTTAAACTACCAAACGACAGAACATCAAATCTTCATCGATATCCCCCATTCCTAACAGTGAATGGAATTCTTTTAATGAAGTGGTTTTTAATGGACACCGGACTGTGGAACAAAGCTATAGCTCTCGAAGCAGAATGGGACTAAAAGGAGAAAAAATGAACATATTAATACCAATGGCTGGTTTAGGAAGAAGATTTAAGGAAGTAGGATATAGCTTACCGAAGCCTTTGATTGATGTCCACGGAAAACCAATGATAGAACGAGTGATAGAGGGATTGAATATAGATGGAAACTATATCTTTGTTGTTCAAGAGAAACACATAGAAAGATATCATCTAGATGTAACACTAAGAAAGATTGCTCCTCATTGTAAGATCGTAACTTTGGATGGCCTAACAGAGGGTCAAGCTTGTAGCGCTCTTTTAGCAGAAAAACATATCGATAATAATGAAGAATTGTTAATCGTTAATTGTGATAATTATTTTTTATGGGAAGTCGATCAATTTTTAGACAAAACTTCTCATAATGATTTCGATGGTATGATCTTTACTTTCAAAGATGATTCGGGAAATCCTGGCTGGAGCTATGCTCAGGTAGATGATGATGGCCGCGTTATTCGAGTGGCGGAAAAGGAAGCTATTTCTGACACTGCCTTAGCTGGCGCATTTTATTGGCGCCGAGGTTCCGACTTCGTTAAATACACTAAGTCGATGATCGATAAAGATGTCCGTATTAATAATGAGTTTTATATTACTCCCACTTTTAATGAAGCTATAAGTGATGGTAAGATCATTTGTGATTACAATATTCTCGCGATGAGGTCCATGGACACCCCGGGGGATCTAAAGGACTTTAAGAAATGGTTAGAGATTAAAAAAGTATCGTCAAAAGTAGAGAAGTTTATTGCAACTCCAAGACTAAAGAATAAGGATAAAAACATGTTAAAAAGTAGAAAGATGCAAAATGTATTAGAAGAAATACGACAAGGAAAGCCTATCATTCTGGTAGATGAATATGATCGCGAAAACGAAGGCGACATTGTTATTGCAGCAGAAATGTGTTCGGTAGACAATTTAGTGTTTACTATGAACAACGCTCGAGGACTTATGTGCATCCCATGCGCAGGTAGTATTCTTGATAGGTTAGAAATTCCTCCCATGGTAACAGATAATACCGACAAAAACGAAACACCCTTCACAGTATCGGTAGATGCTCGAGATGACACAACAACTGGAATGTCTGTGCAGGATAGATTAAAAACCCTCAGTGTGCTCTTAGACCTAGAGTCTGCCCCCGACGAACTGACGCGTCCAGGACATCTCTTTCCACTTCGGGCCCGCCCTAAACTCTTAAGAGAACGACGAGGGCACACTGAGGGTTCCATTCAACTAATGCACCTAGCCGGCTTACAGCCAATGGCTATGATTTGTGAAATTATGAATGATGATGGCACCATGGCTAAGGGCGGCGATCTTAATAAGTTTGCTGTTGATCATGGTCTGAGTATAATTTCTATCGAGGAAGTCTATGAAGCAGCATATAACGAGAGCTTATAATTCTTTTTATGTAGATTCTTCCGGCGGTACCATTACCAAACAGAGTAAAGAACCCCGCCTTCGGGACGAGATTGTTTATTATGAAGCAATGCGGAATACACCCCATACCATTTTCTTCCCGCGCTTTTTGGGCTCTCGGTTCGAAGATGGAATGTATAAAATGGAGTTGGAATATTATGCCTATAAGAACTTGGGAGACTACATGGTTTATGAACCTTTTAACCGTGACTTTTGGGAGAAAGTAGCTCGATCCCTTCAGACCGTTTTGGGGCGATTTGCAGAAACTCGACAAAAGGGAGACTTTTCTTCCTATGCTCGAGCTATGTACATCGATAAAACCGAGAAATATTATCTAGATCTATTAAAAAACTCCAAATTTAAAGCCATGAGTGAGAATGGAACGCTTAAGATAAATGGAGAACAGTATCTTAATTTCGGAGAAATTTGGGATGATGTGAAGGTTAAGATTGAAAAAGAACTTGCTAACCTTCAACAGATGAGCGTCATTCACGGAGATATGTGTTTTTCTAATATCTTGTGTGGCATTAACTCAAAGACAGATACTTGTATCTTAAAGTTTGTAGACCCACGCGGCCACTTCGGTGCTAGTGGTATTTTTGGTGATCCTCTTTATGATTATGCAAAACTCATTCATTCTTATGAAGGGAAGTATGAATACATCATCTATGATCAATTTGCTCTTGAAGAAAACGAAAGTCTTACGGAATTCCACATCGCCTATCCGAACGCCAACCATCATCGCATTAAAGAAATATTTGGTGATTTTGGGCCCCCGAGTGCCCGGTTAATTGAAGGGCTAATTTATATTGGAATGTGCTCGCGTCATTATGATAGTGAGAAACGACAGACGGTGATGTATACCAACGGGGTTCGTTTACTCAATGAGGCACTTTCGGAATGAAGATTTGCGTAGACCTAGACGGCACTATTTGTGAGACGAAAGAAAGCAGCCAGAGCTATAGAGATGTGAAGCCTCTGCCTGGCGCCATTGACACATTAGAATTTTTAAAACAACGCGGTTATTATATTGTTATTTTCACGGCGCGCAATATGCGTACGTGTGAGAATAATTTAGGCCGTATCATAGCGAACCAAGGAAAGATTGTAATTGATTGGTTAGAGAAATATTGTGTTCCCTATGATGAACTGTTATTTGGAAAACCCCATGTCGATTTCTTTATTGACGACAAAGGGATAAAATTTACAAATTGGAAAGATGTTAAAGATACATTATTAAACGCCGAGGAGGAGAAAAATGTTTGATTTCTTTTTTGATACTGCTGATATATTATATATTCAGAGCGCATGGTCCGCGCTGAACGCTACGATTGATCCCACACATGTAAGAGGGATTACTACAAATCCCAATGCCTTTATGAAGGAAGACATGCATAGACTTGAAGAGTGGACAGCCCATTTACCAAAGCTATGTGAGTTGGTATCAACGATTCGAGGTGATGATCAAGGAGTTGTATATGTGCAAGCGCCCAACTCCCATATGAGCCCTCAAGACGTTCTACGTTGGGCTGACTATATCCACACTTTCACCGATGGACAGACTCCCCTAGGGCTTAAGATAGCGCCTTTTCATCCTGTTTTAGAGGTAGTAGATGAATTAAATGAACTTATGGAGGTAAATGTAACTGGTGTGGCCGATTGCAGCACCGCCCTTTCATGCTTTACTTATAATGTAAGATATGTTAGTCTTATTCCAGGTCGAATGGAGGAACAAGGTATAGATGCATGCGCCCATTTGGCTTTTGCACAAAAGAGAAAAAACGACTCAGCCGAAATTATAGCAGGAAGCATGCGTACTATTGAAGGGTTAGAGCGTGTATGTAATCTTGGGGCGGTTCCCACTATTGGAACGCGAGTCTGGGATGAGATTTTCAAAGAAGATTCCAAACTCTTATCGTCCTTTGAGAAAAAGACGATAAACTATGATAAATTTTCGCCATTTATTAACCACGCCAACAGATGGCTTTCGGAGTCTTTCTTTGAACAAATGGATGCTTGTGGAAAACAGGCTGATGAAGACTTTATGAACTTGTGAGATAAAAATGTATGTAGCTGTTTTTTATTCCCACTCTGATTATTCGGATGTGTGGCCTGTGATGTTTGAACAAATGGACAAACATCTTCCTTCTTGTAAGAAATACTTATTTTCCGATCAAACTACAACGGCTGTAGAAAGAGACAATTGGACCCTCATAACATATGATGATACTCTGCGTTATCAACAACGTATGGTATTTTGTTTAGACCAAGTTGAAGAAGAGATAATCTTATTTCATCATGAAGATATGTTTTTATATAACCCACCACAATATGAGACTTTACTTCAAATAGCAAACACTATTCATAATAATGAAATAGATATTGTTAAATTAATCTGCGCGAGTTACGGCCCTATTACATTTAAAAACACAACCTCAGTCCCATGTATATACAAAAATCCATCTCGCTTACAGTTTGCCATTCAGCCTAGTTTGTGTAATAAATCTAAGCTTAGGTTAATATATGATAAAACAGGTGGTAACAACATATGGGAATTTGAAGCGTACTCTTCAGCAGTTAGTCATTACTATAATATACGCACAGGTATGACCCATTCCCCACAGGATGCTAAAAGAGGTGAATACCATTGGGATAGCAGTATTTATCCTTATTTTGCGACAGCGGTTGTCAAAGGTAAGTGGAATTTTACAGAATATGAAAGCAAATTAAAGCCGGTTTTAGAAGAAAACGGCATAGACTTTAATGTGAGAGGAATATGTTAACATTAAAACTTGTAATATTTGATTTAGATGGTGTGCTCGTAGATGCATGTGAATGGCATCGAGCAGCTTTAAATGAATCATTGAAAGAAATATGCGGATATGAAATTTCTTTAGAGGATCACTATAATGTCTTCAATGGTCTTCCAACCCAGGTAAAATTAAATAAATTAACTCAGGGCGGCATCATTTCGGAGGACATGCATAATAGCATATATCATTTGAAACAACAAAAAACTATTGAGGTGGTCGAACAAAAAGCTTCGATAGCAGTAGACAAAATGGAACTAATTAAATGGCTTAAAGCCAAAGACATAAAAGTAGCGTGTTTTACGAATAGCATCAGAGAGACGGCACATCTCATGCTAAAGAAAACCGGGGTATATGATTTATTAGAAATGGTTGTGACCAACCAGGATGTAGAAAAAGCAAAGCCTGACCCAGAGGGATATATAAAAGTTCTAGAACATTTTAATATTGATAAAACATCAACTATTATTATAGAAGACTCTCCTAAAGGCTTGGAAGCAGCGTATGCCTCGGGTTGTCATGTTATGCGGGTAAAGAACCCAACAGATGTAAATATAGAATTTTTTAAGGAGCACATGAATGAAAATTTTAATTCCCATGGCGGGTGAGGGAAGTCGTTTTGTAAAAGAGGGATACACTTTTCCAAAACCGTTAATTGATGTTAATGGAAAACCCATGATTCAGACTGTTGTAGAAAACCTCGATTTTGATTGTGAGTATATCTTCTTGGTAAGAAGCGAGCACGTCGAACAATATAGCGGGCTTATTGATACACTCGATAGAATCACCAACGGCAAATTTAAATATGTATCGGTTAAGGATTTAACCGAAGGGGCAGCATGCACCGCATTGCTGGCTGAAGAATATATCAATAACGATGAGGATCTTTTAATAGCTAATTCTGATCAGTATATCGAATATGAGCCGCAGAACTTTAACATATTAAAGAATTTAACTTCTGTGGATGCAATGGTTTTTACGTTTAATGCGGTACACCCCAAGTGGTCTTTTGTCAAAACAAATTCGCGAGGTTTTGTGGTGGAAGTGGCCGAAAAACGGCCTATTTCTAATATTGCAACTTGTGGTATCTATTGGTATCGCAAGGGCAGTGACTTTGTAAGATACGCCAATCAGATGATAGAGAAAGACATCAGAGTTAATAATGAGTTCTACATCGCGCCAGTTTATAATGAATTGATAGATGCCGGCAAGACTCTTGTTCCGTTTTACGTTCATGAAATGTGGGGGATAGGAACTCCGGAAGATCTTCGGAGGTTTTTAAAAGAGAAATGAAAAAAAGATTAGCTATTTGTTTTTCCGGACAACCCCGCCTTAATAGAGGGGTGTGGAATAATTTTAAAAAAAACATTATTTCTCCATTCAAAGATAGAGAGTACGAGATTGATTGCTTTGTGCACTTTTGGCGCTCCCTTAGTATTCCGACGTGTTATTATTTTGGCCTCAAAGAAAAGAATGCCGAACATCTATTAAATTCTCTCCAGAATATGGATATACATAAGTATAATATATTTTTACAGTCATTTTTGGAGGAAATAAATCCTGTAGATATTTTATTTGATAATCCTCTTAATACAAACAACTATCCCTTAAAAAATTTCAAACATTCAAAACCTAACACTCCCTACAATTACAATAGTCAATATCATTCGGTTAAAGCGGCCCATGAGTTATGCCGTCAGCATGAACTTAAGCACGGCTTTAAATATGATTATGTGATGCGCGCCCGAACCGATTTAAACATTCTCTCTTTACTGGAATACGAAGAATGCTCAACGAGTCACATGGGAGTTCCACACAGCAATGGACACAACTTGGGATTTGCCACAAGCGAAGAAATTGCTAAAGGCATGGCCGACCCTGCGATTCGAGAATCCTTGCAGAGGACCTTCCGCCGCGCTCACCCTGACCATCCGAATAAAAACTTCGACGAATGGACAAAAAGTTTATCGAAGGTTATCACTTTCGATGAAACTCATGTTTGTAATGACCAATTTGCTATCTCGTCCTCTGATAACATGTACAAATATTCTCAGCTTTTAGACTTTATGATAAATGAGGTTAATGATCCCGATTCTGAAGTAAGTACCGGAATGAATACAGAAGAGGGCATCGGCATAGAAAGGATATTGTGGCTTTATATTAATAATTTTTGTAAGATTAAAAAAATAAATTTGTTAACGAGAATTGACGCACACCCGGATATATGAAATGAACAATGCAAATATGCAAATAATAGAAAAATATTTAAAAATTTGTAAAGAAAATTTTGATAATGATGGGTGGTTTGACTGCACGGCTGAAGAACTTTATGAGAACCCCGATAAAATAGGAGAAACATGGAAAATTAATCATGGGGCGACCAATTCTGCTTATTTGGGCATACTATATGAAGATATTTCTTCTCGTCTGCACCATTGGGATGATAAAACTGTTTTAGATTATGGCTGTGGTTTTGGGGGAAACCTGGTAAATTTACACAAATTGGCTAATTGGTCTCGATATATTGGGTATGATATATCTCCTTATAATGTGGCGTTCACGAAAAAATATTTAAATTTACACAATATTCCATCGGATTCCATATACGAAACCAATGGATATTCAATGACAGAAATAGCAGACGAAACTGTTGATTTCGCGACGAGTTTTGTAGTTTTTCAACATATAGCCTTATTGGAAATTAAGTTAATGATATTCGAAGAAATTTATAGAGTCTTAAAAAAAGGTGGAATTTTTTCTTTTCAAATGAACCGTTGGGATCCATCTCCCCATGCGCTCGATTATAAAACTAATTGTTCTTACTTTACGTCTCACCCGCGGCCAGACGAAAAACTCGAGAGCTTATATAAAGGGAAGCCTAATTGTGTACTTACAACGCCCGATGATATAGTCGTACATTTACAACAAGTTGGGTTTGGACCGGTTGAAATTGTTCTCTCTCCCAATCCCGTCTACTGCCATACCCGTAATATCGGCGGCCGCAACGGCATCCCTGGTGAGTGGGTATATATTATAGCGACCAAAACACACTCAGAGGCTACTCAAAAGAATATGGATATATGAAATGAAATTAATAGCGCACAGAGGAAACATCAATGGCCCCCAACCAGAGTTGGAGAACAGTCCTTTTTATCTGCTGACTGCCATCGAGAAAGGTTACGACGTCGAAACAGATGTTTGGTACCATGATGATAAGTGGTATCTTGGCCATGATGCTGGTGGATATCGAATCGATAGAGACTTTTTAGAACATCCTAACCTCTGGTGTCATGCCAAGAATTTAAATGCTTTGGAAACTATGGTAGAATATGGGATACATTGCTTCTGGCACCAAGGGGATGATTTCACATTGACGAGCAAAGGATATATTTGGACTTTCCCGGGAAAGCCAACTTGTGAGAAAACGGTTATTGTTTCTAAAGATTTAGAAGCATTAGAACAAACCAAAGACTTGAATATTTATGCAGTGTGCAGTGACTATGTGGGGGCAATCAAATGACTAAAAATGAGATATCTATCCAAGTTGGAGGTATGTCGCAATCGGGGAGTACCCTTTTGTATAATATAGTTCGTTTGCTTTTAGAAATCAACACTTCCAACACAACGGATTCAACTATCACTCATCGTTTACACAAAGACCACACCCGTTGCCCTGGTTTTGATTATTATATTGTCTCCCTAAGAGATATTCGCGATACAACTTTGAGTTGGATGTTAAAGGAAGGTATAAAAAATGTCAACGAGATAAACATAGATCCACTTTTCTCGAGAACTGAGGAGCTTCGCGACGATGAATTGGTATACACCCTCAACGGAATAGTTAGACACATCACCGACAATATTATGTGGTTACAACAATATAACCACATTCCAGAAACTAACTCAGAAAATACATATTTTTGGGGATATGAAAAATACAAAATGCATCCTGTGGAGGAGACCCGCGCTTTGGTGTCTTTCTTAAAATTAAACGTTGATTTATACCCTAGAGAAACATTAGAGAGAGTAGTCAACGAGGCTGAGGGTTTAATTGAACACGCTCCTGCGGCAGCCGATGGTATGACTCCCAAAGAAGCTGCATGGAATGATAAAACTAAAATGCTTAAAATTCAACGCACCGCAAACAAAGGACGTTCTGGCCATTGGGGGCAATACATGGAACCTTGGCTGCTTACATTCCTGCAAACCCTTGTGATGGGATTTCTACTGGACTACGGATATGCGACTCTAAGATGTCCCCACTGCAATAAGAACCCAAGGAAACCATAAAATGAACGCAAGCTTGCCAATGAAACAGGTTGAGAAAGGATGGGGATGGGAACAGTGGATCGTCAATAATAAAGAATATTGTGGCAAATTGCTGTTTTTTAATCAAGATAAGCGTTCCTCGTGGCATTATCACAAACTAAAGGATGAGGTCTTTTACGTTCAGTCGGGGTTGATAATTGTAAAATATTCCGGACACAACGATATAGAAAAAGCCGACCAATGCATTCTTCAACCGGGCGAGAACTTCCATGTTTATCGAGGCCTCCGACATCAAATACTAGCACTACAAGACACAGAGTTGTTTGAATTTTCCACTCAACATTTTGATACTGATTCTTATAGGATTATAAATGGAGACTAAGTGAAGCTCGTTGTTATAACAGGTTGTTTGGGGCTTATTGGTTCTCATGTAACTCGTGAATGTCTCAAAAAAGGCTGGAAAGTATACGGAATTGATTGTTGTACATATGCCGCCAATGAAGAGTTTTTAACGGACTTCCACAGGAGCCCCAATTTTACATTTGTTGAAAAGGATATCGCTACTTTAAAATATTTGCCCGATTGTGATTACGTGATTAATATAGCGGCAGAATCACATGTTGGAAATAGCATTATTGACAGTACAGACTTTATAACTTCTAACGTCGTAGGCGTCAAGAACCTCTTGGATTTAATACGCCAAAAGCAAGCAAATGTGAGCGACCGGCCTGTGTTCTTCCATTTCAGTACCGACGAGGTTTATGGAGATATCACAAACGGTGAACACATTGAAACCGATATCCTCCAACCAAGCAACCCATATTCCGCATCCAAAGCTGCAGCGGATATGCTAGTGATGGCGTGGGCTAGAACTTATGATTTAAAATATCTTATTTTAAGACCAACGAATAATTACGGAATAGGACAATACCCAGAAAAGCTCATTCCCCTTACTGTCAAGCTCTTAATGAGAGGTAAGAAAATTAAACTTCACGATAAAGGGGAGCCAATACGAAATTGGCTTCACTCGGCTGACACTGCGACTGCGGTAACTACCTTGATAGAGACCGAGCAGAATCATGGTATTTACAACGTTGCTGGTGGTTTTGAACAAAAGAATATTGAGACAGTCAGCAAAGTATTGGAATGTTATTTTGGTGAGAAAAGAAATTGGAGCGAGTATATAGACTTATCTTACATTCGCGAAGGGCAGGATGTGAGATATGCACTTAATGATGATAAACTAAAGTCTCTTGGATGGAGACCCCAAAAAAACTTTGATCATGAGATTGAGCAAATTGTTGAACATTATAAAAACAATTTTAAATGGTAATAAAGGAGAAATAGAATGAACTTTGCTTGTGTGAAAAAAATCAAAAACTGGCTTACAGGCCCAGATACAACGCCTGTTGAACCTGAAATAGATCTTTCTAGTTTGAAGGTCGTTGAATTGCGAGCTATAGCGAAAGAAAGAGGAATGAAAGGTTATACCAAACACAATAAAGCTGAATTGTTGCAGCTACTTAAAGGAGAATAAGATGAAATTATCTAATCAAGCGATTGGTGCTATTATGATGGCTCTACAGGAGTCTTTGATGAACCAGTCAGACATTGTTCCTGTTTTTCAAAAATTTGAATTAACTGACACCAATGATGGACTTGTGGTGGATAACCCCCCCACAGTACATGTCCCGAATGAAACACAGTCTGACGCTAACGCTCCGTAATGCCGCGTTACCGCTATGAATGTAAAAATTGTGGCGATTTGATAATAGCTTTTCATAGTTTTGAAGAAACCTTTTCGGATTGCGAAAAGTGTGAACAACTCAACACAATGCAAAGAATATTATCAACGCCGCTTACTATTAAAAAAAATCCACTGGTCACCCGAATAAAAAGATTGGTGAGTTGACAAAAGAATATATTGAAGAGAACCGAAAGGTTCTAGAACAACAAAAAAAAGAGGCCACCAGAAAAGCTAATGACTCGTCTTGAAATGATACTAAGCGCTGTCTTATTATTTTCCGTAATTTTAAACATCGGTTTAATATATTATGTGAAGGGCGCCATCGTGCGTTTACTTGCTATATCGGAAGAGCTAGGTGACCTCCAGCAGATGATTAATTCTTTTGCCACTCATGCCAAAAAGGTATATGAGTTAGAGATGTTTTATGGTGATGATACACTTGCGCACTTATTGGAACATGCTGTATCATTCAATGAACAATTAGAAACGTTTGAATATATTTATTCTTTAACTGAAGACCCAGAAAAAACACCTACAGAAGAGTTACTTGATGATGACACAGAAGTCAGAACCGATGCCGAAGAAGCGTAAAAAAAATTATTACTTTACTCATAAACACGAAGAAGCTATCGTCAGATATGCTCGTACGAATTGTTTAAGAGAAAGAACAGAACTATATGTTGAATATATAGGGCCAGCTTTTAATGAGATGGTTGACAAGATAGTATTTACCTATAAGTTCACTAGCTTGCCTAATATTGATTCATTGCGAGATGAATGTAAAATATGGTTGATGACAATATTAGATAAGTATGACCCTAATCGCGGCTCTGCCGCGTTTTCTTATTTTTCGGTTATCACCAAAAACTGGTTTATTCATAAGGTTAAGAAACAGCAGAAACAAAATAAACGAGAGGTGGATCTAAATAACATTTCTAAAAGTTATGAAGAACAATATCTTTCAACTGAGGAGTCGTACTTAACTCACAGGGAAGAAGATGAATTTTGGAAAAAGTTTTACGCTGAATTACAGTCATGGGACACTTCTCAAATGAAGGAGAACGATTTAAAAGTATATAAAGCTATTATCATTCTTTTTGAGTCAAAAGATGATATTGATATTTTTAACAAAAAGGCTATTTATTTATACCTTCGAGAAATTACAGGCCTCAACACCAAACAGATTGTTAACTCCTTAAAGAAATTTCGGAAGAGATATTATAATTTTAAGCAAGATTGGGATACTGGAACAATATGAGCAACCAAAATTTAGAAAATTTGATCAATGAGGCGCTAACTAACATTCGGAATGATAGGAAGCTTGCAAGAGAATTTCTAAATGAGGTAGCCAACCAGATAGTTAAAGAACCCGAACAAAATAAATACTTGAGTCCTGTTGCAGCTAAACATGTAGAATCATTGCAAAGATCCAACGAACAACTAGTAAAATTGATCAGTCTAAGACAAAAAGGACAAAGCCAAAATACAGGACTATCCGACCAAGATAAGAACGATCTGTTTGATATGATTCAGGGAGAAGTTAAAAATGGCTAAAGACTTTCATGACCCTTCTGTTTTTACTGATAATGTGTCTGCATTAGATCTTTTTAACAATAGTGTTAGAAAGTCATTTAATTATGACGCACTCACTGGGCCAACATATTTTGCAAAAGTCCTTAGTACTCCGTTGCCTCTGAATGCGGACCAAATGGCTAGTATGTTAAACTTAGACCCAAAGGTAAGCAAAACCGCAGTAGACGCAGCTACTAAAGCTAATCAAAAAAGAGTAACAAGTTTTTATTTTAAAGGAAGAATTGAACAACTCCATGGACAATTTTTGGATGACCCGTGTGACTTGAGTACCGCAACATGCCCCCACGCGATTAAGAGACTTATTAGCGATCATACCGAGTTCATTAGTGAAGGGATAAACAGCGAAATACCAGCAGTAGGAGATATTGTAAGGGTCCAGCTAAAACCAGCTTCTAATGGGCCTTATGATTTACAAAGTGGAGCCTATCTTGGGCCTACCCGTACTTGGTCGTCGCGCTCTACCGCACCGGGCGCGGGACAAAGTGAACAATGTTATAGTGCGGTTGACAATTTTGATGAAGAAAACGCTTCGACAATGGGTGATGTAATATTTCCGGAAGCAGATGCTAAATTTGAAAATCCAGCCATTCAAGGAGACTATAAAGTCACAAGCCTTTTTACTCCTCCCGGGTCCAACTGTCGTGTGATTCAAGGCGTTTGCAAAAAGCATAACGGGATGGATTTGAGCGCCGCGCGGGGCGCCCCTGTTTTATCGATAGGTGATGGCACAGTAGCGGATTTCAGGGACGCGTGTAATCGGCGCCTTAAAAGTGACGGTAGCGCTGATAAGGATATTTATGACGACGCCGGTCAGAAACATCCAGACGCCGCTTGCGGCGGCGGCGGCGGCAACAGAATCCGCATAAAGCATGCGGCCGGCCAACTGGCAGATCATGACGTGTGGACGGTATACATGCATTTGGACAACATGACTCCTTTGTTTAAAGTTGGCGACTCAGTCAAAAAGGGACAGGTTATTGGTTATGTGGGGAACAGTGGTGGCAGCGCCGGATTCCATTTACACATCGAAGCTCATCTGAGTTCGAATTGGAAAATAAAAGCTGATCCATTAACATATATGAATCTCAGACCAGGTTCTTCCACGGGTGCTATAGCGAGTGCCGGCGTAGATAGTGGAAACCAGAGGGATGTCGACACCGAAGAGACTGCAACCTAATGGCTAAAGACACTAAAAAACTATATGATCCAGAAAATACTCTAGATCCTAAAAGTAATCCGACTGTAGAGCAAATAATAGAGGAAGGTACGGTTAACACAGTGCCCTCTCGAAGTGGATTATTTCATAATGCTGTGGCCGGCCCAGAAATTCAGTTTTATAAAGCTCCCAATGAAAGCTGGATGCAGCGAGCAGGTTCTTATATAGTCTTAGGAGCCGATAGGCCCACCGGCGTGGCTTCTGGATTTGGAGCACAAGGCGCTCAA
>Ga0181371_1000127_pt1 | contig 16794 bp, 12 predicted proteins | sample LowvirmetaG_6_FD_130087 | JGI IMG/M metagenome (GOLD analysis project Ga0181371, IMG submission 130087) | Marine viral communities from the Subarctic Pacific Ocean - Lowphox_07 viral metaG | ecosystem: Environmental > Aquatic > Marine > Oceanic | place: Subarctic Pacific Ocean | collected...
CCGCGCCGCCATCGCCGGATCCTTCTTGGACCCGCCCATACAATTCGGAGACTCCGGCGCCGCCTGACCGGTCGCCTCCCACTCTTCCGGTGAGTATAGATGCAACGCCAGCGCATGAACCGGCCCCGCCAGTTCCTCGGCAAGCACCTTATAAATCGCCTGATGCCTTCGCACCCTCATCTGCCCCTCAAACTCCGGCGATACCAGAGTCACCTTGAAGTGGGTTTCAGAGTTCGGCGGCACACTATGCTTGTGGCTCTCGTTCTCAACCTGAAGAACACGCGCATCGAAGGCGTCGTTCAGCTTGGTTTCAATTGCATTCTGGATTTTCATGTTTCTGAACTCCTACTGCTCAACCCAAAATAAAGGGGCGAATGGCACACGGTCAGAAGCGGGTGTGAAGATGGCCTTCCCAAAAGTGTGCGTTGCCATGGATGGCAACGCCAAGCCCCCAAGGATGGGTTCACGGCGTCTTTTGGGAAGGCCATCTTCACAGCCGCCTCCACCAACACCCCCAGTCTACTACACATACAGGACACACCCGAGAGCCTTGACAGCATAAAGCCAAAGCGCCACATTCCCATCCCGATTCCAAAACACCCAAACCCCATGCACCTGTACATCGCCGAAAAACCAAGCCTCGGCCGCGCAATCGCCGCCGCCCTCCCCGGCCCTCACCAGAAAGGCCAGGGCTGGATACGCTGTGGCAATGGCGAAAACGCTGCCACCGTGAGCTGGTGCATCGGCCACCTTCTCGAACCGGCAGAGCCCGCACGTTATAACCCGGCGTGGAAAAAATGGCGCCAGGAAGACCTGCCCATGTTTCCCGATAAATGGGAAGTCATGCCCAAGGACAGCGTGCGGCAGCAGCTCAAAGTGCTGGAATCCCTGATCCGCCAGGCCCAGACCATTATTCATGCCGGCGACCCGGACCGCGAAGGCCAGTTGCTGGTAGACGAGGTTATCCGCTATTTCGGCACCAGCGCACCGGTGCAGCGTATTCTGATCAACGATCTGACACCGGCGGCCGTGGCTCGCGCGATCCAGAGTCCCAAAGACAACCGGGAATTCCGTCGGCTTTCCCATTCCGCGCTGGCCCGGCAACGGGCGGACTGGCTGTATGGCATCAACCTGACCCGCTTCTATACGCTTAGCTACCAGCAGCAAGGGGAGCAAGGCGTCTATTCCGTTGGCCGGGTCCAAACCCCGGTCCTCGGCCTTGTGGTTGAGCGTGACAACACCATCGAAAACTTCCAGCCCAAGCCTTATTACCGGATTGAAGGGCGATTCAAGGCCCAGGAAGAGGAAGCCGACCAGCGAACCTTCACCGCCCGGTGGCTGCCCAACGAGCAATTCCAGGACTATCTGGATGAAGAAAATCGCCTGCTGAACCGGGAAATCGCTGAACAGATTGCCGACAGCGTCCGAAGCCGACCCGGCACCATCACGGAGTCCCGGTTTCGGGATCGGTCGGAAGCTCCAGCGCTACCGTTTTCTCTCTCGGCCTTGCAGATCGAGGCTGGCAGGCTGTTCCGGATGGGCGCCAAAGAAGTGCTGGATACCGCCCAGAACCTGTACGAGCGCCACCAGCTCATTACCTACCCGCGTTCCGACTGCCGGTACTTACCGGAAGGCCATTACGCTCAGCGGGGACAGGTGGTAAGGGCCATTGCCCGGGTTGCACCAGAGCTTGAGGAAGCGTGTAACGGCGCAGATCTGGACCGCAGAACTGCCGCGTGGAACGACAAACAGGTCGACGCCCACCATGCCATTATTCCAACCAGCCGCCCCACGCCCAACGGCAAACTCAGCGCAGCGGAAGAAAAAATCTACGGCCTGATCAGCCGCTACTACCTGATGCAGTTCGCGCCAGATGCCGTTCACCGGGAAGGCAAACTGACGGTACGAGTGTCAGAGCACCAGTTCCGCGCCACAGAAACCGCCATCGTGGTGCCCGGTTGGAAAACGCTGGAGCTGAAGCTCCGGGAAGGACGCAACGAGCCGGACAAGACACCCCTGCCGAGGCTGGAAAAAGGCGAACCGGTATTCTGCGAGGATAGCGACCTTACCGAGCGAAAAACCCAGCCGCCCCAGCATTTCACCGATGCAACCCTGCTCTCGGCGATGACCAACATCGCCCGATTTGTAACCGATACTGAACTCAGAAAAACCCTGCGGGAAACCGATGGCCTGGGCACCGAGGCGACCCGCGCGGCCATCATCGACACCCTTTTCAAACGGGATTATCTGTACCGCGACAGCCGACACATCCGCGCCACCGACAAAGCCAAGGTATTGATCGGCGCGCTGCCCGAATCGGTCAGCAAACCGGATCGAACGGCTGTATGGGAAGCAAACCTGGAGAGCATCCGCCGTGGAGAAGGTGACCCCAGACAGTTCCTGGAAACCCTGAAAGAGGAAATTCGCGGCTTTCTGAACAGGCCACAGGGCCAGCCTGCTCGTGATTCCGAGCAGGCCAGTACGGCTTCGTCAGAGTCCCAGCCCCACTGCCCCAAATGCCGCGCCCCGATGCTGGAGCGAGACGGAAAATTTGGCCGATTCTATGCCTGCACCCGCTACCCGGATTGTCGTGGCACCCGACCACTGGAAGAAGCCAGCCCCGAGGATGGCACCGGCCAGAAGCCGATTCCCTGCCCCCACTGTTTCTCGCCCCTGGTGCGGCGAAAAGGTAAAAAAGGCTGGTTCTGGGGCTGCAGTAATTTCCCCGGCTGCCGACAAACACTGGACGACGACAACGGAAAGCCTGCAATCCGTTTACGCAAGTCTACATAACGATACTGAACGCAGATCCACATTTTGTGATAATTGTTTGATATAGCAGAGTAGTCCGTCAAAAGCTCTGCTCCATAACAGGCAAGAGAGCAACACTCCGGGAGAGGCTTAATGCGTATTGCTTTGCTTGAAGATGAAACCGAACAGGCACAGCACATCCAGTCGATTCTGTCTGAGCGCGGGCATCACTGCGACAGCTTCCCTACCGGCCAAAATTTCCTGAGCGCGGTTCTGCATCGCAGCTACGACCTGCTGATTCTGGACTGGCAGATTCCGGACATGACCGGCATTGACGTTCTTCAGAGCGTTCGCGCCCAGTTGAACTGGCCGATTCCAGTTGTGTTTCTCACCCAACGGGACAGCGAGGCAGACATTGTTCGGGCTCTGGATGCCGGCGCCGACGACTACCTGGCCAAGCCGGCCCGTGCGGCAGAATTGGTCGCGCGCATCAATGCCCTGGCAAGACGCACCAATCCTGACAGCGAGAAGGAAGTGCTTCGCTACGGTCCGTTCGAAATCAACACGCAGCAACGGGTTATTGCACTTCATGGTGAAGAACTGACCCTGACCGACAAGGATTTTGACCTGACCTTGTTCCTGTTCCAGAACCAGGGGCGACTACTGACTCGGGAAATGCTGCTTGAGCGCGTCTGGGGTCTGGCCAGGGACATTAACACCCGCACTGTGGATACGCACATGAGCCGCCTTCGCCGTCGTCTGGGCCTCAATCCTGAAAACGGCTTCCGAATCAAGACGATTTACCAGCGGGGCTACCGCTTGGAAGCCATGAAGGCGCAGGATCAGGCGTTTGACGATCAAGAACCCGCCAGGGCAGCCAATGACTGAAAGCCCGGCTCCGCGATTGCCTGTACTGCTGCTGATACTCGCGCTACTTGTTTGCGCAGCACCCACGGCTGCGGAGCTATCGGTGACGCGTGGATCTGCCGGACATTCCGACGTATCTTCCGCCAACACAGTGCCGGAGTGGATCTACACGTTACGGCCTGGCGAGAGTTTTTCGGAAGTGGCCAGCGATCTGCTCGCGCCGAACTTTCCCGCAAGTCGCCTGCTTCAGTACAACAAGATTGGCAATGGTGCCACGCTGGGTGCCGGCGACAGCGTTCGAATTCCCCTTGCCTGGCTGAAACGCCAACCGCAACCGGCGCGGGCGACATCGGTCACCGGAACCGTTCAACTGATTTCCGGAAACACCGGCCGGAAAACGCCCCTCGATGAAGATACCCTGATCCGTGTCGGCGATGAAATTCTGTCAGCGTCCGGAAGCGCCACTATTGAACTGGCGGATGGCTCGGAAGTGCGAATTTCTCCGAATTCACGACTGATCTTCAACCGCCTTACCCAGTACGGCAAAGCCGGCATGGTGGATACCCGGCTCCGACTCGACAGGGGCGAGATTCATACCCGGGTAAAACCGGTGATGGAAGGCGGCGCCCGATTCGAGATTGAAACGCCCTCGGCAGTTGCCGCCGTTCGCGGAACCGCATTTGCACTCCAGACATCCGGGGACGGCACTCGCCTTCAGGTAACCGAGGGAGAGGTAGACTTCGGTGCGCCCGGCAAGACCCGCCGGATTCCTGCCGGTTTCGGTGCCAGCATGTCAACCACAGGCAATGAGGGCCTGAGCATTCGCCGCTTGCCGCCGGCACCGGCGCTCAACCCTCTTCCCCCGAGACTGACCCAACTGCCGGCCACCATGACCTGGCAGGAAAGCCGTGCCCCCATGCATCGGGTGGATATTTTCGAAAGCGACACCGGTCGCTGGGTGGAGAGCCGGAAACTCACCGGCAACAGCTTTGATATCGGGCGACTGGATAACGGCAGCTATGAGGTGCATCTGGCGGCGCTCGACACTCGCGGTACCGCAGGCATGCCCCGTGTCGTTCCGGTGGAGGTCGACCTTCAGGCGAGAACTGCCAGCCTGGCATCTCCCGCCGATGGTGACACAGTGAACGATGACATGCCCGAGTTTCGCTGGCAGCTGAACGGCGATAACGAAGTAGCTCGAGTAGAAGTTGCCGAGGACAAGGATTTCCGGAACCTGATCGCGACCAGCGAATGGGCGCCGGAAACATCAGCCCTGCCGTCAAGACCGCTCGGGCCTGGCAAGTACTACTGGCGTGTCGTTACCGAAGCAGGCGGCAACTCCGTAGCTACCACCGAGCCGAGAGAGCTTGTGGTAAATGGTAGCCTGCCGCCGGTTCGAATCATTAGCGTGAACTACATCGACAGCCAGGTCAGGGTATTCTGGGAGAAGGTGGACACGGCAACAGACTATCGCCTGCAGCTGTCGGAAGAGCCTGGCTTCAACAACATCATCAAGGAAGCGACGCTGTCTGATACCACAGCAGCCTTGCGTCTTATTCCCGGAAGACGGTATTTTGTGCGCCTGAAAGCTCTTTCTGATGGTCCTTTGCAAAGCCGCTGGGGACCAGGGAGGGAATTGTACCTGGAATAATCCGTTGATCGACCGAAACACACAGCAGGGCTCATGAACCGGGATTGGCTGCCAATTAAAACGACCCCCTGGACTCTGGGCCTGATACTGCTGGCACTTCTTCTGCTCATCCAGACAACGGAACTGCCCCAACGCCTTGATTATTGGCTGTACGATCAGGCCATTACTTCAAATCCTGTGAAAGCCTCGGATGAGGTTGTGCTGGTAACCATTGACGAGCTCAGCCTGAACCGCCTGGGGCGCTGGCCCTGGCCTCGTAACCTGCACGCAGAGCTTATTGGCAAGCTCGAGCAGGCAGGCGCAAAAACCATTGTCTTCGACATCCTGTTTGCGGAACCGTCACCCGATGACCAGCAGCTGGCAGCGCAGATGCGCAGCCATGGCAACATAATCCTGCCGGTCTATCTGTCTCCGCCCACGTCCCAGTACCTGTTAAGTGAACAATTGCCGGTTGGACAGCTGGCTTCAGCGGCAGCGGGGCTTGGCCACGCTCACGTGGAACTGGACAGTGATGGCGTCGCTCGTGGTCTATACCTGTTCAATGGCCTGGGGCACCAGCTCTGGCCAAGCCTTGCTCTGGCCGCCAGCGGAGTAGCGCCACACACCTCAGGGACCGACGATACTCCGTCTTATGTGAATGTCCGGGATCAATATAGAGCCGTGCCTCTGATCGGGGGCGCTGGCTCTTTACAGTCGTATTCCTTTGCGCAGGTGCTTACACAACCGCCCGCTCCCGAACATTTCAGGGGCAAGACAGTTTTTGTCGGCGCCACGGCCGCCGGCTTCGGAGACATACTGCCCACCCCCTTCTCGGGCCTGAGCCGTCCCATGTCCGGCGTAGAATTTCACGCCAACGTGTTTTCGGCACAGACGCGGGGGCTGTTGATTCGACCGGCACCGCAGTGGGCTTCGGCCCTATTGGCTATAACAACCATTCTGATACTCGCGTTGGCCCTGCCTCCAATGCGCCCGGCACGCACTCTGCTGGCCTGCGCGACCACCATGATCGGGCTGGCCGGCGTTTATCTGTTCATGCTACTGGCGATGAGATGGTGGCTCCCCCTGGCGAACGCCTTACTGGTTCCTCTTTTGGCATTTCCGGTATCAAGCGGTCTCAGGCTCGCCATGACCAATCGTTTTCTCAACCGCCAGCTGGACGATCTGGCTAGAAGCCCTCAGGTTGCCTTACCCGCCCCGTCGGGAAGAAACCCGAGGCAACTTCTGGAGCACTTCCAGTCGCTGTTACGACCCACGGGCTGGCTTTTGACCGAGGAAACTGAGGTTCTTTCCGCCCGAGGGTTGTCACCAGCCGATATTCCGGCGGACCTGACCCCGGGCCACTGGTTCCATGACAACAATCGCAGCTGGATTCAGCTCCTGCGTGCCGGCACCCGCTATCACCTGGGCCTGATGCTGCCCAATGATCTTGGCCGCGAAGCCACCCAACGCTTCCTGCGAAGACTTCATCTTGAGCAACCTGCGCAATCGGATTCAGTCGCACGCCCCAACGAAAACATTTCGGCGCGAATCGAGCGGGTCCGTATTGCCACGGATCGACTGAACCACATGCAGCAGTTTATCCGCAGAAGCTTCGAGCGCATGCCAGACGGTATCATCGTGACCGATGAGCTGGGCGTTATCCGCTTTGCCAACGGCCATATTGAGGAATGGTTCCGCGAACCCATGCCGAGCCTCCCAGGCCTGCCCCTGGTAAGACTGCTCGAAGGACACGACCCTCGGGAAACGCCACCCTGGCACGAAACTGTTTCCGATACCCTGACCCTGCAGCAGAGCCGAACCGTGGACCTGAGAATTCGCGACAAGGATTTCCTGATTCATTTCGCCCCGTTTTCACTGCCCGACAGTGACCAGCAAGGCATCATTGCCAACATTTCGGACATTTCGGAACTGCGGGAGCAACAGCGCCAGCATCGCGAAGCCATCGACTTTATTTCCCACGACGTGCGTTCGCCACTGGTTTCCCAGCTTGCTCTGATTGAACAGTTAAAACGGGACCCAAGCCACATTGAGCAGGAACAGCTGGAACAGCTGGGCCGGCTGGCCCGGAGAAGCTACCACCTGGCCGAGGAATTCGTGCAGCTGGCACGGGCCGAACAGCTAACAGAAACCCGGTTCTATGAATGCGAATTTCTGGCCATTGTCGAAAACGCCCGGGACAGTGTCAGTGAGCAGGCTGTCGAGAAACAAATACAACTACAGTTACAGGGCACCGAGGACCTGTGGCTGAAAGGCAATGCGGAGCTTCTGGAGCGGGCCGTTATTAACCTGCTGACCAATGCGGTTCAATACAGCCCGAGTGGATCAGACGTCAGCATTCAGGTATTCCGCGCTGGCCATCAGGCCTGTTTGACGATCGCCGATGAAGGCACAGGGATCGATCCGGAAGAAATGCCGCACCTGTTTGACCGTTACCGGCGTCAAAAAAGCACAGAATTGGCCGGAGTGCACGGTACCGGACTGGGACTATCCTTCGTGAAAACCGTCGTGGAAAAACACAGGGGGGAGATTTCGGTGTCGTCAACACCGGGAGAGGGCTCTGCTTTCACCCTCAAACTTCCGATTGCAGACCCTCTGGCCTGAGACTTCACACTTCAGGCCGGGACTTCCCATCTCAGGAACGGATGGATTTGCTTACAACATCAGAGGGCTCACTGATCAGCCCATTGGTATCCTGAACCTGAATGGTGAAATACCAGGTCCCAGTCTCCAGACCACTTACTTCGTAGGACATTTCCGCCTCGGCCTGGGCATTGGTGACGACTACCTCTTCGCTCAGCTCGTCAGCATCCTGGCCGTACCGGATGACGTATCTGTCGAGCTCGCCCATCGGGATGCTCTCGCCGTTCACGCGGGTAAGCGGTGCACTCCAGCTCAATACTGCGGATCGCTCCGGAGATGGATCCTGACCACCAGAGTCGCCGGAATCAGCCGTATCACCCGAACCCACCGACCCTCCGGAATCACCCGGCGATACAGCGCCTGTACCACCCGATGAGCCACCCCCACAGCCTGTGAGAAGTGCTCCCAGAATAAACGCGGCGATCCATGCCTGTGACACTTTGATGACGCGTTTCATATGCATTCAGCACCAATATATCGTCTACTTTGTTAAATTGTATAAAACGTGGACGATTATCGATGTGACGGCAGTCATTTTCCTAATTACGAAAATGTCAATTTCCCGTCAGGGATCGGTAATAAAGAAGGGAAGTAATTGATCGGACGGGCAATTTTTTGCCAAACGAAGTTGGCGGCAGTATGAGGTATTACAAAAAAGTCTAAACCGAGAGAGGATGGAAGTGGTTTAGATAGCAAAAAGGCCCGCAATGGCAGGCCTTTTTCAATAGTGGTAGCGGGGGCTGGATTCGAACCAACGACCTTCGGGTTATGAGCCCGACGAGCTACCAGACTGCTCCACCCCGCATCAAAACTGGTTGTTTACCGGGCTGCCCCGATCAACGTGCGCGTATATTAAGGATTGGACGCACCACTGTCAATCGATATCTTCAAAAAGGTCGCCTCTATACTGGAGTTGCTCAGGCTCTTTAGTCACATCCTCTCGATAGAAACCCACCTGCTCAATCACCTCCTGAACCGGGCGGAAGGAGCGACGGTGCTCAGGGGTTGCACCCAGCCGGCGCAAGGCTTCCAGATGGATGGGCGTTGGGTATCCCTTATGCTGCGCCAGGCCGAATCCGGGGAAGCGCGCTTCGAGCGCTTCCATCTCTCTGTCACGGGTTACTTTGGCAATAATAGAGGCGGCGCTGATGGCTTCTACACGGCTGTCGCCTTTGATGACCGGCTCTGATGGCCAGTGCCACCTGGGGCAGCGATTACCATCCACCAGAACGTATTCAGGCACAATGGCCAACCCCGCAACCGCGCGCTCCATGGCCAGCATTGTGGCCTGATAGATATTCAGCTCGTCGATCTCATAGGCCTCGCAGCGACCGATGCTCCAGGCCTTGGCATGCTCAAGAATCTGCTCATAGAGGGCGCTACGACGTTTTTCTGTCAGCTTCTTCGAGTCAGCAAGGCCCGCGATCGGCCGATCTGGATCCAGAATCACCGCAGCGGTCACGACAGCTCCGATCAGCGGGCCTCGACCGACCTCGTCCACACCAGCCAGGAGAGAACCGGTGTAGCGACATTCGAAGGGTGGCAACGGAGTCTTCGGCATCAGTGGCCCCCCTGCTCCATCAGGTCTGATATCGCCTGGGCAGCTTTTTCATCGGCACCCTGCTTCAGAGTAAGATGCAAGTCGGTAAAGGCTTCTCTGAGCCTCTCACGCTCCTCAGTATTCTCGAGGCGCTCAAGCACCGCTGCCCCCAGACTTTCCGGAGTGGCATCGTCCTGGAGCAGTTCAGGCACCAGCTGGCGCTTGGCGAGCAGATTGGGCAACGCGACATGAGGAACCTTCACCAGCTTGGACAGGAGCGCATAGCTGAATCCACTCAGGCGGTAACCTACAACCATCGGCTTTTTCAGCAGCATGGCTTCCAGGGTTGCCGTTCCGGAAGCCAGCAGCACCACATCGGAGGCGGCCATCACGTCTCTGGACCGGCCTCGCACAATAGTAACCGGCAGCTTCACATCAAGCGCGTCAACCAGATCGCGCACCTGCTTCTCACGTTCCCGGTTTACACAGGGAATCACCAGCTGAAGATCCGGACGTCTTTCCTGGATCCAGCGAGATGCCTCCAGAAACAGAGTGCCCAGCCTGTCCACTTCCCCTGCCCGACTGCCTGGCAGAACCGCCAGCACGGACGCATCAGGATCTATACCCAGCGACTCCCGCATCTTGAGGGTATCAGGCTCCAGGGGAATACGATCCGCCAGGGGGTGACCCACAAATGCCACAGGCACCTGATGCTCCTCATAGAATCTGGCTTCGAACGGGAACAGGGTCAGCATGAGGTTGACGGACTTGGCGATCTTGAAGATCCGCTTCTGCCGCCAGGCCCACACCGACGGACTGACATAATGGACAGAAAGAATGCCGGCCTCGCGGCAGCGCCGCTCGATTGCGAGAGTGAAATCCGGGGAATCGATTCCTATGACCACATCCGGAGGGGTGGTGAAGAAATAGTCCAGCAATCGAGCCCTGATACTGAAAAGTTCGCGGATTCGCCCGAGTACTTCCACCAGCCCCATGACCGACAGGCGCTCCATCGGCACCAGGGAATGAAAACCCTCCGCGACCATCTCTTCACCGCCAATTCCAACGAAACGGGCATGAGGATAGCGTTGACGGAGCGAACGGATCAGACCGGCACCCAGGATATCCCCCGATGCCTCGCCGGCAATAATTCCGAATGTGATTTTGCGTTGGCTGATGGTCGCGTGAGAAAGATCTGTCACCGACAGGCTCCTGCCGGGTTAGCGGATGATGCCGCGGTGTGCTCCACGCAGGGAGTCAATGAGAGGCCGTATCTCCGCCACATCGGAATAAGACTTCTCGAGCTCTTCGACGGCCTGCTCGGTCGTGAGTCCCTGGCGGTAGATTACCTTGTAGGCCCGGCGCAAGGCCAGCAGAACGTCCTTACTGAAACCACGGCGCTTGAGGCCTTCGACGTTCATGCCGTGTGGCTCGGCTGACTGACCACTCGCCATCACATAGGCCGGGATGTCCTTGAGTACGATGCTGCCACCGGCCGCCATACTGTGCGGACCAATATGGCAGAATTGATGCACCATGGTACCGCCACCGAGGATGGCAAAATCACCGACCGAAACATGGCCCGCCAGGGTCGCACAATTGGCCAGGATAGTGTTATCCCCCACGATACAGTCATGGGCGACATGCACGTAGGCCATCAAAAGATTGCCGCTGCCAATTCGGGTTTCACCACGATCCTGGACTGTGCCGCGGTGGATGGTGCAATTCTCGCGAATCACATTATCGTCACCAATCACCAGTGTGGTGGGCTCGCCCGCGTATTTCTTGTCCTGGCACTCTTCACCGATACTGGAGAACTGGAAAATGCGGTTGTTTCGGCCGATGACCGTAGGCCCCTTAACAACCACATGGGACAGAATCTCGGTACCATCGCCGATTTCCACATCCGGACCAATATAACTCCAGGGCCCAACCGTGACGTTGTCCCCGAGCCTGGCTGACGGGTCTACAATCGCCTGAGGATGGACACCCGACCAGTCATTTGTCGCCATCAAACTTCTCTCTCAGCGGTCAGAATCTCTGCCACGCAAACGACTTCTCCGTCGACCAGGGCGCGACACTCGAATTTGTAAATACCCCGTTTACCGGAGATAAGTTCCGACTCCATGCACAGTTGATCCCCTGGCAATACCGGGCGTTTGAACCGGGCCTTGCTCGAACCGGCGAGGTATTGTACCACGCCGTCAGAAGGTTTCCGGCCCACTGTCACAAAACCAAGGATGCCTGACAGCTGGGCCATGGCCTCAATGATTAATACGCCCGGCATGATCGGATTATTGGGGAAGTGGCCCTGGAAGAACGACTCGTTAAACGAAATATTCTTGTAGCCCTTGATCGATTTTCCTTTTTCGACCTCCGTTACCCGATCCACCAGCAAAAACGGGTATCGGTGCGGCAGGTATTCCAGAATTTCGTCGATGTTCATCATGTTGATCGGCCTCAGCCCTCTAATTTCTTTTCCAGTTCTTTTACCCGTCGCGCCAGAGCATCCAGCTGCCGGAAGCGCACAGCATTTTTGCGCCACTGACGGTTGGTATCGGCACTGGTGCCTGATGAATAAACCCCTGGCTCCCGGATATCACCGGTTACCAGTGTCATGCCAGTGAGATGGACCTGATCGGCGATCTCCAGGTGGCCAGCCACGCCGGAGGCGCCACCGAAAACACAGTGCCGGCCAATGCGCGTGCTGCCGGCAATGCCAACCATCGCAGCCATGGCGCTGTGATCGCCGATACATACGTTATGGGCAATCTGGATGAGGTTATCGAGCTTCACCCCGTTGCCAATCACGGTATCGTCCAATGCCCCTCTATCGATGGTGGTGTTGGCACCCACTTCCACATCATTCCCGAGAACAACCCGCCCGAGCTGTGCGATACGGTGCCATACGCCCTTTTCATTTGCGAAACCGAATCCGTCGGAGCCTATGACGGCACCGCTGAGTATGTGGCAACGTTCGCCAATCACCACGTCGTGGGCCAGAGTCACCCGGGGTCGGATCAGGGTTCGGGCTCCGATTCTGGCGCGGGCACCAATAATCGAGCCGGCTCCGACTACAACCTTCTCACCAATGTCTGCACCGGCCTCCACCACCACGTTAGGACCGATACTGGCATCCTCAGCGATTGTAGCGGAGGGGTCTACTACTGCAGTTGCGTGAACGCCGGGCGAAGCAACGGGTGCGGGATCAAACCAATGACTCAGTTGAGCATATCCGAGATATGGGTTATCCAGTAACAGGACGTTGGTAGGAGCATCTTTCGCCCCGGCAGGCGAGGCAATAACGGCCGAAGCACGTGTATCCGCAAGGTATTTGCCATAGGACGGATTCGCCAGGAAGCTGATCTGTCCTGGACCAGCCGCCTGCAACGTCGCCAGACCCGATACCTTTACATCAGGATCACCCCGTAGCTCCGCACCCAGGGCATTGGCAATATCCCCAAGGCGATAGGACCTTTCTGTCATTGCGAACTCCCAAGCAACGATCAGGGCACCGGGGTGCCCGTCACAGATTAACGGTTCAGTTTTTCGAGAAGCTGAGAGGTCAGATTCATTTCCGGCTTTACATACACAACCGCTTCGCTTGGCAGGATCAGATCGAGGTTATTTTCCTCAAGAAGCTCCTTGACCGCTGCGTCCACCTCGGGGCGGGCCTGCTCAAGAAACGCCTGCTTCCGCTGATTCACAGTAGAATCCAGCCGTTGCTTCAGGAAGTTGAATTCCTTCACCTTTTCCTGGAACTCGCCGGCCAGCTTGTTGCGCTCACTCTCGTTCATCATGGCACCGTCTTTTTCCAGGCGCTCCTGAAGTTTTCGCGCTTCTTCCTGCGCTTCACGCACCCGGGCTTCGTCGCCTGCAAAATCTTTCTGAAGCGATTCGCTGAAGGTTTTGGCATCGTCAGACGAGAAAAGTGCCTGGCGCAGATCGACGACACCGATCCGGGTTTCGGCCATCGCCGGAAATGAAAACGCCATGATCACTGCAGCGAACATCAGCACAAATCGGGACATTGGTTTTCTCCTGGTTTTCATCCGTAGATTATTATTGTCCATTCTTTAGAAGGTCTGGCCCAGTGAGAACTGGAACACCTGGGTATCGTCGCCAGCCTTGTCGTTCAGAGGGTAAGCGAGGCTGAATGCCAATGGACCAACTGCCGTTATCCATTGGAAGCCAACACCGGCTGCCATCCTGATTTCGCTCAATTCCGGATCAAAACCGCGTGCCGTGTCAAATACCTGGCCGGCATCCAGGAAGAATGCCGTCCTCATCGAGCGGGTATCGCCGGCAAATGGCGTCGGGAAAATCAGCTCAAAGCCACCCTCGGTCAGCAGGTTGCCCCCGAACGGATCAGGATCCGACAGGTCGTTGACATTATTGGTCGCTCTTAGGCCCAGGGAATTGGCTTCGTAACCACGAACCGAGCCATAGCCGCCGGTATAGAAATGTTCGTAGAACGGCATCTGGGAACGATCGCCGTAGCCATCCCCATAACCAATCTCGGACCGTGCCCGGAAGACCCAGCGATTGTTGTCAGTCACAGGGTAGTAGAAATCGGTTTTATGAGTGGCTTTGTAAAAGGTCAGGTCACTACCCGGTACCGCCACATCCAGCGACAGCGAGTGGCTGTAACCATCAGTCGGCAGCACGCCACGGTTCAGGGTACTGCGGCGCCAGCTTCCGAACAGGAAGAAGTTGGTGAACGAGTCACCCTCCTCATCAATAAAGTCACTCACCTCCTGTGAGGTGAACAGGCCTTCCTTCAGGTTTGACTGGGTCACACCAGCACCGAAGTTCAGGCGGGTAATACTGTCCGTAGGATAGCCAAAGGTAACGCGGCCACCGTACTCGTCGAGAAGGAATGAGGAAATATCTTCCTCTTCATAGTCAGTCTCCCGGGCGAATAAGCTGAACCCGCGGCTCACTCCATCAACTGTATAGTAGGGGTCCAGGTAGGAGATGTTGGCACTCTTGATGGCATCACTGACATTCACGCCGAACGACACCCGCTTACCAGTACCAAAGAAGTTATTCTCGGAGACATTGGCACCGAGAATCACCCCGGAATCCTGGGAAAAGCCAATAGAGGCGGAAAGACTACCCGTTGGCTGCTCCTCAACGGAGTAATTAACATCCACCAGGTCATCGGTGCCGGGCACCGGAACGGTATCCACATTGACTGTCTGGAAGAAGCCAAGACGCTCAAGCTTGGTCTTGGAAAACTCGATGCGGTCAGAAGACGCAACGCCACCCTCCATCTGCGTCATTTCCTGGCGCAGCACATCATCACGGGTAGAAACGTTGCCGTCGAAATTGATTCTGCGCACGTAAGCCCGCTTACCAGGCTCCACAAAGAAAGTGACTGCGGCCGTGTTGTTTTCGCCAGGTTCGGGAACGGCGTTGACGTTGGCAAAGGCATAGCCCTCCCGGCCAAGCCGGAATGCCAGGGATTCAGAAATGGCTGTCATGCGGGACCGCGAGAATACATCGCCTTCCTCGACCGGAATGAGCGAGCGCAACTCCTCTTCACCTACAATGAGCTCACCACGAAGGTTAATCTCGGAAATGGTGTACTGGGGACCTTCATTCAGGGCAATCGCGATGAAGACTTTTTGCTTGTCCGGCGAAATAGAGACCTGACTGGATTCCACATTGAAATCAAGGTAGCCCCGATCGAGATAGAATGAACGCAGCGACTCCAGATCACCACTCAGACGCTCTCTGGCGTACTTGTCTGCATTGGTTATTGAATTCCACCAGCTCGTGGTCTGCAGCTCAAACAGTTCCTGCAGCTCCTCGTCGCTGAAATCCTGGTTGCCAATAAGGTTGATGTGGTGAATCGCGGCGACAGAACCTTCGTTAATATCCAGACGGATCGCAACCCGGTTTCTGGGCAGTTCTTCAGCCGTCGCCTTTACCCGGGCATTGTAGCGCCCCTGAGCAATGTATGAGCGCAGAATTTCCAGCTCCAGACGTTCAAGGGTCGCGCGTCGGAATACTTGGCCTTCCTGAAGCCCGGCACCTGCGAGGGCATCCATCAACATCTCGGTTTCGATGTTCTTGTTGCCCTCAATCTCGATGTCACTGATGGAGGGGCGTTCGCGAACTGTCAGGATAAGTACGCCGGCATCCCGGCTGGCCTCAATATCAGTAAAAAGCCCGGTCCGGAACAGCGATTTGATCGCTTCAGCCAGCTCGATCTCGTCCACCTGCTCACCAATGTTGACAGGGAACGCGGAAAAAACAGTACCCGCAGATACCCTCTGCAGGCCTTCCACCTCAATATCCGCAACAGTGAACTGATCAGCAATTGCTGGCTTCAGGCCGGACACGGCTACAGCGAGGCCAACGGCTACACCTAGAAGAGAACGTCTCATTCAAATATTTCGCCTGGTTAATGCGCGTAAGGAGCTCGCAATTCTCACAACCGCATCAGGTCGTTGTAAAGAGCAAACACCATTAATGTGAGGATCATTGCCATACCAATTCGTAATCCAAACGCCTGAGCCTGCTCGGAAAGCGGCTTTCCGCGGAGGGCTTCGATGGTGTAGTAAACGATATGACCACCATCAAGCACCGGCACAGGCAGAAGGTTCAGAATGCCCAGACTCACGCTCAGATAGGCAAGAAAACGCACGAAGTCTTCGAACCCGGAGCTGACACTGGCTTCAGCAACCCGGGCAATGGTAATCGGACCACTGAGATTGGTAGGTGACAAAAGGCCGGTGACCATCTTCTTGATGGCCACCAGTGTCAAGCGGGTATCCGCCCAGGTTTCGCTGAGGGCGACCGGAACGGCGGCGAATGGGCCGTAGCTGACATCACGCAGCACCTCTTCCGGCCATGAGATAGCTTCCACACCGGCACCGACAAAACCGATTGACTCACCACTTTCCTGAGTCTTCGCTTCCGGTGTCACGCTGACAGATTGTTCCTCGCCATTACGCTCGATGGTTACCTGAAGTGTTTGCTCCGGGGCATTGCGAATAAATTCGACCAGCTCAAACCAGCTACTGATCGGCTCACCGTCCACGGCCACAATGCGATCCCCGGGCTGCAGGCCAGCAGCCTGAGCACGGCCACCATCTGAAATCTGCCCCAATACCGGCGGAACAGCCGGGCGCCATGGCGTAATGCCGAACTCGGCTAACGGATTGGGAGTATCGTCACTCAGGCCCCAACCGGAAAGCTCACCGCTGACTGTACCGCGGGCGCCATCTTCCGATACCTCCATGGAAATCAGACCGTGCTCGCCGGTCCGCTCCAGAATGCGCATATTCACATCGCGCCACGAACTGACGCGATGGCCATCCACAGCGTGAATCTC
>Ga0181371_1000145_pt1 | contig 15313 bp, 11 predicted proteins | sample LowvirmetaG_6_FD_130087 | JGI IMG/M metagenome (GOLD analysis project Ga0181371, IMG submission 130087) | Marine viral communities from the Subarctic Pacific Ocean - Lowphox_07 viral metaG | ecosystem: Environmental > Aquatic > Marine > Oceanic | place: Subarctic Pacific Ocean | collected...
ATGAAAATAATAGAACCGCTGCTGAGCGTTCAGGATCCACTTGTCGTCCAGGCGCCAGCGTTTCTCCGCCGTTGCCCGCCAGAAGGCATCCGGAGGGAGCCGCAGGCGCACACCCACGTCGTTGGAGAAATTGATGGCATCGCCAATCTGGGTCAGGTACCGCAGCGCACCCGTGGCTTCCGTATCGGAGCGTTCCGGCTCGGTAAGCTGCCGGTCCCGCTGGCGCTCGCCGAGCGGAATCAGGTCTTCGCTTTCACTCTCAATAACCAGCCGTAGCTTTCGCTCGGTGGTGGGAATATCCAGCCGAAATCGCGCCTCCGGCTCAAACTGTGCCGGGTCTCCATATTCGGATTCCGTCGCAAAGCCAACCCTCAGATAGCTCTCATTATTGGGGAGGCTCTGGGCGCTGCCAGAGAGCGTCCGGTCTGCCCACTGGCCAACCGACTGGATCTTCTGCCCGTGAAGGCGCTCCTGCCGCAGTACCCAGTTGCTGAATTTGAGCCAGTAGGAATCCCGCGGATCGGCCCAGTATTCATCTGGCTCAAATGTGTAGAAGCCGATCGGGAGCTGTGCCGGAGACAGAATCTCAGCCACAGAGCGCTCCCGAACCTCAAACACCGGCTCGATGCTGTGGGTTGGGGAAGAGAGTGTCAGGAAGAGTGCAGCCGCAAGACCTGCAAAACGATAGCGGAAAAACCAGTCAGCCAAATTCCACCAGCAACCTTTCATGCAGCTCCCGCACCTGACGCGTTACATCATCCAGAGGGCGGTCATTATCAATCACCTCATCGGCGCGCGCCAGCCGATCTTCACGGGACATCTGAGCCGCAATGATCCGTTCAACCTGCTCTTGGGAGTTGGTGTCCCGAGCCATGGTGCGTTCAAGTTGAACGTCCTTGGGCACGTCGATCACGATAATGCGGTCAACCAGCTCGTGTTGATCGGTCTCGAGGAGGAGAGGGGAGACCAGAAGCACATAGGGGAGCTGGTAGTTTTCCGGATTCAATTGCCGAATCAATTCCTCGCGGATGATCGGATGCAACAGCGCCTCCAGCCAAACTCGCTCTTCCGGCTCCTGAAAGACAATTGTGCGAAGCTGCGCACGATCCAATGCACCCTCGGAAGTAAGAATCTCATCACCAAAATGCTCTGCAATCTCAGCAAGCGCTGGCGTACCGGGCTCAACCACCTCACGGGCAACATCATCGGCATCCACCCAGTGCACGCCAAGTTCGCCGAACAGGCGAGCCACAGTGGATTTTCCGGAACCAATCCCGCCGGTTAGGCCGATAACTGCCATTTAAACTCCGTGTTAGGATTATTTGTGGGATTACGCTTCGCTAATCCGACCTACAAAAGAAATGCTGCAAGTTCCGCGTAGGTCAGATTACCAGTAGGTCAGATTACCAGTAGGTCGGATTAGGCGAAGCCGTAATCCGACAACCAACCCCACGTAGGTCGGATTAGCGCAGCGTAATCCGACGCCCCACTAAACTCCGAGGAATCCGTACCAGAACGCCTGAATCTCAGTCCCGAACCACAAACAGAGCAGCCCGGCAGTTGCCAGATACGGCCCAAACGGAATCGGTACCTCGCGACCATGCTTCCTGAACACCATCAAACTGATACCCACAACCGCACCAACCACCGAGGAAAGCAGAATCACCGCCGGCAACAACTGCCACCCCAGCCAGGCCCCCAGCGCGGCCAGCAATTTAAAGTCCCCGTGTCCCATACCTTCCTTGCCGGTAACCAGCTTGAACAGCCAATAAACCGACCAAAGCGAGAGATAACCGGCCACCGCGCCCCAAAAGGCACTGTTGAAGTCCGTAAGCACCCCGAAGTAGTTCAGCACCAGGCCCAGCCACATCAGGGGTAAAGTAATGCTGTCTGGCAGAAGTTGGGTATCGAAATCAATAACAGTCAGCGCCACCAGAGCCCAAACCAGCAGAAGGGCCCACAGCGCCGACTCGTTCGGCCCGATGACAGCAATGGTCACCACTGAGAAAATCGCGGTAACGGCCTCAATGATCGGGTAACGGGGCGAAATAGGCGCCTTGCACGAAGCGCATTTGCCCCGAAGAACCAGCCAGCTCACCACCGGAATATTTTCCCACGCCCGAATGCCATGGCCGCAGGAAGGGCAGGTGGAAGCCGGTTTGGAAAGCGTAATCCGTTCTTCTTCCTTACGCTGCTTCTCAGGCAGATCCAGGAACTCCTCACACTGGCAGCGCCAGTCCTGGTGCATCATTTTCGGCAGCCTCAGAATGACAACATTCAGGAAGCTGCCGATGCAGAGGGAGAAGAATATAACGGAAACGTAAAGAAGCCAGGGTGTCGTCAGGAATGTGTCTAGCGTCACCATTAACTCACAACCTGCCCCATCTGGAAGATCGGCAGATACATGGCGACAATCAGGCCGCCTACGAGCACACCAAGAACAACCATGATCATGGGTTCCATAAGCGCAGTGAGGTTATCAACCATGTCATCAACAACCCCTTCATAATGCTCTGCAACTTTCGAGAGCATCTCATCCAGGTTACCGGATTCTTCACCAATCGCGGTTAGCTGCACAGCCATAACCGGAAAGATATCTTGCTGACGCATAGCGGCCTGTAACTGCGTACCACTGGAAACGTCGGTCTTGATTTGCTGGATGGCATCTCTATAAACGGCGTTACCCGTCGCACCTGCAACCGAATCAAGCGCATCGACAAGTGGGACGCCAGCCGCGAACGTGGTAGAGAGAACTCGCCCAAACTTTGCCACAGCAGACTTGTCGAGAATTTCGCCCACAACGGGCAATTTGAGAGTGTATTTGTCCACAAAATCGGAAAAGGTCTGGGATCTACGAATCGCTTCCTTGAAGAGGAAGATAGTACCAGTAATTCCTAATAATACGACAAACCACCAGGACTGCATCCATTCTGAGAGTCGTATAACCATCTGGGTGAATACCGGCAGTTCAGCACCAAAACCACCGAATAGACTTTCGAACTGGGGAACAACCTTCACTAGCAGAATGGCTGTAACAATAATTGCCACGACTACTACGGCAATCGGGTAGGTCATTGCTTTTTTGACTTTCTTCTTGAGCAGCTCTGTTTTTTCGAGGTAGGTGGCGATTCGATCCAGCATTTGTTCAAGGGCGCCGGCCTTCTCGCCGGAATCCACAAGATTGCAGTAAAGATCGTCAAAATGCCTTGGGTACTTACGAAGAGCCCCAGCAAAGCTGGTGCCGGAGGCAATGTCGTTGCGAATACCCATAACAAGTTCCTGAAGCCCCTTGTTTTCGAGGCCATCGGCAACGATATCAAAGCTCTGCACCAGCGGCACGCCTGCTTTCATCATTGTCGCCAACTGGCGCGTCAGCATGGCAATATCAAAAGGCGTTATCTTTTTACTGCCGCCAAACAGGGGCTTTGGCTTCTTCTTCACCTTGTCTGGAATAATGCCCTGCTTGCGAAGCTGCGCTTTCACCAGCGCAAGGTTAGAACCGGTGAGTTCACCTTTGGATTTATTACCCCTACGGTCCTTTCCTTCCCAAATATATGATTCCAGTTTCTGTGCTTTCTCTGCCATGCTTAATCCTTCGTCACGCGATTGGCTTCCTCAAGGCTTGTCACGCCCTCGATCACTTTCATGAGTGCGGACTGTCGCAAGTTGCGGAAGCCTTCTGCCTGAGCCTGCTTTGCAATTTTGATGGAGCTGGCTTCTTCCATAATCATGTTCGCCAGCTCGTCTGTAATCTTGACCACCTCGTAGATACCAACGCGGCCTTTATATCCTCCATTGCATTTATCACAGCCCTTGGGGCGGTACAACGTGAAGCCTGTATCAATTTGTTCCTGTGTGAACCCCTCCTCCAAAAGCACGTCCTTGGGAACATCGAAGGCTTGCTTACAGGAATTGCAGAGCCGCCGGCCCAGGCGCTGGGCAATAATCAGGCTTACGGAGGTAGCGATGTTGAACGAAGGTACGCCCATGTTCATCATCCGGGTGAGTGTTTCGGCTGCACTGTTGGTATGCAGGGTTGAAAGAACCAGGTGGCCAGTCTGCGCAGCCTTGATAGCAATATTTGCCGTTTCAAGATCCCGAATCTCACCCACCATGATCACATCGGGGTCCTGACGCAGGAAGGCTCTCAGGGCCTCCGCGAAACCTAGCCCGACCCTTGTGTTCACGTTTACCTGGTTGATGCCCTCCAGGTTGATTTCCGCCGGGTCTTCAGCAGTGGAAATATTGATGCCCGGCGTGTTCAGGATATTCAGACCGGTATAAAGGGAAACAGTTTTACCAGAGCCGGTGGGGCCTGTTACCAGAATCATGCCCTGGGGTTGAGCAAGGGCATCCATATAGAGTTTCTTCTGGTCTTCCTCGTACCCGAGCACGTCAATGCCCAGTTTTGCCTGGCTTGGGTCCAGAATCCGAAGCACGATCTTTTCGCCCCACAAAGTAGGGAGCGTGTTCACCCGAAAATCGATGGCCTTGGTTTTGGACAGCTTCATCTTGATGCGACCGTCCTGAGGCACCCGCCTCTCAGAAATATCAAGCTGAGCCATGATTTTTACGCGGGCGGAGATTTTCGGTGCAAGTTTTATGGAAGGGCGGGAGACTTCCTTGAGAATGCCGTCAGTGCGGTAGCGTACACGGTAGATCTTCTCATAGGGTTCAAAGTGGATATCCGACGCGCCACCGCGAATGGCATCAAGCAACATCTTGTTCACATATTTTACGATTGGCGCGTCATCGACATCACTGGCAGTTACGGCGCCGTCGTCATCTTCCTGTTCGCCCCCTTCCGTTTCGACCCCTTCAAGGTCGGCATCGTCAAGATCACCCATCGTCGTGTCATGGGATTCCAGATACTTGTCGATGGCTTCCCGCAGCTTTGCGTCGTCTACCAGAATGCCATCGGTGCTCAGGCCGGTATTGAACTTGATCTCATCCAGTGCCTGGATATTGGTCGGGTCCGAAACCGCAATGAACAGTCGGTTCCCTCGTTTATATAGGGGAAGCGCATTGTGTTTGCGGATCAGCTTTTCGTCCACCACCTTGTCCGGCATCATCTCCGGCATAAATGCCGAAAGATCCAGCACTGAAACCCCGAATTCCATGGCAGCAGAAAATGCCAGCTTTGAACTATCCGCCAGGTTGTTCTGGGTCAGGTAGGTGATGAGTGGAATACGATTCTGCGAAGCCTGGAGGAATGCGTCCTTGGCGGTGGCTTCATCAAGAAGCCCATCATCTACGAAGCGCCTGGCCAGCCCGGTTAGAGTCACGTTGGTTTTGTTGGTAGACATAAATCGATTAAAAAAAGCTGCCTAAGTTGCTGAATCGGGTGTTTTGTCAATGCCACTGAGTTTAGATGTCTGGTGTTGGTTTGGAAAGGCGCTTTCTGTATTCATTCGGTGAAGACCGCCCGGCTCGAATTGGCGAAATGTTCCCTTGGACTGACAAAAATCGTCACGTGGTGACGCATCCTGTCGATGAGGAATCGTTTTGATAGGGTCATCGTTGGCGACACTGAAACGCGTACTGCTCTGATAATAAAGCACTAAAACAGTTTATTTAAAAACTGGCACGCCAGCTGCTTCGGCTCTCTCAGGCTCTAACACCGGTCGCGGGGCACGTCTCCACCGGGCCCGGGCCATTGAGACTTGATAACCGTCAAATACAGAGGTCGACAATGAAGAATATTCAAATCAACCACGCCCAGAAGGGTTTCACACTGATCGAACTGATGATCGTAGTTGCGATCATCGGTATCTTGGCCGCTGTTGCTATCCCGCAGTACCAGGACTACACCGCCCGGACACAGGTTTCACGTGTTGTTGGCGAAATTAACGCTCTGAAATCGAATGCTGAAAGCATCTTCAACAACGGTGGAGCTGTTGTAGAAACCGCAGACAACCTGGCCGCCAACCCGCGTGAGATCAACATTGGCTGGACAGGTTCCAACCTGGTTGACGACACTGTTGGTACTAACGGTCTGACCGTTAACAATGGTGATCAGGCTGATATGTCTTGGTCTGTCACCCTCGGTCAGGATGCTTCCAGCGCCGTTCGTGGTGTGGTTATCACTGTTAGCCGCAGCTTGGCTGGCGCCTACAGCTGCAGCATGACCGGTGGTCAGGCTTCTCAGGGCTGGAAAGACTCCTACGCCCCTGCTAGCTGTGAGCACAGCTAATATTCCACCGCTCGTGGCCTGATTGGGCCGCTAGCCAGGAATAGTCAAAGACCCCGCTTCTTAGCGGGGTTTTTGTTATCTTGCCAAGGTAATTTCCCTGTCTACTTGAGGGCTCGATGTGATCAAAGAAGCGCGTGATAAAAAAGGATTACTATCTTGCCCTGAATGTTCGCGCCTTTTTTTTGTTGGCATTCTCATACCTGTCTTTGTTTCCGTAATTCTCGTTTCGCTGTTCTCTGATTTCCTTCCGGTTTGGTCAGGTAGCTATGCAGATCAGCGCTTTTTCCAGGCTGCTCTTCTGGTTCTCGTTACTTTCATTGTTCTCTTGGTTCCTGCCAGCAATGGGCGAATTAATCTGTACCTGAACGCGTGGCCCGCGTTACTGGTTGCCGTTGGTTTTCTCGTTTTCGGTCTTCCGGTATCGGCCAGCGATTACCGCTGGGTGGAGCCGGGGCTATTCGGACTTTTCTTTCTGGCGTTTCCTGTGTTGGGTTGGGGAATTCGGGCGCAACAATGCACGGAGAAGGCAGCGGATTCATTGGTCATCATTATTGCGATTGGTTGTTTTTTCTATGCAGCCATGAGTCTGACGATGTACATATTTGCAATCACTGACGATTTTTCCACGCTGGTGGACGTCATTCCCTGGGGCTTCGTGAATATGCGTTACTGGAGCCACCTGGCTACCTTTTTTCTGCCCCTGTTTCCGTTGGCTCTATTGCGCGGCCCGCTCCGAAATCAAAAGCTCTGGCGAACTGCGGTTTTCCTGACGGCCGGAGTCTGGTGGTGGGTGGTGTTGCTCACTTCCTCGAGGGGTTCGATGATTAGCCTGTTTATCGCAGTTCTTATGGTTCTGGTTCTTTTCGGTAGGGCTGTATTGCCCTGGCTGGCACTGTCATTGAAATTTGCGCTTTTGGGAGCGGTCCTCTGGTGTGTGCTTTCGTGGGCAATTCCAGAACTGGTTTTCGAGCAAACCGTGATCCGCAGATTGCACGCCGGGACATCCGGTCGTATGCCGCTCTGGATAGAGGCGTGGCAAATGAGTCTGCAAAATTTCCCGTGGGGGATGGGGTCCCAATCCTGGCTTACCCACTCCGTACTGAGCAAGGAGTACATGTCTGCGAAAACTCTGGGGCACCCGCACAACATGTACCTGTTGTGGGCGGCAGAGTACGGCTGGGCCCTGCTCGGGTTAGTGGCTGTTCTCATGGTTGTAACGTTAAAACGCCTTCTAGCACTGCGTAACATGATTGAATTCGGATCTCAGCAGCACGCCTTGTTAATCGTCGCCTTTACGGCATCCTGTTTGGCAGGAATTTCTCATGCCGGCATTTCGGCGGTTTTTCTTGTTCCGGCCTCAATGGCTGTGGCAGTTTTGGTGTTCGGCGTTTTTTGGGCTTTGATCAGCACGCCCACTGACAATGCTCCGATTCCGAAGGTTTTAACCAATGGAGTGACATCGCGCCAAGCCCGCCCGAAACTGGTTGTCGCATTCTTGGTTCTGGTCGCAGGAGTTGCCTGGCTCCAGGAAGTATGGCGTTATCACGAGGCAATGGAGGCAGATCTTGTCATCTATGCTGAGAGTCCGAATGCGCCACTACTGCCGCGTTTTTGGTTGCATGGTTACTTCCCGCGCCTTGGCAACTGATAACATTGGTCTGGGTTTTGCTTTGAACAGGTAGGTTCTATTTGTTTGGAATACATACCATGCCTGGAAAAAGCAGCGGCTTTACCCTGATCGAGCTTATGATAGTCGTCGCCATTGTTGGCATTATTGCAAGTATCGCCATACCTACCTATCAAGGGTATGTAATGCAATCGCAGATAAATCGGGCACTTGGTGAGCTATCTGCCTATAAGTCGGCCGTAGAAGAACGCCTGGCCCAGAATGGCGCGCTGGTGAACTCCGATATCGGATATTCCCCTTCACCCTTGACTACCGGTACCCCTGCAACTGATATCGCAGTGTTAAATTCTGACGGTTCTGGTCACCTTCAGGTGACCATGGGCGGCAATGCGCACGGAAGCCTCACCGGGGTGGTGTTGAGGCTCGAGCGTTCAGTAGGCGGAATCTGGAATTGCGTCGTTGATACAACTGGTGCACCCGACTGGAGTGATCGGTATAGCCCATCGGGTTGCACGGTTATTTAAATCTCTACCTCCTCAAACAATTCCGGCACCTCAACATCCCAGCCAAATTTATCGCGAATCCTTTTACGCATAACGTCACTCGCAACCATCTCCCCGTGAGTGACGTAAACCTTTTCAGGTTTGAGCGAGCCTTGCTCCAGCCATGCCAGTATCTCGTTGTAATCCCCATGCGCAGATAGCGAATCCAGGTTATGAATCTCGGCTTTAACCGGCCAATACTCGCCATGAATCTTCACCGATTCCGCGCCATTCACCAATGCATCCCCACGAGTACCCGGTGCCTGGAAGCCAGCAAAAACAATGCTGTTTCGAGGATTCGGTAGTAGTGTTTTCAGGTGGTGCAGCACACGTCCACCGCTGGCCATCCCGCTAGCAGAAATAATCACGCAGGGGTAGCGCACAGCGTCCAGCTCAATCGACTCTTCCACCTTTCGAACAAACGTGGTTTTCTCATCAATCAGTTCGCACTGGGCCGCGTTAAGCTTATGTTCCTTGTGGTGCTTGCAGAAGATCTCCGTAGCCTTGATGGCCATCGGGCTGTTCAGGAATACGGGAAGCTTGGGAATCTTCCCGTCTCCCATAATCTTGTGAATCACATAGAGCAGCATCTGCGCGCGGCCAACGGCAAACGCCGGTAAAAGCACTATTCCGCCGCGCCCCGCCGTTTTCGTGATGATTTCGGCCAGCTCCGCTTCCGGATCTGTTTCACCATGGGCGCGATCCCCGTAGGTGGATTCGCACACCAGCACGTCGGCTTTCTGCAGCGGCTCCGGCGGCCGCATAATGATGTCGTTTTGTCGCCCCACGTCCCCGCTGAACACAACCGTCCTGTCCGTGCCCACGTGATGAACATGTACGCAGGAAGAGCCCAGGATATGCCCGGCCGGGGTAAAGGTTACCTGGAACCCTTTTACCGGCTCGAACGTCTCATGGTAGTGCAGGGACTCAAAATGTTTGAGAGCTTCCCAGGCGTCCTTTTCGGTAAACAGAGGCTCCGGCTTTTCGTGTTTGGAGAATTTCTTGCGGAAGGCATATTTGGCATCCTCCTCCTGCAGAAAGCCGGCATCCGGCAGAAGAACTTTGCACAGTTCATGGGTCGCTTTGGTGCAGTAAACCTTGCCTTTAAAGCCGTTTTTCACGAGGGCTGGCAGATAACCAGAGTGATCAATATGGGCGTGGGTAAGCACCACCGCATCAATGGTGGACGGATCCACCGGAAACTTCGCCCAGTTACGCCGGCGCAGGGTTTTCACACCCTGGTACATGCCGCAGTCCACCAGTACCCGGTGCTTGTCGTCCGAGAGCAGGTAGCGGGAGCCGGTGACTGTGCCTGTGCCGCCAAGGAAGCGAAGTTTCATAGAGGCGTCCTTCTGGTTCTTTGTTAAGGGAATGTTACTATTACCCATCATAGTTCATAACGTTTTGATCTGAAGCAGGAAGCGAATCGCATGCATTACAACTCCATACTCCCGGACGTCATCAAGGTAGCAGACGAGGCCAGCGAGAAAGTGCTGCATATTTACCAGTCTGATTTCAAGGTGAGCTACAAAGCAGACGATTCGCCCATTACCGCCGCAGACACCGCCGCCCACGACATCATCACCCACGGGCTGCGCAGAATCAGCCGGGATATCCCCATCCTTTCGGAAGAGGGGAAGGATATCCCCTGGGAAGAGCGCAAACACTGGCGCCGGTTCTGGCTGGTGGACCCTGTCGACGGTACCAAGGACTTCACTCAACGCACCGGCGAGTTCACCGTCAACATCGCCATGATTGAGGACGGTGAGCCGGTTATGGGTGTGGTCATCGCGCCGGCCCTGAAAGAAGCTTACTGGGGAGTGGTAGTTGAGGGTGCCCACATGCGTGATCGAACTGGCAAAGTTCACCGAATTCGGGTGGCGGAGCCCAAGGAAGTAAAACGTGTGGTGGCTAGCAAGAACCACCTCAACCCGGAAACCAGAGCATTTATCGACAAGCTTGGCGATCACGAGTTGGTGCAGGCAGGCAGCTCGCTCAAGTTTTGCCGTATTGCCGAGGGCCACGCCGATATATACCCGCGTATGGGGCCAACCTGCGAGTGGGACACGGGCGCAGCGCAGGCGGTGCTGGTGGCTGCCGGCGGGAAAGTGCAAACGGTAGATGGCCAGCCATTGAAATACGGTAAACAAGATGTGTTAAATCCGTATTTCATTGCGGCGGGAAGTTGGTACCTTCCACAGCCATGACATGGTACGCACTTCAGTACAAGCCCGCGCAGGGTGACCGCGCCCTGCAGCATCTTCAAAATCAGGACATTACCTGTTTCTACCCGAAAATTACGGTGGAGAAAATCAAGGCTGGCAAGCGCACCAAGAAGCTTGAGCCGTTGTTTCCGGGTTACCTGTTCGTGAATCTGGAACAATCGGATCCCGTGTGGGCAAAACTGCGCTCTACTCGCGGTGTGTTGAGGATTGTGGGTTTTGCTAACAAGCCCGCGGCCATCGGTGACGATGTGATCCATCATATAAAGGATAGTCTCGATTCCGTAGCAGAGCAGGGCGGTATCAAACCTGGCCAGGCCGTGCAGCTGCATGAAGGGCCATTTGAAGGCATCAATGCCATTTTTCAGGCTTACGACGGTGAGGCGCGTGCCATAGTGCTCATCAACTTTATGCAGAAGCAGCAGAGGGTAAGAGTTCCGATCTCTGCTATAAAAAATTAAAGGTAATGCCATGCAAGCGCCACTCTGAGTGTGGGAGCCCCGGGCAATACCCATCTATGGGTTGCCCGGATAATAATAAAAAGGATGAACCGATATGGAAGAAAGGCAGCGTTCAGCTCAACACATCCCTAACGACGAGATCAGCCTTGTGGACCTGGCCTCCACTTTTCTGAAGCGTCGACGAATCTTCTATATTGTGTTTCTGATTACACTCGCTGCGGGCGTTCTGTATGCCATTCTGATTCCGGAGAAATATGATTACGTCAGCCTGTTCAAATTAGCGGAAAAGAAAGCAGGGAGCTTTGTTGAAAAGCCTGCCACAGTTATAGCCACGCTTGAAAATCGTTGGCTCCCTGAAATTCAGGCCAAATACCGTGCAGAGCAGGATCAGTCAATTGCTTTCGATGTGATCTTTTCTAATCCCGAGAATACGGGCCTTGTCCGAATTGTCTCTGAAGCTTCGCCAGCGAGTGCTGATGACGTTAAGCAGATTCACGGCCAACTTATCGAGAAACTGGAGCAGACCCAATCTGTTGCGGTGGCTACCCTCAAAAGTAACCTGGAAAGACAAATCGAATCTTTGACCTCAACTATCGAGAGGTTGGAAGGTTCTCAGGATGTGGGGGCAGCCATAGCCGACGCAGTGAATAAACGCCTCTCCCTTGAAATGCTTCTCCATTCAATCCAGCCTGCAGAACTTCTGGTGCTTAATCGCCAAATGGCAGAACGAAAAGGGCCCGCACGGAGCCTGATCGTGGTTTTGGCTGCCATGTTGGGTTTGATGGGCGGTATATTTCTTTCGTTTTTTGCCGAGTTTGTAAGCTTGGTTAGAACAAACCTGAACGAAATGTAGACGGAAAAATTGAGATTCCGAACCTTTAACAATTCTTTACCCCCATAACCTCCTGATAACCCATGTGTCAGACTTTTTGTCACTTGCTTGTCATAGACATTGCCGTAAAATCGTCACGCTTCTGAAACAGTACATTCATCTACCGACAAGGATACAGTTGGGAGTCAGTTGTCCCCTTCCTTTTGCCTGTTTCCTGTCGCTTTTCAGATAATCCAATTTTATGACCTTAAAACACTGGGCCCTGGTCGGTGGGGCGGTAGCGTGTCTGACAAGTGTTGCTTTATCGGCTGCACCTTGGCTCGAACCGGGAGATTCGCGGGCGCGATTTGCGGCCCAGAAACTGGCAGACCGCGGCCATATGGATCGCACCATCAGCACCTGGCCGATGATGTGGAGTGCGGTCCACAGTGGCTTGGAGGACAGTGCCAGTTCTGATCGGGCTTCGGTGGGCTCAGCAGCCGCCTACCTGCGCTTCGAAAAAGAACAGCAGGCCCAGCAGGGTTTCCGAGGCGAGTACAGCCTCTATGGCAGCAGCGAGATACCCGGAGTTCGCGGTTTTGATCAGAACCCGCTTGCGAAAGCCGGAACGGCGATTAATCTCCAGTGGCAAGGCGAAGTATGGGCCTTGGGGCTCAAGCCTTCATACGCCTATGAAAGCGATGATGACGAAGAGCTTCGCCTGGATGGCAGCTACCTGGCTGCGGCTGCAGGTAACTGGGTGTTCGGCGCTGGGGCCATTGACCGGTGGTGGGGGCCGGGCTGGCAGTCCAGCCTCATTCTCTCCAACAACGCCCGCCCCATGCCGGCGCTTTGGATTAATCGGAACAATACCCACGCTTTTGAAACCCCTTGGTTAAGTTGGGTCGGACCCTGGCAGTTCACAGCGCTAGCCGGCCAGTATGAAAGTGACCGTGCGGTGCCCGATGCCAAACTGATTGGCATGCGCTTCACGTTCCGCCCGATCGATGGCCTGGATATTGGTCTTTCACGGGCCATCATGTTTGGAGGAGAAGGGCGACCTGAAGGCGCGTCGACCATATGGAACGCGCTGATCGGCCGCGATAACGGCCAGCTCGAAGAAGATGACCCGGGCAACCAGCTTGCCAGCATTGATGCGCGCTACGGATTCGCAATTGGTGAGCAATCCATGGGGCTATACGCCCAGATGATGGGCGAAGACGAAGCTGGCGCTTTCCCGGCCCGTAAGTCCTGGCTTTTGGGCACGGACTGGACCACGCAGCTATTCAACGCTGATCAGCAATGGTTTGTAGAATATACCAACACCCTGGCGGACGACTTCCTGGGCGATGCCATGCCCAACATCACCTACGATCATTCTCGTTATCGCTCCGGCTACCGCTATTACGGCCGCAGCATGGCCGCAAGTTTTGATGGCGACTCTGAAGTGCTCACTCTGGGTGCCTTAAACTTTCTCGACAGCGGCACCAACATCAGTGCCAAGGTGAGTTTCGCGAGACTCAATAAAGAAGGCGTCATCCGCAGTGAAGCACCGAACGACGATATCTTTTATACCGTGCCCGACGTCGATCAGAATGTAACCATTCTCGATGTAGGCTATGGAACGCGATTGCTTAGCGGCTGGCTGGATCTGAACTTCCAGGCCTCCGATAAGAAAATTCAGTATCAGGGTGGCGAGAAAGACCTGTGGTCTCTCGGCGCCACCTGGACTTACCGCTTCTGAACCCTGTTTATATTTAAACGTCCGTAAGCGTACGTGGCATACATTTCAAGACTTAAACCGGAACATAACCAGTGAACCTGAAATCCCTGCTCATTCCTCTGGCCATGCTGCTCCCCATGGCAGTAACCGCCCAGTCCATCAGCCAGTCCCAGATCGAACAGTTTCAGAGCCTGCCCCGGGCCCAACAGGAAGCCTTGGCCAGCCAGTACGGTCTCGATCTGGACGATATACAATCCTCGGGGCAACGCAATCAGCGCCCTCAAGACGTTCAGGTAGTAGAGCCAGTCGCGAGTATTACCGACGAAGACAGGGAACAGGCGCGCAGAGAGAAGGAAGAAGACAAGAGGGAGCAGGAAGCTGCGGATAAAAATGGAGGCCTGAAACCATTCGGCTATGATCTCTTCAGAGGCAGCCCAACAACCTTCGCTCCTGTGACGGAGATCCCTGTTCCCTCCGAGTACACGTTAGGCCCGGGTGACGTATTGCGAATCCAGCTCTGGGGTAAGGAAAACCAGAGCCTGGAACTGCCCGTCAGCCGGGATGGCACCATCAGCTTTCCCCAATCCGGCCCTATGAGCGTGGCAGGGCTGAGCTTTGATGAAGCGCGGCAGCAAATTCGCAAACAGGTATCTGAGCAATACATCGGCGTGCAGGCCAGTGTCTCCCTGGGCGAATTGCGCAGCATGCGAGTATTCGTGCTTGGAGAGGCTCGTAACCCCGGTTCTTATTCAGTGAGTTCACTCTCTACCATCACCAATGCCCTGTACGTCTCTGGTGGCATCAAACAAACCGGCTCCTTGCGAAACCTTCAGCACAAACGTGACGGCAAGCTGGTGGGCACGCTGGATCTTTATGAACTACTGCTCCAGGGCGACAGCTCCAACGATAACCGCTTGCAGCCGGGCGACGTAATCTTTATTCCCCCGGTGGGCGAGCGCGCTGGCATTGATGGTGAAGTATATCGCCCCGCACTGTACGAGCTTAAGAACGAGAACAGCCTGGCAGATCTGGTTAGCATGGCTGGTGGCCTTACCTCCCAGGCCTATCCCCAGCGTATAAATATAGAGCGGACTAATGAAGATTTTCTCAGGATCATCGCTGAGGCAGATTATACAGCGGCCAAAGGAAAGAAAGCGCGAATCCAGGCCGGAGACAGGGTGAATATTCCGTCGATTTCAGATATCACTGGCCAGTACATAGAGATCAGCGGCGCTGCCACCCGCCCCGGCCGTTTTGCCTGGGTGCCAGGCATGCGGGTAAGTTCAGTTATCAGGAATATTGATGCGGATTTGATGCCCATTGCTGACAAGCGATATGCGGCCATCGTTCGCACCGATAAATCCACTGACACGATTTCAGTATTGAATCTGAGGTTGAGAAACGCCATCCAAAATCCAGGGAGTGAATTCGATTTTCTGCTGGAGGAAAAAGACAAGCTGCTAATTTTCTCAGATGCTGGAAAAGTGGAGCGCGATAAGGAGCTTCTCGAGAAGAGCGACGACATCGAGGATGAGGAGCGACGCAAGTTCACCCGTGAACGTCTTTTTGAACCCGTGCTTCGTCGCCTGAAGAGCCAGGCAACACCTTCATCACCGCAGAGGACCATTCAGATAACCGGGCCGGTACGATATCCTGGCGAATATCCCCTGCCTGCCTCCAGGCAGCTTGCGGATGCAGTTTTCGTGGCTGGAGGTTTGAAGGACTCTGCATCGC
>Ga0181371_1000148_pt1 | contig 15215 bp, 28 predicted proteins | sample LowvirmetaG_6_FD_130087 | JGI IMG/M metagenome (GOLD analysis project Ga0181371, IMG submission 130087) | Marine viral communities from the Subarctic Pacific Ocean - Lowphox_07 viral metaG | ecosystem: Environmental > Aquatic > Marine > Oceanic | place: Subarctic Pacific Ocean | collected...
AGCAGCCCTGAGCCTGATCCATCGCGAAGGCACAGCCGAAGCAGGGATCAAAGCATCAAGGGCCGCTTCCAAAAGGGAGCGGCCCTTTTTTTATGGTGTTTTGAGGCCTTGATTCTAATTCAGTGCGCAAACGGGGCTATTTCAGCGAGAAGGCCGCAGGCAGCAGTTCGCCTACCGTCATTTCCACGCGCACGCCCTCGGGACCGGCGAGTTTCACCGGCACGGATGGACTGGAGAATTCTGCAAGTTTCTGGCGACAGCCACCACAGGGGGCGACAGGTGTGTCGGCTTCACCGTAAACGAGCACTTCGAGAATTTCGACGTCACCACCAGCGATCATCGCCGAGATCGCGCCCGACTCGGCGCAATTGCCTTCCGGATAGGACGCATTCTCCACATTGCAGCCGACAAAGATGCCAGAACTGGAGCGGATGGCGACTCCGACCCTGAAATTGGAGTAGGGCGCATGGGCGTTTTCACGGACTGCGCGGGCGGCTTCATAGAGGTCCTGGCTCATTCGGTCGATGCCTTCTTACGCGTTGAGGCGTGTTTCATACCCCTCTATACGTATAGCGGAGCTTAAGCGATGTCCCGTGCCTTCGGTCTGACTGCAGAACGCTGCAAAGAAATCGTCACACGCTGTTGACGCCGGGCTGCATATCCCATACACCGCGGCCTTCGAAGGGTCGGCAGTGCCTGTTACGGCAAACGCTTCCCACCGAGAACAGACAATTCAGCCGATTGCGACCGGGCGCTCCTTAAGCGTGCGCCGTGGCGCGTCATTCATGTGGACGGGATACCGTACGATGGAAAAACAAAATATCCGGATCAGGCTGAAAGCCTTCGATCACCGCGCCCTCGATCTGTCGGCGAAGGAAATCGTGTCCACCGCAAAGCGCACTGGCGCTGATGTGCGTGGCCCGATTCCTCTGCCAACCCGTATCGAGCGTTTTACGGTGAACCGTTCGCCGCACATCGACAAGAAGTCGCGCGATCAGTTCGAAATCCGTACGCACAAACGCATTCTCGACATCGTCGACCCAACACCGCAAACCGTGGACGCGCTGATGAAGCTCGACCTTTCGGCTGGTGTCGGCATCGAGATCAAACTTGAGGGAGCGCGCTAAGATGGCCCTTCCGGCTCAACGTTCCGGTGTCATTGCCCGCAAGCTCGGCATGACCCGCATCTTCAACGAAGATGGCCGCCACGTTCCTGTGACGGTCTTGTCGCTTGATGGCTGCCAGGTCGTCGGTCTGCGGACTGATGAGGACCGTGAAGTCAGTGTCAATCGCGGCAAGAAAAAAGAAAAAGTGACTGTCACCCGTAATGATGGCTACACAGCTGTCGTGATGGGTGCGGGCGAGGCCAAGGCCAAGCGCACGGCAAAGTCGCAGCGTGAGGCCTTTGCGAAGGCTGGCGTCGCGCCAAAGCGCAAGCTCGTTGAGTTCCGCGTGAAGGGCGATGCGCTGCCAGAGGTTGGCGCTGAGGTGCTGGCTGATCATTTTGCTGTCGGCCAGCGTGTCGATGTTGCGGGTGTTTCGCTGGGCCGTGGCTTCTCTGGCGCGATGAAGCGCTGGAACTTCGGTGGCCTGCGCGCGACGCACGGTGTTTCGATCTCTCACCGCGCGCTTGGTTCAACCGGTCAGTGCCAGGATCCGGGCAAGGTCTTCAAGGGTAAGAAGATGGCCGGTCATTATGGTGTTGAGCGCGTAACCGTGCAAAACCTCGAAATCATTCGCACCGATGCCGATCGCGGCGTTATCCTGGTCCGGGGTGCTATTCCCGGTCATGATGGCTCCTACGTCGAAGTTCGTGATGCGGTCAAAAAAGCGCTTCACGCTGATGCGCCAGCTGAGGGTTCGTTCCGCGCGGCAGCTTCCAAGGGTGAGACTGCTGCTCCGAAAATCGAAGGCTCGGCTGCTGACAATATCGTCCTGATCGACGGCGTCGGTGAGAAGACGGAAGCGGAGCTGAAAGAAAAGGGTCTTGGTACTCTTTCCGGTTTCGTGGCCATGGCGGACGATGAGCGTACCGCGCTTCTCGAAGAGCTTGGTGTTGCGGAAAGCGCAGCAAACGATGACTGGGTTGGTCAGGCTAAGGACATTCTCGCGGGCGGCAAGCCGCGCGCGAAGGTTGACCAGGACCTGCTCAAGAAACTGCTCAAAGAGGGTGGTGAATAATGGAACTCGCAGTCAAAACTCTCGACGGTAAAGCCGCCGGCAAGGCGACGGTTGATGCGGCTGTCTTCGGTCTCGAGGATATTCGCGCTGATCTGCTGCACCGCACGGTCCGCTGGCAGCTTGCCAAGCGTCAGGCTGGCACGCACAAGACCCAGACGCGCGATGAAGTCTCGGTTACGACCAAGAAGTTCATTCGCCAGAAGGGTTCCGGCGGCGCTCGTCACGGTTCGCGCAATGCCCCGATCTTTGTTGGCGGCGCTGTGGCGCACGGCCCGAAAGTTCGCAGCCATGCTCACGATCTTCCAAAGAAGGTCCGCAAGCTCGCCCTGGCGCATGCCCTGTCGTCTAAGGTCAAGGACGGTTCGCTGATCGTGCTCGATGATGCGAAGCTTGATGCTGCTAAAACCAAAGAGCTTTCGGCCAAGTTCAAAGCGCTCGGCGTCGTGAATGCGCTGATCATTGGTGGCACGGAAGTTGACGAGAATTTCGCCAAGGCAGCCCGCAATATCCCGAATATTGATGTCCTGCCTGTTGCTGGCCTGAATGTTTACGACGTGATGCGCCGCAAGCAGCTCGTTGTCACGAAGTCGGCGCTCGAAGGTATTGGCGCGCGTTTCGAAACGACAGCCAAGGAAGGAAAATAGACCATGGCTGACGTGAAAGCACATAATTACGACACGCTGCTGGCTCCGCACATCACGGAAAAAGCAACGCTGCTCGCTGAGGAAAACAAGGTCGTCTTTTCGGTTCCGCTCTCTTCCAACAAGAAAGAGATCAAGGAAGCCGTTGAAGCGCTGTTCAAAGTTGATGTGACCAAGGTCAACACGATCAAGGTCAAGGGCAAGACAAAGCGCTTCCGCGGTCGTCTTGGTTATCGCTCTGACACGAAGAAGGCGATTGTCACTCTGAAAGACGGTCAGTCCGTCGACATCACGACGGGACTGTAGGAGAGCAAGATGGCACTCAAGACTTTCAATCCGACGTCACCTGGCCAGCGCCAACTTGTCATTGTCGACAAGTCAGAGTTGCACAAGGGTCGCCCGGTCAAATCGCTGACCCAGGGCCTGACCAAGTCGGGTGGTCGTAACAATCGTGGCCGTGTCACGGCTCGCGGCATCGGCGGCGGCGCAAAGCGTCTCTATCGCAAGATCGATTTCAAGCGCACGCGCTGGGATATCTCCGCGACTGTCGAGCGCCTTGAGTATGATCCGAACCGCACCGCGTTCATCGCTCTGATCAAGTATGACGACGACCAGTTGTCTTACATCATTGCGCCGCAGCGCCTGGCTGTCGGTGACAAGGTCATCACGTCCAAGACGGCCGATATCAAGCCGGGCAATGCGCTTCCGCTGAAGAACATTCCGGTCGGTACGATCATCCACAATGTTGAAATGAAGCCTCAGAAGGGTGCGCAGATTGCACGCTCGGCCGGGACTTATGTTCAGCTGGTTGGCCGCGATGCCGGTTATGCGCAGATCAAGCTCTCCTCGGGCGAGCTGCGCATGGTGCCTGATAGCTGCCTTGCAACCATCGGTGCCGTGTCCAACCCGGACAACATGAACCGCGTCCTCTCCAAGGCTGGCCGTTCGCGCTACCTTGGCCGGCGTCCGAAAGTGCGTGGTGTTGCCATGAACCCGATCGATCACCCGCACGGTGGTGGTGAAGGCAAGACATCCGGTGGCCGTCACCCGGTCACCCCATGGGGCAAGAAAACCCGTGGTCCTAAAACCCGCAAGACACAGGCTTCGGATCGTTTGATCATCCGCCGCCGTAACGCGAAACGCTAAGGAGCGAGAGACATGCCACGTTCCGTCTGGAAAGGCCCGTTCGTCGACGGCTATCTGCTCAAGAAGGCAGAGAAGGCGCAAGCCTCCGAGCGTCGCGAAGTTATCAAGACCTGGTCGCGTCGTTCGACCATCATGCCGCAATTTGTTGGTCTGAACTTTCAGGTCCACAACGGCAACAAGTTTGTTCCTGTTCTCGTCACTGAGGAAATGGTGGGGCACAAGTTCGGTGAGTTTGCGCCGACACGTTCCTACTATGGCCACGGCGCCGACAAGAAAGCGAAGAGGAAGTAGCCATGGGAAAGCCTAAGGCCCCTCCTAAGCAGGCATCGAACGAGTCACGCGCAGTGCTGCGCAACTATCGTTCGAGCCCGCAAAAGCTGAACCTGCTCGCCGAGCAGATTCGCGGCATGCCGGTTCAGAAGGCGATGGATGAGATGAAGTTCTCACGCAAGCGCGCTGCCAAGGACGTCTACAAGACGCTCTATTCGGCGATGTCGAATGCAGAGAACAATCATGGTCTCGATATCGATAGTCTCATCGTTGCTGAAGCGCATGTGGGCAAGAACCTGATCATGAAGCGGATCCGCGCTCGTGCCCGTGGCCGTGCCGCTCGCATCGTGAAACCTTTCTCGCAGCTCACCATCGTGCTGCGCGACTCATCAGTTGAAGCGGAGGCCGCATAATGGGCCAGAAGATTAATCCGATCGGGTTTCGTCTGGGCGTTAACCGCACCTGGGACAGCCGCTGGTATGCCGATCCGGCAGACTATGGCCGTCTCGTCCACGAAGACCTGAAGATCCGCAAGGAAATCAAGAACCAGCTGAAGCAGGCCGGTATCTCGCGCATCATTATCGAGCGCCCGCACAAGAAGTGCATCGTGACGATCCACACAGCCCGTCCGGGCCTCGTGATCGGCAAGAAGGGTGCAGACATCGAAGTGCTTCGCAAGAAGCTGTCGAAGATGACTGAAGACGATGTTCGCGTGAACCTGGTCGAAATCCGCAAGCCGGAAATCGATGCGACGCTGGTTGCCGAAGATATTGCACGTCAGCTTGAGCGCCGCGGTTCCTTCCGCCGTGCCATGAAGCGCGCAATGCAGAACTCGATGCGCCTTGGCGCGCTCGGTGTGCGTGTGATGGTCTCCGGTCGCCTCGGCGGCGCAGAAATCGCCCGCACAGAGCAGTATGCAGAAGGCTCCGTGCCGCTGCACACGCTTCGCGCCGACATCGATTATGGCACCGCCGAAGCAGCGACGACCTACGGCATCATTGGCGTGAAGGTCTGGATCTACAAGGGCGAGATCATGGAGCACGATCCAACGGCACAGGACCGCAAGGCGGAAGATTCTGGCCAGGCTCGCGCTCGTAGCACAAACCAGCGTGGTCCGGCTTCCGGCCCGCAAGGCGCAGGAGCGTAACCGATGCTGCAGCCAAAACGCACCAAATACCGTAAGGCCTTCAAGGGCCGGATCACGGGAACTTCCAAGGGCGGCACGTCGCTCAACTTCGGAAGCTTTGGCCTCAAGGCGCTCGAGCCGGAACGCGTAACTGCGCGCCAGATCGAAGCGACCCGCCGTGCTGTGACCCGCGAAATGAAGCGTCAGGGCAAAGTGTGGATCCGTATTTTCCCGGACACACCTGTGACCGCGAAGCCGATCGAAGTTCGTATGGGTAAAGGCAAGGGCTCCGTCGACCGTTGGGTCGCACGTGTCGCGCCTGGCCGCATCCTGTTCGAAATCGACGGTGTCCCGGACGCAGTTGCGATCCAGGCACTGAAGCTCGGCGCCGCCAAGCTGCCGATCAAGACCAAGATCATCAAACGCATTGAGGGGATCTAGAGATGAAAGTCGCTGATTTGCGTTCGAAGAGCTCCGACCAGCTGAAAGACCAGCTCGTCCAGCTCAAGAAGGAACAGTTCAACCTCCGTTTCCAGCAGGCGACCGGCCAGCTGGAAAAGACGGCCCGAATGAAGGAAGTCCGCCGCGACATCGCGCGCGTCCAGACGCTCCTTCGTGAACAGGCCAAAGCGGAAACCGGGGCGTAGGAGAGAGTCATGCCGAAACGCGTAATGGAAGGCGTTGTGGTGTCCACGAAACAGGACAAGACGGCTGTGGTTCGCGTGGACCGCACCTTCCTTCATCCTGTGATGAAGAAGATCGTGCGCCGCTCGAAGAAGTATCACGCTCACGACGAGGCAAATGTCGCCGTCGAGGGCCAGCTGGTGACCATTCAGGAGTGCCCACCGCGCTCGAAACTGAAGACATGGGAACTGGTGTCGGGCGAAGGAGCTGACTCATGATCCAGATGCAGTCCAATCTGCGGGTCGCTGACAACTCCGGCGCGCGCCGCGTCCAGTGCATCAAGGTGCTGGGTGGCGCAGGTCGCCGCTATGCGTCCGTTGGTGACATCATCGTGGTGTCCATCAAGGAAGCGATTCCGACCGGCCGCGTGAAAAAAGGCGATGTTCGCCGCGCAGTCGTTGTCCGCGTCGCCAAAGACATTAACCGCCCCGACGGTTCGACGATCCGTTTTGACACCAATGCTGCGGTGCTGGTGAACAATACAGGCGAACCGATCGGTACCCGTATCTTCGGACCGGTTCCGCGCGAGCTTCGCGCCAAGAACCACATGAAGATCGTCTCGCTGGCTCCGGAGGTGCTGTAACCATGGCTGCCAAAGTGAAAAAAGGCGACCGCGTCGTCGTCACGGCGGGCCGCAATAAGGGTGTCACCGGCGAAGTGCTTAAAGTGCTGCCGGAAGAGAGCCGTGTTGTTGTCCAGGGCGTCAACGTCGTGAAACGCCACCAGAAGCCGGGTCAGATGGACCCAGGTGGTATCAAGACGTTCGAAGCCCCGATCCATGTCTCCAATGTGGCGATCATGGACCCACGCGACGGCAAACCGACGCGTGTTGGTTTCAAGGTAGATGAGCATGGCCGCAAGACGCGGTATGCCAAACGTTCTGGCGAGTCGATCGATGTCTGATAAATACGAACCACGTCTCAAGACGAAGTACGCCAAAGAGATCCGGGCCAAGCTCCAGGAGCAGTTCAACTACTCCAACGAGATGCAGGTCCCGAAACTCGACAAGGTCGTGATCAATATGGGTGTTGGCGAAGCTGTCGCTGACTCCAAGAAGATCAAGACGGCTCTTGCTGAGCTTGAAAAGATCTCGGGTCAGAAACCCGTGCCGACAACGGCCCGTAAGTCCATCGCTGGCTTCAAGCTTCGCGAAGGCATGGTTATCGGGGCAAAGGTCACGCTGCGCCGCGAGCGTATGTTTGAATTCCTCGATCGTCTGACCACGATGGCCCTGCCACGTGTGAAGGACTTCCGCGGACTGAACGGCAAGAGCTTTGACGGCCGTGGCAACTACGCCATGGGCATCAAGGAGCAGATCGTTTTCCCGGAAATCAATTATGACGACGTGGAAGATATTCGCGGTATGGACATCATTGTCTGCACCACCGCTGAAACGAACGAAGAAGCCAAGGCGCTACTCGCGCATTGCGGCTTCCCGTTCCGGAACTAGCGCTTGAGGACGAAACGAAATGGCTAAGAAAAGCGCAATTGAGAAGAACGAAAAGCGTCGCCGCCTGGTCGCAAAGTATGCTGCCCGCCGCGCGAAGCTGAAAGCATTGGCGATGGATGAAGACCTTCCGCTGGAAGAGCGTTTCCAGGCTCGTCTTAAACTGGCTGAGCTTCCGCGCAATTCGGCGCCAAATCGTATTCGCAATCGCTGCGAAGTCACCGGTCGTCCGCGTGGCTATTATCGCAAGATGAAAATGTCGCGTATCGCACTTCGCGAACTCGGCTCGCTCGGCATGGTGCCGGGCCTCGTGAAGTCCAGCTGGTAGGAAAGGAGGACCAAGATGAACATTTCCGATCCCCTTGGCGATCTCCTGACCCGTATCCGCAATGCGCAGATGCGTGGCATGACGAAAGTCGTCTCTCCCTCGTCGAAACTGCGGGTCCGCGTTCTCGACGTTCTTCAAAGTGAGGGCTACATCCGTGGCTACACTGAAGTTGAGAAGGACGGTCATCGCAACGTCGAGATCGAACTCAAGTATTTTGATGGCTCACCGGTCATTTCAGAGATCCGCCGGGTCTCGAAGCCGGGTCGCCGCGTTTATTCATCGGTGAATGATCTGCCGCTGGTCCGTAATGGACTGGGCATCTCCATTCTCTCTACGTCGCGGGGTGTCATTTCTGACGCTGTCGCCCGTAATGAGAATGTGGGTGGCGAGATCCTTTGCCGGGTATTCTAGGACGAGGATGAACTGATATGTCCCGTATTGGAAAACTCCCAATCGCAATTCCGGATGGCACGACTGTCACCCTGAACGGCAATACGATCGAAGCAAAAGGCCCGAAAGGCCAGCTTTCCTTCACGGTTTCGGAGCTCATGAGCGCTGAACTGAAAGATGGCGAAGTCTCGATCATGCCGCGCAAGGATTATGTCGACGAGGCGAATGCCCGCATCAAGGCGAATGACGAGAAGGGCAAGAAGAAGATGACCTTCGCTGAGGCGCTGGACTCCAAAGTCCGCACCCAGTGGGGCACGGCCCGCGCAAACGCTGCGAACGTCATTCAGGGTGCGTCCACCGGATTCACCAAGTCGCTCGAACTCGTTGGCGTTGGTTACCGGGCACAGATGCAGGGCAATGACCTGAAACTGTCGCTTGGCTATTCGCATGACGTGATCTTCAAGGCGCCTGAAGGCATCAAGCTGGAATCGTCCAAGCCGACCGAAGTTATCGTGTCGGGTGCAGACAAGCAGGCCGTTGGCCAGGCTGCTGCCGAGATCCGCCAGTTCCGCAAGCCGGAGCCGTTCAAGGGCAAAGGCGTCCGCTATGTCGGCGAATATGTCCGCCGCAAGGAAGGCAAGAAGAAGTAATCGCCATGAAGACGACACGCGAAAAGACCATCCGCCGCGCCCAGCGCACCCGTGCGAAGCTCCGCAAGCTTGCCAATGGCAAGCCGCGTCTTTCGGTTGCCCGGTCGCACAAGAATATTTCCGCCCAGATCATCGATGATGAAAAAGGCCTGACCGTTGCTGCGGCATCGACGCTTGAGAAAGACCTTAAAGGCAAGCTCAAGTCGACGAGTGACACTGCAGCTGCCCAGGCCATCGGTGAGCTGATCGCTGAGCGCGCAAAGAAGGCCGGCGTTGAAGACGTCGTCTTCGATCGCGGCGGCTATATGTTCCACGGCCGGGTGAAAGCCCTGGCAGACGCCGCCCGTGAGGGCGGCCTGAAGTTCTAGGAGTCCGATATGGCAGACGAACAGGGCAGAGGCCGCGGCCGCGGACGCGGACGTAACAACGACCGCAACGACGAGCAGAGCGAGCTGGTCGACAAGCTGGTCGGCATCAATCGTGTCGCAAAGACGGTGAAGGGCGGCAAGAACTTCGGTTTTGCAGCACTCGTCGTCGTTGGTGACCAGAAGGGCCGCGCTGGCTTCGGCAAGGGCAAGGCCCGCGAAGTTCCAGAAGCGATCCGCAAAGCCACAGAAGAAGCAAAGCGCAACCTGGTTCGCGTGCCGCTTCGTGAAGGCCGTACGCTGCATCATGATGGCAAAGGCCGTCACGGCGCTGGCAAGGTCGTACTTCGTGCAGCCCCTCCAGGTACTGGCGTGATTGCTGGTGGCCCGATGCGTGCTGTCATGGAAGTGCTTGGCATCCACGATGTGGTTGGCAAGTCGACCGGGTCGTCGAACCCTTACAACATGGTTCGGGCAACATTCGATGCGCTGAAGCAGCAGGCGAGCCCACGCTCGGTTGCGTCCAAGCGCGGCTTGAAGGTTCAGGATATTGTTGGCCGCCGCACCGATGGTGCGTCCGAAGCCGGCGTGTCTGAAACCGCCTGATTTAGAGAAAGGATCTGATGATGGCAAAGAAGCAAGCAGACACGATCAAGGTTCGCCAGACCGGCAGCCCGATTCGCCGCAAGCCACAGCAGCGCCAGACCCTCGTAGGTCTCGGCCTGAACAAGGTCGGCCGTGAGCGTGAGCTCACCAATACGCCGGCTGTGCAGGGCATGATCGCGAAAGTGTCACACCTTATTGAAGTCGTAGAAGAGTAGGCGTATAGGGGCGACCCTTCGCACGCCAGTCAGGATAGACCGATGAAACTCAACGAACTCTCCCCGGTACCGGGCTCGACCCACAATCGTCACCGCGTTGGCCGTGGTGTCGGCTCTGGCAAGGGCAAGACGGGCGGCCGTGGCGTTAAGGGTCAGAAGGCCCGTAGCGGCGTCGCGATCAATGGTTTCGAAGGCGGCCAGATGCCAATCTATATGCGTCTGCCGAAACGCGGTTTCACCGCGCTGAATTCGAAGAACCATGCCTGGGTCAACCTCAGCCGCCTCAGCAAGGCGATTGAAGCCGGCAAGATCAAGGCCGACGACATTACCGAAGAAACCCTTGTTGCGTCTGGTGTTGTTCGCCGCGTCAAGGACGGTGTGCGTCTGCTCGCCAAGGGCGATGCGCCCAAGAATGCAAACATAACCGTGACCGGCGCGAGCAAGGCCGCCATCGAAGCGGTTGAGAAGGCGGGTGGAAAAGTGACCCTTACCGGTCCGGTAGCTGCGGAAAAAGCAGAGTAAACCAAAGCTTTTTCGTCTACACACCTTCACAAATAGCATTTCGCCGCCAATGTTGGCGGCGATTTCATTTCCGGTAGGAGGGTCCCTTGGCCACAGCCGCAGAGCAAATGGCGCGCAACATGAATTTCGGCACCTTCGCGAAGGCGAAGGATCTCCAGGCCCGAATCGTGTTCACGCTTTTCATTCTCGTTCTATACCGCCTTGGTACCTTCATTCCCGTGCCCGGTGTCGACCCGGCCCAGTTTGCGCAGTTCTTCGAACAGCAGCAGAGCGGCATGCTCGGCAGCCTCAACATGTTTGCGGGAGGTGCGGTCGAGCGGATGAGCGTGTTTGCGCTCAATGTGATGCCTTACATTACGGCGTCCATCATCGTGCAGATGATGACGAGCGCCGTGCCTGCACTTGAGAAGCTCAAGAAAGAGGGCGAATCGGGCCGCAAGCAGATCAACCAGTACACGCGTTACCTGACCGTCGGCTTCGCCTTCTTCCAGGGCTTTGGCATTGCAATGGGGCTGTCAGGCGTTGCCTATGAAGGCCTCGCCAGCTGGTTCTTCGTGCTGACGGCCGTCACCACATTTGTTGGTGGCACCATGTTCCTGATGTGGATGGGTGAGCAGATCACCGCGCGCGGCATCGGTAATGGTATCTCACTGATCATCTTCGCCGGCATTATCGCCGAAATGCCCAAAGCCATCTTCAACCTGTTTGCAGGCGGCCGGGAGCAGGGCGTGAATGTCGTGTTCGTGCTGGCGATCCTGCTGCTTGTCGTGGCGCTGATCCTGTTCATCGTCTTCATCGAACGTTCGCAGCGGCGCGTACTGATCCAGTACCCGAAACGCCAGGCCGGCAATCAGATGCAGCAGGGCCAGTCGTCCTTCATGCCGCTGAAGATCAATACCTCCGGCGTCATCCCGCCAATCTTCGCGACCGCCATCCTGATGCTTCCGCTGACCGCTGTGGGACTTTCAGGAGGTAGCACCCTTGCGGATCCGGCGCAGTCGGCCCAGGCGGGGACAGGTGTCCTGCAATGGCTCGCGCTGAACTTCTCGCCGGGGAGCTGGACCTATATCCTGACCTATGGCGCGCTGGTGGCATTCTTCTGCTTCTTCTACACGTCGATCATGTTCAATCCGCAGGAGACGGCTGACAATCTGCGCAAGTATGGCGGGTTCGTTCCCGGTATCCGGCCCGGCAAGAATACCGCCGCCTATTTCGACTATGTGCTGACCCGCCTGACAACGATTGGCTCTGTCTATCTCGTCTTTGTGTGTCTCCTGCCGGAAGTGCTGCGGCGATACGTGCCGGAAATTCCTTTCTATATCGGTGGTACTTCGCTTCTCATCGTTGTATCCGTGACAATGGATACAGTGACACAAATCCAGTCCCAGCTGATCGCGCATCAATATGAGGGGCTGATCAAGAAGTCGCGGCTGGGAGGCAAGCGTAAGAGATGAATTTAATACTGTTCGGACCACCTGCCGCCGGAAAAGGCACACAGGCCAAACGTCTCGTCGACGAACACGGCTATGTTCAACTCTCCACAGGCGACATGTTGCGCGCAGCGCGTGCGTCGGGGTCTGAACTGGGTAATCGCGTTGCGACCATCATGGACGAAGGTGGCCTGGTGTCCGATGAAATCGTAATCGACCTGATCGACGAGCAGTTGGGCACCCACGCAGACGCGCCGGGGTTCATTTATGATGGCTTCCCGCGCACGGTCGGCCAGGCACAGGCGCTCGACAATCTGCTCAAGTCGCGCGGATCGCAGGTCGATCGTGTTATCCGCCTGGTCGTGGACGAAACCCAGCTCCTGAAGCGCGTTACCAAGCGGTTCGAGGAGCAGGGACGCAAGGACGACAATCCGGCCACATTTGCGGCCCGGCTTGAAAAGTATAATGCCGATACCGCGCCGCTCCTTCCGATCTATGCGGAGCGTGGCATCCTTCGTGAAGTCGACGGAATGGCGAGTATCGACGAGGTAACAGCAGGCGTCGAGAAGGCACTGAAAGAGACCGCATAAAGCCGCAATTCACCAGTTGACGCGGCGATTTGCACGTCTATAACGACGCTCTTCGTTAAGAGGTCGGGTTCGCGCGCGCGGGGCGTTTGTTTTCGTTTCGCGCCGGGCCCGTTTTTGGCAGTTTTAGGAGACAGGCCCGTGGCCCGTATAGCAGGCGTAAACATTCCCACGAACAAGCGTGTCGAAATCGCGCTTCGTTACATTCACGGCATCGGCCCGGCCAAAGCTCGTGATATCACCGACAAGATCGGTATCGAGTCGCATCGCCGCGTGGCGGATCTGACGGATGCCGAAGTAATCCAGATCCGTGAAACGATCGATGCAGACTACATGGTTGAAGGTGACCTTCGTCGTGAAGTCTCGATGAACATCAAGCGTCTTATGGACCTTGGGTGCTATCGTGGCCTGCGCCACCGTAAGCGCCTTCCGGTTCGCGGCCAGCGGACCCACACGAATGCACGCACCCGCAAGGGGCCGGCGAAACCCATCGCCGGCAAGAAGAAGTAGGACAAGACCGATATGGCTCGTGATACGACCCGCGTTCGCCGCCGCGCCCGCAAGAACATTTCTTCCGGCGTCGCGCATGTGAACTCCAGCTTCAACAACACCATGGTGACGATCACCGATGCGCAGGGAAATGCAATTTCCTGGTCTTCGGCTGGCACGATGGGATTCAAGGGATCGCGCAAGTCGACCCCTTATGCCGCTCAGGTCGCTGCAGAAGATGCGGCAAAGAAGGCCCAGGAGCATGGGCTGCAGACCATCGAGGTCAACGTACGTGGCCCAGGGTCTGGTCGTGAGAGCGCGCTGCGCGCCCTTCAGGCTGCCGGCCTGACCATCACGTCGATCCGCGACACTACACCAATTCCGCACAATGGATGCCGCCCGCCAAAACGCCGCCGCGTCTAGGCCGCAAGCGATCCATTTAACAGACCAAGGAGGCCGTGAATGGCCGATACCGCGACCAGCGTGAATGACCGTAACTGGAAAGAACTGATCCGTCCGAACCGCCCGAAGGTGGAAACGGGCCGTGATCCGCGTCGTCATGCCAAGCTTGTTATCGAACCGCTCGAGCGTGGCTTTGGCACGACGTTGGGCAATGCCCTGCGCCGCGTGCTTCTGTCATCGCTTCAGGGCGCTGCGATCACTGGCGTGCAGATCGATGGCGTTGTCCATGAATTCTCCTCGATCCCTGGTGTTCGCGAAGATGTCACAACGATCGTCCTGAACCTCAAGCAGATCGCCATCGACATGGTTTCGGATACGCCGAAGCGCATGATCCTCAAGGCGGACGGCAAGGGCGAAGTCAAAGCTGGCCAGATCGAAACGTCGGGTGACGTGAAAATTCTCAATCCGGACCTTGTTATCTGTACGCTGGATGATGGCGCATCGGTTCGCATGGAGTTCACCGTGGCCACCGGCAAGGGCTATGTCCCTGCCGACCAGAGCCGCCCTGAAGATGCCCCGATCGGCTTTGTGCCTGTTGATGCGATTTATTCGCCGGTTCGCCGCGTTGGCTATGCTGTCGAAGACACGCGTGAAGGCACGGTCCTCGACTATGACAAGCTGTCACTGACGATCGAGACGGACGGCTCCATCACGCCGGAAGATTCCGTCGCTTATGCCGCGCGCATCCTTCAGGACCAGCTGCAGCTGTTCATCACCTTTGACGAGCCGGAAGCTGAAGCGACCGGATCGAGCGAAGAAACCGATCTCGGCTTTAATCCTGTCCTCCTCAAGAAGGTCGACGAGCTTGAGCTGTCGGTACGTTCGGCGAACTGCCTGAAGAACGACAACATTGTTTACATTGGTGACCTGATCCAGAAGTCGGAAGCGGAAATGCTTCGCACTCCGAACTTCGGCCGCAAGTCGCTGAACGAGATCAAGGAAGTGCTCGCTGGAATGGGGCTGCACCTCGGCATGGAAGTGCCGGATTGGCCACCAGAAGACATCGAAGCCCTTGCCAAGAAATACGACGACCACCTCTAAGAGTCCGCCCGGGAGGGCGCGCAGGAGACCGAAATGGCCCATGGAATTGCACATCGCAAGCTGAACCGCACCTCATCGCACCGCAAGGCGATGTTCGCGAACATGGCGGCTTCGCTGATCGAGCATGAGCAGATTGTGACGACGCTTCCAAAGGCGAAAGAGCTCAAGCCGATTATGGACAAGCTCGTGACGCTGGCGAAAAAGGGTGACCTCGGATCGCGCCGTCGCGCAATTGCGCAGGTTCGCAACAAGGAAGCCGTTCAGAAGCTGTTTGAAGTCTTCGGTGATCGTTACAAGGATCGCAATGGCGGCTATACGCGCGTCCTGAAGGCCGGTTACCGTCATGGTGACAATGCTGCGGTTGCCGTGATCGAACTGGTCGATCGTGACGAAGATGCAAAAGGTGCCAAGGATCGTGCCCGTCACGAAGCTGAATTGGAAGCAATGGCTGAATAAGTTTCGCCGCTTCTTTCCAGAACATTTAGCCCCGCCAAGTGATTGGCGGGGTTTTTGTTTGCCTAAAGCCCGAGTTGGGCCTTTGCGAGGATGTTACGCTGGATCTCGTTTGAGCCGGCATAGATCGATCCGGCGCGGTCATTGAGGTATTTGGCGGCTGTGGTGACCAGGCTGTCGGG
>Ga0181371_1000154_pt1 | contig 14896 bp, 12 predicted proteins | sample LowvirmetaG_6_FD_130087 | JGI IMG/M metagenome (GOLD analysis project Ga0181371, IMG submission 130087) | Marine viral communities from the Subarctic Pacific Ocean - Lowphox_07 viral metaG | ecosystem: Environmental > Aquatic > Marine > Oceanic | place: Subarctic Pacific Ocean | collected...
CTACACCGGCATGGGCTTCTATGTGCTGGCGGCCGTGCTGCTGATCGGTGCCTCGCGCACCCTCAGGAAGGACTGGATCGACTGATCCTTTGACACCTGACCCGGCTCCGCCTGTTGCGCCTGCGAACGGGCGGAGCCTATAAGCCTCGCACCCCTCCCTATCAGCGGACGCGACGGTTTCCATGAATATTCACGAGTATCAGGCCAAGCAGGTTCTGAAGGGCTTTGGCGCGCCGGTCGCGGCGGGCGTGGCCATCACTTCGGCGGACGAGGCCGAGGCCGCCGCCCGGTCGCTGCCCGGTCCGCTCTATGTCGTGAAGTCCCAGATCCACGCCGGTGGCCGGGGCAAGGGCAAGTTCAAGGAACTGGGCGCTGACGCGAAGGGCGGCGTCCGTCTGGCCAAATCGGTCGAGGAGGCTGTGGCCCACGCCCGCGAAATGCTGGGCAACACCCTGGTCACCGCCCAGACCGGCGACGCCGGCAAACAGGTCAACCGCCTCTATATCGAGGATGGCGCCGATATCGACCGCGAGCTCTATTGTTCGCTGCTGGTCGATCGTCAGCACGGCCGCGTCGCTTTCGTCGTCTCGACCGAGGGCGGCATGGACATCGAGGCCGTCGCCCACGACACGCCCGAAAAGATCCAGACCATCGTCATCGACCCCGAGGCCGGCGTCACCGACGCGGATGTCGCGACACTCAACGGGGCGCTGAAGCTGGACGGCGCGGCGGCCGAGGACGGCAAGACCCTGTTCCCGATCCTCTACAAGGCCTTCCTCGACACCGACATGTCGATGCTGGAAATCAACCCGCTGATCGTCATGGAAAACGGCCGCCTGCGCGTGCTGGACGCCAAGGTCAGCTTTGACTGCAACGCCCTGTTCCGCCACCCGGACATCCTGGCCCTGCGCGACGAGACCGAGGAAGACCCCAAGGAGATCGAGGCCTCGAAATGGGACCTCGCCTATGTGGCGCTCGACGGCAACATCGGCTGCATGGTCAATGGCGCCGGTCTGGCCATGGCGACCATGGACATCATCAAACTGTATGGCAAAGAGCACGCCAACTTCTGTGACGTCGGCGGCGGCGCCTCCAAGGAAAAGGTCGCGGCGGCCTTCAAGATCATCACCGCCGACCCGCGCGTCGAGGGCATTCTGGTCAACATCTTCGGCGGCATCATGCGCTGTGACGTGATCGCCGAGGGCGTGGTCGCCGCCGTGAAAGAGGTGGGCCTCAAGGTGCCGCTGGTCGTCCGCCTCGAGGGCACCAATGTCGATGAAGGCAAGAAGATCCTCAACGAATCCGGCCTCGCCATCACCGCCGCCGACGACCTCGACGACGCGGCGCAGAAGATTGTCGCAGCGGTCGGCTAGTCCAGACGTTCATCCGAAACCAAGCCTTCAGGAATGACCATGTCCGCCCTTCGCTATCTGAAATCCCTCGCCGTCGCGGCAGCAGTCACGCTGGCTCCCGCCGTGGCCCAGGCCCAGGCGGCGGATCCGCATCTGGCCCTCTTCCAGTCGACCTGTGTCGCGACCGACGGTCAGGCGTCCGCCGCCATGGCCAAGCTGGACGCCGCCGGCTGGGATGTGCTGCCGCCGGAAATGCTGGGTCCCGATGCCCCCTTCGAAAATATGCAAGCCCGTATGCTGTTCGCGGGCGAGGGCATCCAGATCGCCATGACTGGCGACATGACCGATGGCCTCGGCACCCTCACCGACGGGGGTGAGCTCTATATGGCCGTCTGTGCCGTGGGCGTGATGCCCGGCGACTATGCCGACATCGACGGGGCCGTCGCCGACTGGCTGGACATGACCCCCAATGCCGAGATGAGCGAGTCCGGCCTGAACGGCTATCCCTACACGATCGAGAACGGCCGCAAGGTCGCCATTGCGTCGGACCTGGGCGAGGACGCCCTGCTCGAACTGGCGGCGGGCGATGACATGCGCATCGTCATGACCGGCGATTCCGACGGAGTCATCATGATCATGTATATGCGGCCCCAGCCCCGCTAGGTCGCCAACCGTTTCCTCCCCGAACCCTTGCTCGCCGCCCTCGCGGCCACTGAACCCAGGTCCTCCATGTCCATTCTCGTCAACAAAGACACCCGCGTCCTCGTCCAGGGCCTGACCGGCAAGACCGGCACCTTCCATACCGAACAGGCGCTGCGCTATTTCGGCACGAAGATGGTCGGCGGGGTTCACCCGAAGAAGGGCGGCGAGATCTGGCACGGGTCCGAGGGCGAGAGCCTGCCGATCTATGCCTCGGTGGCCGAGGGTCGTGACGCGACCGGTGCCGATGCCAGTGTCATCTATGTGCCGCCGGCCGGGGCTGCCGACGCCATCATCGAGGCCATCGAGGCCGAAGTCCCCTTCATCGTCTGCATCACCGAAGGTATCCCGGTCGCCGACATGGTGCGGGTCAAGGCGCGCCTCGACCGGTCGAATTCGCGCCTGCTGGGCCCCAACTGCCCCGGCATCATGACCCCCGAAGAGTGCAAGATCGGCATCATGCCGGGCTCCATCTTCAAGAAGGGCTCGGTCGGCATCGTCTCGCGCTCTGGCACCCTGACCTATGAGGCCGTTTTCCAGACCACCAATGAAGGTCTGGGCCAGACGACGGCTGTCGGCATCGGCGGCGACCCGGTCAAGGGCACGGAGTTCATCGACGTGCTGGAGATGTTCCTCGCGGACGATGCGACCGAATCGATCGTCATGATCGGCGAGATCGGCGGCGCGGCCGAGGAAGACGCCGCCCAGTTCCTGATCGATGAGGCAAAGAAGGGCCGCAAGAAGCCCATGGTCGGCTTCATCGCCGGCCGGACTGCGCCCAAGGGCCGCACCATGGGCCACGCCGGCGCCGTCGTCTCGGGCGGCAAGGGCGATGCGGAGTCCAAGATCGCCGCCATGGAGGCCGCAGGCATTACGGTTTCGCCGTCTCCTGCCCGCCTCGGCACCACCCTGACCCAGGTCCTGAAGGGCTGAAGCGGAGCCATATCGGGAAATTTCTGGCCGTCGGACGAAATTTCCCGGGATTTTGCCGCCTTTCGGTCATGACCCGTCGGCGAACCGTGCGTATATGTCCCGTCACCGACAGAGCGTGCCGCTCTGCGGCCAAGGGATTGCGACGAACACGATGGCGGATGATGCCGGTCGGCTGAACCAGGTCTTTGCCGAGACCAGCTTTCTCTACGGGGCGAACGCCGCCTTTATCGAGGACCTTCACGCCCGCTGGGCCGATGACCCCGGCTCGGTGTCGGCCGAATGGCGGTCGTTCTTTGACCAGCTGCGCGACAGTGCCGCGACGGTAAAGGCCTCGGCCGAAGCCGGTGCCTGGGGCCGCAAGGGCGCGGGCGAACCGTCGGAAGAGACCGGCGTGTTCGACGGCCGCTGGCCCGAATCGAAACCTGCGGGCAAGCCGGGCAAGGCCGCGCCGGCGGCGGCTCCCGCGCCCGCCGCAGCGTCGACCGCCACCCCCGAGGCCGTACGCGCCGCCGCCCACGATTCGATCCGCGCCCTGATGCTGATCCGCAGCTACCGCGTGCGCGGCCATCTTCAGGCCACGCTGGACCCGCTGGGTATGGAGCCGCCGGTCCAGAACCCCGAGCTGACGCCCGAGTTCTATGGCTTCAGCGAGAGCGATCTCGACAAGCCGATCTTCCTCGACGGTGTGCTGGGTCTCGAGACCGGCACCCTGCGCGAGGTTCTGGCGATCCTGAAGCGCACCTACTGCGGCCACATCGGCATCCAGTACATGCACATCGCCGAGCCGGAGGAGAAATCCTGGCTGCAGGCGCGCATCGAAGGCCCTGACAAGTATGAGGAAAACGCCTTCACCCGCGAGGGCAAGCTGGCCATCCTCAACAAGCTGATCGAGGCCGAGACCTTCGAACGCTTCCTGCACAAGCGCTTCCCCGGCACCAAGCGCTTCGGTCTGGACGGTGGCGAGGCCATGGTCCCGGCGCTGGAGCAGGTGATCAAGCGCGGCGGCAATCTGGGCGTTGACGAAATCGTGCTGGGCATGGCCCACCGCGGTCGCCTGAACGTCCTGTCGGCGGTGATGGGCAAGCCCTATCGCGCCATCTTCCACGAATTCCAGGGCGGGTCGTCGGTCCCGTCCGACATCGAGGGCTCGGGCGACGTCAAATATCACATGGGGGCCAGCTCGGACCGGTCGTTCGACGACAACACCGTCCACCTGTCGCTGACCGCCAACCCCAGTCACCTGGAAATCGTCAATCCGGTGGTACTGGGCAAGGCCCGCGCCAAACAGGCTTTCGACATCCGCGAGGCCAATGCCGGCAAGCCCGAGGCCGAATGGGCTCTGGACCGCACCAAGGTCATGCCCCTGCTGATCCACGGCGATGCGGCCTTTGCCGGACAGGGCGTCGTGGCCGAATGTTTCGCCCTGATGGGGCTGAAGGGCTACCGCACCGGCGGCACCATCCATTTCGTCGTCAACAACCAGATCGGCTTCACCACCAGCCCGCGGAACAGCCGCAGCTCGCCCTATCCGTCGGATGTAGCCCTGATGGTCCAGGCGCCGATTTTCCACGTGAATGGCGATGACCCGGAAGCGGTCGTCTTCGCCGCCAAGGTGGCCACCGAATTCCGCCAGAAATTCCACAAGGATGTGGTGGTGGACATGTTCTGCTACCGCCGCTTCGGCCACAATGAAGGCGACGATCCGACCTTCACCCAGCCGCTGATGTACTCGAAAATCCGGGCCCAGAAGTCGGCGCGCGAACTGTATGCCGAGCGCCTGATCGGCGAGGGCGTCATCACGGCGGACGAGGTTGAGGCGGAGGTCGCCCGTTTCGAGGAATTCCTCGATGCCGAGTTCGACGCCGGCAAGACCTTCAAGGCGGAAAAAGCCGACTGGCTGGACGGCCAGTGGCACGGCATCGGCAAACCCGAGGGCGACGAGCTGCGCGGCGAAACCGCGGTGCCCGAAGCCCGCCTGCGCGAGATCGGCGCCCGTCTGACCACCGCCCCCAACAGCATCGATGTGCACAAGACCCTGCGCCGGGTTCTGGACGGCCGTCGCCAGATGATCGAGTCGGGTCAGGATCTGGACTGGTCCACGGCTGAAAGCCTCGCCTTCGGCACTCTGCTGGACGAGGGCTTCCCCGTCCGCCTGTCGGGTCAGGATTCGGTGCGCGGCACCTTCAGCCAGCGTCACTCCGGCATCATTGATCAGACTACGGAAGAACGCTTCGTTCCGCTGAACAATCTGCGCGACGGCCAGGCCCATTTCGAGGTGATCGACTCGGCCCTCTCGGAAGAGGCGGTGCTGGGCTTCGAATACGGCTATGCCCTCAGCGATCCCAATACGCTGGTGATGTGGGAGGCCCAGTTCGGCGACTTCGTCAACGGCGCCCAGGTGGTCATCGACCAGTTCATCAGCTCGGGCGAACGCAAATGGCTGCGCATGTGCGGCCTGACCATGCTGTTGCCGCACGGCTATGAAGGTCAGGGTCCGGAGCATTCCTCCGCCCGCCTCGAACGCTTCCTGCAGGCCTGCGCCGAAGAGAATATGCAGGTCGCAAACTGCACCACCCCGGCCAACTATTTCCACATCCTGCGCCGCCAGATGCACCGGCCGTTCAGGAAGCCGCTGATCCTGATGACGCCCAAGTCACTGCTGCGTCACAAGAAGGCGGTCTCGACGCTTGCCGATCTGGCCGAGGGTTCATCCTTCCACCGCGTGCTGCACGACGACGCCCAGACCCGGCCCGATGTGGCCGGCATGACGCTCAAGCCCGACGCCGACATCCGCCGCGTCGTCCTGTGCTCGGGCAAGGTCTATTATGACTTGCTGGAAGCGCGCGAGGCCGCCTTCAAGGACGGCAAGCCGGTCGACGACATCTACATTCTGCGGCTGGAGCAGTTCTATCCCTGGCCGATGAAGTCGCTGATGACCGAACTGGCCCGCTTCCCCGGCGCCGAACTGGTCTGGTGCCAGGAAGAGCCCAAGAACATGGGCGGCTGGACCTTTGTCGATCCGTGGCTTGAACTGACGCTCGACAAGCTCGATGTGAAGGCGAAGCGCGCCCGCTATGTGGGTCGCCCCGCCTCGGCCTCGACGGCGGCCGGCCTGATGAGCCGTCACAAGGCCGAGCTCGACGCCTTCCTTGCCGACGCCCTCGCCACCCCGAACTGACCCCTGCTTATCCGGAACCGGAACTGACATGGCTGATATCCTGACCCCCGCCCTTGGTGAATCCGTCGCCGAAGCCACCATTGCGAAGTGGACGAAAAAGGTCGGCGACCCGGTCAAGCGCGATGAGCTGCTGGTCGAGCTGGAAACCGACAAGGTCTCGCTCGAGGTCGTCTCGCCCGCCGACGGCACGCTCGGCGAAATCGCCTTTGCCGAGGGCGACACCGTCACGCCCGGTGCCGTGCTGGGCAAGGTGACCGAGGGCGCTGCCGCCCCCGCCGGCGAGGCCGCCCCCAAAGCCGATGCCAAGCCTGCTCCGGCCGCCGCCAAGGAAGAGGCCTCCAAGGGTGAGACGGTCCCCGTTCAGGTGCCGACCATGGGTGAAAGCGTCGCCGAAGGGTCGGTGGGAACCTGGCAAAAGAAGTCCGGCGACCGGGTCGCCAAGGATGAGCTGCTGGTCGAGATCGAGACCGACAAGGTCGCCGTGGAAATCAGCGCCCCGGCCGATGGCGTCCTGACCATTTCGGCCGAGGCCGGCTCAACCGTCACTCCCGGTCAGGTGATTGGCCAGATCGCCGCCTCGGGCGAGGCTGCCGCGGCCGCGCCCAAGTCCGAAGCTGCGCCCGCCAAGGCCGCCTCCGGTTCGGGTGACCCCCATCTGTCGCCGGCCGTCCAGCGCGTGGTGGCCGAGAACAACCTCGACCCGAAATCCATTCAGGCCACCGGGCCCAAGGGCAATATCACCAAGGCTGATGCGCTGAAGGCCGCCGCCCAGCCGCAGGCTCCGGCTGCCGCGGCTCCGGCCAAGGCCGCGCCTGCGGCTCCGCCGCGCGCCGACCAGCCGCGCGAGGAGCGGGTCAAGATGACCCGCCTGCGCCAGACCATCGCCCGCAGGCTCAAGGAATCGCAGAACACCGCCGCCCAGCTGACCACCTTCAACGAGGTGGACATGTCGGCGATCATGGCTCTGCGCAATCGCTACAAGGACGCCTTCGAAAAGCACCACGGCATCAAGCTGGGCTTCATGAGCTTCTTCGTGAAGGCGACGATCGCGGCGCTCAAGGAACTGCCGGCCGTCAATGCCGAGATCGAAGGCACCGACATCATCTACAAGAACCACTATGACATCGGCGTCGCCGTTGGCACCGAAAAGGGTCTGGTCGTGCCGGTCCTGCGCGATGCCGACGTCCTGTCCCTGGCGGGTATCGAAAAGGGCATCGGCGATCTGGGCCGCGCCGCCCGCGACGGCGACCTGACGCTGGACCAGCTGCAGGGTGGCACCTTCACCATCACCAACGGCGGCGTCTATGGCTCGCTGATGTCGACGCCGATCCTGAACATGCCCCAGGCGGGCATTCTGGGCATGCACAACATCGTCCAGCGCCCCGTCGCCATCGACGGCAAGGTCGAGATCCGCCCGATGATGTATCTGGCCCTCAGCTATGATCACCGCATCGTCGATGGCAAGGAGGCCGTGACCTTCCTTGTGCGGATCAAGGAGCACCTCGAGGACCCGCAACGCTTCCTGCTGGACCTGTAAGGGGCGCAATGTCGGAGGGGCGGGATGGCTGAGGAGTTTGAAGTCGCCCGCTTTATGACGGTAGCCGAGGCGGAACTGCTGGTCGCCCTGCTCGGTCGGCATGGCATACGGGCCTGGCTGCCGGATCGCGACATGGCCACCATGTTGCCCCACGTGCAGCTGGCCCTCGGCGGCATCCGGGTTGTTGCATATGAGGAGCAGATCGACGCGGCCCGAGACATTGCCCGCCGCGCGCGGGCAGGCGAATTTGCGACGCCGGACGATTTTGACGATTGGCAGGAAGACGCGATTCCCGGCCGCATCGGAGAGCTGGACGAGGCGGACATTCATGGGACGGTGGGATCTCCGTCGCTGAAATGGTGGGGTGTTGGCCTTGTCGCCGGGGCTACTCTGATTGCCTGGATGCTGGGCTACACCAATGATCTCAGAGAGTTCATACCCTAGCCTTCCCCCAGCACCTCATCCGTATGCTCCCCCAGCGCGGGGGGCGGGCGGTCATAGGCGACCGGCGTGGCCGACATGCGGATCGGGCTGGCGACGGTGCGGATGGGCTCCGACAGATCGGCGCGGGTCTGGTGGACCTCCAGCCCCCGGTGCCTCGCCTGGGGTTCGGCGAACACCTGATCGATCGTATTGACCGGGCCGCAGGGCACGCCCGCCGACTCCAGCGCCACCATCAGCCCCTTCATGTCGTGTCCGGCCGTCATCGCCGACAGCTCGGCCGACAGGGTCGCGCGGTTCTCGATCCGGACCGCATTGGTGGCATAGCGGGGATCGGTGCCCATGCCCGGCGCACCCAGGGCGGTGCACAGGGCGCGGAACTGTCCGTCGTTGCCGACCGCGATCACGACCATTCCATCCGTACACGGAAAGGGCTGGTAGGGTGACAGGTTCGGGTGGGCATTGCCCATGCGCGTGGGGGCGGTGCCCGAGACAAAATAGTTCGTTGCCTGATTGGCCAGCATGGCGGCCTGCACATCGAACAGGGCGATGTCGATCTGCTGGCCTTCGCCGGTCGCCCGCGCATGCCAGAGCGCAGCCAGAATGGCGTTCGAGGCATAGAGACCGGTGAACAGGTCCGCGACCGCCACCCCGACCTTCATCGGCTCGGCCCCCGGCGCCCCGTCGGGCTGGCCCGTGATCGACATCAGCCCGCCCATGGCCTGGATCATATAGTCATAGCCCGCCCGGTGGGCGTCGGGCCCGTCCTGCCCAAAGCCGGTGATCGAGCAATAGACCAGCTTCGGATTGATCGCCTTCAGCGACGGCCAGTCCAGCCCGTATTTCTTCAGACCGCCCGTCTTGAAATTCTCGACCACCACGTCGCAGGTCGCGGCCAGTTTGCGGACGGCCTCGGCCCCCTCGGGCGTGGCGATGTCGACCGCCACAGACTTCTTGCCCCGGTTGGCGCACAGGAAGTAGGCCGCATCCCCTCGCGAGCCATCGGTCTTCGTGGTGAAGGGCGGGCCCCACAGGCGGGTGTCGTCGCCGGCACCGGGCCGCTCGATCTTGATTACCTCGGCGCCCAGATCGGCCAGGGTCTGCGTCGCCCACGGCCCGGCCAATACGCGGCTGAGATCAAGGACGCGAACGCCCGCCAGAGGACCTTTCGGAGTGGCGGGTGGCGAGTGGCGAGTGGCGAGGCCATCCCGGGCGTGGTCGTCGGTCATCGCGCCGCGTCCGGTCGCGCCATCAGCCCTCCGCTACTTTCACTCGCCACTCGCCACTCGCCACTCATCACTGTCTACAGCCCCGGATCCCACACACCCGCCTCGCGCATGCGGCACTCGCGCCCCTCGCGGGCGCGGCTGTCCATCTCATCGGCCATGCAGCAGACCTCGCGCGAGACCGTGGCCTTGCACAGGCCGGGCACCAGCGAATGCAGGAAGGCCGCCCCCGCCAGCTTCAGCAGGCGAAATCCGAACCGCGACGAGGCGGCCATATGTTCGAAATAGCCCTCGTCCACCTCGCGCGGGTGGGCGACGAACAGACGGTGAAACAGGCGGCTCATGGTGCGGATCATAGCCGCAGTCGGCGCGGCCCTCTACCCGTCCGGCGCGTTCTGGCCTAAACCCCGGCGGCAGGGGCAGAAAAAGAGGTCCGATCAGCGACCCGCCCGCAGATTCAGGAGCGCCTCCATGGCCGACGGCACCCCCCCGACCCGCACCTTCCGCTGGGATGACCCGCTGGATATGGACAGCCGCCTGACCGACGACGAGGGCATGATCCGCGACGCCGCCCGCTCCTATGCCCGCGAGCAGCTGTTGCCGCGCGTCGTCGCCGCCTTCCGCGACGAGACCTTCGACCGGTCGATCATGACCGAGATGGGCGAGATGGGCTTCCTCGGCGCCATGCTGCCCGAGGAATACGGCGGCTCGAACGCCTCCCACGTCGCCTATGGCCTGATCGCGCGCGAGATCGAGGCCGTCGACAGCGGCTATCGCTCGGCCATGTCGGTCCAGTCGTCGCTGGCCATGTACCCCATCTATGCCTTTGGCTCGGACGAGCAGAAGTCCCGCTTCCTGCCCCGCATGGCGGCCGGCGAATGGATCGGCTGTTTCGGCCTGACCGAGGCCGACGGCGGCTCGGACCCGGCCTCGATGAAGACCCGCGCCGAGGCCGTGCCTAATGGCTACAAGCTGAACGGCGCCAAATACTGGATCACCAACTCGCCGATCTCGGACCTGGCCATTGTCTGGGCCAAGCTGGACGGCGAGATCCGCGGCTTCATCGTCGAGCGCGACTTCGACGGCTTCACCACCGACAAGATCGGCGACAAGCTGTCGCTGCGCGCCTCCATCACCGGCGACATCGGCCTGAACGACGTCTTCGTGCCCGAGGCCAATATCCTGCCGGGCGTGAAAGGCCTGCGCGGCCCGTTCTCCTGTTTGAACAAGGCTCGCTACGGCATCGCCTGGGGCGCCATGGGGGCCGCCGAGTTCTGCTTCCACGCCACCCGCGACTATGTCGGCGAGCGCATGCTGTTCGGCCGGCCGCTGTCCTCGCGCCAGCTGGTCCAGAAGAAGCTGGCCGACATGCAGACCGAGATCTTCCTCGGCCTGGAAGGCGCGCTGGCGCTGGGCCGCCTGCTCGATACCGGCGCCTGGGTGCCCGAGGCCATCTCGATGATGAAGCGCAACAACTGCGGCAAGGCCCTGGCCATCGCCCGCGAGGCCCGCGACATGCACGGCGGGGCCGGGATCACCGGCGAGATGCACGTCATGCGCCACGCCATGAACCTCGAGACGGTCAACACCTATGAAGGCGCCCACGACGTCCACGCTCTCATCCTTGGCCGTGCCATCACCGGCCAGAGCGCGTTCTAGACCCGCACGTCAGGAAGTATCAGGCGCGCGGACCGGTTGATCGGCCGAACATTGTCTTTCCGGGACAGGGGCCTATCCTCTGAACGAGTGGGGAGACGGGGCTATGGACGAGGCGAACCAGACGGATGCGGCGGCGGGCGAGGACCCCTTCGCCCAGCTGGCCGAGGTGTTCAGCGGCTGCACCGCCCTGTTGCTCGAGGACGAACCGGCCCTGTCCGAACATGTCGCCAGTCGGCTGACGCGGGCGGGCTTCACCCGCGTCGACCGCGTCGAGTCGGGCGAGCAGGCGCTCGAAGCGGCCGCCGACACCCCCTATGACGTGCTGATCCTCGACCGGCTCACGGCAGGTCTGGACGGTCTGGAAACGCTGAAGCGCATCCGGGCAGGCAAAAGCCCCTCGGCCGACGCCCCGGCCCTGATGCTGACCGCGCTCGGCGCCGAGCGGCAGAAGGTCGAGGGCCTGTTGGGCGGGGCCGACGACTATCTGTCCAAGCCCGTGGGCGACGAGGAGCTGCTTGCCCGGATCGCGGCCCAGCTGCGCCGGTCGGGTCGCCGCGCCAAGCCGAACGGCGGCGATGTCACCAATGGTCCCTTCATCCTGTCGCCCGGCGCCCGCACCCTGCAGATCCAGAGCGAGGACGGCGCGCTCCGCTCCATCGAACTGTCACCGCTCGAATTTGCCATCGTCTGTGAACTGATGACCGCGCACGGCCAGCCGGTGACCAAGACCATGCTGTGGGACCGCTGCTGGGTGGAATGGAATTTCCTGCCCGACAATTTCGTCAACATCATCGATGCCCGGATCAGTGCGCTGCGGCGGCGGCTCAAGGACCAGTGCCCCGAGGTGCCCGACGTCATGCACCCGCTGATCGTCTCGGCGCGCAGCCAGAGTCTCGTGTTCCGCGACCTCGACGGCGTGGGCTGACGCGGCGTGACCGGCCCCCTGTCCGGCCTGCGCGGGTGGCTGTCCGGGCGCACCTCGGCCCAGCTGTCTGTGGCCGTGGCCGTGCTGGCGGCGCTGGCCCTGTCAGGCTCGGTGGTCATCACCGGTCAGGCCGTGCGCGCGGATCAGCGCCAGAAGGCAGCACTCGTGGCGCTCGCCGACTATGCCGCCATGGTCGACAAGCTCGGGGTCCAGGCCTACCTGGGGGCCGATCAGGTGACCGAGGCCGACGCCGCCTATTTCTCGGCCTGGCTGACCGCCTTCCAGTCCGGTCCGATCCAGGAAGACCGTACGCTTGAAGAGGTCTGCCGCACCGGGCGCGGCGGGGCCGGGGTGCGTTTTATCCGGGCTCCCAGCGGCAAGCCCGCCGGTCTGGCCGCGCTGGAGGACGCGAAGACCCGCCGCCTGAATAGTCTGGGCGACGACGTCTATGTCGCGGGCCTGCCGGCCGGCACTCTCTGCCCCCGCCGCGATGTCGAGGTGGTGGTCGTCAAGCGTCAGGCGGGCGCGCTCGAGATCATTGTCGGCCGCGTCGTCGACCGCTCGGGCGAGGCCTGGGGCCGGGCGGTCCTGATCGTCGGCCTCAGCGGCCTGCTGATCCTGATCTCGGGCCTGATGGCGGCGGTCTTTGCCCGGCGCCGGCTGGGTCTGGCCCTGGGCGAGGTCAGCGCCTCGCTGGACCGGGCGGCCATGGGCGATTTCTCGCGCCGCCCGCCGGTCGATGACATCGCGCCCGAGCTTCGCCCGCTCAGCGTCCGGGTCAACGCCACCCTCGACCGGCTGGAAGAGTTGCTGGGCTGGCTGCGCGATTCCTCGGACCAGCTGGCCCATGACTTCCGCACCCCCCTGGCCCGGGCCACCGCGCGACTGGAAAGACTGGAGGAAGCCGACACGCCCGAGGAACGCGCCCGGCTGGCCCGCCTCGCCGGCGACGACCTCCGGCATTTGACCCGGGCCATGAACGAGACGCTGGCGCTCAGGGACGGTTCGGCCTGGGTGTTCGAACGGGTGCAACTGGACGAGCTGGTGACGGCGACGGCAGAGCTCTACGAGCCGCTGGCCGACACAAAGGGCGTGCGTCTGGTGGTCGAGGTCGAGCCGGGCTCGGTGCTCGGAGTCCGGACCCTGCTACAGCGGGCCCTGACCAATCTGGTCGACAATGCCGTGAAGTTCTCGCCTGAGGGCGGCGTCGTGACGCTGCGGGCGAACCCGACCGCCACCGGGGTCGAGGTCTCCATCGCCGATCAGGGTCCCGGCATGGATCCCGCGCGGGCCCGGGGTGCGGTCGAGAACGCAGCCGAAGAAGACCCAGCCCCCAACGGCATCGAAAGCCACGGCATGGGGCTGCCGTTTGTGCGCGCCGTGGTGCGCCGCCACGGCGGCGTCCTGACGATCGATGATGCCGTGCCGGGGGCCATCGTCACGGCGCGTTTCTCGCGCTAAGACGGAGGGGCGAATGGATAAGGGGAATGCGATGCGTCGGTCTGTCCTGCTGAAACTGTCGGTCGCAGCCGTGCTGGTCACCGGCATGGCCAGCGTCCCGGCGGCCGCCTGGGCCCAGGCCACGCCCCTGCCCTATGACGAGGCCCGAGGCGTCTTCAGCTTCGCCGAGGGGCTTGAGCGCACCCTGCCTGCGGTCGTTCAGGTGACCACCCTGGGCCAGTCCAGCGGCCCTCGTTCCGAGGATACCGAGGCCCAGCCCGTCTCGACCGGATCGGGTGTGATCATCGATGCCGGTCAAGGCATCATCGTCACCAACAACCATGTGATCGAGGGCGGCTCGAAATTCACCGTCGACCTGGCCGACGGTCGCCTGTTCGACGCGGTCCTGATCGGCACGGACAAGGCCACCGACATCGCCGTGCTGCGGATCGAGGGCACGGGCCTTGCCCAGGTCGAGGTGGCGGATTCCGACACCCTGCGGACCGGCGATCTGGCCTTTGCCGTCGGCTATCCCCTGGGCCTCGACCAGACCCTGACCATGGGTGTCATCTCGGGCCTCAACCGCTCGGGCCTCGGCGATGCGGTCGAGGACTATATCCAGACCGATGCGGCCGTGAACTCGGGCAACTCCGGCGGACCGCTGCTGGACAGCCGCGGACGGCTGATCGGCATCAACACCTCTATCCTGTCGGGCGGCGGGGGCGGCAATGACGGCATCGCCTTCGCCGTGCCGACCCGCATCATGCTCTACGTCGTCGGGCAGATCCGCGAGAACGGTCAGGTCCGTCGTGGCGGCACGGGCGCCCTGCTCAGCTCGCTCAACGCGACCTCGGCCCGCGACCTCGGTCTGAACATCGTGCGCGGCGCTGTGGTGCGCGATGTCGCCCCCGGCTCACCTGCCGAGGCGGCGGGCCTGCGCCCCGATGATGTGATCGTCCGGGTCCAGTCGCGTCCCGTGGCCAATGCCGGCTCCGTGCTCGCCACCGTCGGTGTCGCCGCTCCGGGTAGCCAGCTGGAAGTCGTCTATCTGCGCGACGGCGTCGAACAGCGCACCACTGTGGTCGTCGAAATGTCCGAGGCTGGGGGCATTGCGCTGGGGCGTGAGGCCCTGACGGCCTATGGCGCCGGATTCCGCGAGGCCCGCACGGGCGAACGTGGCGGTCAGGATCATCGCCTGGTGGTCGAGGTGGTCGAGGGCGGCACACCGACGGCCGTCGCCGGTCTGGTGGCAGGCGATCTGGTCGTGTCGGTCAATGGCCGCGACGCCTCCAACCTTCAGGCCCTGGCCACGGCTCTGGGTACCGATCGGCGCCCGATCCGGCTGCGCGTGTATCGCGCGGGTGAGACCGTCGACCTGACGCTCAATCCCTGATTTTCTGGTGGGGTAAGGCTGGCGGGGACCGGGTTACGGCCCCCGCCAACGCAAACGCCCGTCCCGGCCTGGGGGGGAGGGGGATGGCCGGAACGGGCGATGCTCGCTTGGAG
>Ga0181371_1000156_pt1 | contig 14831 bp, 11 predicted proteins | sample LowvirmetaG_6_FD_130087 | JGI IMG/M metagenome (GOLD analysis project Ga0181371, IMG submission 130087) | Marine viral communities from the Subarctic Pacific Ocean - Lowphox_07 viral metaG | ecosystem: Environmental > Aquatic > Marine > Oceanic | place: Subarctic Pacific Ocean | collected...
CCCAAGGGCGTTCCGGATGAACTTGTCGATCATCTCGAAATATTCCGCGTTCTCCTGCCGGCCGGTAAACACCACCGGGAAGGGCAAGTCGGCATTGTCCGGATGCAGCAGGATGCCCAGCAGGTAGAGAATTTCCTCAGCGGTGCCGACACCACCCGGGAACACAATGACCCCGTGACCACAGCGGACGAAGGCTTCCAGGCGTTTCTCAATGTCCGGCATGATCACCAGTTCATTGACGATGGGGTTGGGGGCCTCCGCACCAATAATGCCCGGCTCGGTGATGCCAATGTAGCGGCCGTCTTTTACCCGCTGCTTGGCGTGGCCAATGGTGGCGCCTTTCATGGGCCCCTTCATTGCCCCCGGACCACACCCGGTACAGATGCTCAGGGCCCTGAGCCCCAGTTGATGACCGACATCCTTGCTGTACTGGTATTCGTCATGGCCGATCGAGTGGCCACCCCAGCAGACCACCAGATCCGGCTGTCTTCCCGCCTGAAGAACCCGGGCGTTGCGCAGGATGTGGAACACATAATTGGTCAGGTCTTCCGGGTCGTCCCGGCGAAAACCTGCCGCTGACTGGGGAATAGAATGGGAGTAGATGATGTCTCTGAGAACCGAGAACAGGTGCTCACGGATCGCCCGAAGCATCTGTCCATCAACGAACGCATGTGCGGGCGCATTGATCAGTTCCAGTTTCAGGCCCCGGGGCTGCGGCACCAGGCGGACATCAAAGTCAGCATGGGATTCCATCAGTGCCTGACAGTCGTCGGTTTCTACCCCGGTATTCAGAACCGCCAGGGCACATTGGCGAAACAGCCGATACAGGCCTCCCTCGCTGCGATCCTTGAGGCGGTTGACCTCATGATTGGAGAGAATTTCAAGGCTGCCCTCGGGGGAGACCAGGGCATTGATGGTGGTTTCCTGCATTAACGGTGAAACTCCTGGATGTTGCGGAAATGCCCGATTTTGAGGCACGCAGTCAAAAGGGTAGACTAAGGCCTTTCAGTACAATACGCCACCCGACAAAATTCCGATTTATGAAACTGCTTATCCGTCCCGCTCCAGAAGTTGCCATCAAGAGTAAACCTGTCCGTCGTCAGCAGATGCGTCACCTGCGGCAGAACATCCGAAAATTGCTGGCACGGCTGGATCCTGAAATTCGCGTGGAAGGCAGCTGGGATCGGGTGGATGTGGAGGTGCCTGACAACCGGGGCCTGTCAGGCCCTGCCCTGGAGGCGCTTTTGCGCATACCGGGCATTTCCACGATTCAGGAAATCGGGGCGTTTCCGTTTATCAGCCTCGAAGATGTTGCCGACAAAGCCGTTGAAGCTTTCGCTGACCGGTTGAACGGCAAAACATTCGCGGTAAGGGCCCGTCGTCATGGTGAGCACAACTTCCGCTCCATTGATCTGGAACGGACGGTGGGCGCCGCCCTGATGCAGGCATCGGAGGCCAGGGGGGTTGATCTGAAATCGCCCCAGGTTGAAGTGCGGATTGAGGTCCATGGCGATCAGTACCACATCGCCCACCGCAAGCACCGGGGATTGGGCGGCTATCCGCTGGGCAGTGTCGAAAACGTGCTGACTCTGATTTCCGGGGGGTACGATTCCTCCGTGGCCGCCTACCTGATGATGCGTCGCGGCCTTCGCAGTCATTTTCTGTTTTTCAACCTGGGAGGCACTGCCCATGAGGTGGGTGTGCGCCAGGTGGTGCACTACCTTTGGGACCGTTATGGCGCTTCCCACAGCGCCAAGTTTATCTCGGTACCCTTCGAGGGCGTGGTTGCCGAAATCATGCGATCGGTGAATCACCGTCACTGGGGGGTGGTGCTCAAACGCCAGATGCTTATGGCGGCTGCCGAGATTGCCCGCAAGAACAACGCAGTCGGCGTAGTAACCGGCGATGCAGTGGCCCAGGTATCGAGTCAGACCCTGAGCAACCTCAACGTGGTAGACAGGGCCAGTGATGAAGTGGTCTTGCGACCTCTGGTGTCCATGGACAAGGAATCCATCATCCGCATCGCCCGGGAAATTGGCACCGAAGTCTATGCCCGCAACATGCCCGAGTACTGTGGCGTAATCTCCCAGAAGCCGGCCACCAGAGCCAAACTGCACCGCGTGGAGGAAGATGAGGCACTGATGGACGCTTCGGTGCTTGCCAGCGCGATTCAGGCCCGGGAGGAGACGCCGGTGAACCGGTTGCTGGAGACGACCGTGACGCCTGAGGAAGTGGAGCTGGTGCAAACGCCATCGGTGAATGATGTGATCATCGACGTGCGCCACCCCTCGGAGGGCGAGCAATCACCGCTGAAGCTGACCAATAACGAAATCCTGCAGATCCCGTTCTACGAGCTGAATCAGCAGCTACCGGAGCTGCCGGCGAACCGGCAATACCTGCTTTATTGCGACCGAGGCACCATGAGCCGGATGCATGCCGGGCATCTGAAGGCCGAGGGGCACGAAAACGTGAAGGTCTACGTGCCCGCCGCCTGAAACCTCAGCCTGCCAGACCCTTGAAAAACTGTTGGACGTTCTCGCTCAGGGCGTCCAGATCATACCCGCCTTCCTGCACCACCAGCGTTGGCAGTCCCAGCTGGCGCACGTGGGTGCTGAGCCTGCAGAACCCTTCTGAAGAGACTGACACCTTGGCCTGTGGATCGTTCTTGTAGATATCGAAACCGAGGGCGAGGATCAGGGCATCCGGCTGGTAAAGCTTGATGGCCGCCAGGGCTTCATCCAGTTTCGCGAAGAAATCGTCTTCCGTTGAGCCGTGGGGCATCGGCAGATTGATGTTGTAGCCAAAGCCTTCCCCTTCGCCACGCTCGTTCTCAAAGCCAGTGACTACCGGGTAGAAGTTGGTGGGGTCGCCGTGGATTGAAATATAGAGCACATCGCTTCGATCGTAGAAGATTTCCTGGATGCCCTGACCATGGTGCATGTCGGTATCCAGAATCACGATCCTGGGGAACCGGGCTTTCATGTGCTCGGCGGCAATGGCGGCATTGTTCAGGTAACAGAAACCTCCGGCGGCATCCCGGCGGGCATGGTGCCCTGGCGGACGGCACACGGCGTACGACGTTCTATCGCCGGCGATCAGTGCATCAGCTGCGCCCAGCGCGCTTTGGGCAGACCAGTAGGCGGCATGCCAGGTGTGTTCGCCTATCGGACAGCTGCCATCGGCCTGATAGCGGGCCGCCTCGGCGAGAATGCCAGTCAGGTGATTGGGGGAACGGACAAAGATATTCGAGATGACCTCATCGCCCCAGTCGTCCATCTGTTTCCAGCGCCGATGCGCAGATTCCAGAAAACGCAGGTAACCCAGATCGTGAACTTTCGAGATCGGGCCAGCACCCTGGTCCGCAGGCTGCAGCACGGAGATACCCATTTCCTTGAGTCCGCCCAGCATTTCACCAGTGCGGGCAGGAATCTCCTGGGGCTGGCGCATCTGTCCCCGGGTAAAGTACGTCTGTGGAATGTGCTCATCCTGTGCGTGATGGAAAAATGCCTTCATTGTCCGGTCTCCTGGGTGTCTGATCCCCCGAGTATAGGCACACTCAGGCGATGATCAAAAGCCTGCCCTTGACTTTACAGGTCGGGATACAACATCCACTATGAAAGACATAAAACACTGACGCAACCAGATTACCTGGACTGCGCCCCACACGGGGGCGGAGCCAATCACAGAAGAGGAGCCGAGATGATCGAGTCACCCCTGCTGGAAAAGCTGACCGGCTATATCGGTGGTCGCTGGACTGACAATGAGCATGGCAACACCTTCGATGTTTATAACCCGGCAACGGGCAAGGTGATCGCCCAGGTCGCATCCATGTCGGAAGACGAAGTGAACGCCGCCGTAGCTTCCGGCAAGTCGGCACTGCGACTGACCAGTCCCTACAGCATCGAGACCCGCCGTAAGTGGCTGGAAGACATCCGGGACGCACTCAAGGCCAACAAGGAGGAAGTGGGTCGGATCCTGTGCATGGAGCATGGCAAACCGCTTCAGGAAGCCCAGGGTGAAGTGGATTACGCCGCCGGGTTCTTCGATTACTGCTCCAAGCACATCCAGGCCCTGGATGCCCACACCATTCCGGAAAAGCCGAAAGACTGCACCTGGACCGTGCATTACCGCCCAATTGGTGTCACCGGCCTGATCACGCCCTGGAACTTCCCCATTGGCATGATCGCCAAGAAGCTGTCTGCGGCCCTGGCAGCCGGCTGCCCGTCGGTGATCAAACCGGCCAGCGAAACGCCGCTCACCATGATTGCCCTGTTCAGCCTGATGGACAAGCACACGGATATTCCGGACGGCATGGTTAACCTGGTGATGGGCAAGGCCAGCGTGATTGGCAAGGTTCTCTGCGAGAGCCCGGATGTGCCCATGCTCAGCTTCACCGGTTCCACCGAAGTGGGCCGTAAGCTGATCGTCGACACCGCGGATCAGGTCAAGAAACTGGCTCTGGAGCTGGGCGGCAACGCGCCGTTCATCGTCTTCGACGATGCCGATCTGGACGCTGCGGCAGACAACCTCATCGCCAACAAATTCCGTGGTGGCGGCCAGACCTGTGTCTGTGCCAACCGGATCTTCGTGCATGAGAAAGTGGCCGATGCTTTCGGTGAAAAGCTTGCCGAACGCGTTAACAAGATGACCGTCGGTGACGGCATCAACGGCGATGTGGATCTTGGCCCGTTGATCAACCAGGCTGGCTACGACAAGGTCAAACGCCACGTACAGGACGCCCTTGAAAAAGGCGCCACCCTGGTTGCCGGCAAGAAGCCGGAAGATCTTGGCAACGACCTGTTCTTCCCGCCCACCGTGGTACACGGTGTAAACCGGGATATGTGCTGCTACCAGGAAGAAACCTTCGGTCCGCTGGTACCCATGGCCCTGTTCCGCACGGAAGAGGAAGTCATTGAAGCCGGTAATGACACCGAGTTTGGCCTGGCCTCCTACGTGTTCACCAACGATGCCGAACGCGCCCAGCGTGTGGCTGCTGGCCTTCGCTTCGGCCACTGTGGCTGGAACACCGGCACCGGCCCGACACCGGAAGCGCCGTTTGGTGGTATGAAGGCGTCCGGCATTGGCCGTGAAGGCGGCCTGGAAGGTCTGTTCGAGTTTGTGGAAGCGCAGACTGTACCAAGAGGCTTCTAAGTTCTAAAAGAACAGCCCTCATCCCTGGGGGTGTCGCACGGGGGAGGTTCCCCTTCAGGACACGCTACGAGCACATCCATGTGCGCTTGGCTGTGGCCATCCATGGCCACAGACAGTCCTGAAGGGGAACCTCCCCCGCGCTCTTTCTGACGGAAGGTGAGGGTTTTTAAAGTTTTAACGCCTGCAATGACGTAGGTCGGATTAGCAAAGCGTAATCCGACAAACAACGACAAAACATCCCTACCCGGAAATCCCGCTTTTCTCCTGTTATACTCGTAAACCTGTTTATTTAACCAGTAGCGAACCGATTCTTTATGGACGTCTCCCACATCATCGATCCGTTGAACGATGCCCAGCGTGAAGCTGTTACCGCTCAGAACGATCACCTTTTGGTTCTGGCCGGCGCCGGAAGCGGCAAAACTCGTGTTCTGGTGCACCGGATCGCCTGGTTGATGACCGTGGATCGGGTGCCGCCCACTGGAATCCTGGCGGTGACCTTTACCAACAAGGCCGCCAAGGAGATGCGATACCGCATTGAGCAGATGATGGACATTCCTGCCCGTGGTCTCTGGTTCGGTACCTTTCATGGCATCGCTCACCGGCTACTGCGTTCCCACTGGAAAGACGCCGGCCTGCCGGAGAACTTCCAGGTGCTGGACAGTGACGACCAGCTGCGGCTGATCAAGCGGGTGATGCGGGAAAACCAGATCGACGAGAGCAAGTGGCCGCCGAAGCAGGCCCAGTGGTTTATCAACAGCCAGAAGGACGAAGGGCTGCGGGCGGATCATATCCAGGAGAATCCGGGCGATCATTTCCTGTCGATCATGCTGAAGATCTATCGCCAGTACGAGAAGCTCTGCCAGCAGGGTGGTCTGGTGGATTTTGGCGAGCTGCTGCTGCGTTCCCACGAACTCTGGCTGCATCGGCCGGAGCTGCTGGCCCATTACCAGAGTCGGTTTCAGCACATCCTGGTGGACGAGTTCCAGGACACTAATACCATTCAATACGCCTGGCTGCAGGTGCTGGCCAGCAACCGGGTGCCGTTGACGGTGGTCGGTGATGACGACCAGTCCATTTACGGCTGGCGGGGCGCCAAGATCGAGAATATTCAGCAGTACCAGCGGGATTTTCCCAATGCCCGGTTGGTGCGACTGGAGCAGAACTACCGCTCCACCCAGATGATCCTGAAGGCGGCCAACGCGGTGATCGCAAACAATCAGGGCCGGCTGGGCAAGGAGCTCTGGACCGACGGCCCGGAAGGCGAACCGATCAGCCTCTACGCGGCGTTCAACGAACAGGACGAGGCCAACTACATCGCCGACAGTATTTCTGCCTGGGTGCAGGACGGCAATCTGCGCAGTGAATCGGCGATTCTCTATCGCTCTAACGCCCAGTCCCGGGTACTGGAAGAAGCGTTGATGCGCCAGGGCATTCCTTACCGGGTCTACGGCGGCCTGCGCTTCTATGATCGTCAGGAAATCCGCAACGCCCTGGCGTACTTGAGGCTGGTGCAGTATCGCCGCGACGATGCGGCGTTTGAGCGGGTGGTGAACGTACCGCCCCGTGGCATTGGCGCGAAGAGCCTGGCGGAGCTTCGGGAATTCGCGACCGAGCAGAGTATCTCATTGTGGGAATCCGCCGAGCGTCTGCTGGAAGCCGGGCAGGTGAAAGGCCGGGCCAAAACCGGGCTGCAGTCTTTCATTGCCATTATCGAAGGCCTCTCCGACATGGTGGGCGACGCTTCGTTGCATGGCCTGATGAAGCAGACCATCGAAAACAGCGGGCTGAAGGATTATCACGCCAGCGAAAAAGGGGAGAAAGGCCAGGCCCGGGTGGAGAACCTGGAGGAGCTGGTGAACGCCCTGTCTGACTATGAAGTGGAGGATGGCGTTGACCCCCTGGCGGAATTCATCGCCCAGGCGGCCCTAGACGCAGGCGAATCTCAGGCCGAAGATCATGAAGACAGCGTTCAGCTGATGACCCTGCACTCCGCCAAGGGACTGGAGTTCCCGCTGGTGTTCCTGGCCGGTGTGGAAGAGGGGCTGTTCCCCCATGGCATGTCTCTGGAAGAGCCTGGCCGTATGGAAGAGGAGCGCCGTCTGGCCTATGTGGGCATAACCCGGGCGATGCAAAAGCTGGTGCTTACTTACGCCGAATCCCGGCGTTTGTACGGTCAGGAAAAGTTCAATGCGCTGTCGCGGTTTGTGCGGGAGATTCCGGGCGACTGTCTGCAGGAAGTGCGGCTGCGCAACACAGTGACCCGCCCCGCTATGGTGGCGCGCCCGAATGAGAGCATGTTCAGCCAGGATTCGGCGCAGCAGTCCGGTTTCAGCCTGGGCCAGCGGGTGCGTCATCCCAAGTTTGGCGAGGGTATCGTGATGAATTCGGAGGGCAGCGGGCACCATACTCGGGTGCAGGTGAACTTTGATGAGGGCGCCAAGTGGCTTGTTTTGGCTTATGCGCCTTTGGAGGCCTGCTGATTTCCACTTTGGAGGTGGCACAGGTCGGGTAAGGGTTTCCAAAACACGCTCCTTGCGGCACCCCTCCGGGGTCCAGCCTGCAATCACAGATTGCAGTCGTTCGGCTTTCGCATGAAGCTTCGCTTCATAAGCGCTCGGCCTCACCCATGTGGCGCTTGGGCTCCGCCATCCATGGCTCCGCACAGTTTTGGAAACCCTTACCCGACCTGCGCTGCAGACTCTTTGCTGGACGCCGCGCTTACATAAGAACTGCGTATATCACACCCGCCAAAATGATTCGGTAGATAACGTAGGGCCACATCCCCACCTTGTTCAGCCACTTAAGGAAGAAGTGAATTGCAGTAATGGCCATCAGGAACGAGGTCACCCCGCCAATCAGAAAACCACTCCAGTCCACAACAACATCTGAGGTCGCCACTTCCAGCAGTTTTACCGCCGATGCCAGCACTATGATGGGAATTGCCAGCAGAAAAGAGAATCTGGAGGCGGTTTCGCGGGTCATGCCCAGGAACAGGCCAGCGGTGATGGTAACGCCGGAGCGGGAGGTGCCGGGCACCAGGGCCATGGCCTGGGCGATGCCGACCAGGACGGCGTCTTTCCAGTTCAGTTTGTCCAGGGTGCGCTGGCGTTTGGGGAGCCAGTCCGCAAGGCCCAGCAGCAGGCCGAAGAACAGGGTGGTGAAGAAGATGACTTCCACCGCCCGCAGTTCGTTGTCGATCATATCCAGCAGTGCCAGGCCGGCCAGGCCGGCAGGGATGGTGCCGATCACCAGGTACCAGGCCAGGGCCCCCTGGCCGACGATTTTGCGCTGGCCAATGGAGATCAGCCCGTCCCGGGCGATGCCAAAGACATCCCGTCGGAAATAGAGCACAACCGCCAGCAAGGTCCCCACGTGCACGGACAGATCGAAACCCACGCCCTGATCGGTCCAGCCGAACAATGCCGGGGTCAGAATCAGGTGGGCGGAGCTGGAGATGGGCAGGAATTCGGTCAGTCCCTGGAGAAGGCCAAGGAAAAGGGCCTGGAAAACGTCCATTGCGTGGATTCCGTCAGATTCGGTGCGTCAGAAATGTGGCCGCGATATTAGCAGGGCGGGCGGGGGCTGAACAGTTACACAGGGCTTGAGCTTCAGCTCGTCGATGGTTGTCACAAAAATATCATCAATTGAGCTTACGGTTGCCTCAGAGACATCCCTAGTGATCTGAGGAGACAAACAATGAAAAAGCTTCTGACCCTGGCCTGTGCCACTATGCTCACACCGGTGCTGGCCCACGGCGCTTTCCAGCTCGACAGCCGTTACCAGGACAATGACGGTGATCTGATTGCTGACATCCCTTCCGACGAGTCAAAACTGGTGGATCCCTCAACCCTGGTCTTTGCCTATACCCCGGTGGAAGATCCGGCGGTTTATAAAGAAGTGTGGTCCGAGTTCCTCGACCACCTGTCAGAAACCACTGGCAAGAATGTCCAGTTTTTCCCGGTACAGTCCAACGCGGCCCAGATCGAAGCCATGCGTGCTGGTCGCCTGCATATCGCCGGCTTCAATACCGGTTCCAACCCGCTGGCCGTAGCCTGTGCTGGCTTCCGCCCGTTTACCATGATGGCAGCGGCGGATGGCTCCTTTGGCTATGAAATGGAAATCATCAGCTACCCTGGCTCCGGCATGAATGATGTGGAAGACATCCGTGGCGGCGAGCTTGCGTTTACCTCGCAGACATCCAATTCCGGCTTCAAGGCCCCCTCTGCCATTCTCAAGGCCGATTACAACATGATCGCCGGTGAGGATTTCGAGCCGGTGTTCTCTGGCAAGCACGACAACTCGATTCTCGGTGTGGCCAATAAGGACTACAAAGCCGCAGCCGTTGCAAATTCGGTGCTCAATCGCATGCTCAGTCGGGATGTCGTTAGCGAAGACCAGATTGTCAGTCTCTACAAGTCCCATACCTTCCCTACTACGGGTTACGGCATTGCCCACAACCTGACACCGGAACTGCAGGAAAAAATTCAGGACGCGTTCTTCTCTTTCAACTGGGAAGGCACCGCGCTGGAAGAAGAATTCTCGAAATCCGGTGAAGCCCAGTTTGTGCCCATCACTTTCAAGAACCACTGGGAAGTGATTCGCAAGATCGACGCAGCCAACGGTGTTGCTTACAACTGTCGTTAACTGGCCGGGCGGTACCAAGTGCTGAAACTGGACAAGGTTTCGAAAACCTACAAGACCGGCGACAAGGCCCTCCACAACGCCTGCTTTGAGGTTCCGGCAGGCCAGGTGGTGGGCCTGATCGGGCCCTCCGGGGCAGGCAAATCCACCCTGATCCGCTGCATCAATCGACTGGTGGAGCCCACTCAGGGCTCGATCACCCTGGGCGACACAGAGCTGACCGGGCTGAATCGTCGGGAGCTGCGTCGCGCCCGGCGGCGGATTGGCATGATCTTCCAGGAATACGCCCTGGTGGAGCGCCTGACGGTTATGGAAAACGTGCTGTCGGGGCGTCTGGGCTATGTGCCAGCATGGCGCTCCTACCTGCGAAAATTCAGCCCGGATGATATCGCTCAGGCGTTCTCCCTGCTGGACCGGGTCGGGCTTGCCGATCATTACAACAAACGGGCGGATGCCCTTTCGGGTGGCCAGCGTCAACGCGTCGGTATCGCCAGGGCTCTGGAACAGAACCCGGAACTGTTGCTGGTGGATGAACCCACAGCATCCCTCGATCCGAAAACCTCCCGGCAGATCATGCGACTGATTCGCACCGCCTGTCAGGAGCGCAACCTGCCCGCGATCATCAACATTCACGATGTAATGCTCGCACAACAGTTCTCGGACCGGATTATCGGTCTGAAGGCTGGCGAAATCGTGTTCGACGGCGCGCCAGATGCTCTCACCGATGAGGTGTTGACCACCATCTACGGGGATGAAGACTGGACCCAGCTGCGTGGTGAAAACGCGGAACATTCAACGGATCCGGAAGCACCGGCGGTCGATCTGGCGGAGGGGGTGTAAATGGCTGAAGAGCCAGCGGCCCAATCCTATCCGACTCGCTGGAAACGGCCTCCGGTATTGCTGACCCATCCTCTGTGGCGGAAGGTCATCCTGCTTGGTGGCCTTGTGTACCTGGTGCTGGCCCTACAGACCGTTGAGGTCGACTGGCAGCGGGTTTATCTGGGGCTGGAGCGCGGCTGGCGATTCGTTCAGGGCTTTCTGGTTCCGGACTTCACATCGCGCTGGAATGATATCTACGCTGGCCTGATGGAAAGCCTGACCATGACCGTGACATCCACGGTGGCTGGCATCCTGATTTCCGTGCCCATCGGCATTGGCGCGGCCCGCAACCTGGCGCCGGCTCCGGTATACCTGGCATGCCGCGGCATTATTACAGTCTCGCGATCCTTCCAGGAGGTGATCATTGCCATCCTGCTGGTAGCCATGTTCGGGTTCGGTCCCTTCGCGGGGTTCCTGACCCTGGCCTTCGCCACCATCGGCTTCCTTTCCAAGCTGCTGGCCGAGGAAATTGAAGACTGCGACCGTAGCCAGATTGAGGCTATCCGGGCCACCGGCGCCAGCTGGTGGCAGGTGGTTAATTACGCGGTTCAACCTCAGGTCATGCCCCGTTTGATCGGGCTATCCCTGTATCGGCTGGACATCAACTTCCGGGAATCGGCGGTGATTGGCATCGTCGGTGCTGGTGGTATCGGGGCGACCCTCAACACCGCTATCGACCGTTACGAGTACGACTCGGCCGGTGCCGTCCTGATCATCATCATCGCCATTGTTCTGGTGGTGGAATACTCGTCCTCATACATCCGCAGGTGGGTACAGTGAGCATTCAGGTTCCCAGGGCACCATCATCCTGGCAGTTCCGGACTCCGAAGCAAACGCTACTGCGCTGGCTCGGTTGGTTCTGGCTTGTGGCCCTTACCGTTTTCTGCTGGCAGGTCATGAATGAGAACACGATCTGGGCCTTTGTCAGTGATGCGCCGGACCAGGCCGCCGACATCGGAGACCGAATGTTCCCGCCGGCCTGGGGCTACATCAACAATCTCTGGGAACCACTCTGGGACACCATCAATATTGCCACCCTTGGCACTCTGCTGGGCATTCTGATCGCGGTACCTGTGGCGTTTCTGGCAGCCACCAACACCACCCCCAGCACCCGGTTTGTGAGACCGCTGGCACTGTTGATTATTGTCGCCTCCCGTTCCATCAATTCCCTGATCTGGGCTCTGTTGCTGGTGGCGATTATTGGCCCGGGGCTCCTCGCGGGCATCGTCGCGATTGGTCTTCGGTCCATCGGGTTTATTGCCAAACTGCTGTATGAGGCCATTGAGGAGATCGACGATAAACAGGTGGAAGCGGTGCGCGCCACCGGAGCCTCGGGTGCTCAGGTGATCGATTACGCGGTGGTGCCACAGATTCTGCCGGCGTTCTGGGGCATCAGCGTGTTCCGTTGGGACATCAACATTCGCGAATCGACCATTCTCGGGCTGGTGGGCGCTGGCGGGCTCGGTATTCAACTCAACGCTTCGCTGAGCACCCTGGCCTGGAACCAGGTGGCCATGATCTTCATCGTGATCCTTGGCACCGTCGTGATCTCGGAATGGGTTTCCGCAAAGGTCCGTGAGGCGGTACTCTAAGTCGATGATCGATACCCACCCAACGTCCTTCGCCAGTGTGACACCGTCTCCTGCATGGGCGTTTGCCCAGTACCAACAAATCCGGGCGAACCTGCCGGAAGGCTTGCCTGCGGAACAGCAGCCTGAAACCCGCACGCTGGATTCCCTGGCACCACTGGTCGACCAGTTCCAGGCGTTCGTGTTTGACGCCTTCGGTGTACTGAATGCCGGTCCCCGGGCGTTTCCTTCAGCCATAAGGCGTATCAGGCAGCTCCAGGAACGGGGCAAGACCGTCAGGATTCTCTCCAACGCAGCCACGGCCAGCCACGGCGCACTTGTCGCCAAGTACCAGGGTATGGGATTTGCTATCGGGCAGGATCAACTGGTTTCCAGTCGTTGGGTTCTTGAGCAGTCGTTAGTCCGCCAACCTCGTCAAGGGCGGTTCGGCGTCCTCTCACCGGCATCATCCGCTCCGGATACCCTGGGTGTGGACTGGCTGCCAGTCCGGCCGGGCATCCAGGCAGAGGATCTGGACCGGCTGGATGGTTTTATCTTCTTGAGCAGTGAAGGCTGGAACGAGGAAGTTCAGCAAGTGCTTACCCAAAGCCTGGCCCGCCATCCTCGCCCGCTTTTAGTGGCCAATCCCGACCTGGTGGCTCCCAGGGGCGATTGCCTGACCCTGGAGCCCGGTTACTTTGCCCACCTGTTGATGAGCCAGTCCGCCATAGAGCCGGAGTTCTTTGGCAAGCCGTATCGACCCGCCTTTGATGCGGTACTGCAAACTCTGGGAGGTATAGACCCGGCCGATATCCTCATGGTGGGCGACACACTGCATACGGATATTCTTGGCGGGCAAGCCGCGGGCATGAAAACCATGCTGATAACCGCGGAAGGCGCCTTGCAGGGTATGGATGTTCCAGACTGCATTGCGCAGTCTGGAATTGTGCCGGACTTCATCGCTCCGTTGATCTGAGGCTGCAAAAATCAGGCGGGAAACCGGTCCCGGGTGCGATTGGCTATTTTGACCAACATCAGCATGAGCGGTACTTCCACCAGCACACCAACCACTGTGGCCAGCGCTGCGCCGGATTGCAGTCCGAACAGGGCGATGGCAGCGGCCACCGCCAGTTCAAAGAAGTTACTGGCACCGATCATGGCGCCGGGCGCGGCGATGCAGTGGCGTACTTTCCACAGCCTCGCCCAGCCGTAGGCCAGGAAGAAAATCAGGAAGGTCTGAACGATTAATGGCACGGCGATAAGCACAATGTGCAGGGGATTGTTCAGGATCACCTCGCCCTGGAAGGCGAACAGCAGCACCAGGGTGACGATCAGCGCTGCCGGGGTGACAGGGCTGAGCCGCTTCATGAAGACATCGTCGTACCACTGCTGGCCGTGGCGCGAGATCAGGCCGCGGCGGGTCAGGTAGCCGGCCGTTAGCGGAATCACAATGTACAGGACGACGGACAGCAACACGGTATCCCAGGGTACCTGGATGTCGGAAATGCCCAGAAGGAACACAACAATCGGCGCAAAGGCAAACAGCATGATGATGTCATTCAGCGATACCTGCACCAGAGTGTAGGCGGCATCGCCTTTGGTCAGGTAACTCCACACGAACACCATGGCGGTGCAGGGCGCCGCACCCAACAGGATTGCGCCGGCCAGGTATTCGCTGGCCAGTTGCGGCGCAATGAATGGCTCGAACACCACCATCAGAAAGAACCAGGCAATGGCAAACATGGTGAAGGGCTTGATCAGCCAGTTGACGATGGTGGTGATCGCCAGGCCCTTCGGTTCTTTTCTTACTCCGACCACCGCACTGAAATCAATCTGCGCCATCATCGGGAAAATCATTGCCCAGATCAGAATGGCGATGGGAATGGAGACCTGCGCGTATTCGAAACGGGACAGGGTTTCCGGCACCACGGGCGCAAACTGGCCGAGGGCGACGCCGGCGATGATCGCCAGAGCCACCCACACCGACAGGTACCTGCCGAACAGGTCCATGCCTTCACCGGAGCCTTCCGCCTGACTCGTTTCGGTATTGCTGCTCATTGCCTTTCCCTCACATGGATCGCTGGTTAACGCGTTTGGAGACTTCTTCGGCACTTTCCACACGCTCCGAATACCGGTCGGTCAGGTAGTCGCTGCGATCCCGGATCAGCAGGGTAAATTTCACCAGCTCCTCCATCACATCGACGATGCGATTGTAATACGGGGAGGGCTTCATACGGTTGTTATCATCAAATTCCATAAACGCCTTGGGCACCGACGACTGATTGGGGATGGTCACCATCCGCATCCAGCGACCCAGCACCCGCAACTGATTGACGGCATTGAAGGACTGGGAGCCGCCGCAGACCTGCATAACGGCCAGGGTCTTGCCCTGGGTGGGACGCATGCCGCCAATAGAGAGCGGAATCCAGTCAATCTGGGTTTTCATGATGCCAGTCATGGCGCCGTGACGCTCTGGTGAACACCACACCATACCTTCAGACCACTGGGCCAGGTCCCGCAAGTCCTGCACCTTGGGGGGTGAGGCATCTTCTACGTCGGCCAGAGGCAGCCCCCGGGGGTTAAACACCCGGG
>Ga0181371_1000166_pt1 | contig 14357 bp, 17 predicted proteins | sample LowvirmetaG_6_FD_130087 | JGI IMG/M metagenome (GOLD analysis project Ga0181371, IMG submission 130087) | Marine viral communities from the Subarctic Pacific Ocean - Lowphox_07 viral metaG | ecosystem: Environmental > Aquatic > Marine > Oceanic | place: Subarctic Pacific Ocean | collected...
AAGATACTCTCCGGCGGCATCGGTAAGATACAGCGCCAGATAGGCTCCATCGCCGCCGTAATTCTGTAGTTCCGTAGTGAAGGTCACGTCACGGGCCTGGGCGAATACCGGTAAAGCCAAGGCGGCGAAAAGGCTGCAAGTGAGAACAAACGTTTTCATAAATGGTCTCCAAAAACCTGATGAACGTTAAAGGAACAGGGCAAATTCGCTGAGTTACTCAACGGTAACCGTGGGACGCCCCTTGACGATGCCGTTGCGTGGCGCCTGACTTTTGGGATTGTCCTGTCCATTTTTCCTGTTGCCGCGGTCCCTCTCCTCATCGTCACTGTCTTCACGCTCCCATTTCATCATGGTCAATGAAGCGGGCGCGAAAGAGGCTTCTGCCCTGACCCCATCGGCATCGAGGCCCCGGACTTCATAACAACCGTCGTCAACCTTTATTCGGTGAACTGTCCAGCCTTCGGCTTCCAGCTTTTCACGCAGATTTTCACGGGGCTGCCAACTCGCCACCGGATCATCGCAGTCGTCATCGGCCACTGCGGTACCGCTCAGAAGTAACAAAGACAGGCTCAGAATAATGGGTTTGGTCTTCATGGTGTCTCTCCTGCTGGTTGTGTTAAATCCACTCTAAGGCGCTAACCTGACAACGACCTGAACAAACGAGGCCATTTCAGCGGAACTGAAAAGCTTCTTTATGGAAGCGAGTCAGGCGGAAGGGTGCTGCCCGCAAGCCGTTTCTAATGGCTTCCCCCAGCCCTGCCGGGCCGCAGAACCAGACCTCTGCGCCTGCTGCCGAGCGTCCGTTGGTAGACAACGTCTCGGCAGACAACCTCTGCCCCTTGCTGCTGTCATGAATCTCGAGGTGTATCCCGGGAAAGCCATCGCAAAGCGCCCGAAGTCGATCCACCATGGGATCCTGGCCGGCGTTGCGCGTGCAGTAATGCAGATCGGCTTCAGGCACGGTGGCGTCGGTGGCGCTGCTTAGAGCTTCGAGCCAGGCCAGAAACGGCGTGATCCCGATGCCACCGGCTATCCAGATCTGGTGGGATTTGCGGTTGCGGCGATCGAAGTTAAAACAGCCGTAAGGGCCTTCTATATTTACGGTTTGCCCCACGCTGATTTTTTGGCTCAGATTGCGGGTGAAGTCGCCGAGCGATTTAATGATGAACGTAACCGTGCCATTTTCCCTATCGGCACTGGCAATCGTGAACGGGTGCGCGCCCTCTAGTCGGTCGAAGGTCACAAAGGCGAATTGCCCCGCACGGTGACCGGGCCATGCCGGCCCCATGTGGCAGGTAACTTCGGTGACGTCCCGGTCTGGTGTTTTGATCGCGGTGACCATGCCGCGAACCTGGCGACGACGACCAACTCTGCCGGTCAGGGATAGCCCGCTGGCGATGCTGCCGCCAAAGAGCAAAATGGCCATCAGCACACCGATTGGCTGCTGCCACCATTGCAGCGGAGTAAGCCACGCCGCGTGGAAAGCGAGCAACAGATAAAGCACCGGCATGCCGCGATGCAAATAGCGCCAGTATTTGTAGGGGAACTTGCGCAACAAGGTGATCAGCAGCATGGCGAACAGCAGATAGATGGCGAACTCCCCTACCTCTTCCGCCGCATCGCGCATGGTGTCGATGAACCCGGAATAATCCTGATCGTGCAGCTTGCCGGCTTTTCCGAACACCGACTCTATTACATCGTCACCCATTTCAATCAGCCAATGGGCGGCGGCGAATACCACTGCCAGAATGCCCGCCCATTTGTGGGTGCGATAGATCTGATCCAACCCGCCCAGCGGTCTCTCCAACCAGGCTGGGCGCAGTGCCAACATCATGGCTAGTGACATCAGAGCAATGGATAACAGCCCACTGAGCAGCAGGCTCTGGTCATAGACTGCCCAGGGAGAACCGGCCCCAGGACCTGCAAAGAGGTTCCAGGCCCATAGGCCCAAAACCAACACAACGAAAGGAAAAATCATCCGCATCATCACATCTCCTGCGATCGGTACCTGGAATATTCCCCCGAAGGCTAGCGCCCAAACCTGACAGCCAGCTGAAGGTCGGTGAAGAGAGATCGAAGCGTTATTGACCATTCAGGCTGTTGTCAGGTTCGAGCTGTAGTATCTTGATTTCAGGGCTGGGTCAGAGGTGAACAATGCGGGTTCTTTTGGTGGAGGATACGGCGGGATTGGGCGAGGCGGTCCGGGATCAGATTGCGGACGACGGCCACGCCGTGGACTGGGTGCAAACTCTGCGCTTTGCTGAGGCGAGTATCAGGACCACAGCCTACGACCTGATTCTGCTGGACCTGATGCTGCCCGACGGCCATGGCTTCGGCTTTTTGCGAACGATCCGGGCTACCGGAATAACAACACCGGTGATCATTCTGACCGCCAGGGATCAGGTGTCTGACCGGATTGAAGGATTGAATGCCGGTGCTGACGACTACCTGGTCAAACCCTTTGATCTTTCGGAGTTGTCGGCCCGCGTGGCCGCGGTGGCTCGCCGATATCGCGGCAATCCAAGCCCGATCATACAAGTGGGCGAGCTGATGATTGATCTTGGCGATCACCGCATCAGTCGCAACGGCCTGCCGGTAGAACTTACGGCACGGGAGTGGGCATTGTTTGAGGGCTTTATCCAGCGACCCGGAATGCTGTTATCGCGATCGCAACTGGAGGATCGTCTATACGCTTTCGGGGCCGAAATCGAAAGTAACACCATCGAAGTTTATGTCAGCCGTCTGCGTAAAAAGCTGGGGCGGGACGCTATCGTAACCGTCAGGGGAATGGGCTATCGCCTGGAAACACATGACCACTAGAACCAGCCTGCAAAAAACACTCGGTATCGGCCTGACACTCGGTGTCACCCTACTCTGGCTGTTGGGCGTGACCGCTTCGGGACTGGTGGCACAGCATGAAATGAACGAGGTCTTCGACAGTGCCCTGGAAGAAACCGCCCAGCGCATACTGCCACTGGCGGTCACCGACATCCTGAACCGTGAGAACGGCGCGGGCAATCAAAAGGCCCCAGCCCTGAAAGACCATGACGAATACCTGACCTATCTGGTACGGGACGAAGCTGGAAATATTCTGCTCCAGTCCCACGATGCCGACCCTGGCGTGTTTAGCAGGACCCCCGCGGAAGGGTTTTCAGATACTCTGACCCACCGGCTATATGGCGTATCTGCAGTCAGCTATACCATCTATCTTGAAGTGGCCGAACCCTTGGCGCACCGGCGTGAATCCGCTCTGGAGGCGGGATTAGCCTTACTGTTGCCTTTACTGGTGCTGATTCCGGTCAGCCTGTTGGGTGTCTGGTGGATTGTCCGGCTTTCCCTTCGTAATGTGGTCGATTTTCAGCAAGACATTGAATCCCGCGGCGCGGGAGATCTGTCCCCTGTTGTAGAAGAGCAGTTACCCCGTGAATTTGAACCAATCGCCGGTGCCATCAACCGGCTGCTTGAGCGTTTGCATCGTGCTCTCGAATCAGAACGCAGCTTTACCGCCAACAGTGCCCATGAACTGCGAACTCCCCTGGCAACAGCGCTTGCCAAAGTGCAGCGACTGAAAACCAGAATGCCCGATGATTATCTCAAGAATGATGTTGCAGAAATTGAAGAAGCGTTACGCAGTCTCTCGGTGCTGTCCGGAAAACTGCTCGAGTTGGCAAAAGCAGAAGGTGGCGGTGCACTCTCACAAAGTCAGCAGGATCTTGTGCCCATCCTCGCGATGATTGCCCGGGATTTTGAGGCCCAGGCACCCGGGCGAGTTGTTTTATCCCTGCCGGAGCGCGAAGTGAACTCCTTTCTTGATCCCGATGCCTTCGCCATCCTGGTGCGTAACCTGATCGAGAATGCCCTTAAGCATGGTTCCCGTAGCGAGCCGGTGAAGATCAACCTGAACGATAATGGGGTTTTAAGGGTCTGCAATGGCGGTGCAAGAGTGCCACCGGAACAGCTCGCTCTTTTAAGAAACCGGTTTGCACGCGCCAAAACGGACGCTGCAGGTTCTGGCCTGGGCCTCGCGATTGCCGATGCGATTGCTAAAGGTGCCGGCATGACCCTGCATCTCAGATCGCCGGCAACAGGACGGCAGGATGGTTTTGAAGCGGAGCTGAATCTGGCATGTATCTGACACTCACCGACATTGTGCTGCTGACGAGCATCATTCAATCGCTGGCTCTTGCCGTTTTTCTCCTACTTCCATCCAACAGTGGGCTCATATCTAACCGACTCCTGGTTGCCACTCTGGTGTTCTTCGCCGCCGGGCTGGGAGAGATCTTCCTCTATGGCAGCGGGCTTGCGCTCCAGTACCCAAACTTCGCCTACCTCGGAACACTCATCGGACTTCTACAAGCCGGCTCGCTCTATCTATATGCGCAATCGCTGATGTATCAGAATTTCCAGTTACGCGGGAAGCATCTCGTGCACACGTTGCTCTTCTGGGTGGTCGGCGCAATTTTTCTGATTGAATATTATTTACAGCCAAGCGAGACCAAAGTTCAGATTCTGCTTGAACGGGACCACCCGGGCGTACTTACCTCTCCCCTTCTTGCAGTCGCTATTCACGCGGTCTTTCTGGGCTACCTGTACGCGACGATTCGTGCGATTAACCGTTTCGGCCTTGGTATTCGACAGATTTTCTCGAGTATTGAAAACAAACAACTTGCGTGGTTACGGACGCTTCTGATCGGCTATGCAGTGGCTTGGACCGTGAGCATGATGTACTGCCTTACAGCGCATGTGTTTAGAAGCGTGCCTGGAACCGAGTGGGTGGCCGGCGCTGGCGCTGTAACGGGCTTCATTTTCATCAATTTTCTGATGATAAACTCTCTTCGCCAACCCGTTGTTTTCTCTGGATTGGCAGCAGACCAGGCCGCCTTGCTGGAAGAAGAGCCCACGCCGCAGTTTGATCAAACTTTAAAGGTCAGGCTCCAACAGTTAATGCACCAGGAAAAGCCCCACTTGCACCCCAACCTGACCCTGGAACAACTTTCACGGAAATTGGGCGCCCCTTCAAGAGAGGTTTCACGGGCCATTAACCAAGGCTTTGGCTGCAATTTCTTTGAGTTCGTCAGTCGCTATCGCATCGACGAGGCGAAATCGCGCCTGGCCGATGCAGCCAATCAGGCAAATATTCTGCAAACTATGTATGACTCTGGCTTCAACTCGAAGTCCGTATTCAACACTGCTTTCAAGAAAGAGACAGGATTTACCCCCAGTGAATATCGCCGACGAGCCCTGCAGGGCGATATCCGACCCTAGCCACGATCCTGAACCTGGCTACCCGGCGTTCGAGTACGCTCTCACCCGATACTGAAACCTCTATCCTTTTGAATTATATATTTTATTTCCAAACCATGGAATCGGTTCGGTTTCGTACCTGAGAACGCTTCTTTGACCTCCCTTCCGTACTCTGATTGCCAAGCGACACCAAACCCGGTGCTCGTGAAGCTCAACGCAATATGAAGAGGTCATGTATGAAAACCAAATTACGCAAAACCGCTGTTCCCGCAGTGGCCGCAGCAATCTTCAGCCTGATGTTTGCCGGTAGCGCCCAAGCTCATTGTGATGCTCTGGACGGTCCCGTGATTACCGAAGCCCGTGCGGCACTGGAGTCAGGCAATGTTAAGCCCTTGCTCAAATGGGTGCCGGCAAAGGATGAGGCCGAAATCAAAAGGGTATTCGCCGATGTGCGCCAAGTCCGCGGGCAAAGCGAAACTGCGAAAAACATTGCCGATCAGCATCTGTTCTCGACGCTCGTTGAGGTTCATCGTGCCTCCGAAGGCGCACCCTTTACCGGCATCAAGCCTTCCGGACAGATTGATCCGGGTTTAATGGCGGCGGATGCGGCGTTGGAAAACGGGCAAATTGATCGCCTCGTGGCAAATATAACCCGCAAGATCGAGAACGGTATTCGTGAGCGTTATCATGAGGCTCAGCGTGCAAGGGCCATGGCTGATCAAAGCAGCGATAAGGGGCGTGCCTTTGTCGCTGACTACGTCAATTACATTCACTATATAGAGGGCGTGCATGGCGCTGCTGGAGGGCAGGGGCACTAATTCCTATCTTCACGCAGACGCAAAGCAGGCTGACGGCCTGCTTTGCCGTTGTATTCATTTCCAGTTTCGCCTTCGGCTGAATTGGTACCATCATTCTATTAAGGCGCATCAAAAAACATAAATGAAGCCAACACCAATCTCCGCTTCATAATCATTCCGGGATATCGGGCAGCCATATTACTAACTGAGGGGCGTGCTGTGTTTTATCTAATTTCGGTATTTCCGCAATTAGAGAAAAAAATTCCAAGCGCCAGGTATGGAAGGCGTATCAGCGCGTTAAATCAAATCGAGGTGCGGCCGGTGTAGATGGCCAGACGATTCAGGACTTTGATCGAGACTTGAGTAAGAACCTCTATCTAATTTGGAATCGGATGTCCTCCGGCAGCTATTTCCCACCGTCCGTCAAAGCAGTTCCAATTCCGAAGAAAAGTGGAGGAGAAAGATTGCTCGGGGTACCCACGGTTAGCGATCGTATAGCGTAAACTGTGGTTACTATGACGCTGGAACCTATCCTGGAACCTGTCTTTCATGTGGACTCGTACGGGTATCGGTGCGGGAAATCCGCGCATGATGCGCTTGTGATCACGCGAAAGCGGTGCTGGGAAAGGGACTGGGTGCTGGAGTATGACATCCGTGGCTTGTTTGATCATATTGATCATGAGCTATTGCTCAAGGCTCTTGACCACCATTGCTCTGAATCCTGGGTGCTGCTGTATGTGAGGCGCTGGCTAACGGCACCGATGCAGACGAAAGATGGTAAGCAGGAACGACGGAACGTTGGCACACCACAAGGTGGCCCGTTATCGCCAGTTCTGGCAAACCTGTTTCTGCATTATGCATTGGATCGTTGGCTGACCGTTCGTCATCCGGATATCCCATTCTGCCGATATGCAGATGACGGAATACTGCGTTGTCGAAGTGAGCGTGAGGCTCAGTATCTGCATTCCCAGCTAGATATGCGTGAGGTGGACCCAATAGCTATTCACAGAGATGCCCAACAAACGAGTATACTGGCCTGTGTTTGTCCAGGCTGCTCGGATAAATCACCATCAGCTCCTTGCTAAGGCCAGGCTCACTCACGGGAATAGCCACCAGACTTCCATTTTGGACCTCCTCCCGTACAGAACTTTCAAGCACCAACGATGCGCCAAGTCCGACCTTAACCGCTTGCTTGACGGCTTCGGTGCTACCCAGCTGCATAGATACCGTCGGAAATGGCCCATGCTCACCGAAGTAGGTCGCCAAAAGCCGGCCAGTGCCGGTGCCGGGTTCGCCGCCGATCAGAGCCATGTTAGACAGCGTATCGCGGTCGATATCGGTTCGACGGGCTAACGGGTGACCAGGCGGAACGATTAGAACAACGGGCTCGTTACGCCACGCCTGAGCATGGAATCCGGGTAGATCATGCCACCACTCCATAATCGCCACGTCCAGCTCACCGTCCGATAAATGCCGTGCAATAGTCGGATTGGAATCTATTACCACATCCACCTCGGGCCCTACGCCCAGCTCCTTGTAACGACGGATGTAGGGCTGGAGCATATAAATCCCAATATTGGAGCTCGCCCCAACGCGAAGTCGAGCCTCCATAATGGAAGATCTCGCCTGCTCCTCCAGCCGGAGCAGACTTCGGGCAAAAGGCAACAAGGTTAAGGCAGCCCGGGTTGGCTCACAGCCAGAGCGCCCCCTGTGGACCAATAAAACGCCAAGTTGGTTTTCGAGTTTTTGAAGGTGCTGGGACAGTGTGGGTTGTGCGATGTCCAACTGGCGGGCTGCGGCCTGAAACCCGTTGTGGTCCAGCACCGCCACGAAACTCTTCAGCCAGACAAGATTCAGCATGGGCCGCTCTCGCGGCCACTGGGATCATTGATCGCATCACCCGGCCGCTCACCCCGAAGCACTTGCAGAATGTTCCGAGCAGCGCGTTGCTCGATAGCCAGACGCACCTGGCTGACTGCCGATCCGATGTGAGCAGTAAACAGCGTGTTGGGGTGGGCCCTGAGCCCCTGGGCGATCTCCCTCGGACGATCTTCTCTCGCCCAATCTTCCATCTCAAACACATCAGCGGCGTACCCCCCCAACTGACCGGATTGAAGCGCTTGCAGAACACTACCCTCATCCACCACAGATCCACGGCAGGGATTGATAAGGAATGCGCCCGGTTTCATTCCTGTTAGCGTTTCGCGATTAATGGTGTGGAGGGTTTGCTCATTGAGCGCCAGTGCCAGGATCACAATATCTGACTGGGCCAGCAGCATCTTGAGGGGAGTATGGGACAAACCCAGTGCCTGCTCATGCTGCACGGGTAAACGTTCCGGCTGGGAATAGATTAAATCCGCTCCCCATCCGTTCAGGCGCTGCGCCACCGCTTGGCCGATGGCCCCCATACCCACAATACCAATCCGTGAGCCTTCGATCCCCTGCCCATAGAAGCGTGGTGTCCAGCCAGTAAATTCACCGGATCGAACGAAGTGGTCCGCCGCCTTGACTTGTCGGGTGAGACTGATCGTCAGCCCGACCGTTAGCTCTGCAGTAGGCACGGTTAGCAAATCCGGTACAAATGTCAGCCAAACCCCATGACGCGTGCAGGCATCCACATCAAAGTTGTCATAGCCTTTCAGGGCTGCACCAATCACCTTCAAGCGCGGACACCCCTGTAGGAACTCCACTCCAACTCGGTCTGGCATGAACGCCATCATCGCATCAGCGTCTGCAACGCGCGCAGCCACTTCCTCCTGGGGCAACGTGGCGCCGGATTGGTTGGTGACCAGCTCGCAATCTTGGGCAAGTTCATCCAGAACACTGTCATGGATCTTATGGGTTATCACAACCTTGGGTTTCATCGACGTTCCTTATTTGAATTTCTTACGAAGGCGGCCACTGAGACTGTCCACGACGGTGACCATCAACAAGATGACAATGAGAATGGCGCTGACTTCCTGATACTGCATGATTCTCAGCGAGCCCATCAATTCGAAGCCAATACCACCGGCACCCACCATGCCCATTACGGTCGAGGCACGGAAATTGTATTCCCAGCGATAAATGGACACGTCCGCGAATTGAGGAAGTGCTTGTGGCAGCACGGCGTGATAGAGCACCTGCAAGCGAGTAGCGCCGGCAGCATCGGCCGCTTCCACTGGCGCCTCATCTACATGCTCAATCGCTTCGGCAAAAAACTTTCCAACCATGCCAATGGAGTGAAGACCGAGCGCCAGTACGCCAGGCAACGCCCCAAAACCAACAGCAGCCACGAAGATGATGCCCATGATCAGTTCCGGGACTGAACGCAAACCGTTTAAAAGGGTTCGAGTTACTTGGAACACCACCGGATGTGGAGAGGTGTTGCGCGCAGCCAGGAATGCCAGTGGCACAGACAAGGTTACTGCAATGGCAGTACCGGCAATGCTCATCGCAAGCGTGTCGATTAACGGCGACACCCAGCTGGCCACATTGGTGAAGTCAGGTGGAAGAGATTCGCCAATGAGTGTGCCTATGGCTGGCACGCCATTGGCAAGTGTATTGAAATTGAGCAGCCCTACGTACCAACTTGCGACAAAAATGATGAGCAGCACTAACAGCGACTGTCCGAGTTTTTTCCGCCAGCCTTTCGCGTGCTCATCCAGCACGGAGGCCGACGGGGCCGGCGACAGAGTCGCCGGTTCCGTCGTTGTATAGTTCATGGGGCACTCCTCACATTTTTGCGAAATCAAGATTGAGCAGGCCACCCATAGCGCGGATGACATCGTAATCTTCGTCGGTAATTGCCGCGAATCCCTCAGCCTTCAGGTTGTCGAGAATCTCCGGGTCATCGATCTGCAGAAAGGCTTTCTGAATGTTGCTCTTCAGCTCAGGGGCCAGGTTCGAACGCATGGCCCAGGGGTATTGAGGAAAGTCACCGCTGTAGCCCAGCACTTTGACCTTGCTCCGATCAATCAAACCGCGGTCCATCACATGCTCGAAGATAACTTCGGACAACCCTCCGGCGTCGGCATTGCCATTGGCGACGTTAACCGCAACAGCGTCATGGCTACCGACGAAATGAGCCTCATAGTCCTTTCCGGCTTCGAGCTCTGCCTTCTCAAGGAGTACGGTCTTGGGGATCAGGTGGCTGGAAGTGGATGCGCGGTCACCGTAGGCCATTTTCTTGCCTTTGATATCCGCGAAGGAGCCAACGCCAGAGTCCGCATTGGCAATAATGATGGAGCGATAAGTCGGCTTCCCGTCTACCACCATGGCGGCAAAGGGTTCAATGTCACTCTTACTCTTGGCCATCACATAGGACAACGGACCAAAGTAAGCCAGGTCAATTCGGCCAAAACGCATGGCTTCGATCATGGAGGAGTAATCGGTGGTAACAATCAGTTCTACTTCCTTACCAAGAGTGGTTTCCAGGTAATCCTTCAAAGGTTGGTTTCGCTTGATCAGTTCTGACGCGTTCTCATCCGGCAGCAAGGCAACTTTCAAAAGATCAGGGTCTGTATCTGCGGCATGGGCTGACCAATGGATGCCGAGCATCATTATCAGAGCCAGCAAAGAGTGAATCATTGTCTTCATTGTGCTATCTCCAGTACGTCTGTCGTTATCGGGGTGGTCTTAGGTTTATGGATGGCTGGTTTGCCTTCCGCAGCTACCACGCTGGGTGAACGGTGGTAAATCTCGTCCAGGTGTTTCGATTTCAGGTTTTCAGGAGCATCGTCAAAAACGATATGAGCGTTCGAAAGGCCGATGATCCGGTCTGCAAAACGCTGGGCGTATTCCAATTGGTGCAAGGAAATAACCGCGGTGATTCCATCTTCCTGACAAATATCGCGCAGTAGGCCGAGTACCTTTTCAGAAGTGGCCGGATCCAGGCTGGCAACGGGCTCATCGGCAAGAATCATGGATGGTTGCTGCACCAATGCTCTGGCGATTCCAACCCGCTGCTGCTGGCCGCCGGACAACTGATCTACTCGGGAAAGCGCTTTGTCAGCCAGACCTACGCGGTCGAGGCATTGCAGAGCCAACTCCAGGTCCTGCCGGGGCAGGGGAAGCAGGCTTCGCCAAGTACCGTGATACGCAAGTCTGCCTGTCAGCACATTCTGTAACGCGGTGTATCGTTCGATCAGCTGGTGATGCTGGAACACCATGGCGGTGCGGCTGCGGTGCTGTCGCAGGATTCTACGGTTGGTCAGTTCACCAAACTCGCCAGACACAACCTTCCCGGTTGTGGGCTTAACCAGGTGATTCAGTGAACGAAGCAGAGTGGATTTACCCGCGCCTGAAAGTCCCAGTAGCACGCTGAATTCGCCCTTGTGAAAGTGAACGTTGGTGGGTTTGAGCGCGAGGACGTTTCCCGGGTAGGTTACGCCCATACTCTCGACTCGAAGCATCACATTGGTTGATTGAGTTGGCGCCACAGGATCACCTTTTGCAATAAATAAGCTCGCCGTATTGCGAGTTACAATTGAACGGTAAAGCTGAGAGATGACACTGTCGTGTCACTGACGTGACAGGTTGATGAAGTGCTTTTGGTTCGCAAGGATTTTCCGAAGGGCTCTGTGAAATACATGGAGCTCAGCCAAAGTGGAACGAGCCACCCAGGAGCTTAAGCAACAAAAATTGCGTTCCACCGTCAGTCGGCGAATCTCACGGTACAGTTCGTCCGTGCTGAGTTCATCGAATTGCTTACCGACTATACTCTTGCCTTCGAGGAGGTCGGACGCGCTCTCCAATAGGTCGCGCTTCCAGGTGCTGACTATGGTGGGGTGGATCTGGAAACGGGCAGCAATTCAAGGTGTGGCCTTAAGGGTGGGCAAGGACAGCCTTGCACTTACTAATTCGAAATAAAGTAAGCGAACATTACCCGGAGATATAAGCCAAATCCGGATGGCCAAAAAACGATTTCAATAGTCGTGGCAATTTTTGCAAACGTCGAACTGCGTCGCCGCGTGCAGGTTGGTTTGAATAAGGGCGAGGCTAAGAACGCGCTGGCTCGTGCCGTCTTCCTGAACCGGCTCGGTGAACTCCGCGATCGCAGTTACGAGAATCAACGCTACCGTGCAAGCGGACTCAATCTCGTCGTCAGCGCTATTATCCTTTGGAATACGGTTTATATGGAGCGGGCGGTTCAAGCACTGCGCGAAGACGGCCGGGATATCGACGAGACGCTTCTGCGGCATCTTTCTCCCTTGGGCTGGGAGCACATCAACCTGACCGGCGACTATATCTGGCAGCAGGACAAACAGGTCGAACAAGGAAAGTACCGATCGTTACGAACACTGCAGAGGTCTTAGCGTACGATTTTTTCCGTTTCGTGAGCTGACCCCATTCTGTCCCCCATCCCTTCAACCACGCGTAATCCTTCGTCGAGCCTTTGAATGTCTGCGAGATGACACTCCGTCGTATTCGCCCGATTAGCCAAACGCCACTGTTGCCAGTCCTCCTCCGCGCCAAAATAAGACGTTCAGCTAGTCATCGGAAAGTCCACTCCCTTTCCGACCGGGCGAGTGTGTTTTGGGAATAGAAAAGTGCTAAGATCTTCGGAACTGACAGAGTAATTGCATGTCAGAGCTCATGTCCTCAAAGCTTGGTGCTAAAGATCAGGATGTCCGCAAAGAACCGCCCAATCATCTCCCTATTGCTATCACTGCTTCTTGTGATCAGCGCGCCGGCGTTTGCTTTGTCAAAAGTAGCAGGCGGCCAGGCGGAGCCAGCGATGGCGGATTGCGGCACCATGATGATGGACCAGACTGAAGACACCGCTTACTCCTCAGACACAGAACCGGATTGTGTTTCCGCCCCGGAAATGGCCTGTCCAAGCGCCACTGGGCCGGTCAAATGCGGCGTCAACGTAAGCTTTGCCCTACTACCGGGGCATTCTATCGGTTTTACCGACACCGGTTCCCAAACGGTGTTGATCGGCCGAGCGGCCCTTTACCAGAATCCGTTCCTGGCCTCTATTACACCCCCTCCAGAACATCACTCCTGAGTTTTAACCCGGGTTTTTGCCCATCGCGGCAAGCTCTTTGAAGTTAATTCTTGCAACAAAGTCTCGTACTTCCGTTCATCCGTAACGAGGCTTTAACTGGAGTGAATCAAATGCGTAATTCAAATCTCAAGCTCACCGTAACCGCCGCCGTTCTGGCCGGCAGCGTCGCCCTTTTCTCTGCCCTTGCCCATGGCGAAGGCGCCGGCATGATGGCTGGTCATTCCGAACACAGCCGCATGATGTCCTCGCACGGTATGGAGGGTATGGGCGGCATGATGGGGATGATGAACATGATGTCAGATATGTCCCCGGAAGACCGTAAAGCCATGACCGAGGCTTGCATGAAGATGATGCAGGCTCATAGCGACGATGGCATGCCTGGTGGCATGAAAGACAAAGACACCGGCGCCAAATAACCATTTGGGCACCCTCATGAACTGAAGCTCTGGGCCGGGGATGCATGTGCACCCCCGAGCCCTGCACTGCCCATAAGCGATTACAAACGAGGATTTCCCATGAAGACCAAGAAACTCGCCCTGTATACGGGTATAGCCGCTATCGTTATCGGCGCTGGCGCCACCACATTGGCCCTCCAGGCCGACGAATCCGCCCAGCCGTCGGCTTCTCTAACCGAGAGTGAAGAGGCAGGCCAAACCATCACCATCTACAAGAGCCCCAATTGCGGTTGCTGCCAGTCCTGGGCCGAGCACCTCGCGACCAATGGCTTTGACACCCGAATCGTTGAAACCGACAACCTTAATGAAATTAAACAGCAGCATGGCGTGCCACGCGATATGGCGTCCTGCCACACCGCACTGGTTGATGATCTGGTGATTGAGGGGCATGTGCCGGCCAATGACATCCTGGCCTACCTTGAGGATCCGCAATTCAACACGGCCGGCTTGTCTGTACCCGGAATGCCCCATGGCACCCCTGGCATGGAAACCGGCCGGAAGGACGATTACCAGGTCATTGCCTTTAACGCCAATGGCCAGCAACAGGTTTTCCGTGAGCACAAGGATTACTGAGGTCAGCCCTATGAGAGCAATGGTTTCCCGCCTGAATTCAGCAGTCTCCAGACTTTTTCTGTTCGCGTTCGTGGCTGTCATGCCGACCCTGGTTCAAGCCCAGTCTGTGAATGAGGGCCAAGCAGTGAGAGCGCTGACGACGGACTCATCTGGCGCTTTGCTGGTGCTTCGGCAGAGCGGTCTGTTTGCCCTGGATAGCCAGAACACTACCGAGATCCCCCTGCCACCGTCCGATTCCGGCGCCCAGCCCCGGTCCATGGCAAAGGGCGGAGACGAAAGCCTGTACCTGGCAGGGCC
>Ga0181371_1000168_pt1 | contig 14343 bp, 12 predicted proteins | sample LowvirmetaG_6_FD_130087 | JGI IMG/M metagenome (GOLD analysis project Ga0181371, IMG submission 130087) | Marine viral communities from the Subarctic Pacific Ocean - Lowphox_07 viral metaG | ecosystem: Environmental > Aquatic > Marine > Oceanic | place: Subarctic Pacific Ocean | collected...
GGGATTGGAAGCAGGTGCGCGAAACCGTTATGACACGGGGGATCTATGTGCGGTGCCGAACCCACCCCGAGCTGGCGGAGGCTCTGCTGGATACCGGCGACACGAAAATCGTTGAAAACAGCAATTTCGATTATTTCTGGGGCTGTGGCCGGGATCGGCGGGGCGATAACCGTTACGGAAAAGTGTTGATGAATGTGCGGGCCAGGTTGCGGGAGGAGCGGGCAGCGCAGGATTGAACTTCAACCTGCGCGCCACCTGCCACATCATTAGTGCAGGTCAATCGTTCTGCTTCAGGCCCATTTCCCAGAAATCGATTTCAAGCCGGGTGGCGTCGCTGAAAATCCGGGTTAGTTCCTTGAAGCGGGCAGGGGGGACATCGGCCAGTCGCTCATTGAGCCAGCTGATCTCTGCTCGCATCGCCTCCTGGAACTCGTCGCTCTCGTACATGGCGATCCAGGCATCGTAGGGGTTGTTCTCACCCCGAATCGTTTCCGCCCGGCTGTTCAGCCAGTTGGCGATTTCACCGTAACCCACCATGCACGGTGACAGGGCGACGTGCAGGTCCAGCAGGTCGCCCCGGTTGCCGGTGTCCAGAACGTAGCGGGTGTAGGCCAGCGTGGCTCGGGCTTCCGGCAGGTCGGCCAGCTCTTGTTCGGAAATGCCCCACTCCTTGCAGTAGCTGACGTGCAGATCCAGTTCCACATCCACGATGGCCTGCAAACCCTCCTTGGCCTGGCGAAGGTCCGACAGTCTCGGGCTTTTATAGGCTGCAAGAGCAAAGGCACGCGCGAACTGGATCAGGAACAGGTAGTCCTGCTTCAGGTAATGCTGGAACGCTTCGGGCGCCAGCGACGCATCACCCAATTGCTGCACGAAGTCGTGCTGGATGTACGCCTGCCACTCGGACTGGCAGCTTCGTTTCAGATCGTCAAACTGGTAAGGCATGGAGTCTCCCGAAAACACTCTTGGTTCAGTAGCACGAATTGGGGGATGAGTCCGGATTGATTTCGCCGGCGACTTCTTCCGGGTCAATGCCGTGACGGGTCAGCACTTCCCGCACAAAGTTCACCTGAGAGAGAATTCTGTCAGCGTCATCCCCGTATTCGAACCGGTTGATCTCCACCGGCTGGGGCATGAAGGTGAAGGCTGTCTTTAACGCGTGCAGGGTATCTTCGTCGGCCATTACATTGGCTCCTTTTTGAATGGTTCTTATTGAGACAAATGGGATAATTTCCTATCTTACGGAAATAATGCCGTTTTGGCTGTTTGAAATAACGTTGACAGAGAGTGTTGAATGACTGGGGGGCCCCGCTCTATCGCGAACACAGTGCCAGAATCGACCGCAGAGATTGCCGAAGGTCTCCAGACTGCCCTGTGGCTTTTCGATATCGAGAAGGTCGCTGTATTGTGGGCGAACCCCGCGGGTTTGAAGTTATGGAACGCGGATGATCTGGAGTCGCTACGGCGAAGAGATTTAAAATCCGAGATATCCGGGCCTGTGTTGACCCGACTTCACGATTATCTCGAGCGGTTTCGTCAAGGCGAGCGGATTTTAGAGACCTGGACACTCTACCCGGGTGGCGAGCCGCGCACTCTTCAGTGTTTATGCTCGGGATATCCGGTCGAGGGGCGACAGACGATGCTCGTCGAAGCGCAGCCGGTTTTAGAGCAGGAAGATACCCAGGCATTGCGTGCACAGGAAGCGGTGCGTCATGTTCCGACGCTTCTCTCCACCTTCGACCTGACGGGCAACCTGATAGCCAGAAATCCTGCGGCAAAAAAGGCGTTGCCTGATCAACGATTCTTTGCGAAGTGCTTTACCCGGTCCTCGGATCGACAGCAAGTCGAGAATTGGCTCATTGGTGGTCAGGAAAGCTATTCGATTGAAGCCCCTGTTCACACGCGCGAGGGGGAAAGATGGCACCGTGTTGATCTTCAGCGCACCCTCGACCCGGTCACAGGCAAGCGAGTAATCCTTGTCAGCGAGACCGACATCAGTTCGAGGGTTGAAGGTGAGCGAGCGCTGATTAATGCCAGAGAGCGGCTTTCTGCGCTCCTGAGAAACCTCCGAGGCGGGATTGTGGTTGAAGATGAAAACCGCAGAATGATCCTCGCCAATCAGAGCTTTTGTGATCTGTTCGGTATCCCGGCTCCTCCGGAAGCGCTGGAGGGGGCCGATTGTGCAGAGGCAGCTGAGCAAAGCAAAACGCTTTTTCGGGACCCTCGGGCTTTCCTTTATGGTATCAACTTTGCGCTGCATTCGCGGCAAACGGTGACCGACGAGTTGGAGATGGTTGGCGGGCAAATACTTGAGCGCACCTACGTACCCGTCTTCCACGGTGACATCTACCTCGGCCATCTGTGGCAGTACTGGGATATTACTGACCAGAAAAGTAGCCTCTCGAAATTAGAGCACGAAGCCAGTCACGATCCTTTGACGGAGCTATTGAACCGCCGTCGTTTTGAACAAACACTCCTTCAGACACATGCAGAAGCCCTCCGCTATGGGCAGACATACTCCCTGATTATGATAGACATTGATCATTTCAAGCAGGTAAATGATCGCTTTGGTCACGACGCAGGGGATATCGCATTGCAAATGGTGTCCGAAGAGATGAAGCGTCGCTTGCGTCAGACTGATTGGCTGGCCCGATGGGGCGGTGAGGAATTCGTGGCGTTACTGCCGCATACCGGCTTGGACGGCGCGGTCTTACTCGCCGAGACTTTGAACAGGCGTGTTCGCGAATTGGTCATGCCGTTGATTGGCTCAGTTACGGTTAGTCAGGGAGTTGCCGAGGTGCAGCAGGATGAAGTTCCCCATGAGGCCTTGAAAAGAGCTGATGCAGCACTCCTCAGGGCAAAAGCCAATGGCAGGGACAGAGTAGAAACTGCCCCTTGATGATCACTCCCGACGGCGCCCGGCTGCTATCAAGGACCCCAGAACCACAAGCACCGCCGCAAAGGGCAACCGCCAGTCCGGCGCTGCGATTCCGGCCAGCACCAGGAAAAGGGCAGCCAGCACTGGTACCGCGTAGGCGAGACTGCCCACCAGGGCTGTAGGCCCCTTCCGAAGGGCCAGATCCCAGGCCACCATGGCCAGTCCGTATGGCCCCAGGCCCAGGGCGACGCCAGCGGCCAGCGCGGTTCCTGAAGGCAGCGCATGGGCAGTGCCGGATACGGTGTCTGCGGCTGCTGCTCCGGCGCCTGCCAGAAGGAACAGGCCGGGCATTACCGGAGCGATCGCAACAGGTGTTGCCTGGCAGATCCACGAGTACAGGGCCCAGCAGCCCCCGGCCAGAAGAGCCAATCCGTAACCAGTCAGATTGCCTGAGAAACCATTACTCAGGGCCTCCGGGCCCAGCAGCAAAGCCGCCCCGGAAAAGGCAATCAGTGCCCCCGCAACAACCGGGAGGGCGATCCGCCGATGGAAAGCCCACTGGCTGATCAGGATAAACATAACCGGCCAGGTATAGGTGATCAGAGACGCCTCTGCGGTGGGCGCCATGCCCAGGCCGGCCAGATACGCGCCGACCGCCCCGAGTACCAGCAAAGGCACAAGACCGAAAATCACCAGTTTCCATTGCCAGGACACTTTCACAGATCTGCGCGCTTCGCGCCCCCGGAAACTCATGGGCAGCACCGCGAGGGCGCCACTGATCAGGGCGATGGTTGTAAGTTGAAACGGAGGGATGGAGCGCGCTGCATCCACCAGCAGAGGTGCGACGGCCCACAGCACCACGGCAACCAGAGCCGCGATGATGCTCAGGATGTTTGGCAGACCGATGGTCGCGTCAAGAATCCTCATGGGCAGTCCTCCTTTAGCCGGTGTGTTGCGATCTGACAGTGGGAGGATATACTCGGATTAAAGATCACAAAAACAACGGTTTTTGATACAAAGCATCACAGGAGTTGATGATTTGCGTCCCAGGATTCTTGATCTGAGCGTGCTGCAAACGCTGGTGGCGATTGCCGACACCGGTACGGTTACCGCGGCGGCAGACCGGCTTGCTTATACCCAATCAACTGTCAGCATGCAGCTGCATCGCCTGGAGTCTCTGCTGGAGGTGCCCCTCCACGAGCGGGAAGGGCGGCGGATACGGTTTACCGCGGAGGGCGAGCAGCTGATCGGTTATGCCCGGAAGATGCTGGCCCTGAACAATGAGGCATTGGATTCGCTTCGGCAGAGGCAGGTTTCAGGGCAGCTGAGCCTGGGTATCCCGGAAGACTATGCGTTTTTGCTGACCTCCGTTCTTTCCCATTTCAGCCAGTTGTTTCCGGCGGTTCAGCTGCAGGTTATCTGCGGGTCGAGTGTCAGGCTGCTTCAGCAGGTGCAGGCCGGTGAGCTGGATCTGGCGGTTATAACACGCCAGACCCGTTCTCCCGGGGGCGAGGTGATTCGCCGGGAGCCACTGGTGTGGGCCGTGGGCGCCGAGAAACAGCCGTCCCTCACAGATCCCATCCCGCTTGCGCTCTACTCGCCGGGCGCTGATGTGTTCAGGGAGGTGGCGGAGCAGGCGCTGTTTTCTGCGGGTCGGCAGTGGCGCCTGGCCTACTCAAGTCAGTCGATGACGGGGCTGATGCCGGTGGTAGTGGCCGGATTGGCGGTGGTACCGGTAACCCGCGATATATGCTCACACCCCAGTTGCGGGTTCTGGACGAACGAAGCGGTATGCCGGCCCTGCAGTCCATCGAGATGGCCCTGCACCGGCCACCGGGCCGCCCGACTGAACCTGCACGGCAGATGGCGGAGCTGATCCGGGAGCATCTGGCGGGAGATGGCTGATCTGTCTCCGTGTTAGGCTGACGATATCGTGTCTAAACGCAATGAACGGGATATGCCATGAAAACGATCAACATCGACATTGTTTCCGACATCGCCTGCCCCTGGTGTGCCATTGGCTATGCCCGCCTGGAGCAGGCCATGAAACAGTTGGCGTCTGAGTACGAATTTGGCCTCCAATGGCATGCCTTTGAACTGAACCCGGATCATACGGGTGTTGGTGAGCCCATCCTGCCGGCTTTGGCCCGCAAGTACGGCCGGAGCGAGGATGAGATGCGCGCTACCCAAAACCAGATGATGACGATTGCGAAGGATCTGGGTCTGAACTTTGAGAAAATGCAGGAACGTTTTACCTGCAACACCTTCGATGCCCATCGACTGGTCAAGTGGGCTGCTGAGCAGGGCAAGCAGACGGAGATGAAGCAGGCGCTGTTCGAGGCTTATTTCGGAAAGGCAGAGGATGTTTCAGACCCGAACGTGTTACTGGGCTGCGTCGAGAGCCTTGGGCTGGATCGCGACAAGGCTAAGCAAATTCTGGATTCTGATGAATTTGCCGACGTGGTCCGGGAGGACGAAGCTACCTATCAGCGGGCCGGCGTTTCTGCGGTGCCGGCATTCATCGTGAACGGGAAATACCTGATCTCCGGCGCCCAGGAACCCGATACCCTGGTACAGGCGTTCGAGGAAATCAGCGCAAAACCTGAGTGAGCGCCTGAACTGGAGAAGAAATGCCGAAACCTTCCGAAGCCCGTCAGCGGGCCATTCTCGAGCGGCTGGACAAATTCAGCCGGTTCACCGATAGCAATATTGCTATTCCGTTTACCAATGTAAGGATAGGTGCGGAGGCAGTTATTGGCTTGTTGCCCGTGGTGGGAGATGCCGTGGGCCTGGTGCTGGCCGGCTACGTGTTGGTGGAAGCGCAGAGAGCGGGCGCCAGCAAGGCCGTTAAGCTTCGCATGCTGCGCAACATGGGCATTGATTTCCTGGGTGGCCTGCTGCCGGTAATAGGTGATGGCTTTGACGCGGTATACAAAGCCAATACCCGCAACACCCGCTTGCTCAGAAACTACCTGGAAAAAGAGTTGGCGATTGAACCGCCTCCTCCGCCTTTCCCCTGGATGACCGTAATCTGGTTGTCCGTGCTGTTCGCTGTTGTTACCGGTGGCTTGACGCTGATCCTTTAGAGCGGCTGCGGTCACTCTGACGTTTTTAGTCGACTCAGTGTCGTATTGGTTCCTTCCGAAAAGATCAAAGAGGGCCACATTAGGGCTATCGACAACCCGGGAAGGGGGAGATAGCAATGGCTGTTAAATTCGAGCAAGCACTTCTGGATTATCCACAACAACGGGCCGGTGCGGCACGCCAGCCCGACAGCGTCGACCAGTCTGATCGACGCGTTCCCATCAACCTGCGCCAATCTGGACCCACGCCGGTGGAGATGCTGATTTCCACTCGGGTCCGCAAGTCACCTTACTGGCATCTGGCCTATGAGGCGGGCTGCTGGCGCGCGACGGTCTACAACCGTATGTACCACCCCCGGGGTTATGTCCGCCCGGAAGACGGCGGCGCCATGCTGGAGTACGAGTCGCTGATCCACGACGTCACCATGTGGAACGTGGCGGTTGAGCGCCAGATTCAGGTCAAAGGCCCGGATGCCGAGCGGTTCGTGAATTACGTGATCACCCGGGATGCGACCAAGATCAAGCCCATGCGTGGCAAGTACGTCATCCTCTGCAACGAGGAGGGTGGCATCATCAATGATCCTGTTCTGCTGCGGGTCGCCGAAGATGAGTTCTGGTTCTCGCTCTCCGACAGTGATCTTGAGCTCTGGATGCGGGGCGTAAACGTTGGCATGGGATTCAATGTCACCATTGCGGAAATCGATGTGGCGCCCGTGCAGATTCAGGGGCCCAAGTCTGAAGCCCTGATGGCGGACCTGTTTGGCGACGCCGTCCGGGACATTCCTTACTACGGCTTGATGGAAGGCCAGGTGGCCGGCCACGACGTGATCGTGTCCCAGACCGGCTTTACTGGAGAGAAGGGGTACGAGATTTACCTCAAAGATGCCACCAAGTACGCCGAGGACCTCTGGTACACCGTGCTTGCCGCGGGCGAGCCCCACAACCTTCGGGTCATAGCGCCCGCCCACCATCGCCGGATTGCCGCGGGCATTCTGTCCTGGGGCCAGGATGTGGATCAGGAAACCCTGCCGTTCCAGTGCAACCTGGCGTACCAGGTGCCGCGCAACAAGGAGGCCGATTACATCGGCAAGCAAAATCTTGAGCAGGTCCGTGAGCAATTGGACGCCGGTCGCCCGCCTTTCAGCCACATCATGGTGGGCATTCGTTTTGGCGGCGGCCAGGTGACCGACTACTCCAACGATTTCTGGCTGATCAGCGGCCCGGACGGCGGCGAAGCGGAGGGCTATGTTACCTCCCCCTGGTACTCCCCGGAGCTTGAGACCAACATCGCGCTGGCGTATGTGCCGTTTGACCTTCGGGCTGTGGGCACGCGGCTGACTGTGCATCTTCCTGTGGAATATGCCGCCGCGGATGGCTCAACCGCTGTAGAGGCGGAAGTGGTGGAAGTGCCCTTCCGGCCTTCGGTGAATCCCAACGCCCGCGAAAGAGCCCGGGCCAAGGGGATCGACTTCGCCGATTAACCGAACGGCAGGAACCGGCGATAGCAGCTGTCGGGTAAACACCGTTGGCAATGGGGTGCGCGGTTTATGACACTGGTTAGCGAGAGACAGGCGTTCAATCGGCCCGATGACGAGGCGGCAGCAAGGTTTCGTGATCTGGTGCGCTCGGCATCCATCGAGGCCACACCCCGCCAGATCCTGACGACAGAACATTTGCCGGATCTTCTGCCGGCAGGCACCTGCGTTTACGTGCCGTTCCTGCCAAAGGGACAGTTCAGTGACACGCTGGAAGCGTCCCGTTGTCTGCTGGATCTGGGTATGCAGCCCGTGCCGCATGTGCCCGCCCGAATGGCCCAGAGCCGGGGGCAGTTGCGGGACTGGTTGGCCCAATTAGATGAGAGCGGGGTAGACCGTATGCTGCTGATCGCGGGCGACAGCGATGCGGTGGCCGGGCCGTTTCCCGACACCCTGGCGGTACTCGAATCGGGGTTGTTGGCGCAGTTCCGGTTCCACGGTATCGGTGTTGCGGCTCATCCGGACGGCCATCCTATGGCGGATCGGGCAACCCTGGCTCAGGCATTGAGCGTCAAGCGTGAATACGCCCGTACGACCGCTACCAGGCTCTGGGTGGTCACCCAGTTCACCTTCGACGCTGAGGTGGTGATCGACTGGCTGCAAGGGCTGGGCAATATTCTGGAAGAGGTGCCCGTCTATATCGGCATGGCGGGCCCAACCCGGGTTAAAACGCTTATCGCTTACGCAGCTATGTGTGGGGTAGGCGCATCCGCACGTATGCTGCTTCGTCGCCCTGGCAGTGCCCGGATGCTGGGTGCCTGGAAACCCGACGATATGGTCCGGGCACTGGTGCAGTATTGCCTGGAAAATCCGGAGACTTTGCTGCGGGGCATTCATCTGTTTCCGTTCGGAGGCCTGCGCCAGTCAGCGCAATGGATTCGGGAGCACAGTGGGTCCTTTGAGACCAACAGGGAGGCAGTGCCATGAGTCTTCAGTACAGTAAACTGACACCCGACACGCCAGCGCCGTCCGAGTTTCCGCCGCCGGGCACTCCGGATATCGAGATTGCCCGTTCGGTTCAGCCACAGTCTATCCTTCTGTTGGCCCAGCAGCGTTTCGGGTTGCCGGCGGAGAGTCTGGTGCCCTTTGGCCATTACAAGGCAAAGCTGGACATGGCCTACGTGGATACGTCCGACTCGGCACCCAGAGGCAAGCTGGTACTGGTGACGGCCATTACGCCAACCCCGGCGGGGGAGGGTAAGACCACCACCAGTGTAGGGCTGAATGATGGCTTCAACCGGCTGGGTGTGCGTTCCTCCGTGTGTCTGCGGGAGCCGTCCCTGGGGCCCTGCTTTGGCATGAAGGGTGGTGCTGCCGGCGGAGGCCGGGCTCAGGTGATCCCGATGGAAGACATCAATCTGCATTTCAATGGCGACTTCCACGCCATCACCAGTGCTCATAACCTGCTGGCGTCACTGATTGATAACCACATTCACTGGGGCAATGAGGCCGGGCTGGATCCGCGTTACATAAGCTGGCGCAGAGTCATGGATATAACCGACCGGTCGCTGCGAAACATGGTCTGTGGCCTGGGCGGGGCGGCACACGGCGTGCCCCGTGAGACCGGGTTCGACATCACTGTGTCATCGGAAATCATGGCCATCCTTTGCCTGGCGGATGGCCGGGCGGACCTGAAGCAGCGATTGGGAAATATCATCGTTGGACGGCGTTCGGACATGTCGCCGGTAACCGTTCGTGATCTGGGTGTCGAGGGTTCACTCACCGTACTGCTGAAAGAAGCCCTGCATCCAAACCTGGTGCAGAGCCTGGAGCACGATCCGGTGTTTATTCATGGTGGGCCCTTTGCCAATATCGCCCACGGGTGCAATTCCGTCACCGCAACCCGGGCTGCGCTGGCTCTGAATGACGTGGTGGTTACCGAGGCCGGCTTTGGCGCCGACCTGGGCGCGGAAAAATTCATTGATATCAAGTGCCGGCACACGGGATTACGCCCGGATGCCGCCGTAGTGGTCTGTACCATTCGGGCCCTCAAAATGCAGGGCGGTATTCCCCGCAGCCAACTGGGGATTCCCGACCTGGCAGCGCTGCGAAAAGGGGCCGCCAACCTTGAGCGGCATATCCGCAATCTGCAGCAGTTTGGCCTGACCCCGGTGGTGTGCATCAACCGTTTCCCGGATGACACCGAGGAAGAGATGGCACTGGTCCAGTCCATCAGCGAGGAGTTGGGCGTGCGGGCAGTGCCCGCGGATCATTGGGCAACCGGTGGTGAAGGCGCCACTGAGCTGGCCCAGGCGGTGCTGGACCAGATGGATGAGGGCAAACCGGAGGTGAAATTCCTCTATGAAGACAGCCTGCCCCTGGCGGACAAGATTCGCACGATTGCCACCCGGATCTACCATGCCGGAAGCGTGGAGTTCACAACGATCGCCAAACGACAGCTGGAGGAATACGAGAGCCTGGGGTTTGGCCACCTGCCGGTGTGCATTGCCAAGACCCAGTACAGCTTCTCGGTGGACTCGTCGGTGAAGGGCGCGCCGTCCGGGCATATGTTGCCGGTGAGGGAAGTGCGCCTGGCGGCCGGGGCCGGGTTCGTAGTGGCGGTCTGTGGTGACATTATGACCATGCCGGGGCTGCCACGGCGCCCCGCTGCCCTGGACATTGCGCTGGATGAAAATGGCCTGATGGTGGGGTTAACCTGAGACTGGGTTTAACTTGGGACAGTGTGCCCCGGGGAATCCTCAAAGGTTCCGTAAGTGGGCTCGGTCCGGGCCCGCTTCAGGGCTTGCAGGGATGAAGACGGCAAACTGGCCATGGTGGTTGTCAGGAAGCCGTCGGTCCTTGCCGGAGTGAAGACTTCCATCCGTTCATACTTGGGGGCGCGCCCCATGGTCTTGCGATAACAACGGCTGAAGTGGGTGGCGGAAACGAAACCACACATGGAGGCAATCTCCACGATGGAGCAGGAGGTCTGTTTGAGCAGACGGCGCGCGCGGTTCAGCCGCACCCGCAGGTAATAGCGCGACGGCGTGCATCCCATGTGTTTAAGGAACAGCCGTTCCAATTGCCGGCGTGAAATGCCTGCCAGAGTTGCCAGTTCCTGCAGTTCGATCGGCTCTTCGATATTGGATTCCATCAGCTGGGCAGCTTCCGCCAGCTTGGGTTGTGCCCGGGCCAGGCCCGGATGCATGGGCATGGGCTGTTGCTCACTCTCCTCCCGGACCCGGTCGCAGACAAACATGTGGGATATGGCATTGCTGAGCTCCTGGCCATGCCGCCGTGCCAGGAAGCTGAGCATCATGTGCATTGGCACCGTGCCTCCGGTGCAGGTCATGCGTTCACGCTCGACCGTAAACAGGCGGTTGTTGGTCTGAACCCGGGGAAAGTCTTCCTGCATGGCTTCAAGGCATTCCCAGTGGGCACTGCAGGCGTAGCCGTCGAGCAGACCGGCACTGGCCAACACATAGGGGCCGGTACAGACCGCTCCCAGCAGGACATGCTGCCGGGCCATCTGTTTCAGCCATTGCGCTTCCTTGCGTGAGAAACTGCGGGTGACATCAATCCCGGCAACCACGATGACCAGATCGAAGCTGTGCTCTTCCTGAATTGAGGCATCCGGCACCATGGTGATGCCGTCACTGGCGAGGGCGTAATCGCCCTCGGCAGTAAGCAATTTCCAGGAATAGAGTTCGGTGCCCGCCAACTGGTTGGCCATTCTGAGAGGTTCCACCGCAGTGGCAAGGGCAATCAGGGTGAAGTTGTCGATCAGAAGGAAGCCGACCCGATAGGGCTGCTGGACGGGCTTGTCTGTTTGCGAACCGGTATCAGTGGTCATAAACAACCCCCTTTGGCCTGTCTGGGCCAGTCGCAACGGCCAGCACCGGGATTGCCTGTACTGACCACCACTACCTGAACACTAGCTGTTGCACCTAAATCGTGCAATAAATGATCAGGGTTTGACCCGCTCGTTATCCGGATCAAACAATGCCCGGTAACCCACCGCTTCGATTCGGATAGGGTAGTGCTCCTGGAAGTATTCCAGGGTGAGCTCACGCCCTTCCTGGGCATACTCGGCGGGGATGTAACCCAGCAGAATGATCTTCCCTACTGAGGGCCCCCACGCCACACTGGTGTTGTAAGAGCGGCGACCGTGGCTATCCACCAGCACTTCACCGGTTTGTGGGTCCAGAATCGGCCATTGGCCAACCGGGTAGCGCAGAATGCCGTTGGCATCCCGGTGCTCGGTCATGGTCATGGTGCACAGGTAGGCCGATTGCCGTGGCCACTCCCGCTGCTCCAGATACGCGGCCTTGCCGTGAAAATCGGCTTCCTTGACCTTGGGCCGTTGCAAACCGGCTTCGTAGAGATTGTATTCCGTTTCCAGGTCCACGTTCTGCAGTCGCAGGCTCTTCTCCAGGCGACGGGTATTGGCGTAGGTTTCAATGCCCACCGGCGTAACGCCCGCATCGTAGAGCAAGTCCCAGATTCTCAGGCCATAACTGAACGGGAAATAGAGCTCCCAGCCCTGCTCGCCCACGTAGGAAATCCGGAAGGCCCAGACCGGGACCCCTCGAATGTTCAGTTCCCGGGCGGTGGCAAACGGGAAATTGTCCGCGGACAACTGGTCCGGGTCGGTCACGAACTGGGCCAATGTCTCCCGGGCCTTTGGTCCCCAGAGGCCAAGGGTCGCCAGCTCGTCGGTGCGGTCATGCACCTGGATGTTGTCCAGCCCCTTCTCCCGGGCCATACGGGTGATCCAGCAATAGTCCCGGTGGCCGGTGTCGCCGCCGCAGACGACCCGATAGCCTTGCGCGCCCCGCCGAATGATGGTCAGGTCGGAACGCACGCCCCCGCGCTCGTCGAGGAAATGAGTGTAGACACCTTTGCCGTTGGGCGTGGTACCGCCGACTTTGGCAACCGACAGATATTCCAGCAGCGCTTCCGCGTTGTCACCGGAAATGTCGAAGATGGCGAAGTGCGAGAGATTGATCATGCCCACGGATTCGCTCATCTCAAGCTGTTCAGCGTTTGATACCTCCCAGAAGTGTCTGGCGTCCCATTCGTGTTCCCGCACCGGGATCCGGTCGCGATATTTCGCCAGCAGGGTGGACTCGTTGGCTGCATAACCGTGAGCACGCTCCCAGCCTGCGGCCTCCATGAAGTAAGCACCCAGACCCACTTCCCGCAGGTAGAAAGGGCTGGTTCGCATCTTGCGACCGGTAAGGTACGGCTCACGGGGGTGAACCGCCGGGGTGTAGATCTTTTTGGCGGTCTCGTAGCAGCGGTTATACACGTAGTCCGGGGTTTTCTGCAGCGGGTAATGACGCGCAATATCGATACTGTGGGGATCCATCTGCGGGGAGCCGTGGGTCATCCAGTCGGCCAGCACCTTGCCCGCCCCCGGGCCGTCCTTCACCCAGACCGCCTCGCAGAACCACAGATTACGGACTTCCGGGGATTCGCCCATGAGTGAACCGCCATCCGGTGTGACGGACAGCAGGCCGTTGAAAGAGTGTTTCTCCTCCCACCCTAGTTCGCCGAGGATCGGCGTCATCTCAATGGCCTTTTCGTAGGCGTCCATGACCTGGTCCAGTGAAAGATCCCGCATTGAGGGGGACATCCGCGCGTCACCGGGCTCCGCAATGGCGCCGGGGTAAACCAGCCGCGGGTTCTCGGCTTCGTAATAGCCCCACTCGATACGGCCGCCTTCGGTGGTGGTCGGGTCGCCGGTGTCCCGCACATAGGCGGAATTACCCTGGTCGCGGAACAGGGGATAGACAATCTGCTTGCCGGTGCCATTGAGCTCTTCGTAGGGCCCGAAAAACAGCAACGGATGCTCCAGTGGCATCAGTGGCAGGGGCGCGTTCGCGGTGTTCGCCATCAGGGGCCCCCAGATGCCCATGGAGAGAACGACGTATTCGGTCTCAATGTAGCCCTTGTGGGTTTCCACGCCACGTACCTGGCCGTCCTGGACATCGATGCGGATAGCCGGCGTATAGGCAAAGGCCTGCAGTTTTCCGGTGGCCACGGCTTCTTCCACCAGGTCGCCGGCAACACTCTGGGAGCGGGGCACCACCAGCCCGGCATCCGGGTCCCACATCGCGCCCTGGATTTGACTTTCGTCCAGTAAGGGAAACAGTTCCTTTGCCTGTTTGGGCGAGATCATGCTGACATTGGTGCCGAACGCTTTTCCGGAACCCACCTTGCGGCGAAGCTCGTCCATCCGCTCATCGTCGTCAGACCGGGCCACTTCCATGCCACCGCATTTCACGTAATTGCCGCGTTTTTCGTAAAACGCCTGGCTGTATTTGGTGGTGTATATGTTCAGCTTGTCGTGGGAGGTGGTGAAGCAGAAATCCGAAGCGTGGGAAGTTGAACCGATATCCGAGGGAATCGCGGATTTTTCCAGACCCACGATGTCATCCCAGCCTTGCTCGATCAGGTGGTGCGCTACCGACGAGCCAACGATACCGCCCTGGCCAATGATTACGACTTTTGCCCGTTTCGGTAGTTGTGCCATTTTGGATCCCCTCTACCTGCATTGAATGCCACCGCCTGCCGCACGTCGGGCAGAGCCTTTATCAATGTGGCTCTAATTGCTAAGGGCAGGTAAATCCAATACGACACCGAGCCGTCTAAAAGCGGCAGAGACCCGGCCTGTCGAATCGTGGAAATTCTGATTTTCGAGTGAGGCCATCGCCAAAATCGTAATGGTAGTACCTCTTTTGATTCGCTTATTTACTGGTGGTCAGGGCCAGAATTTGTTTAGGGAGACTCTGAATAAGTCTCGAAATCAGCGATAATACGGCCATCGCCAACCGCATAGGATTCGTCGCCACCATGGACCAGATCACCTTCTCCGAAGCCGAGTACCAGACCAAGAAGCGCA
>Ga0181371_1000170_pt1 | contig 14290 bp, 9 predicted proteins | sample LowvirmetaG_6_FD_130087 | JGI IMG/M metagenome (GOLD analysis project Ga0181371, IMG submission 130087) | Marine viral communities from the Subarctic Pacific Ocean - Lowphox_07 viral metaG | ecosystem: Environmental > Aquatic > Marine > Oceanic | place: Subarctic Pacific Ocean | collected 2015-12-04
CCGGCAAGTCTGGTGGCAGTGCCGCCAAGGGCGGCGATGAGCCGCTGTTCCAGGATAAGGACATGCCCGACATCGACATGCTTGATGGCGATGAGGACGTTCTCGGCTTCGGCAGCGGCGACGATACGGTCTTTGGGTCCGGTGATACCCCGGACGTGGAAGAGGTGGCCCTGCCTCAGGTGGAGCTGTCCCAGGATATTTTCCGGGCCTATGACATTCGGGGCATTGTCGGCGAAACCCTGACCGCCGAGGGCGTGGAGGTCATTGGCCGGGCCATTGGTTCCGAGGCCCTGGAGCGAGGTGTCGACAGCCTCTGCATTGGTTATGACGGCCGCCACTCCAGCCCGGATCTGGCGGATTCCCTGGCACGCGGTGTGATGGCCGCCGGGTGCAACGTGATTCATGTGGGCGCCGTGCCCACGCCGGTACTCTATTTTGCCACCCACGAACTCCAGACCGGCTCTGGCGTTATGGTGACCGGCAGCCACAACCCGGCCAACTACAACGGTCTGAAAATCATGTTGGGTGGTGAAACCCTTTCGGGCGAGGCCATCCAGAAATTGTATCAGCGAATTCAGAACGGGGATTTTGCCAGCGGTCGGGGCAGTCAGAGCACCGAGGATGTGCGTCGTGCCTACCTGGACCGGATTGTTGGCGACATAGCGGTAGCTGCACCGCTTAAGGTAGTGGTCGATGCCGGCAACGGCATTGCTGGTGAACTCGGGCCCATGCTCATCGAGGAGCTGGGCTGCGAGGTGATTCCATTGTACTGCGATGTGGATGGTGATTTCCCGAATCACCATCCCGATCCTGGCAAGCCCGCGAATCTTGCCGATCTGATTGCCCGGGTTAAGTCCGAAGGGGCTGACATCGGTTTGGCCTTTGATGGCGACGGTGACCGACTGGGCGTGGTGACCAATTCCGGCAAGATCATCTGGCCAGATCGCCTGATGATGCTGTTCGCCCGGGATGTGGTGTCCCGAAATCCGGGTGCAGACGTTCTCTACGACGTGAAGTGCAGCCGCAGGCTGGCCGGTGTTATATCCGAAGCTGGTGGCAGGCCCATCATGTGGAAAACCGGTCATTCATTGATGAAAGCAAAAATGAAAGAGACAGGCGCCCTCCTGGCCGGGGAAATGAGCGGTCATATCTTCTTTGGCGAGCGCTGGTATGGCTTTGATGATGGCCTCTATTCCGCGGCCCGCCTGCTGGAAATTCTGGGCATCGAAGACCGGCACAGTGATGAAGTCTTCGAGGATTTCCCGGAAGATATCAGCACACCGGAGCTGAATGTCGAAGTGACCGAAAGCTCCAAGTTCGACATTATTGAACGTCTCGGTGAGGCCGGCGACTTCGGTGACGGCAACATCAGCACTATCGATGGCATTCGTGTGGACTACGCCGATGGCTGGGGGCTTTGCCGGGCATCAAACACCACACCAGTTCTGGTTCTGCGCTTTGAGGCGGAAACAGAGGACGCACTGGAACGTATCAAGTCTGTGTTCCGGGATCAGCTGCAGAAGGCGGCGCCGGATCTGGTGGCGGATTTCTGATCCCTGAGTCCACCGACGATTTTCAGACACGTATTAACTCAGGATTAACAAGGCGAAAACATGGCGCTGGATCGTGAAACAGCAATGCAGGTGGCTTCGGTACTGAGCCGGGGCCTGCCTTATATTCAAAGATTTACCGGCAAGACCGTGGTCATCAAATATGGCGGTAACGCCATGGAAAACGAAGACCTGAAGAGCAGTTTTGCTCGCGACGTGGTGCTGATGAAACTTGTGGGCATCAATCCGATCGTTGTCCACGGCGGTGGCCCTCAGATTGGCGAGCTTCTGGAGCGGCTGAACATCCAGTCCCGCTTCGTCAACGGCATGCGGGTGACCGATTCCGAAACCATGGATGTGGTGGAGATGGTATTGGGCGGCCAGGTCAACAAGGAAATCGTGTCCCTGATCAACTCCCATGGTGGCATGGCGGTGGGGCTTACCGGTAAAGATGCCAACCTGATCCGCGCCCGCAAGCTGGAGGTGGTCAACCGTTCACCTGAGCTGGAACGGCCGGAGATTATCGACATCGGCCACGTTGGCGAGGTTGCCAGTGTGAATGTGGACGTGATCGACATGCTCACCCGAAGCAACCTGATCCCCGTGATTGCACCGATTGGTGTGGGGCCCGACGGTGCCTCCTACAATATTAATGCCGACCTGGTGGCGGGCAAGGTGGCCGAGGCCATGAAAGCTGAAAAGCTGATCTTGCTGACCAACGTGTCCGGGCTGAAAAGCAAGGACGACAAGGTGCTTACCGGGCTCACGGCCAAACAGGTCAACGACCTTATCGAGGACGGCACCATTCATGGCGGCATGCTGCCCAAGATCCGGTGTGCCCTGAGTGCTGTGGAGAACGGCGTTCGCACCTCTCATATTATTGACGGCAGGGTCGCTCACGCGTGTCTGCTGGAGATCTTCACCGATGAGGGTGTCGGCACCCTGATTTCCCGTAACTGACGACACCCGACAAGGAGTCTCCGGATGAAGCGCCTGCTTGCGACGCTGGTAATACTGGTTCTGATCGGCTTTGCTGCGTTCAAGGCAGGTGTCTGGTGGTTCACAGACCAGCGCATGGCCGAAGCAAGACAGTCTCTGGAACCCTATGGTGTGCTGCATAGGGGCAGTATCAGTTCCGGCCTTGAGGGCAGGTTGGTCCTGAACGACGCCAGCTGGCAGGATTTCGAGCTTACCCAGCCGCTGGATATAGCCAGGGTGGAGTTTGATGCGGGCTCACCCGTTAATTTATTGTCTGCTCTCGTTGATCCGACCAATCTGCCGGCCCAGTGGACCCTGCGACTCGATGGCCTTGGCCTGACACTGGATCCGACGATGCTTCGCAACTGGGTCACCGCAGAGGGCGCCAACAGTGATGGTGATCCGGCGCTGTTTGTCCTTTCCTGTGCGCCAGATCCCCGCCAGCAATTGGGGAGTGGAGATCTGATCCGGATGGGCATCACAGCACTCGCCGGAGACGGGTTCGTGCGCCAGACCCCTGGAAACCTCCATGCGGAGCTGAATACCATCAGCACCGGCAGTCTTGAACTGGACTGGTCTGATGCCCGAATCCGGATTCAGGATTCAGAACTTTCCGTTTCCAGTGGTGCCGAGCCGATGAGCCTTACTCTGCGCGATGGGGGCCTGATGCGCCGCATCGCCGCCTACTGCGCCCGCGAAGCCGGCATTGAAACCACCGTATGGGCCGGGCGCGTGGTGGAGGCGCTGTCCGCTGGACTTGAAGCCCGGGGCCTTGCAGCCAGCGACCAGTTGAAGGCGCTTTATCGGCAGTGGCTGCTCGAGGGCGGTGAGCTTACGGTCAGCTTGCAACCGGATCAGCCCATGTTTGGAGTTCCCGTCAGAGCGGATGAGAACGATGGCGAGGGCCTGAGCTGGCCGGTTCGATATAATGGGGCAGGTGTGCCGGACGTCTATCTGACCGAGGCTGAGCCTGTTATTCAGGAAACGCCAGAGGTGGCGGTTGAGCCGGTGGTGCCAAGGGAAGATCCAGAGACTGAAAGCTGGTATCCCGCAGACCTCGAGAATGCCGGTCAATGGGTCGATCGCCGGGTGCGGGTAACGCTATCTAACGAAAATGTCGTGGAGGGCCGCCTGGTGAGCGTCAGCGAACGGGAGCTGGAAGTGGCCCGCGTGGTTGCCGGTGGTGAAGTCGCCTATCCGATGTTGATCCGGGCCATCGTCAGCTTTGAAGTCTGGCGTCGGGGCCGTGCACAATGATTCCAGTGGGAATCTGAGAGGAAACTATGTCGCAGTCCGATAGCAAATCCGCAGCGGTGCCGGGCATTCGTGACATGCTTGCCCGCCTGATATCGCTGCCTTCCATCAGTAGCGCGTCGGCGAAGTGGGATCACAGCAACGAGCCCGTAGTGCGAACCTTGGCAGAATGGCTGGAGGCTCTCGGGTTTTCTGTGGAAATCCTGGAAGTGCCCGGGATGCCTGGAAAGTTCAACCTGATTGGAACCCTGGGCAGCGGCCCGGGCGGTCTGGTGCTGTCCGGCCACACCGACACGGTGCCCTTTGATGACAAACGCTGGCAGAGCGACCCCTTTACCCTGACCGAGCGGGACAACCGCTGGTACGGGCTGGGCACCTGCGACATGAAAGGCTTTTTCCCGCTGGCCATCGAAGCGGCAAGGGCTTTTGTGGGCGAAGACCTCAAGCAGCCCCTGATCATACTGGCTACGGCCGACGAAGAGAGTTCCATGGATGGTGCCCGGGCCCTGGCCGAAGCCGGCAAGCCCAAGGCCCGCTACGCGGTCATCGGCGAGCCCACCAGCCTGAAGCCGGTGCGCATGCACAAGGGCATCATGATGGAGCGTCTGAAGTTCGAGGGCCAGTCCGGCCACTCTTCCAACCCGGCCCTCGGCCGCAATGCCATGGAAGGGATGCACGAAGCGCTCACCGAATTGCTGGCACTCCGGTCAGGCTGGCAGGAAAAGTACCGGAATCCGAACTTCGAAGTGCAGTTTCCAACCCTGAACCTTGGCTGCATCCACGGCGGTGACAATCCCAACCGCATCTGCGCCCAGTGCGAACTGCACTTTGACTTGCGCCCGTTGCCGGGCATGAACATGGAGACCCTGCGCCAGACCATCCTGAGCAAGGTCCAGCCAATCGCAGAACGCCGGGAACTGTCACTGGAATTCGAGCCGCTCTTCGACGGGGTACCACCGTTCGAAACCCCGGCCGATGCGGCCCTGGTCAAAGCCTGTGAGAAACTGACTGGCCATACCGCCCACGCCGTTGCTTTCGCCACGGAAGCACCCTGGCTCCAGAAGCTCGGCCTGGAAACCCTGGTTATGGGCCCCGGGTCGATTGATCAGGCGCACCAGCCCGATGAATTTATCGAGCTGTCTCAACTGGAACCAACCGTGAAGATTCTGCAGGGTCTCATCCGACAGTTTTGCCTTTAGGCTGGAGTCCGGGTCAAATAGGGGGCTGAACACTGTCGGGAGCCCTCTCCAAAACACGCCCGTAAATACGTCCCTGTAGGGCTCGGTCGCGCCATCCCTGGCGCTCCACGGTTTTGGAGAGGGCTCCCGACAGTGTTCGTCAGACTGAATTGCAGGCCGCGTAAAGAAAAAAGCTTGGAGTATTCGAATTGAAATCAAACGACTGGCTGCATGGATTCCGCCATTCATCCCCTTACATCAACGCCCACCGCGGGCGTACGGTGGTGCTGACCATTCCGGGGGATGCCATTGAGCACGGGAACTTCATCAACATCATCCATGACATCGCGCTGCTGAGCAGTCTTGGTGTGCGGCTGGTCGTTGCCTTTGGTGCCCGCCCGCAAATCCAGACGCGGCTGGACGGCGCCGGCGTGGAATCGTCGTTTTCGAAAGGTCTGCGGATTACACCGCAAGAGCACCTCAGCATGGTGATGGAGGCCATCGGTGGCCTTAGAGCCTACCTGGAGAGTCACCTGTCCATGGGGCTGGTGAATTCTCCGATGCACAATGCCCGTATCCGGGTGAGTGGCGGCAACTACGTGGCGGCCAAGCCCGTTGGTGTGCTGGACGGTATCGATTTTGGCCATACTGGCAAGGTGCGCCGGGTGGATGTGGCTGGCATCGAGAAACTGCTGGAGCTTGGTCACATTGTTTTGTTGCCGCCCATGGGCTATTCACCCACCGGGGATACCTTCAATCTCTCCTACGAGGATGTTGGCAGCCAGGTAGAGGCGGCACTGCAAGCCGAGAAGCTGATGGTGTTTATTGATGATCCCGGCTTGCAGGAAGAGGACGGCACTTTGATCCGGGAGCTGTCGGCGCGTCAGGCGTCCGAGCGTCTGGCTTCCGGCGCGGTGACCGGTCACGATGCCGACCTCCTCAGGGCGGCCTGTGATGCCTGTGTGAAGGGCGTACGGCGGGCCCACATCATCAGCTATGTGGACGACGGCGCGTTGCTGAAGGAGCTTTTCACCCGAGACGGTGCGGGCACACTGGTCAGTGGCGATCATTATGAGCAGTTTCGTCAGGCCCGGGTGGAGGACATTGGCGGGATTCTGGAGCTGATCCAGCCGCTGGAGGAGCAGGGCATTCTGGTTCGTCGTTCCCGGGAGATGCTGGAAACCGAGATTGACCGGTTTGTCGTGGCCGAGCGCGACGGGACCATCGTGGGGTGTGCCGCCCTTTACAGTTACCCCGAGGAGGGTGCCGGCGAGCTGTCCTGTTTTGCCGTGGATCCGAATTATCGCCGGGCCGGGCGGGGTGATGAGATTCTGGCGATGGTCGAGAAGCTGGCCAGGGGGCAGGGCATCCAGAAGCTGTTTGTACTGACCACCCAGACCGAGCACTGGTTTCGGGAGCGTGGCTTCCAGCCTTCCACCGTCCAGGCCCTGCCGGGGCCCAAGCTGGCCTCCTATAACACCCAGCGGAACTCAAAGGTGTTCTTCAAACCGCTGTGACAGGGCAGCCAGGTAGTCGGACCTCTGGGGGTCGGGTTTTTCGGAGAGCGCCTCCACGGCCTGGTAAAAAACCGGGAAATCGTAGTCTGCGTTCCGAAGCATCTGCCGGAAAGCAGGTACATGCTGGTTGTACTGGCGAAACAGCGCCAGATTGGCATTGTTCAGGCTGACCGGGGCCGGCCCGAACGGTCCGGGTTCAGGCCAGTCCGCAGAAATTTCCTGATAGGCGAGAGCCAGGTCCTGGAGGATGGCGGCCTTGCGATTTCGGAGATGTTGGTCTGGCAAGCTGTCTGCTTGGGCGTAAAGGGCTTCCAGTCGGGCGCTGAAGTCCTCCACCAGGGCAAGGGTCTGGTTGCGGCGAGCAAGACGGCCCAACGCTTCGCGGAACTGGCCGGGCTTGCCCTGTTCCGATAACCAGAGTCTGAGCCCCTCCAGCTCCACCGCGGTCGCGAAGCTCTCGTTAAATGCCGTGTCATCGGCAATGTAGACCACCCTGTGGGCCAGTTCATGGAACATCAGGGCGACCATGCGGTCCTCAGCCAGTCGGGTAAAGCCAGTGTGCAGCGGGTCATCAAACCAGCCGAGAGTGGAATAGGCGGTCACGCCGCCAATGAAGGTGTCGAAGCCGTTGTCGCGGAATTGCGCCTCCTCGGCGCGCGCATCGTCCAGGCTGAAGTAACCCCGGTAGGCCTGGCAGCCGAGAACCGGGTAGCACCAGCGGTGTGGCTCCAGCGAGAACTCCGGTACGGCCACCAGGTTTACCACCACCCAGGGTCTTTCAAGCTGCACGTAGTCGCTGAAGGCGTCTCCCACCGGCAGGGCCAGTCGTTGAGCGGCGAATTCCCGGGCCTGTTGAGCCAAGGCGAGTTTTTCCCGCAGCTCCACCGGCGTTGTATCGTCTGAGAAGACCTTCTCCACCGGTTCTCCCGACATCATCAGGGACATATGCCCACTGACAGCCTGCGAATAGTAGCCAATGGTCGAACAGCCGTTAAGCATTGTTACCAGTAGCAAAAGTAGATAGATCTGACTAAGCTGTTTCATGGGTCAGGATGTTATAGTGGATTGGTTTGCCTGTGGGGGCCAGGCCGCTATAGTACAATCATGGTCTCTATAGTAGCAGCCGGTGGCATCCGCCATCGTTTCAGGGACGTGAGTCGGTACCGGGCAGTGTGTCCGGTGACTGGTCCGGCTTTGCGAGATATCAGGTAGTTCATGGATCCGAGAGAACGTCGTAGCAGCCCCCGCCAACCTATCAAGCTTGCCGCTCAGATTGATCTGGGAACCGGTGAGGCCTGGCCGTGCCAGATCGCCGATTTTTGTGCGGAGGGTCTGTTCGTCCGCTATTCGAGTGAAACTTCGAAGAAGCTTGACCGGGCGTTTGCTTCCGGCACACCGCCAGAACTGGTGATACGTTTTCGGGGCCTGGATGGCGCTCGCCGACATGAGCTTCATGTCAGTATTGTCCGTCGCATCGATGGCGCCATGGGGGTCAATTTCAGTCGCCCTAACCCGGAAGCGGTTGATGCCATGTTGCAGCAATGCGGCGGCTCCCGCCGTCAGGATCGCTCATCTCTCCGTGCCCCCAGCGACCGGGTCCAGTTCGTCCTGCACCAGTCTGCCAAGGCAGTGATCCAGTTCATCGAGCCGTTGATGGACGCCTGTTTCGTGCAGATGGTGGAGGGCCTGAAGCAGGCAGCCCAGAAAGCCTCGAATGACCAACAGGCCAATGAGTACATGGACGCCTCCGGCCAGATCCAGGCCCGGCAACGGGTGATATGGCACCAGATGGCGCGAAGCCTCGAATCGCCGTTGAAGCCCGCCCCCAAAGGATTCCCCGGCTCCGAGCTGTCGGTGGTGGACAAGGGCGAGTTCGAGGACTGGCTGACCATCCGGGTGATGGTGACCAAGGCGGATACCCAGTATCGTGGCGACCTGCTGCAGCTCAAGCTTCGGCTGGACAAACTTGGAATCGCCAACGCCACGGGCCACCACAACCCCCTCGGGCCATCTCTGGTCTGCGAAGCGTTCCACCATGGCCTTAACCAGCTCAAGGCTTCCCGGGAGGTGGAGAAGGTTTGCCTGCGGGTGTTTGAACAGACAGTGCTGCAACAGCTGGGTCCCCTTTATAAAGAACTGAACGATATCCTTATTCGCCATGGCGTTCTGCCAGACCTGGATCTCAGCAAGTATCTGAGCGAGCAGGCCGGGGCGAAGCCGGAGGAAACGAAGGAGCAGGTTCAGCCAGAGCCCGTCGCGGAGGAGAGTGCATCTGCGAGGTTCAAGTCCGAGCCAAAAGCGGATGAGGGTCCTGCCAGACAGGCCCAGCCACGCCGGAAATCCGGAATGTTGGGCGGCGAATTCCGGGGCTATGCCCAGGCCGCCCAGACTGCATTCGCAACCGTACGCAATCTGCTCAACACACTAAGCGCGAGCCGTGTAGCCCGGGGCGATCCGGAACCCATGCCGTTTCAGCCAAACGCCAGACCACTATCGCCCGGAGAACTCCAGCGGGAGCTTCAGCAGTTGCAGTCACAGACCGTTGAAGCGGGTGAAGAGCTCGCGCCGTTGAAGGACCGGGTGGTAGAGAAGGTCAAGGCGAGCGGTGACAACAGGCTGGATGAGGAGCAGCAGGAAACGGTCGATGTGGTCGACCGTTTTTTCAAGTCAGTGGTGGAGAGCCCGAAGCTCAGTGAGTACGCACAGCAGCGTATGCGGCAGTTGGAAGTGCCCGTTCTGAAAGTTGTCATGCGCGACCCCGCGTTCTTTGATGATCAGGACAGCCCGGTTCGGGGGGTGATGAACCGTCTGGCCCAATTGGGAGTCAAGGGTGGCCGTATCAACCCGGTGGTTCAGCGACGGGTTGATGAGCTGGTACAGCGGATTACCACGGATTTTGAGCAGGACACCGGAGTATTTGAGCACACGGTTCAGGAGCTGGACACTCTGATCGACCGTCAGAATCTCGTCTATCGCAGGAACGTCGAGCGTGTTACAGCGGCGGCAGAAGGCGCCCAGAAGGTGGCCGAATCCAAAAAGGCCGTGTCCGAGGTGCTGGATCAGAAACTGGGCGGGCGCAAGGTGCCCAAGGCCGTGCTTAGTCTGTTGGACGGCGGTTGGCGGGACCTGCTTTCGCTGACCTGGATCCGGCAGGGACCGGACAGCCAGCTCTGGCAGGATTATCTGGCGGTGATCGATTCCTTGCTGTCCTTCGCTGACGATCCCAACAGTTCCATCAACCTGCCGGAATTGCTGAGGGTCATCCAGGATGGCCTGGCTTCCATTTCCAGCAACCATATGCCGTCTTCGCAAATCCGGGACGAGCTCAAGCAGTTCCTGGTCCGCAGCCCGGAAAAAAGTCCCGAGCTGGTTGAGGTGCCGCCGGCCAAGCCGGAACAGGCAGACACGAAAAAACTGTCCGATCGGGAACAGCGCAGCCTTCAGCGCTGGATCAACCGGGCTCAGCAATTGCGCACCGGTGACTGGCTCCGGGACCAGGAAAATCCCAACGAGCCCCAGTACATCCGCCTGGTCTGGATTGCCCGTGGATTCAGCCGTTTCGTGTTTGTGAACCATCAGGGTATGCGTGTGGTTGAGCTGGAGCTAGAGGCACTGGCCCGGCAAATGCGCAAGGGGATCATCGTTCCTGATAGCCAGTATGAGCGGCCGCTGGTGGATGAAAGCATCGACCGGATGGTTCGCAAGGTCTACGACCAGCTGTCCTGGGCCTCCACCCATGATGAATTGACCGGACTTCTGGGGCGACGGGAATTCGAACGCATGCTGGATCAGCAACTGGCCCGCCGGGAAGATGAGCGCTCCCTGGTGCGCCTGGATCTTCGCCGCTTCCGCCTGCTGAACGATACTGCCGGCTACCAGGCCGGCGATGAGACCCTCAAACGGGTGGCGGATATTCTGCGCAGCCACGTGGGTGATGGAATGCCCGTGGCCAGACTGGCAGGCAATGAATTTGCCATGCTGGTGCCCTCCGAGAGTGCCAGCGATGCGGCCAGGGATCTGATCAGGGCAGTGGAGGCCGCCGAGTTCAGTTTTGGTGGTCGGGCCTATCGGCTTTCGGCCAGTGCCGGTGTGGTTCCCACTTTGCCGGCACTTGTCAGCGCAGAACGCTGGTTACGGGCCTCTGAACAGGCGTTGGCAGCGTCCCGGCAGCAGGGCCATGGGAAGGTTTCGGAGTATGCTCTGGGTGCTGAAGATCAGTCGCGCCAGGAGCAGATCGCCGCCAAGGTTGCCAGTCTTAGTGACCTGAACGAAGAGCGCATGTTGCTGCGCTGCCAGAAAATCATACCGCTGCACGCGAACGCCTCCATGGCGGCGCAGTATGAGGTGCTGATCAGCATGTACGATGATGAGGGCACCCTGATCACTGGCCGGGACTTCGTGCGCATGGCCGAGCGCTATGATCGTATGCAGGCGGTAGATCGCTGGGTGGTCGGTCACATGCTGGACTGGCTCAGGGAACAGGCGCCAGACCCGAGGCACTTCGGCGGTGTCTGTATCAACCTGTCCGGCTACTCCATGAACGATCAGTCGCTGCTGGAATTCATCTATGAGAAGCTGAGTGAGAAGGATGCGCCCATTGAGCGGCTTTGGTTCGAGCTTACCGAAGCTTCGGCGATCAACGACGTTCAGTCGGTAGCGGATTTCATTGTTGAGATGAAAGAACTCGGCTGCCGGTTCTGTCTGGGCAACTTCGGCAGCGGCCCAAGTTCGTTCGAATTCATGCGCTCGTTGCCGGTGGATCTGATCAAGATCGACAGTGCCTTTACCGGCCAGTTGGCAACCAGCGAGACCGATCGGGCGATGGTTCGCTCCATGGTGGATATGGCCCATTACATGCACCGGGAAGTGATTGCGTCCCAGGTTGAGTCCCGGGACGTTCTGGACATGCTTCGGCAACTGGGTGTGGACTACGCCCAGGGCTTCGTGGTCGAGAAGCCCCGTTTACTCGACAGCCTCACCTGATTCCGGCAGTCTTCCCCTATGTCAAAACGCCATCCGATCATTGCGGTTACCGGTTCATCCGGCGCGGGAACCACCACGACCGGCCAGATTTTCAGCCGGATGTTCGCTAGTGAAGGGCTGAACGCCGCCATGGTCAGTGGTGACAGTTTCCATCGTTACAATCGTGAGCAAATGGCCAGGCTGGCGGCCAAAGGCCAGTTCGGTGAGCGCAACCACTTCGCCCTGGCTGCCAATCACATCGACAAGCTGGAAGCGCTTTTCTACGATTACGGTCACACCGGGAACGGCCGTTACCGGCAATACGTCCACGATGAAGATCGCAGGCTGGTTGAAGCCGGACACAAGCCAGGAACCTTTACGCCCTGGGGCCCCTTACCTGCCGATACCGATCTGCTTTTCTACGAGGGGTTGCACGGCGGCGTGGTCAGCGAAACCTGCAACATTGCCCAGTACGTGGACCTGCTGATCGGTGTGGTGCCTATCGTGAACCTCGAGTGGATCCAGAAGATCCATCGGGACACCCACAAGCGCGGATACAGTCAGGAAGCGGTGGTGGAAACCATCATCAACCGCATGGACGACTATGTTCACGACATCGTTCCCCAATTTTCCCATACCCACATCAATTTCCAGCGCATTCCCCTGGTGGACACCTCCAATCCCTTTGTCGTCCGGGATGTGCCCACCGAGGACGAGAGCATGCTGGTGATCCGGTTCCGGGACCAGTCGGAAGTCGACTTTCCCTACCTGCTGCAGGTGATTGCCGGTAGCAGTCTGTCACGGCACGATACCCTGGTTATTCCGGGCACAAAAATGCCGCTGGCCATGGACCTGATTGTCAGGCCCATGGTGCAGCGGCTGATGGCAAGGAAGCCGTTCGCCTGATCGGTCAGGCGGTCAGACGGCCGTCCCGGTAATCCCGGAGGGTCTGCTCAATCTCCTCCCGGGTGTTCATCACGAATGGGCCGTACTGGACCACCGTTTCGCCGATAGGCTTACCGGCAATCAGCAGCAGTCGCGCCCCGGATTCTCCGGCACTGAGCGCAATCTGATCGCCGTTGTCAGCCAGAATGTTGGCGGCGCTGCGCTGCAATGAGCTTTCACCCAGGCTGGCCGTGCCCTCGTACAGGTACAGCATGGCGTTGTGACCTTCCGGGACCGGCAGGGTAAGACGTCCCTTGGGTGCCAGATGGATGTCAGCATAGACCGGTTGAGTACTGCCGCCCACCACGGCCCCCTCGCGGGGCTGGCCCTCGATCTCCAGGGAACCGGCGATAAGCTTCACTTTGCCACCGTCGAGGCTGATCTCGGGGATCTCTTCCGGCTGAATGTCCCGGTAGCCGGCGTCCGTCATTTTTTCCGCCGCCGGCAGATTCAGCCACAGTTGGAAACCACGCATCACGCCCTCTTCCTGCTGGGGCATTTCCGAATGGATTATGCCGCGGCCGGCGGTCATCCACTGCACACCACCGTTGCGCAGATCGCCCCGGTTCCCGAGATGGTCCTCGTGCAGCATGTGCCCCTCGATCATATAGGTCACGGTTTCGAACCCCCGGTGGGGGTGCGATGGAAAACCGGCGATATAGTCGGCGGCCTCGGCGGAACCGAACTCGTCCAGCATCAGGAACGGGTCCAGGCGAATGTTCTGCTGTTGACCGATGGAGCGCTTGATGCGCACGCCAGCTCCGTCGGAAGTTTCCAGGGCTGGAATAATCTGTTTCAGGGAACGCAGGGTCATGGTGTCCTCCTCTCGTTAGCTCTTGGCTCTATTTAAACGGGATAGGAGGAGAGAATAAAACGCAGAAATCTGGCGGGTGACATCAAAAAAACTGAAGGACCCGTGACGCCCCGGGCGGGGCGCCACAGGAGGCGATCATTCGACGTTGCGGGAGTAAAAAATCTCAAGCATTTCCCGGCGCAGACGGTCCTCGATGGACTGTGCTTCGGCTGGGTCGAGATCACCGGCGTTCACCCCGAACACATAGTTATCGAGGTTGAAATTCTTCAGCATCATCTTGGTGTGGAACAGGTTTTCCTGGTACACGTTCACATCGATCATCTGATACGCGTTCTGGGTATCCTCGGTCAGATAGTTCTGGATCGAGTTGATGTCGTGATCAATGTAGTGCTTGGTGCCGTCCACATCACGGGTGAAGCCGCGAACCCGGTAATCCACGGTGACCACATCGGAATCAAAGCTGTGGATCAGATAGTTCAGCACTTTCAGGGGTGAAATCAGACCACAGGTGGATACGTCGATGTCTGCCCGAAAGGTGCTCACGCCATCGTGGGGATGGCTTTCCGGATAGGTATGTACGGTGACATGGCTCTTGTCCAGGTGCGCCACAATGGTATCTGGCAGCGGGCCCGGAGATTCCTCGTTATCAGGCTCCTCGCCGTTGGTGAGCTCGTGCTCGGCGATCAGCATGGTGACCGAGGCACCGTGCGGCTCATAATCCTGGCGCGCGATGTTCAGGACGTTGGCGCCGATAATCTTGACGACGTCGGTCAGAATCTGGGTCAGACGCTCGGCGTTGTACATCTCGTCAATGTAGTCGATGTAAGCCGTGCGTTGTTCTTCGGTCTGCGCATAACAGATGTCGTAGATGTTAAAGCTCAGGGATTTGGTCAGGTTGTTGAAACCATGCAGCTGGAGTTTTGATTCCATGCTCAGCCCCTCCGGATCGTGGAGATGAATGACTGCAGAGCTGCATTGCTGCGCTCTGCCGAGGCCGCCACCGACTACTGACCGGGTTGTTCACCTTTTGCGCAGACCGGCGGAGAGGGTGCGTATTATGCACACCGCAAGTGATGTTGAATAGTATTTGCA
>Ga0181371_1000171_pt1 | contig 14245 bp, 12 predicted proteins | sample LowvirmetaG_6_FD_130087 | JGI IMG/M metagenome (GOLD analysis project Ga0181371, IMG submission 130087) | Marine viral communities from the Subarctic Pacific Ocean - Lowphox_07 viral metaG | ecosystem: Environmental > Aquatic > Marine > Oceanic | place: Subarctic Pacific Ocean | collected...
CAGACCCCGAAGGCTGGGGCCCCAAGATAGCAGACAGCCGAATTCAGGCGGCCTCGGAATTTCCGGATTCGCGGCGAGCCTTCGCCTCAGCCGCTACCTCCGCAGCATAATCCGCATACTTGGCCATCAGCTCCTCTTTCCGGTCCGGATCCCAGTTGATTTTGCTCAGATCTCCCTCGTAGTGATCAATCACCCGCTTATCCATGGTTTCGTACCACCACTGAGGCAGATAGGCCGGCAACAGCATCGAGGCATAACCACCGGGTAGTTGCGGCGCCTTCTCGAAATGCCTCAGAGCCTGGAAGCTGCGCTGAGGGTGAGCGTGATGGTCTGAATGCCGCTGCAGCTGATACAGGAACAGATTGGTCACAATGTGATTGCTGTTCCAGCTGTGTTCCGGTTGGGTTCGCTCGTACTTGCCGTTCTTGTCCTTCTGGCGCAGCAGGCCATAGTGTTCAATGTAGTTCACGCTCTCCAGCAGGCTGGCACCGTATACCGCTTGCGCCGCGAGGAACGGAACCGCTCTCGGGCCGCAAACCAGCGTCGTCGCGCCAAAGAAGCCAGCGCTCATGGCCCAGCCCTGAAGCAGCTCGTTGTCCAGGGTCCAGAAACCCTTGCCTTTGCGGGCAAGCCTTGCCTTCTCGATCTTGATGGACGATTTGATACCACCCACCACCGTGCGCGGCAGGAACTTCCAGAAACTCTCCCCCATGCGGCTGCTGGCCGGATCTTCCGGCGTTGCCACCCGTTTGTGATGGCCGAAGTTATGCTCAACAACAAAGTGGGTGTAGCCCGTGGGCGCCAGGGCCGCCATCGCCAGCAACTTGTTCAGCTTGTTGGATTTGTGGCCGAGTTCGTGGGCCGTGTTGATCCCTACGCCGTTGATGGCGCCGACCGTCAGCGTCAGGCCTATCTTGTCGTCCAGCGGTGTGCTTTTGCGGCTGGCAAGCCAGGCACCCATGAAGGTCATGGCGTACTGGGTGGGAATAAATGCCTTCACAATCCGGTCGTAGTACTTGTCCTGCTCCAGTGTCTTCACTGCGGATTCTGGAGGGTTGCTCTGATCCTCCCCGATGGCACGGTCCAGGGCAGGAATAATGCCGTGCACCAGCGCCGGTCCGGTCCAGGCCAGGGCCTTGAGTTTTTTCGGGGCCAGGGCGTAGCCGGTCAGCGCTGCAAGCCCGATTCCCGGCAGGGCGGGACCGAGCAGCCACATGTAGCGTTTCGGGTCTTTCCAGGTGCCAGTAGCGTCTTTTTCGACAGGTGATGTGATCTGGTGCGATTGCAGATTGTCTGGGGTTTTGGCGTTCATTGTTTTCTCCCGTTCGGTGCGCGTCGTTTCAATTTATGTCGGACAATCTGGCAATGCAACGGTCGTCCAGCACCTGAAAGAACCTTGGCTCGAAATGACAAATGGCATTTCTTTGGCAGAAAGCGGGTTTCTGGGCCAGACTGATTTAGACAAGAAGAGCTTGATCACAAGGAAGAATCAGCCATGCCTAATCCTTCTTCTGCCACTGCTTCGTACTCTGTTCAGGGGATACTTCGGGAGTATCTGTCTTCTGGCAGGCTGACTGAGGTTGTCTACCGCGACAGCGCAGGCCAGATCTGCCTGGTTCATGATGTTATTCGCGAGCTGTTCAGTCGGGCCGGTCAAGACTTCCTGCTACTCGGGCGGGGCACCATGCTCCCGTTTGATCACGTGATTACCATTGATGGCCAGGTGCTCTCTGGCAGTGCCGGGTAACGAAAGGGTAATCGGCCGGTAATTGTGTTTTTCAGAGCTCTCGCCGTACCCTGTGCTCCGTTGTAAATACTTACCAACAGAGGGATATGGTATGAACAAGCTCACACTGAGTGCGCTTTTGATGGTTCTGACATTCGGCCTTGCTGCCTGCAGCTCGGAAGACAATGAAGGGGTGGATGTCGAGCAGGCTGCAGATAACGCCGGAGACATGATGGAGGACGCGGCAGATTCCACTGAAGAAACTGTCGAAGAAGCCACCGGCCAGGATGAAAGTGCAATGGGCGAGTTGCAGGAAGGCGCAGAGGAAGCCGGTGAAGCCATGGGCGATGCTGCCGAAGAAGCTGGTGATTCAATCGAAGAAGGCTATGAAGAAGCCACCCAGCAGTAACTGAGTAGACTGACCGCTCCGCCGCAACAAACTGCACGGAGCGGTCGGTGCCCCGGCGCCAGCTCTTGTAAAATAATGTTAACGAATTTGTCTTTTTAACTTCCGCTTACTGTCATATTTCCCGCCGAAACTGGCCTCTCAACAACATTGACCCGCTGTTTTTTTGAGAGAGGCAATAACATGGCTAAGCACGACCTTGATCCCAATTATCTGGATCCCAACTACGAGCCGGTAGTCAACCACACTGAAAACACCCCCTTTCACCAGGTCCTGGCCGCGCGCATGCAGCGCCGTACCGTGATGAAAGGCAGCGTAGGTGCTGCTCTCGCCAGCGTCATGGGTCTGGGGCTGGCCGGCTGTGGCAGCGACAGCGACGACAGTACCACCAGCAGCAACGTGTCCAGCACGGATATTGGCTTCAAGGCGGTCCCGACATCAACGGCCAACGAGGTGGTTGTTCCGGAAGGCTACTCCTCCGAAACATTCCTCCCCTGGGGCACTCCCATCACCGGGTCTTACCCTGAATATAAGCCTGATGGCACCAACACCGGTGCGGAGCAGGAGCAGCAGGTGGGCATGCACCACGACGGCGTGCACTTCTTCCCGATTGACCAGAAGGCTGGCGGCAACAGCTCAACCGAAGGCCTTTTGGTGATGAACCATGAATACATCGCCCAGGGCGCGTTGCATGCCAACGGAGCCACCTATGTGAACGATATGCGCCCTGCGGACGAAGTTCGTAAGGAAATCGCAGCTCACGGTGTTTCTGTCGTACACATCAAGCGGGACACCAACGGCAAGTGGGACATTGTGTTTGGCAGCCCATTCAACCGTCGTATCACCGGTAACACCGAGATGGATATTCGTGGACCGGTTCGCGGCTACAGCAAGCTGATCACCAAGTACAGCCCGGATGCAACCGAGACCCGCGGCACGCTTAACAACTGTGCAATGGGGCCGACACCTTGGGGAACCTACCTCGCGGCTGAAGAAAACTGGCACGGCTATTTTGCCAACAGTGACGAATCACAGCCCCGCGAGCAGACCCGCCACGGCGTGGGCAGTTCCAGTCGTTATGACTGGGAATTGGCCGACAGTGCTGAGGACCAGTACGTTCGATTCAATGTAAGCACTATTGGCGCAACAGCTGCCGATGACTATCGCAACGAGGCCAACACTTACGGCTACATGGTTGAAATCGATCCGTTTACTCCTGAAAGCAAGCCGCAGAAGCGCACTGCTCTGGGCCGATTCGGCCACGAGGGTGTGATCTTCGCCCCGGTCAAGGAAGGCGAGCCGGTGGTTTGTTACTCAGGCGATGACTCCCGGTTCGAATACATCTACAAGTTTGTATCGTCCAAGCCTTACTACGCTGCCACAGCGGGTGGATACCTCCTCGATGAAGGCACCTTGTACGTTGCTCGCTTCAACGATGACGGCTCCGGCGACTGGTTGTCTCTGGACCTCGACGATGCCGAGTTCAAGGCCAAGGTTGATGCTGCGGCTGGAACCACGGTTGGCGACGTCGCCTTCGACGGCTTTGAGAACCAGGCTGATGTTCTGTTGAACACACGTCTGGCCGCCGATATTGCCGGTGCAACCCCGATGGACCGTCCGGAATGGGGTGCGGTTGACCCGAATTCAGGCCAGGTGTATTTCACCCTGACCAACAATTCCCGCCGGACAGAGGAACAGGTTAACGCGGCCAACCCGAACGCCAATAACCGCACTGGCCACATCATCCGCTGGAGCGAGCAAGGCAACGACCACACCGCCACAAGCTTCGACTGGGATATCTTCGTGTTTGCCGGCGAGCAGGGTACGGAAACCGTGGTTGATGACGAGGTCATCGTATCTCTTACCGACGACAACATCTTCAACAGCCCGGATGGCCTGTGGTTCGACTACAACGGTCGTCTCTGGATCCAGACCGACGGCTCTGATGCCGCGCCGTACCAGAACAACATGATGCTGGCTGCCAACCCGGAGACCCGTGAAATCAAGCGCTTCTTTGTTGGGCCCGTTGGTTGTGAGGTTACCGGCGTTGTCTCCACGCCGGATGTGAAGACCATGTTCGTCAACATCCAGCACCCTGACGGTAACTGGCCGGATTCCAATGATCCGCGCCCGCGTGATGCAACTGTCATCGTTACCAAGGACGACGGAGGCATTATTGGCGCCTGAGCCAACGCCGAAGTAGTCATCTGAACACCGCAAACCCGGCCCGCTCGGTAACAGAGTGAGTCGGGTTTGCGGTTTTTTGTTTCAGAAACGCTATTCCCCGCCGATATGACTAATAAATACACTAAAGTATGAGTTATAAACTCATGTCAATTCTTTAGTCTCCACAATGGCCTTTAATAACAAAATGTTTGCAGAAGCAACGAAAAAGAAGAGGTTTCTATGGGCTTACTGGATCGGGCTTCAGTTCTATGGGGGGTGGCGGTTGCCGTTGTTCTCGCAGTCGTCTGTGCAGTGGTGGCGCCTTTGCTAGGCCTGGAACCTGCGTCGATTCTGATCGGGCTTGTCGTCGGCCTGGTGGCTGCTGGCGGCTTCCTCATTGTCAGGGTGTTGGAGCCAACGGAGCGAGGCCTCAAAGCGCTGAATGATGGCACTCTGGCTGATGATCATCCGCTGCAGGCCCAGTGCCGCCAACTGCTTGCCGATGCCAGGGCGGGGCGTGCGTTGGTGGAGACGCTGTCCGGGAGCGCCGATAAGAACGCTATCTCCGCGGCCCAGGTGTCTTTTGCAGCCGATCAACTGAAGCTCCGGCTTGACCGACAGGTTGAAGAAACCGCCCAGATGGCCGAATACGCCGGCCAAATCACCGAGACCGTCCGGGAGTCCTCGGAGCAGGCCACGGATGCAGCCACCATGGCACTGCAGAACAAACAGGTCAGCACCGAAGGTCGTGAAGCCCTGATCTCTGCCATAGACAGTGTGCGGGCGGTGCACCAGCAGTCAGGGGAAAACCTGCGCCTGATCCAGGAGCTGAACGAGAAGTCCAACAAGATCCAGGGGGTGACCACCACGATCCAGGGCATTGCAGAGCAAACCAACCTGCTTGCCCTCAATGCCGCCATCGAAGCGGCCAGGGCAGGTGACCAGGGTCGCGGCTTTGCGGTGGTGGCCGACGAAGTGCGCCAGCTCGCTGGTCGAACCGCCCAGGCGACAGGGGAAGTGGCGGAAACTCTGGAAGAAATAAGGTCCGATACCACGCTGATCGTGTCCCGCATTGAAGACCTCGCCCGCAGCATCGAGGAGGGGCTCACTTCTGTTGAGAGCGTGGGCGAGCGATTGGACCAGATCAGTTCTCAGTCGGATCGGGTTCAGCAGCAAGTAGCCCGAATTGCCGAGATCGACCAGAACAACGAGCAGAGCCTGGCCCAGGTGTTTTCGGCCATTGAAACGGTGCGGGACCAGATCTCCGAAAGTGATACCAGTGTTTCTTCACTCGCAGAACAGGCTGCGACGCTTATGGAGCTGGCGGAGAAAGCCAATGCTTCATTCGCCTTGAACAGCGAAGCCAGCTATCACCGCCCCTTCTTCGATCAGGCCAGGGCCGGTGCTGACCAGATTGGTCAGCTCTTTGAACAGGCCATCCGCGAAGGCAAGCTTTCCGAAAGCGCGCTGTTCGACAAGAAGCGCACTCCCATACCGAACACGCATCCCCCGAAATACTCCAGCAGCTTTGACACGTTTACCGACCAGTATCTGCCGGCCATTCAGGAGCAGGTGAAGAATGCACATGAGGCCATCGTCTTTGCCATAGCCGCTGCGCCTGACGGGTATGTACCGACCCACAACCGGGATTTCGCCCACGCACCGACCGGAGATCCGAAGGTGGATCTGGTGAAGAGCCGGAGCAAGCGGCTGTTCAACGACCGGACAGGCATCCGTTGTGGAACGCACACCGAGAACATGCTTTTGCAAACCTACCGTCGAGATACCGGCGAAATCATGCATGATCTCTCAGTGCCGATCTATGTGAATGGCAAGCATTGGGGTGGTTTCCGCCTGGGTTACCGTCCGGACAATCACTGACCGCGGCGGGATTTTCGGTCACGGGGCCTGTGGTAGACTCGGGTTAACAGATCAATAGGAGACTTGTCTTGGCCGAACCGGAGTTTATTCCTGCCGACACGGACCCCGCCTCCCGCCGAAGTGACCCGGCGCGTAACCTGGCGGTGGTGGTCTACATCCTTCAGGCGCTGTCTTTTTTCGTAGGAGGCATCACCGGTCTGGTGGGCGTGATCATCAACTACGTCAAATTGGACGACGTACGTAATACCTGGGTGGAGCGGCACTTCCGCTGGCAGATTCGCACCTTCTGGATCGGCCTGCTCTGGACCGTGATTGGCATAGTGACCACGCCGATTATCATCGGCTGGTTTATTCTCCTTGGTATTTCTATCTGGATCATCTACCGGATTGTGAAAGGGGCTCTGGCTCTGAATGACGGTAAACCCCCCGCCTGAACGAATCGCAACGTTTGGAAAGCATTTCGAGTAATATTGTCAGGCAATGTAAAATTTCGTTTGCCTGACAGTATTCAGTTCTAGAAAGGGCATTCCAACTCCCCGCTTGCCTGTTACCACATCCATTTGACAATCAAAGCCTTATTGTTTTGGGCCTCCTCGACATGAATCTTCTTGGCCCCACAGGGTGTCATTTTTGACGGGAATCCTGGAAATTTCGGCCATCGTGCCACCACACCAGCTTTCTTAACCTCGAAGCGCATTGATCGCATACCTCTCTTCCGGGGTGGAGACAATGACAACAAGAGAGGAATTGAGAGCATGAGTAAAGCACGAAAACTATCCACCCCGCTGCCAATCCTGTTCCTTGCGTTCGCTTCAGCAGGGCTTGCTGCAGAGACGCTGGAATACCGAAACGACCTGTCGATCATGGGATCTTACATCATCGCGGATGATGATCGAACGGATGAATACGGCACGGCGTTCAGAGTCAGCTACGGTAAACAGCTGGGAGAATACTGGTGGCTGGAGCCAACGGTTTCTGCCGGTATCTTTGAGACAGGGCGTACCGGATTGACGGACTATTACCATCAAGCTGCTGGCATCGATATGTCTTATCGGCTGTTTCGAAACAGAGGTTTCACGCCTTTTGCACTCGCCGGGCTTGGCGTCTCCAGGAACGATGTGGCGAATCATGACGAAAGCGAAATTGGCGGTTACGGGAACCTCGGTGCGGGTTTTCTGACGTCGCCCACTACTGACTTCGGGCTGAGGTTCCGGGCCGAGGTCAGATATCTGTACGACTCCTTTGACGATGGCCTTTCAGATGTCCACCTTTCAGCCGGAATAACCCTCCCTCTGGGGGCTACGCAGCGCCAGGTTGTTGAAAAGATCCAGTACATCGAGAAACCAGTGGTTGTGGAGAAAGAGAAGCTTGTCGGAATGGCGGATTCAGATGAGGACGGGGTAGTGGATGGCGTAGATCAATGCCCGAACTCGCTCAAAGGGCTGCAGGTGAACTCGGTTGGCTGTGTTGAGACTGACAAGGCGCAGAGTGTTGTTCTCCTGGGTGTCTCTTTCGAGTTTAACTCTGCTCGCCTGACGGCCAATGCAAAGGACATCCTGGTTAAGACCGCGGATGCCCTGAAGGGCCAGCCTGATCTTCGGGTTGAACTTGCAGGGCATACAGACAGCGTCGGGGCGGAGAGCTATAACCTCACGCTTTCCCAGGAACGGGCTGACTCTGTCCGCAACTATCTGGTTGATCTGGGGGTAGCCCCGGAACGATTGGAAGCCAAGGGGTATGGCGAAGCCAGACCAGTCCGGAGTAATGGAACCGAAGAAGGACGAGAGCGCAATCGTCGTGTCGAGTTCAACGTGATTTCCGAGTGAGCGTGGGGTGGAAAAGATGAATTCAAGAACAATGAGATGGTCCTTGGTAGTTCTGGTTGCTCTTATCTTCGGCTTAACGGGATGCCGATCCGACAGCAGTCCAGCCGAGTTAGCCGATGATTCCGGCTCCGATGGTGGCACGACGGTATTTGATGCAGATCAGGATGGCGTTCCCGATAATGAGGATTCCTGCCCGACTGTTGCCAACACCGGCGTAGATGCGGACGCTGACGGAGTCGATGACGCCTGCGATACTGATATAGGGACGTCAAATGATCTGGACAGCGATGGCATCCTGAATAGCTCGGATAATTGTCCCGATATTGCTAATAGCGATCAGGCGAACCGGGATTCAGATCTGTTTGGCGACGTTTGTGACACCGATGCTGACGGCGACGGCGTTGACGACAAGGTAGATAATGGGGACGGGAGTTTCTCAGCACTGGCGCCTTCCAGCGGAGGAGACAATTGCCCTTTGGCGCCGAACGATGGTCAGTCCGATCTTGATGCTGACTCGATCGGAGACGTCTGCGACATCGATACCGACGGCGATACGGTCGCGGACAAAGCCGATGATGGCGACGGAACCTTCAGTGTTATTGATTCCGCTGACGGAGGCGATAACTGTCCTCTGGTAGCAAACGTGAGTCAGGAAGATGCTGACGGTGATGGCGTTGGCGACGCCTGTGAAAATGATGGCGACAGCGATGGTATTCCGGACGGCGCCGATAACTGTCCTGCCATAGCGAATCCGGGGCAGGAGGATCTCGACGGCGATGGTATCGGGGACGTCTGCGATTCTGATGTAGATGGTGACGGTATCAATAACGAGGACGCACTCGGTCAGTCTCTAGACAATTGTCCTAGAGTCGCCAACTCCGATCAGTCCGATACCGATGGTGACGGCATCGGAGATGCCTGCGATCTTGTAAACGATGCAGAATATGCCTGCGGAATTAACGGTGAACAGTTTACACCGTTGCTCGCCAATGACTCAGATCTGTCAGCCCAGGCCTCCAAAGACCTGTCCGGATGCCTGCTCGGGTTTGGGCTTCTTTGCGACGTCCAGTCTCCGGGCAACGTGGTGGACAGTGATCTCTCCAATGTGGCGACGATGCAGAACACCGATCTGCTGGGGCTTTCGACTGTGACTTTGCGGGTAGCGACGACCACAGGTTTTGCCTACCCTGGTGCAAATGCTCTTGGTGTGGCCTTCAGCGAAAGTGCTCAGGCTTTGCAGGCTGACTTGTTGGGCGGCGATCTGATCGTGAGAACCAGGCTTAACGGGGAAGTTCAGGAAGAGAGCTCTGGTGCTGGTGTGCTGGATCTCGATCTGCTGGGTGCGTCCGGTCTTCTCGCAGGAGCAGACACGAGCTTCCTTGTTTTCCAGACAGAGCAGCGCTTTGATTCCGTTGAAATTGAGTTTGCGCCATCGCTATTGTCTTTGCTCAATGAAGTTAATGTGCACGCGGTTTGCGCGAGCAAAACGGACGTGTCAGTGCCCTGATACACATTCAGGTAAGAATGAAAAGAGCCGCTACCAAAGCGGCTCTTTTCGTTTCAGTCTTCGGTGACTTCTTTCAGCCGTATGGCACTGACCATCCCGGCCAGCCCCATCAGGCCCAGGACGATAATGACCGCCACCTCTGAAATCATTGATATGAGGGCGGTTAGGCCGCCGGTAACAAGCAGCAGAACACCGATGACCGTGTTGCTCACTGCCGTGTAATCGGTGCGCTTGTTACCCCCTGCCATATCCACCAGATAGGTTTTGCGCCCCAGCCTGACGCCCGCATGGGCAATGCTCAGCACAAAAAAGGCGATCGGGTAAAACCAGACGCTGCCAATTTCCGTCCCGATAAAGAGCGCGGTGAAGCCGACGATCAGGCACACACCGCTGGCCATTGCAGCGCCACGGATCATGACTTTTCGACTGGAGGTGTCCGCCGCCCAGCCCCAGAAGCTGGCACTGAGCGAACTGGCAAGACTGCTGGCCAGCAGGAAGATACCCAGCATCCAGCCAATGTCGGATTCTTTCTGCGCAAGGACCACGAAGTAGGGCGACGCCAGGGCCGAGCAGAGCAATAGCGCTCGGGTGATCACGAAGTTTCTGAAGGGTACATCGTCGTGGAGCAGGGAAAGGCTCCGTAACGCCTCGTTGATGGCGTTGCCGCCACCACCTGTTTCACCTTCGTACTCTTCCACTCCGGCAAACAGAAAACCGGCAATGACCCAGAGCACACCTGCCAGAAGCAGGAGCACTGTGTAAAAGGCAATCGTCGGGTCGCCGCGTTCCCAGAACAGCAGGGCGGTCAACACAACGGTGGCGGTGCCGCCAATGGTGGACGCCAGCCCGCCGAGTCTTCCCCGCCGGGTTTTCGGGATGCATTTGCCCTGCACATCTTTCATGGACACCGAGCAGAATCCGCGGGCGAGGGAAAACATAATGAGGGCTGCAATGATCCCGGAACCTGCGGCATAACCCTCGAAAAACCAGATGCTGGCCGCCATGGCCACAACACTGGCGGCCTGGCCGAAGCTTCCGAGGGTCCAGAACCACTTGCGGAAAGGTTTGCGGCGCACCCAGGCTGCAATCACCATTTGTGGCACGAGAGAGCCGGATTCCCGGATCGGTACCAACCAGGCCACCAGGGCGGGTGCTCCGATGGCGCTCATCAACCAGGCCAGTACGGTTTTGGGGCTGATCAGCAGGTCGCCCAGCTTGGTCAGGACGTTGCTGGCGAGAATCAGGAAGAAATTACGGGGTACCTCGCGACAGGCCTCCTCCGGTATGTCTTTACAGACCCGTGCATCTTCTTCGTTGGCAATCAGGCTGTAAAGCTGGTCGATGGTGTCCTTTCTGCTCTCGGGCAAACCGCTGTCCTCCGGAAAATGAGTCGAAAGGATACCAGTGTTGCCCGGCATCCTTAAGCCCGGAGTACGGCAGTTGCGGGCAATCAGACCAGATGGTGGTCCCAACGAACGGGGAGGTCTGCAAGTTCCCTGGCGGGTGTGGCCGCGCCCAGCTGAACCAGCTTGCCTCGACCAGAGGAAACCAGAAAGTCGCCTCCGGCAAGGGCCTGGATGCCAGCGCAATCGGCTATGGAGACGCGGTTGACGAGTTCACCGGTACTGCCCCTGAAGACAATGGCTGTGCCACCAACAGGCGAGGCAGCAGCAACGAGGTCGTTTTCCGGGTGGGCAACCACGCTGGCAATATAGTTGGCCAGGGCTATCTGGGTGTCTTCGTCAAACCGGTATTCGCGCAGTGTTCCCTTCTCAAGACGCGCCAGCAGAGGCGGCGTTTCACAGAGAGGCCCCTGGTACTGATAGGCCACGTACACACGTCCGCTGTTGCTGACGCTTACATGACGGGCGCTTTGCTGATGATGGGGCGGCTTGAAGCGGCCAACGATATTGCCGGAATGACGATCCATCAGCAGCAGGGCAGGATCCATGGTCTCCAGATTGAGCTTCATGCGGTCGTAATCCGGGTGGGTCAGGATTCCGCCAAGCCCGATCACCAGGGTTTCGCCATCCGGGTGCAGGGTCAGTTCATGGGGGCCGATGCCATTCAGATCAAAGGTATCGGTTCGCCGGTAATCCTGTTCGGCGTCATAGACCGCAATAATTCCCTCGCCCTTTTCGTACCGGCTGGCCGTGACGTACAGCCAGCGGCCATCGGTCGAGAAAATCCCGTGGCCGACAAAGTGTTCGCCCGCTTTTGCGTCTACGCGGTGTTTTTTGGTTCCGGAGGTTGTATCGAACACGTAAAACGACCATCCGGGGCGGCGCTCGAAGAAGACGGTTTCACCCATGCCAGGCTGGTTGCATCCACTGTGGCAGCGGGTTTCGACCGGAGTCTGCCAGAGGATGCTGCCGCTGCGGTCGAAGGCGCTGACTCCAAAACTGCCGTCCGGCAAGCCAACGGCGCCGACATAGCTGTCAGGTTGGCCCGAGGCTTTTCCGGGAAGCAGGGAGCAGCCGGTCAGGCCCACGGAAATACCGCCGGCAAGGGACGCTTTGAGAAGGGCCCTGCGGTTCAACAGCATACGATCAGCCTCCTCAGTCGCCATCGCTTGAATTGAAGCCTCTTACCACGCCAAGAGCAACCGCCGCCTGGTCATTGACCAACGTGGCCAACTGGGAAATATCGACATAGAGGCTCTGCAGGACCCGGAATTGGTCTTCTTCGTTCAGGGCGGTTGCCATGGGCAGATCAGCTCCGGGAAAGTTCTGCTGAACCTCGCCGAATTGTTTGCGAATGCGCTCTGCCAGACCGGACTCCCCCTTCGCTTCCAGCAATACAGCTAGCCCCGGTAAAAAGAACTGTCGCAGGCCATCAACAGTGGCTTCAACGGTCATCAGGGTGTTGCCGCTGCGCCAGGCGTCGGTGATGTAGGGATTGCGTTTTCCGTTGCCGCGAAGCCCCATAGGCTGCGCCAGCCGGCGTTCTTCCAGGATCTCCAGCGTCGCCATCCCCGCGCGGATTGTGGTGTCGCGGTATTGATCGGTCTCGAGGTAGTGCGGCCTGAACGCCTGCCATCCGGCCATCAACTCGTCGCTGTTGCTTTTCGCATGCCTGGCCACGTTGGTCAGCAGTTCGCACGTCCGGGCGGCAGGCAGTGCATGGTCCCCGGCATTGAGCTGCTGATCGAACAGCAGGTATTCCATCATCGGAAAGCCCTGCACAGCGACACCGGACTGGCCGATCAACTGCGGAGTGATCGGTTCATCGTTTCCGATCAGGTAAAAGGCTTTTCGTGCGATCAGATTCTTTGGATCCGGCCAGAACTGGAACTGCCAGGATAGATTGTTGTTTTCCACCGGGCCGAAATCGACGAAACGCACCCGTTGCCAGGCCAGGAAAGCGTCAAGCCAGGCTGCTTCCAGGCGTGCACGACTGTCTTTGGCGGGATTTTCGCAGTAGCCCCGTGCAGACTCGGCCAGCTCATCCGTGTGCGTTGTCAGCGACTGATAGCCGCTCGCAATGCCCTCATGCCACTGATGACGGGCCTGGAGGTTGGCATCGTTTGCCCAAGCCAGAGGCGACATCACGACCAGGATAGAGGTGCACAGTAGTCTGGTGATCGGTTGCATGGCGGATCCTCAGAGTGAATTCAGGAAATCAATCAGGGCCGTACGATCCTCCGACGACATCTGGTGGTAGTGATCGGCGGCCGCCTGAGCCTCGCCACCATGCCAGAGCACGGCCTCTTCCAGTGTGCGGGCGCGACCGTCGTGCAGGAACCCGGCCTGCGGGTTCACCACCTGGGCCAGGCCAATACCCCAGAGCGGCGGTGTTCGCCATTCGTTGCCATTGGCCAGGAATTCATCACGTCCATCCGCCAGGGCTGGGCCCATATCGTGGAGCAGCAGATCCGTGTAGGGCCAGATAGTCTGATTGCTCAGGTCCGGGCGGTCGGCAACCTCGCCGGTTTGATGTCTCGGCGTATGGCAGCTGGCGCAGCCAGCTTCGTTGAACAACCTTGCCCCCTGCTGGACGGATTCGGACTCAAGGTTGCGACGGGCGGGTACGGCGAGGCTCTTGGCATAGAAAGTTACGAAGTTGGCAACCTTGTCGCTTACTTCCGGCTCGCCACCATGGGTAAACCGCTCACAGTTCTGCTCAGGCGTACAGTCGGTTGTGGGTTTTATCGAGGAAGTAAGGCCCATGTCCCCCGCAAAGGCACCCATGCTCTGCTGGTGGACATCCGGCTCCGCCGCCTTCCAGCCAAAACGGCCGGGCAACGTCTGCTTACTGGCCAGGTCCCATACCTGGTTGAGTCTGCCGGTAATTCCGTTATTGTCCTTGTCGTACGGGTCTGCCAGTGCCTCAAGATCGGCGATAGGAATCGCTTCCAGCAGCCCCAGGCCAATCATCTGCGGCGCCACCCGGGGGGAAACCATCAAATCATCGGGCAGGGGGCCATAATTCGGATTCTCAATGCGGTAAACCGGCTTGCGCAGTTCCACTACCGTGCCGTCCGCCAGGGTCTCTTTCACCGGCGTCCCTTCAATGATCAGATCGGCCTCCGGTTTTGCCGCGGGAAGCGCAGCGGTTTGCAACTGACTGCCGTATACCGGTGCCGGTTTAAAACCGTGCTTGCGCAGAATCTCGGCGTCCCGTTCCGGGTCAGCGGGAACTGCCAGCCTCAGAAACAGGGAGACAGGCGGTTCGTCGACGCCAGGGGGATGTCCACGACCATCCTTGATATGACAGCCCTGGCAGGAGTCCCC
>Ga0181371_1000175_pt1 | contig 14043 bp, 14 predicted proteins | sample LowvirmetaG_6_FD_130087 | JGI IMG/M metagenome (GOLD analysis project Ga0181371, IMG submission 130087) | Marine viral communities from the Subarctic Pacific Ocean - Lowphox_07 viral metaG | ecosystem: Environmental > Aquatic > Marine > Oceanic | place: Subarctic Pacific Ocean | collected...
CCTGCTTCAGGATCGCCAGTATCTGTGCGTCGGTAAATCTCGATTTCTTCATGTCTCTCTCCGTGCTTTATCAAAGCCGGAGAAGTCCAGTTTTCAAGTCCCTTAATTTCAGGGATGATTACCTTTCCAGGTGAAGTCCGGCCCCTGATCGACCCGGATAGCTCAAGCTTTGAGCAGACCCGTTCGAGTGTTTCAGCGATATCGGCACCGGCGTACGTCCCTCGAAAGTCAATGGCTGGAACAAGTCTGGTGAAGGCATCGATGATGTTCAGGGTTCTGATCTTGCAACCGTCGTAGAGTGGGACGTGGACGAAACCTGTGCTCCATGCCTCGTTCGGTCGCGACAGCTGGCAACGCGCTTCCTGATGAGACGTCAAATCGTCGCGCCTTGGCCGTTTCGCTGGTAAACACGCACCCTTCCCGCGACAATGCAAAAAGACAAGATGCTTGCCGACGTCCGAGCCTTCACAAACATGGGTCAATGAGATTGCCTTGAATTGAGCCGACTGTCGCGCGTTCGGTCTAGCGCTTACATCTATTGCAAATTTGCATCACATTGCGACGATTTCTGGCAGTGGGCAAAATGAATATTCACATCGCAGAAAAGTAATATAGCATACAGTACGCTATAAACATAAGGAGGAAACCAGGTGCATTATTTTAACACGCTGTCTAAGACAACTGCTTCGGTATCTTTGGCGGCATTGCTGCTCGCCGCAGGTGCTCATGCACAAGTTGAAGTGGACGAGCAGGGTACTACATCGACAACCGAAAACGCAGAGACCACACGTCGTCTGGGCGCAATTACAGTTACGGCGCAAAAGCGCGAGCAAAGTCTGCAAGATGTGCCGATCGTTGTGACGGCTTTGTCCGGTGAACTTCTCAGTGATGCGGGCGTTAAGGATATTAAAGATCTGACGGTCGTTACGCCCGGCCTGCTTGTGACTTCGTCGTCAAAGCAAGCAAATACGACGGCGCGTATTCGCGGCATTGGCACGGTAGGAGACAATCCTGGCCTCGAAAGTTCCGTCGGCGTCGTTATCGATGGGGTTCCGCGCGCCAGGAATGGCGTTTCCTTTGGAGATCTCGGCGAAATCGAGCGAATCGAAGTGCTAAAAGGACCGCAAGGCACCTTGTTTGGCAAGTCGACTTCTGCGGGCGTTATAAATATCATTACCAAGAAACCGTCTGACGAGCTTGAGTCTATCTTCGAGGTCGGGATCGGCAACGAAGGCTTCCTTCGCACCTCTGCAGAAGTTACCGGACCGCTTTCTGAAACAGTGAGCGGTCGCCTTTTTGGGGTCTATGAGGAGCGCGGCGGTCTTCTCGACGTAAAGACGGGCAATGGTCCGCGTACCGAAGACGAAACGAGTCAGTATGACTTCTACTCCTTCCGAGGCCAGCTTCTTTTTGAGCCTTCGGGCGACCTCGAAATCCTTCTCTCGGCTGACTATACTGACCGGGAAGAAGATTGTTGCATGGGTGACTATGTCTCGGTGGACCCGGCCAGAGGCCCGCTGGTTACGCTGTTGGCCGGCGGCGATGGTGCCTCTGCTTTCCCGATCGATCCGTTCGATCGCGTCGCCTTTGCGAACCGCGACGCCACGCAGACGACCGAAGACTGGGGCGTGTCAGCCAATATCAAGTGGCAGACCGGATTCGGTGAACTGACATCCATCACATCGTATCGCGACTGGGAAAATGGCTCGGGTCAAGATACCGATTTCAGCGCGGCTGATCTTTGGTATCGTGATGATGAAACTTCCGTGGATGCTTTTGCGACTTTCAGCCAGGAGTTGCGGTTCGCAGGTGCCACCGACAACATTGACTGGCAGGTGGGTGCCTTCTACGCAAATGAGACTCTCGACCGTTCAGATTTCATCCGTTACGGCAATGATTACTTTTTCTACTTTCAGCAATTGCTGCTCGGTGCGAGCGGTGGTGCGTTCAATCTCGCTGCGCTGCCCGGTAACATTTACACGGGTGAGGCCAATGCAACTGCGGACGTTTATGAACAATCTTCGGACACATACGCGATCTTTACGAACAATACGTTCAGCTTGACCGATCAGTTCGACCTGACCGTCGGCCTTCGTTATACGATCGATGAGAAGACGCTGGAATCCAATTTTGATGGAAATGCAGGTAGCTGTGCCACAGCCTTGACTGTATTTGGGGCTGCAGGTGGGTTGACCCCGACGCTTTGCTTGCCTTGGACGAACGACAACTTCGTCGGTGTGAGATCCACGCAGGATCGCTCTGACGACGATTTGTCAGGTACAGTGAAGGGGGCATATCGGGTCAATGAAAATCTGATGTCCTACGCGTCCTATTCGCGCGGTTACAAGGCCGGTGGTTTCAACCTTGACCGCAGCCAGTTTGGTCCCTCAGATCCCACGCCGTTTCAACCGAATCTGGACACCGGTTTCGATCCCGAAACTGTGGATGCGTATGAGGTCGGCTTCAAGACCAACAATGCGGCAAATAGCTTGTTCTTCAATGGTGCGATATTCTATCAGGAATATAGCGACTTTCAGCTCAACACGTTCACCGGTACGAGTTTCATCGTGACATCCGTTCCCGGTGTGATTTCCAAGGGCGCTGAGTTCGATATCCGATACCTGCCTGAACAGCTTGAAGGACTGACGCTTCAGGGCGGCCTCGTCTATGCGGAAACCCAGTATGACGATTTCGAAGCGGTAGACTTTTTTGCCCCCCCGCGTCTGCCGGGAAGCACGATTTCGTTCGCGCCCCGCTGGTCGGGAACGTTGGCTGCAACTTATGAGACCCCGTTTATCAGCGACTGGAATGCGAGATTCAATGTGTCGAGCCGATTCACTTCACGGTATAATACAGGGTCGAACCTCGATCCGCTCAAGGAAGTTGACGATTTGGTCGTGGTCAATGCGAGGATGGCATTCTATAGCGACAATTCACCGTTTGAGCTGGAGGTTTGGGCGCAGAACCTGTTTGACGAGGACTATTACGAGCTGGCTTTCGATACGCCCCTCCAGGGCAATGCTGCCACGCAAACAGCGCCTGGAACCGCTGTTGGAGCGTTCCTGTCGCCACCTCTGACCTTCGGAGCAACCGCCCGTCTTCGTTTCTGACGTTGATGTAAGCGTAACTGACCTTGAGGCGGCTAGGTAGATTCGTTTAACATTTGAAAGTCAGCGAAATACCGTTAGGTGCTTCGCTGACTTTGATTAAGACGATTCAGGTCGTCGTTCTGCCGCCGAATGCCGGAGTTGTTCGCTGGTGTTCAGGGCCTTGTCTGCATTCATGGCGAATACCACTATGAATGCAGACAGTTCCGGGCTTATTGGTGCTGGGATAATTCTGTGAATAATATCCGTAATCGCAGATTGAGACAATGCGCCAGGTCAACTTGTTGGGTGGCGTCTAAAGGCGAACCAACATTCTCTTTGTGAGTGATTGTGTTGAAAAAGTCCCCAAAATCGAAAATCACTAATTTTGAACATTTCTCGAAGAATTTTGTTGAGCCGATACAGTGACTTATAGCTATCCGTATACGGTGTGAACTGCGATTTTTGACTTTTCAGCACAATCTGAGTGGAAAAAGAAGTTTTCGCAGCCCGTTTTGGGGTTACTTGAAAAGCGCGGATACCCAGACTTGATACTTGGCTCACGATCCGCGCTAGCAATTCCCGTCTTTTTCCAGTCGGTCGGGAGTTGGAGAGATCAGGTTCTCGCGGAGGGTTGAGAGCAAAGCCATGGCCGCCGATAGATCTCGGTCTTCTATGGAAGCAAAGACTTGCGTCGCAACGCGTTCGGCAGACTGCGCAAAGGCTTCCGCGCGCTGGCTGGCCAACTGGGTTGGCATGATCCGCCGGACGCGCCGGTCATGGGCATCACGTTCACGCGAGACATAGCCCGAGTTCTCGAGTTGGTCTATGAGTGCTCCAACTGATGGGCGCGCAATATCGAGCGCTTCTGCAAGTGCAGTCTGCGTCGGACCATCCATTTTCAGAACATAAACAAGTACATGCCATTGCGATCGTGTCAGACCAATGGCTTCCATTTCATGATCGAACGCTCCGCGCAAAAGGCGGGTGACCTCGCCAAGAAGGAAACTGAAATCAATCCTTGGATCCTCTTTGATATCTGTCCCGTGCGATCGTGTGGAAACCGCCATCGAATTCTCCGTTTACAAAAACAGTAAGGTAACTTAACAATAGGAAACTTACAAATATCTAAAGTGGAGACACATATTGAGCAACAGTGATGGGTATCTTCACGCACATAGACTGAAACTGGCGCAGAGTTCGTTCGGTGATCCTGCCGCACCCCCGATAATTTTTGCGCATGGTGGAGGGCAAACCCGCCACGCCTGGAGGGGCGCAGCCAAAGCGCTCGCATTTGAAGGGTATCGCTCAATTGCGTTGGATCTTCGCGGACATGGTGAAAGCGATTGGGCCGCTGACGGAGATTATTCGCTCGAAGCCATAGCGAGAGACCTTATTGAAGTTGGTGAACGCGTGGCAGGTGGGGGCGGGCGGCCGCACATCGTCGGTGCTTCGCTTGGAGGACTTGCCGCCATCGTTGCTGCGGGTGTGCTGTCAAGAAATGCATTTGCGTCTGTTACGCTCGTCGACATTGCGCCGAATATGGACGCCGCCGGTGTGGCCAAGGTTGTCGAGTTTATGGGCGCTCACATTGAAGAAGGCTTTGACTCGCTGGAGCAGGCCGCCGATGTGATTGCCACCTATTTACCGCATCGTCCCCGGCCGAAAGATATGGAAGGGCTGCGCAAGAATTTGCGGCAGGATAATGACGGTCGCTGGCGATGGCACTGGGACCCCGCCTTCATCACCGGCGTAATGCGGCGCTCTGCTATTGCCCGCACAGGTGATTTGGAGCAAGCGGTACGAGACATTCGCGTACCGCTTCATCTCATTCGTGGCCGCATGAGCGAGTTGGTTTCGGAAGACTCGGTCACGGCATTTCGATCACTGGCTCCGCAAGCTCACTTCACCGACGTTGCCGGAGCGCGACACATGGTGGCGGGAGACCGGAATGATGTGTTTACCGAAGCTGTTGCGTCCTTCCTGCGTCAGATACGAGAGGAAACCCCTGCATGAATGCCTCATCGCTTACTCTCGACCAGGTGCAGACTGCGCTTGATGCGGCTCCGTTTCACCGTTGGCTTGGACTCAACGCCGTAAGTCTGGACACCGGAACGATCATGCTGGAAATGCCTTGGCGGGACGAAGTTGTCTCCAATCCACGCACACAATCTGCGCACGGCGGTGTTCTCGCTGCGCTCATCGATCTGACGGGCTTTTATGCCTTGCTGGCCGCAGGAAATATGCCAATCGCGACCGCAGACTTGAGGGTTGATTTTCACAAGCCTGCAACACCTGGAACACTTATTGCGACGGGAAAGATTGTCCGTCTGGGCTCGACACTCTCAGTCGCCGAAGCCTCGGTTATGAACGCAGACGGAGCCCTGCTTTCGAGCGGACGCGGTGCTTATCAGATGCCAAGGCGTTCATGATGATCCGTCCGGTGATTGCGCTCTGCTTAATGCCTGTTCTGCTCCTGGGTTGCCGAGAGACGGAGCCTGAAGTCCAGGTTGCCGCGCCGGCAGACGATTTGATGTCTGAAGCCGAGACGGCGCTCGTTTTGGTTGAAACTGTATCCGCAGAAACGACCATGTTGGTCGAACCTCTGATAGCTTCTGGGACGATTGCTGCCAAACAGACCAGCGATATTGGCGCGTTGGCAGAAGGGGTCGTCGACCGAATCTTCGTGCGTGTCGGAGACCGCGTCAGTAAGGGCGATCTGCTTTTTCGCACGCGTCAAGTTGATTTTGAACGGAGGCTTGTCGAGGCTGAAGCTATGCAAGATGTTGCTGCGGCTGAAGTTGACCGCGCCCAAACGCTCGTGAACCGGTACGCGCCGCTCGCTCCCGAAGGTGTGGTTGCCGAGGTGGTCTTTGATGACGCCAAAACCGGACTATTAGTGGCGAAAGCCAATTTGCGTCTCAGGCAGACGGAAGTGGAAACCGCAAACCAAATGCTCACAGATACGATCGTGCGGGCGCCGTTTGATGGCTCCATAACAGCGCGGTATATTGATGAAGGCGTCTTCATGGCGAACAGATTTTCCGGAATGGGAAATTCTGCCGTGGTTCAAGTGCAAGAATGCAGGATCGCGGCAGGGATATTGTTTGCGCCTGAGGCTGAACTCACGCGTTTGCGGCTCGGCTTGACGGGTCGTCTTTTTGTCGATGGCCGGAGTGATCCGATCGAGTCAGAGATTGTTATTCTGAACGACCGCGTGGACCCAACGTCGCGCATGATTGAATTTCGCATGGCGTTCGTGAACCCTGATTGCGGTGTCAAGGCCGGGCAATCGGTGCGCGCAGAAGTGGATGTCGATCCGCGATCAGCCACAGTCCTGCCACGGTCAGCAGTCCATGGCACAGGCGATGAGCGCTACGTATACATCGCCGCAGACACTCAGGTGCACCGACGCCCTGTCAAAGTATCCGATATCGACGCGGATCGTGTTGAAATTATGGGTGGACTGACGGACGAAGACAAGGTGATCGTGACCGCGTCCGGGCCACTTTACGATGGTGCGAAGATTGAGCCTTCATCCTCATGATGTGGCTGGTTGATCTATCGATCCGTCGCGCCGTATTCGCCGTAATGATCATCGCATCATTAGTTGGTCTTGGCTATATGTCGATAGGGCGCCTGGGCGTTGACTTGTTCCCCGATGTAGAATTTCCTTATGTGAATGTGACGGCCGTGTTGGACGGCGCATCTCCGGAAACCATGGAGTCGGAAGTCACCGACATTCTGGAAGAGTACATCAATACAATCGATGGAATAGAGACGCTGCAATCCTTTTCGAGTGAAGGGCGCACGCAAATTCTAATCGAGTTCGATTTAAGTTCGGACGCCCGCGAAAAAGTTCAGGATGTGCGAGACAAGGTGCAGCTTGCCCTGGCAGAGTTGCCACCGGATATGGACCCGCCAATCGTGGACAAGGTCGACCCGGATGCGGCACCGATCATTTCCGTTATGATTGCAGGCGATATACCGATTGCTGAGCTGACGGCCTTTGCAGACGATGTCGCCAAGGAACGCCTTCAACGCCTCGATGGTGTGGGCGCTGTGAATTTGGTGGGAGGTCGTGAACGCGCCGTGCGCATCTGGCTCGACAATGAACGCCTGCGCGCCTTTGGTGTCACTGCCGACGATGTGAGTCAAGCAATACAAAGCGAGCACGCTGAGCTTCCCGGAGGGCGGCTGGAAACCGCTGCTGGCACGCGAGAATTTGGTGTCAAAACCGTCGCCGAAGTCACCCATGCAACCGGCTTTATGGATTTGCCTGTCGCGTACCGCGAAAACGGCGTCACAATCCGAATTTCCGACGTGGCACGCGTTGAGGATGGGCTTGAAGATGAGCGCTCTGCAGCGATGCTCAATGGCAGACGAGGTATCTCACTTGATATCAGGAAGCAGTCAGGTCGAAATACTGTGGAGGTCGCGCACAATGTGAAGGCCGCCACAGAGGAATTGCGTGAGCTTGCGCCCGCCGGTGTGACCATTATCGCGACACGAGACGTGTCGAAGTTCATTGAGAATTCAATCGAGGACGTCACCCATGACGTCGTGATTGCAATCGGGCTTGTCGTTGCGGTGACCTTTGTTTTCCTCCTGAATTTCAGAGCGACGATAATCGTGGCCCTGGCAATCCCGACATCCCTTGTGGCCACTTTTTTTGGCTTTTATCTCCTGGGGTTTTCGATCAACGTCCTGACGCTGCTTGCACTCACCGTTGCCATTGGGCTGCTCGTTGACGACGCCATCGTCGTGATCGAAGCGATAATTAAAGAGCTGGAGGAAGGCAAGCCGCCGCTTGAGGCCGCGCTGGACGGTACACGTAAAGTGGGACTTGCCGTGGTTGCAGGCACAGCAGCCACGCTTGCCGTTTTTGTTCCGATTGCCTTCATGGATGGCATCGTAGGACGCTTCTTTTTCCAGTACGGTCTGACGATCGTGTTTTCGGTGTCTGTTTCTTTGCTCGTTGCTTTGACACTCACGCCAATGCTGGCATCGCGCATCCTCACATCCAGTGGCGTTTCACCCGTCTTTCGGCCGCTCGAAGCCTTCTGGGACTCAACTGACCGGGCCTATGCAGGTCTCGTAAAGCTGGCCGTTCGATTTCGCATAGTTGTGATTCTCATTGCGTTTGCCTCGGTTTTTGCCGGTGCGTGGTATGCAGCTCGCGTTCCTTCCGGTTTTACCTCGCGCGCCGACAGGAGCGAGTTTCAGGGTTCGATCGAGCTGCCGCTGGGCACTGGCGTTGTTTCTGCGCTCGACGCCGCGCAAAAGATTGATGCTGAACTCCGCAAGATCGAGCACGTTGAAGAAGTGTTCGTCTCGATCGGGGCAGGCGCGCAAGCCGAGGCCCGTGTCATAGATCTATACGCTTCCTTGACACCGAAACAGGAGCGCCAAACCGGTCAGTTCGAAATCATGGATAAAGCCCGCAAGGCCATCCGAATAGCATCGCCCGAGGCGGTCAAAATATCCGTTCTTGAAGTCCCGTGGGTCGGCGGGACGACGTCCGGCAGTTCGGATATCGACTTGTTGTTGAGAGGATCCGATCTCAACTCCCTAGCGCAATATGCCGATAGTCTTGTGCGCGAGATGCGCGCCAACCCCAATTTTGCCGATGTAAGAACAAGTTTTGAGAGCGGCCGGCCGGAAGCACAAATCCTGTTTGATCGACGGAGAGCCGGGGATCAGGGTATCTCCGCTCGTGCGCTGGCAGAGACAGCCCGAATTGCCCTTGGCGGACTTGATGCAGGCACTTTTGAAGCGGACGGAAAGCGTTATGACGTGCGGTTGCGGCTGGAGGAGGATCAGCGGGAAAGCGTGCAGGACTTTAGCCGAATACAAGTGCGCGGCGCTGATGGGCGCCTTGTTGATATCGGTGCCGTATCACGCGTTCAGTTCGCTTCCGGTCCGTCGCAAATCGATCGATCAGACCGAGCCCGGAAGATTTCAGTGCTGGCGAGTTCTGCAACAGGTGTTTCACTGGGGGAGGCGACAGAAACGCTGCTGGAGCTACTTGAAGCCAACCCGCCGCCCGTAGAGGTTGCCTACTCGATGGGCGGCATGGCGGAACGTATGCAAGAAACTGCTGGCGCGATCGGGTTCGCATTGTTGCTCGCCTTGATTGCGCTCTACATGGTACTAGCCAGCCAGTTCAATTCCTTCGTTCAGCCGCTTGTGATCATGGTGACGGCACCCCTCAGTTTTTCGGGGGCATTCGCAGGGCTCTATTACTTTGGACTGGAGTCCTCCCTGTTCGCACAAATTGGTCTCATTGGATTGATGGGGATCGTCATGAAGAATGGCATTCTGCTCGTCGACCGGGCAAACCAGTTGATAGCGGAAGGCATGACAGAAAGAGACGCAATCCTTCAGGCGTGCCCTGAACGTCTGCGCCCCGTCCTCATGACAGCCTTGTCGGCAATTTTTGGCATGGTGCCCGTCGCATTGGCGACGTCTGATGGAGCGGAATGGCGGAACGCCCTCGGCGCACTCCTTATTGGTGGGTTGACCTCTTCAACGATCCTGACGCTAGTCGTAGTTCCTGCGGTTTTTATGATCCCCGGTGATGTTGTAAACTTTTACCGAGTGCTTAAGCGTCTAATCCTTTGGCCATTCAGGCGATCGAAACGTGGCGACGACGCTGCGCAGAATGTAGCTATTGCTCATTCCTGATAATCAAAATCGCTTTGTCAATGTCAGTTTGCTCGGACTAGGGTCTGTTGTGAATCAGGATTCACTTATCGACTAGATTGTGATTCAAACTTCCAAACAGGGAGTTCTGAACATGGTCCGCCTGATTCTCACGGATGCCCAATGGGCGCAAGTATCGCCGTTCTGCCTTGGTAAGAAGACCGACCCCGTACGAACGGGAGGCGATGGCCGGATGTTTCTGGAGGCTGTTTTGGGGCAGTCCCTGGCGCGACCTGCCAGCCGAGTTCGGCAACTGGAACACGGTGTTCCAGCGCTTCCGCTATTGGGTCGACCGCGGTGTCTTCCAGCGCATCTTCGAAGCATTGGCGGGTGATCCGGACATGGAATACGCGATGATTGATGCCACTATCGTCCATGTCCACCGTCACGCGCACGGCGCAAAAGGGGGACTCAAAATCAGGCCATCGGAAAGTCGAAGGGCGGATGGACAACCAAGATCCTCGCGCTGACCGATGGGCTCGGTAACCCTCGTGCGGTTTGTACTCCTGCCGGGCAATCGCTTCGACACAGTGGGCGTTGCACCGTTGATCGACGGGGTCGAGTTCGGCGCAATGCTCACCGACAAGGCTTATGACAGCAATTGGATCATTGAGGATATGAACGTGCGCGGCGCGAAAATCGTCATCTCCCAGCGCCCACAGCGCCGCGCCCCCCTCAACATCGACGAGGAGATGTACAAATGGCGCCATCTCGTCGAGAACTACTTCTGCAAGATCAAGGAGTTCAAGCGCATCGCATTCAGGTCAGACAAAACTGACGCGAGCTATCAAGCCATGATCTACGCGGCCGCAACCATCATCGAGTTGCGATGAATCTCAACAGACCCTAATCCGGCGCGTTCTGGTTGCCGAGCTAGGTCACCCCACAGAACAACTGACCCGGACTCCTGGTATCAAACCCGGTGCACATTTACTGCTCCACGCCTTCGGCATGTTCCGCGTCAGGCGTGCGTTTGACGTTCTCTCAGACACTCACATTCTGCACGAGACACACCCTGCTTATTGGCGTCATGCTCATGCGCAGATCACCGGGCTGGGTCAGCCAGAGCGCCGTCAACTCCTCGTCTGACAGGAACTCGTCGTCCGGATTGCCCTTGGACCTTGTGGGAAGCTGTTCGGCGATATCGTAGGTATTGCTGTAGTCCCGCGCTACCGCGATCGGCATAACGGTTCTTCACCGCCCATTTCCAAGCCGTGACGATGCTGGAGCGAATCTAACTTCCCTGACGCTGACACGGCCGCTTTACAGTAGCTTTGCGACGTTCAGTCACGAATGTCGGGCGCTCACCTGGTTTACAGCTTTAGCCTGACACCTGGACCGCCATCTTTGCTTTCTTCCGGGTCGAGGAAGACAACACCCCCGGTTTCCAGCGCCCGGCGCACTGCGTCCACATTGGCCAGGGTACTCGCTGAAGGTCCGCGGGCACTCTCCATCCGGCGGACGGTCGGCACAGACAGTTTCGCCATCTCAGCCAGTTTCGGCTGCGTCCAATCCAGCAAGGCGCGCGCGGCACGGATCTGAGCGGAGGTGAGATCAGTCATTTTCTTTTTGCGATCATATTTACTTAAAACGATCACGCTGTTATGGTGCGTGACACTAAACGACTCACATGTACCATAAAGGCAAACCAATGTCGCGACGCCCTTCTGGCGCGGCGGATGCTGATTCACGCGCTACTCTTGAACTCTCGCGCAGGCAAATTATCGCGGGATCAGTCGCCGTCGCTGTCGTTAAAGATATCCCCGCACGGATGGACCCATCTGTCGACGCCTGCAGAGCCTGGCTTGCGCTTGAGGAAGAGCACCAGGCTCTGATCAGGCGTTGGCAAGAGCTCGACACCTACCTCATCCAAGAGCGCTATTGGAGCGACCTTTCCAGGCAACGATGCGCCGCCATGCCTGAAGCTGTGGAACTAGATGCAATGGACCACCGTCTGGAGGCTCTATATGAGACGCGGCAAGAACTTCTCACTGCCCTGCCAGAAGTACCGGCAAGCACCCCTCAAGGTCTCGCTCTGAAGCTTGCCATTCTCGCGATCATCGTGATGCCGGACGAGAACGAACAAGCCTACGACCTGATCACGAGCGCGCTGAAGGATCTGCACACTTTAGCATTGTGATATGCACGCCTCAGCGCGCAAGGCCTCACCTGGCTTGATCGTCATCTGGCTGGCGAGACCAGCCAACAGGTGGGCTATTCCGGGTTTGGCGGCGAGGCGCGCGAGCTTGTCCGACAGCGCCGGGCCGTGCTCGTCGAGCGCGGTATCGCGCAAGTGGGCCATAGCGGGGCACTGGAACCGCAGGCGATGGAGAAGCTCCATATGCGGTCGATGCATGACTATGGCCGCGCCTATGCCGGAGAAAGTGGTATGGCCTACGTTCCGTACCAGCCCGGCAGGGTGATGCCCGTCAACGATGGGTAAGCTTGAGCGGCTCGAGACATGGGTGACAGATTGTACCGGACACATGGGTAACACTTTCCGCTTTGGCGGGAGGTTGCGATGCCATGGAAGGACCCATCGAAAATCGACGAAAGACTGCGCTTTGTCGCCCGCCGGCTTGAGGGCGAATCGATGACGGATCTTTGCCCGTGGCATGCGGGGCGTCCGCCAGAAATTCGCCCTCGAACAAGGCCGCGCCGCTGAAGTCGAGGCGGCCCGATTTGGGAAAGATCCAGTAACGTGCCCGGGCCTGGAGGTAGTGTCCGGCAAAGCTGCCGGACTGCCCCGCTGGGTCTGACCGGCGGCCGCGATCGAACCGGTCGTTTTCATCGGCCATCAAGACACTCTTGTATTCAATGAAGCCGTCCAAGCGGCGATTAGGCTTGGCAACGGCATACTGATTGATCCCGGCATGGATCTGCCCGCGCAGCTAATGGTGATGGCCGCCAGGTGTCTGGTCGCAAGTTTCCGAGGCGGGGTGGCTTCGCTGAAAATCACGCGCAGGCATACAATCGCAGCGTGATGAGAATCAATCGACCCGAAAAACTTGCCCTGAGGCGGCACCGGGATAAGTCAAAGCAAAGCAGGAGGCCGGCCGATGTGAGACATTTCCGCAGACTTTCGTCTCGGACAGCGACGCCGTCGCGTAATGAATCACAGTATGGCTATGCAAGACATAAACCTGACCTTTCTGCTGACATCAGCAGTTCAGGCTCGCCCGAAAGCGAGCCATGATGAAATCCTGAAACTTGTTCCTGCGGCAAAATCCCTTCCGCCGCAGGTTCTATCTGACAAGATCGAAGCGATCCGGAGGCGGCTGAAATGAACGGTCCGCTCTATATGAAGTCGGCGACATCGCTTCTTTGTGGCAAGGGTTCTCACCCATTGGCGGACAGGAATTCGGTATCTTTGGTCCCGGTTTGCCAGTTAGATGACGGGAGACAGCCATGACTCCAACAGACATTACAGGATTGTCAGCAGATCAAGCGGTTGAAAGGAAGGGGCAGCCTGGCGGTATTGTTCCGGCTTTCATTCAGGATCAATGGTATGTCGCTGCAAGGCTGAGTAAATTGCGGCCGGGAAAGCCGTGCCCTATTTTTATCTGTGGCCAGGCGATTGAGTTTAATCGCCTGAATTCCGGCAAGGTGGAAGCGCTGACTGCGAGCGACCGGAAGCCTTTACCCTGCGAGGTCAGCGAGGATCTGGTATGGATTTTTCTGGCCTCGGACGGCGCGGTGCGTGAGCCGCGTATACAGGTTCCCGTTTTCGGCGGGCCGGGCGGACGGATACGCTTTATGGAGAAAGTCGTTGTCCCGGCACATCAGGATGACGCCGTCTACGGGCTGCTCGATCCGGCACATACCCCGTTTGTCCACCGCTCGCCGATTTGGCGCGGAAACGGCATTCTCAAGGAAAAAGTCAAGAATTTCAAGCCCGACGTAATGGGATTCACAATGATGCCGCATGCGCCGGTCAACAGTGATGTCTATCATCTCATAGGCGGAGCCATCACGGTACAGATTTATTTCCGGCTGCCGGGACTGCGCGCGGAGTACATCCAGAACCGCAAACACACCGTTCTCGGTCTCACCGCTTTGACACCAATAGATGCGGAGAGGACGGTCCTGCGGCAGATATTCTACTGGGACACGCCCATCCTCTCGCTTTTGATGCTGTGGACGGCGTGCCCCACCCAGCTCTGCTGAGCTGGTAATGTGAAGGTATCCACACCGCCAACATTAGGAGCACGCCTATGACGAAGATTATCACAGTTATTGGATTGGATTTGGC
>Ga0181371_1000183_pt1 | contig 13767 bp, 15 predicted proteins | sample LowvirmetaG_6_FD_130087 | JGI IMG/M metagenome (GOLD analysis project Ga0181371, IMG submission 130087) | Marine viral communities from the Subarctic Pacific Ocean - Lowphox_07 viral metaG | ecosystem: Environmental > Aquatic > Marine > Oceanic | place: Subarctic Pacific Ocean | collected...
ACATCCAGAACAGGGCGCCAGGTCCGCCCAGGGTGATGGCGGTCGCAACGCCCGCAAGGTTGCCCGTGCCGACCTGTCCCGACAGGGCAGTCGACAGGGCCGCGAACGGCGAAATCTCGCCCTTGCCCGAGGGATCCTTCTTGAACAGACCGGCAAAGGCCTCGCCCAGTTTCAGCAGCGGATAGAAGCGCAGGCCGATCATGATCCAGGCGCCGACGCCCAGCAGCACGATCACCATGGGCGGGAAGGGGATTACGGCCTCCCCATTCCAGGTCCCGCCCCAGATGAAGTCACTGACGTTGGTGACCTGGTCGTAAAAGGCCTGCACGCCTGCGGGCGTTGCTGCGTCGCTCATTCCCCATTCCCCCGGGATGCCGATGAAAACGGGCACCATAACCGGCTGTCCCGGAATGGGAACGACTTTTTGACCGCGCGTCGTTACCGCAGAGGTCTCAGGTCCAGTCCGGGCAGGTCGGAAAACTTGTTGGTCAGTCTGGAGTCGGCCGTGATCAGGGGCAGGGCAAGGCTGACGGCCATCGCGACATAGACGCAGTCATAGACGGCATGGTCGCGCTCCAGCCCCAACTTCAGCGCCAGCGGCCAGTGCTCCCGCTCGTCCCGCAAATCGATCAGCTTGGTCAGGCGGGTTATCTGCGCCAGGCACCAGTCCGCTTCATATCGACCCGCCTTGGCCTGGCTCCGCAGGGCATTGGCAAATTCGCTGCCCAGCAGGGTTGGCGCGACGGGAGCCCACGTTTCGCTGGCTTCAATGGCAGCGGGCGTCTGCGGATCATCAACGACCCAGCGGACGACGACGCTGGCGTCAAAGATCGCCAATGATGGCACGGTCCCGTTCCTCCCGGCCCTCGCGAATGGTGGCATCGACGTCGATGCCTGCGCCCCGCGTGGCTTCCCGCATCCGGGCGGCCAGTTCCCAGAATGCGTCCTGCTCCTTGCGAGCAGCCTCGGCCACCAGATTGCGCAGCCGCTGCTCCAGCGAGATGCGTTCGCGCTCCGCCTGGGCCTTCAGCTCGGCGATCTCATGGTCGGGAACATTGCGGATAAGAAGCTGGCCCATAGGGCTATGATAGCGCCTTGCTATCATCGGGGCAATATTTCTTACCCGGGCCGGTGCAGGGCACAGACCTTGTTGCCCGACGGGTCGCGCAGATAGGCCAGGATCAGCGCGCCGAACGGGCCGTTGCGCTCGCCGGGCGGGTCCTCGATGGCCGTGCCGCCCGCCGCCACCCCGGCATCATAAAAGGCCTGAACCATGTCGGCCGTCTTGGCGGCAAAGCCGATGGTGCCGCCGTTGGCGTGGCAGGCGGGCTCGCCGTCGATCGGCTTGCCGACCGCAAAGGCCCCCATCCGCGTCCGCCACCAGTAACGCCCCTTGGCATCCGGCCCCTGCGCCGGCTCATGCCCCAGCGCGCCGAGCACAGCGTCATAGAAACGGCGCGACGCCTCGACGTCATTGGCGCCAACGGTGATGTGAGTGAACATGGCTTCCCTCCCCGGAGTGTTCGTTTCTTTTGTAGACTAACTACAGTTCTGTCGCCTTGTCATCCCGGAATTCGCGCCAGCGAATATCCGGGACGGTGCCTCAACGACACTGCCCAGCCGGGACGCGTTTGCGCTATCCGGGCAACATCCCGACTTCGTTGAAGAAGGCGTCGTCCATCAGCCTGCCCTCTGGACCGGAAAGGACGTTCCAGCTCTCGGGAATTGGCATGGGCATGCCGGGGGGAGATTCCCCGCCGCCCCACGCTGAGAAGACCAGACCAAACACGACGGGCCCGCCGGAGACATTCGGCGCTACGACAGCCTCAAACGCCTGCTCAATCGAGTCCCGGATTTCGGTCTGAACTGGCGTCCCGGTGACAAGCCAGCTGCGTGATTCCTGCCCCGGCTTAATCATGACGACAATGACGCCGGATACCCCCGCATGCGAGTGAGCCGAGAATTCGATCGTAGCCCGTTCTTTCAAGGCCCCAACGTAGGTAGCCAGAATCCCGGCCGGAACTCTTGGTTCGATGACCTCTCCCGGCAGATAGAGTGTGATACTGTGCATGGTCCACGCAGGGCCGGGGACCGGGCTTATACGGAAATCATCCGCTTGAGATTCCCTGTCCGGCGCGACGTCACAGCCGCCCGCTATCAGCAGGCTGAGCAGGATGGGGGCTGCTCTCAAAACACCACCACGCTTCGGATGCTCTCGCCCGCATGCATCAGGTCAAAGGCCTTGTTGATGTCTTCCAGCGGCAGCGTATGGGTGATCATCGGGTCGATCTCGATCTTGCCGTCCATGTACCAGTCGACGATGCGCGGCGTGTCGGTGCGGCCTCGCGCCCCGCCAAAGGCCGACCCGCGCCAGACCCGGCCGGTGACCAGCTGGAACGGGCGGGTGGCGATCTCCTTGCCGGCCTCGGCCACGCCGATGACGATGCTCTCGCCCCAGCCGCGGTGACAAGCCTCCAGCGCCTGACGCATCACCGTGGTGTTGCCGGTGCAGTCGAAGGTGTAGTCCGCCCCGCCCCCCGTCAGCTCGACCAGATGGGCGACGACGTCCGACACGTTCTTCGGATTGACGAAATGGGTCATGCCGAAGCGCCGGCCCCACGCTTCCTTGGTGTCGTTGATGTCGACGCCGACGATCATGTCGGCCCCGACCATCTTCAATCCCTGGATGACGTTCAGCCCGATGCCGCCCAGGCCGAACACCACGCAGTTGGCGCCCGGCTCCACCTTGGCCGTATTGACCACCGCCCCCACGCCCGTGGTGACCCCACAGCCGACATAGCAGGCGCTCTCGAACGGCGCGTCCTTGCGGATCTTCGCCAGGGCGATCTCGGGCAGCACGGTGTAGTTCGAGAAGGTCGAGCAGCCCATATAGTGGGCGATGGTCTGCCCCTTGTAGCTGAACCGCGACGTCCCGTCGGGCATCAAGCCCTTGCCCTGCGTGCCCCGGATGGCCGTGCACAGATTGGTCTTGCGGCTCAGGCAGCTTTTGCACTGGCGGCATTCCGGCGTGTACAGCGGGATCACATGATCCCCGACCTCGACCGAGGTCACGCCCGGCCCCACCTCGACCACCACGCCCGCGCCTTCGTGGCCCAGAATGCTGGGGAAGATGCCCTCGCTGTCCAGTCCGTCCAGCGTATAGGCATCGGTGTGGCAGATGCCCGTCGCCTTGATCTCGACCAGCACCTCGAACGCCTTGGGCCCCTCCAGATCGACCTCGACGATCTCCAGCGGCTTCTTAGCTTCAAAGGCTACGGCGGCACGGGTCTTCATGGGGGAGGGCTCCTGATTTGATCCCGAGGCGTTGCACCGCTTGCCCTCGCTTTCAACCCAAAACACAGTCGGGTCCCTTCTCCCCTTGTGGGAGAAGGTGCCCCCTGAGAAGGGGGCGGATGAGGGGTCTCTCCACGCTTGGCCGGTGTCGGCCTCTTTTCCCTGACCTGTGCCACCCCTCATCCGTCAGGCTTCGCCTGCCACCTTCTCCCGGGAGGGGAGAAGGGACCAATGCCAACCGATGACACCTCATTTCAGACGATTCAGACTATTCAGCCCCTGTTTTCCAAAGGCACCGTCCAGACCATGCAGCACACAAACATCGTCATCCTCACCGGCGCGGGTATTTCGGCGGAATCGGGCGTGCCGACCTTTCGCGCGTCGGACGGGCTGTGGATGGGCCACCGGATCGAGGATGTGGCGACGCCCGAGGCCTTTGCCCGCGACCCGGCGACGGTCCATGAGTTCTACAACGCCCGCCGACGTCAGCTGGCCGAGGTCCAGCCCAATGCCGCGCATCGGGCGCTGGCCGAGCTTGCCGCGCGTTGGCCGGGGGCGCTGACGTTGGTGACCCAGAATGTCGATGACCTGCACGCCCGCGCCCATGCCGAGCTCGACCCCGCCCCGGGCTTTCGCCTGATCCCCATGCACGGCCAGCTGCTGAAGGCCGCCTGCACCCGCACGGGTCGGATTTGCGACTGTCCCGGCGACCTGACCACCGACAGCGCCTCGCCCCACCACCCCGAAGGGCGCCTGCGTCCGCACATCGTCTGGTTCGGAGAGATGCCGCTCGAGATGGAGGTCATCCACGACGCCTTGCAGGCCTGCGATCTGTTCCTCGCTATCGGCACCTCGGGCGCCGTCTATCCGGCCGCCGGATTCGTCGAGATCGCCCGCTACGCGGGGGCCCGCACGGTCGAGCTGAACCTCGAACCCTCGCTGATCTCGGACCTGTTCGACGAGACGCATCACGGCCCGGCGACCGAGGTCGTCCCGGCCTTCGTCGCCACCCTTCAGGCAAGAGGCTAGGTCTCGCCCGCCTCGCGCCGGGCCGCCATCCGGGCCAGCAGGCGCCCGCGTCCCTTGGCCAGCGCGTGGATCACCCCGCGAAAGGTCGCCACTTCCTGCGCGCTGAATCCGGCCCGGCCCAGCATGACGCGCAGGTTCTGGCTCATCGACGGTTTCTTTTCCGGCGGATGAAAGAAGCCGCCCGCCTCCAGCTCGGTCTCCAGATGCTCATACATGCCGATCAGCAGGTCGTTGGACGCCGGCGGGTCGCCTTCGCGGAATCGTGGCGGCGGGGCATCCAGGATCAACGTCCGCCACTCATAGGCATTGATCGCGACCGCCTGCGCCAGATTCAGCGAATGGTGCCGGGGGTCGATGGGGATGGTGGTGATCCCCTGGGTCAGGGCGATGTCGGTGGTCTCCAGCCCCGCCCGCTCGCCGCCGAACAACAGGCCGACGCCGAGGCCCGAGGCCCGATCGTCATACAGCAGGCGCGCCGACTCGCGCGGCGTCCGCACCGGCATCCGCGTCTCGCGCGGGCGGGCCGTGGTCGAAAACACCGTGTTCAGGTCGGCGATCGCCTCGGCCACGCTATCGAAGACCTTCACCCCGTCCAGCACCCAGTCGGCGCCGGATGCCGTGGCCCAGGCCCGGTTTTGCGGCCAGCCGTCGCGCGGGCTGACGAGGCGCAGTTCGGACAGGCCAAAATTGGCCATCACCCGCGCCACTGCCCCGATGTTGTCGGCCAGCTGCGGCTTGTCGAGGATGATGACGGGCGGCGTGGGCGTGGCGGGCTCGCTCACCCGTCAGTCCTGACCGATCATCGACAGCCACGGGTCGACGGTTCCGGCCTGGACCTCGGCCACCTTGACCGCCGGCCAGCCGATCGAGCGGGTGCCCGACTCGCGCCAGGCCAGCACGATCAGGTCGCGCAGCTCGCTGGCCCCGGCCGCCAGCCGTTGGGTGGCAAAGTCCACGCCGCGCGGATCGGCCTCGACGAAGCCGCCGGCCTTCTCCAGCCGGTAGAAGGGCACCACCTGGTCCAGCGCGACCAGCAGATAGTCGGCGGTGCGGGCGCGCAGGTCGAACCCGTCCAGACGCGGCGCGCCCATGGCCGCTTCAATGCCCTGCAGATTCACGCGGTCGCGCACAAAGTCGCCCTCGAACAGGCCGTGCGTCTGGCGCGAGCGGGTGAAGCCCTCGGGGTTGTCCGTATCGCGGTTCCAGCCGTTGTAGTGGATCGTCGTGTGCAGCGGCTGCGAGCCGTCCGAGATATAGTGCGACAGCATGCCGATATCCCGCAGCAGCAGGGCCTCGCGCCGCAGCCGGTCCTCGCGGTACCAGGCCTGACGCGCCAGGTCGGTCTCGCGCGCCTCGGCGGCCGTCAGCACCCGCCAATAGGCAAAGTCCTGCACCACCTGCAGCCAGGCATCCATGATCGCATAGGGCAGATAGCCCGCGTCATTGACCTTGATCCCGGCCTCCAGCAGCAGGGCGTCATATTCGGACTTGAGCGTCGGCAGGTCGCGGATGTGCGGCCCGGCCTCGGTCATGATGCGGCCGTCCTCGATCATGTCGACGAAATGGGCGGTGTCGCGCTCGCGGCCGTGCGGCTGGCCGGCGCCCTTCCAGCGGTCGGGCTCGCGCGACAGTTCGCCGACCTGGGCGGCGGCCTCGGCCGTCCTCAGAAAGGCGGGCAGTTCCTCGGGCAGGGCCCGCATGGCGGCCTGGCCGACCATCCGGTGACCACTGGCCCCCCAGGCCGCGACCTCGGCGGCGGGCAGAACGATCAGCGTCAGGGCGAGGGCGGTGGCGATCAGGCGTTTCATCAGGGGCGCTCCAGGGACTGGGGGCGGGTTAAATCCATGCGGCGATGGCGTCCAGCGGCTTCTTGTCCAGCGCTGCCAGCGGCACCGTCGCGTCCGCCGCCGGATGGCCAGCCACCAGTAACAGGAACGGCTTTTCCTCGGCGGGTCGTCCGCAGATCTCGCTCAGGAAGCTCATCGGCGCGGGCGTGTGGGTCAGGGTCGCAAGGCCGGCCTTGTGCAGGGCCGCGATCAGCAGGCCCGTGGCGATGCCGACGCTCTCGGTGACATAATAGTTCTTCTTCGCATCGCCCGGCCGGGGCCCGCCGCGCTTCTGGGAAAAGATGGCGATCAGCACCGGTGCGACCTCCAGAAACCCCTTGTCCGGATCGGTGCCCAGCGGCGCCAGCGCCTGCAGCCATTCCTGCGGCGCCTTGGTCTCGTAAAAGGCCTTCTCCTCCGCCTCGGCCGCTTCGCGAATGCGGGTCCGGGCGTCGGCGCTTTCGATCACGGAAAAGAACCAGGGCTGGTGATTGGCGCCCGACGGCGCTGATCCGGCGGTCAGCAGCGCCTGCTCGACCACCGAACGCGGCACCGGTCGGTCCGAGAACTCCCGCACCGTTCGCCGTCGGGCCATCTCCTCGCGAAAGCCTGTGGCGCGAGCGGTGGCCTCATCGTCCGTCAGCGGTGCATAGCCGACCAGCGGGGTGGCGGGGTGGTCTTTCATCGGGCAGGCTCCGTCGCGATCAGCGCCCCTTGATAGACCCGTCCGGCCTCAGGGTTCTACCTGCACCGGAATGACGACCGTCTGCAGCTGCCGTTCCGACTCCCACCCCGGGGCCTCGACCAGCACCAGATCTCCCTCGCCGGGCGCCCCGGCCTTCAGGTGAAAGACGAACCAACTGGCCCCGCCGGTGGCGCCGCCGTCCCGCTGGGCTGTGTCTGTGGGGCCTGTCTCCGTTCCCAGCAGCTCCAGATTGTCCGGCAGAGTGGTGATCTGCCAGTCGAAATTCGAGCTCAACGTCACTGCCATCGTCTGGCCGACGCGAATGTTGGCCGGACCGTCCCACTCGTCGATGACGACCGTCACGGCTTCGGGGATTGGCGGGGGCAGGGACGTGTCCCGGCTGTCCGGCGTCACCCTGTCGCAGGCCGCGAGCGCCAACACCGCGAGGGCGATCCCGGCCAGCAGCAGAAGTCTCAGAACACGCATGACTCTTCTCCTCCTGCCGACATCCTGACCCGAGCTGGTCCACAGGCCAACCCACAGGACCTGACCAAGTCCTGCTATCCCTGCCGTCTTCTTGTCCCATTCGGCGAGCAAACACCCGGCGCCGGTCGGTTCGAGGATCGGCGATATGGCGATTCCTCCATGTTCAAGACCCTCGCTCTGGTGCTGGCCCTGGTGACCCCTGCCGTCGCCTCATCCATCGACCCCGTGCCCTATGAAGCGCTGGTCTCGGCCGAAGCCGAGGCCGCCGAACATGGGTTCGCCCCCGATGTCTGGCTGTCCCTGAACGAGGATCAGAAGGCCCTCGCGCTGCGCCCGGCCGACTGGATGCTGTCGGCGCGCATGTATCATGCGGGTGGCGGCGGAGCGACCGGCAACGATTCGCTGGGCTGCCGTCCGATCGCCATGCGCACCGTGGCCACCGACCCGCGCGTCGTGCCCCGCCGCACGCGTCTGTTCATCAAGGAAACGGTCGGCCTGCGCCTCGCTGACGGCACCATCCACGACGGCTACTGGTATGCCTCCGACACCGGCGGCGCCATCAAGGGCAACAAGATCGACCTGTATACCGGTCACGGGCGCGGCTCGATGGCCCCGGTCATGCCGCTGAACATGCGCAGCCTCACGGTCGTCCGCGCCGGCACCTTCGACGGCTGCCCGCCCGCCTGGGACTAAAAGCGGCGCTTGCCCGTCACGGTCTCGAAGAACATCCGCCAGTCGCCCATCAGGCTCCACAGCGGATATTTGAAGGTCGCGGGCCGGTTCTTCTCGAAGAAGAAATGCCCGACCCAGGCAAAGCCATAGCCGATTACCGGCATGGCCAGCAGCCACCAGGCGTTCCGCGTCACGATCGCCGTCACCAGTACGACCAGCACCAGCGCGGACCCCACCACATGGATCCGCCGGCACGTCCGGTTCGAGTGCTCGTGGATGTAGTACGGATAGAAGGCCTCGAACGAGGCGAACCGTTCCTCAGGGGCGTGCGTGCTCATGGGCAAAGAGTGCGTTGCCTTTTCCGACAGGGCAAGTCCCTGATCCTCCCCCGCCTGCGGGGGAGGGGGACCGCGCAGCGGTGGAGGGGGCGGCTCTAGCCTGCGCGCTTGTGCGGCTTGCCGGCCTTCTTGAACGGCGGCTTGGCACGGGCCACAGGGGCAGCACCCTCGACCCGGGGCTTGGGCGCGCCGCCCTTGAACGGCGCATTGCCGCGCAGCTTGCCATTGGCCTTGGGATCGCCCTTGGCCTTCCACGGCTTGCGATCCTCGGCGGGGGCCGCGTCGGTGTTGGGCTGGAAAGGCGGCTTCTTCGCTTTCCACGCCGGACGCGGACGCTCGCCGCCTTCGGCCTCACCCTCGGCGCGGGGCGCATAGGGTTTCTTGACGAAGGGGCGCTTGGGCCGCGCCTCATAGGCATTGTCGGGGGCCGACGACGGGGTGATGGCCACCTCGGGGTTCCTGGCCGCGGCCAGCGCCGACCGGAAGCCTTCGACGGCGGCCCGCGCGATCTCGAACCGGGTCTCGTGCGACAGGATGCGGATCGAGCCGATCTCGCGCTTGGTGATCCCGCCCAGCCGGCAGATCACCGGGATCAGCCATTTCGGATCGGCCTGTTTGCCCTCGCTGTGGCGGCCCACATCGACGCGGAACCAGCTGACCTCATGCGGTTGCAGCCGCTCGGTCGGCCAGGCCGTGGCCGCATCGCCGCGTTCCTTGCGCTCGGGCCGCTCGCCCGGATCGGTCAGGTCCTCGGGCGCCGGCATCTTGGCCCGTTGCAGGCTGATGAAGGCACAGGCGATCTCTTCCGGCGTGCGCTCGGCCATCAGCTTCTTCGCGAGCGCAAAGTCCTCGTCCGCCACGGGCTGGTCAAAGATGGGACCGGAGACCAGGCGGGCTTCGTCCTGGGTGCGGATGGCATCGGCCCCGGGGGCCACGTCCCAGCTGGCGGTGACGCCTGCCGACGACAGCAGCATCTCGGCGCGACGACGTTTCGGATTGGGCACCAGCAGGACGGATACGCCCTTCTTGCCCGCGCGGCCCGTCCGGCCCGATCGGTGCAGCAGGGTCGCCCGGTTGACCGGCAGCTCGGCATGGATGACCAGCCCCAGGTCCGGCAGGTCCAGCCCGCGCGCCGCCACGTCGGTCGCCACACAGACCCGCGCCTGACCGTCACGCAGCGCCTGTAGCGCGTCGGTGCGCTCGCGCTGGCTCAGCTCGCCCGACAGGCCGACCGAGGCAAAGCCCCGCTCGCGCAGGGCGGCCTGCAGATGCTTGACCGACTCGCGCGTCGAGCAGAACACCAGCGCCCCGGGTGCCTCGAAGAAGCGCAGCACATTGACGACCGCGTGTTCGATCTGGTTCGGCGCGATCCGCATGGCGCGGTATTCGATGTCGCCGTGCGGCTGGCTCTTGTTGGTGGTGTCGATCCGCACCGCATCGCGCTGATAGCGTTTGGCCAGCACGGCGATCTCGCGCGCAATCGTGGCCGAGAACAGCAGCGTCCGGCGCTCGGCCGGCGACTGGTCGAGGATGAACTCGAGGTCCTCGCGAAAGCCCATGTCGAGCATTTCGTCGGCCTCATCCAGCACCGCCAGCTTCAGCTCCGACAGGTCCAGATTGCCGCGGTCGATATGGTCCTTCAGCCGCCCCGGCGTGCCGATCACGATATGGGTGCCCCAGCCGAGGGCGCGGGCCTCCTTGCGGGCATCCATGCCGCCGACACAGGTGCCGATCTTCGCGTCCGTCCCGGCGTAGAGCCAGGTCAGTTCGGCCGCGACCTGCAGGGCCAGTTCGCGCGTCGGCGCGATCACCAGCGCCAGCGGCTTGCCCGCCTTGCCGAACCGTTCGGCCTCGCCCAGCAGGGTCGGCGCGGCCGCCAGACCAAAGGCCACCGTCTTGCCGGATCCGGTCTGGGCCGAAACCAGCAGGTCCGAGCCTGAATGGTCGCCCTCCAGCACGGCGTCCTGAACCGGTGTCGGCTCGGCATAGCCACGGTCGGCCAGGGCGCGATCAAGCGCGGGATGGGTAGCGGGAAACGGCATCGAAGGTCCTGAACAGCAAGAAGGGTCGCCGAAACGACCGCGCCCGGCCAAGGCGTGAACCTCGGGCCGGGCGGTAAGGGAGGCCGCCTCTATACACGGATAAAGGCCATGGTGGGGCGGTTTTGCGCGAGGCCCTTCCCCGGGGCTCCATTCCGGTGTCAGGTGGGCGCAGACACCGTCCCTTCAGGATCCCTCCACATGGCCTTTCTCGACATCACCGTCATCCCCGTGCCGACCGCCAACAAGGCCGCCTACCTCCAGCATTCGCGGGACACCACGGTCCATTTCAAACAGGCCGGCGCGCTCAAGGTCACCGAGTGCTGGGGCGAGGACATCCCCGACGGCAAGGTCACCGACTTCAAAAAGGCCGTTCAGCTCAAGACCGACGAGACGGTCGCCGTCGGCTGGATCACCTGGCCCGACCGCGCCACCCGCGACAAGGCCTGGGACGCCCTCATGCAGAACGAAGCCATGATGAAAATGGACATGCCGTTCGACGGCAAGCGCATGATCTTCGCCGGCTTCGACGTCCTGATCGACGGCTAGGCCGCCGGAAGCTCAGGCCTCGACCGGCGGCTCTGGTCCCAGCAGCCGCCGGATCGCCGGCCAGACCCTGGCCAGGGCCGAGAGGAACCCGACCACGGTCGACACCCACTGGAACGCCGTCCACAGCCAGTCGAACAGATCCCCCTGTCCCAGCGCCTGTCCGATCGGGAACAGCACCCGCGACACCCCGATCTGGAAGGCGGCGTAGGTCTCTGAATATTCGATCGACCGGTCGGCGAAGAAGGCGATGGCCACCGCCGCCGACACCGGCGCCCACAACAGCGGCAGGGCCAGCATCACGGCCAGCAACAGCACGGCCAGTTTCGTCCCCAAGGTCTCGCCTGACACCAGGGTCATCACCGTCCCGGCCCCGAGCGTCAGCGCCAGCGCGCCAAGCACCACCGGCAGAACCCGGTCCACCGCCGTCATCAGGTCGGCAAACATCAGCCCGATCAATATGGCCGCCCCGCCGACCAGAAAGCCGCCGACCCACAGGGCGGCATACTGACCCAGCCGGCGCTTCAGATAGCCCAGGTTGAACATCACGGCCTCCTCAGGGCGTCCGTTCAAGGATGCCGCGCCGCGCACGGGAAGTCCATTGGCGGAACGGCGGTTGTGGATCGTGATCGCCTCCACCCGGTCCCCGCTTGCCACCGCCGCGCGAACCGGGCGACAAGGGGGGCAGGGGGGACGTCCGTGCAAATTGCTCAATATCTCGAACAGGTACGCGCCCAGTACGCCAGCGGCAAGGCGACCGAGCACAGCTACCGTCCGGCCCTCTATGCCCTGTTCCAGAGCATTGACGCGAAACTGACGGTCATCAATGAGCCGAAACAGTCCGAAGGCGGCATGCCCGACTTCATGTTCCAGCGGGACGGCGTGCCCATTGGCTGGGCTGAAGCCAAGGACATCGACAAGGATGTCATCAAGCTCAAGGGCTATTCGGTCGACCAGCGCAAACGCTACGAGGCCGCCTACCCGAACCTGATCTACACCAACGGCGTGGACTTTGAATTCATCCGCGACGGGGAACAGGTCCACTTCGTCTCCATCGCCGAATTCCAGCCCGGGCTTCCATCGCTCTCCGATAATTTCGAAGAGCTGGAACGCCAGCTCAAGCTGTTCGCCGAGCAAAAGCCGATCAGCATCAAATCGGCGTCGAAGCTGGCCGAAATGATGGCGGCCAAGGCGGCCATCATCAAGGACGAGGTCGGCCTCGCCCTCAAGGAAGACCCCGAGTTCCGGACCGCGCTGGGCGGCCAGTTCAAGAGCTTCAAGGCCAATCTGCTGCCGAATCTCACGCCCGACGAATTCGCCGACATCTATGCCGAAACCATCACCTACGGCATGTTCGCCGCCCGCCTGCACGACGAGGTTCTGGAAACCTTCAGCCGTCAGGAAGCCCTCGAAAAGCTGCCGGCCTCCAACCCCTTCCTCAAGGGGTTGTTCGAATATGTCGCCGGGCCTGCCCTGCCTAAACGCCTGACCTATATTGTCGATGATCTGGTCCAGGTCATGCGCGCCTCGGATCCGCAGTCCCTGTTCCGGGACTTCGGCAAATTCACCGCCCGCAATGACCCCTTCATCCACTTCTACGAAGACTTTCTCGCCGCCTATAATCCGAACAAGAGGAAAAGCCGGGGTGTCTGGTACACGCCCGAACCCGTGGTCGACTTCATCGTCCGCGCCGTCGATGATGTGCTCAAGACCGAGTTCGGTCTGGCCGACGGTCTGGCCGACACCTCAAAGGTCACGGTCGATTGGGACACCGGCCAGAACGACAAAAAGGGTAAGCCCGTCACCGAAAAGCGTCAGGTCCACCGGGTCCAAATCCTCGACCCGGCCACCGGCACCGGCACCTTTCTGGCCAAGGCGGTCCAGCTGATCGCCGACCGGGTCAAGGCCCGTGCTCCGGCCAAATGGTCCGGCTATGTGGAACAGGAGCTGATGCCCCGTCTGCACGGCTTCGAACTGCTGATGGCCAGCTACGCCATGTGCCACATGAAGCTGGACATGCAGCTGACCCAGAGTGGCTACAAGCCCAGCAAGACGCCGCCGCGTCTGTCTGTCTGGCTGACCAATTCGCTGGAACCGGCCGAGCGCGATGTCCGCGATCTGTTCTTCCATCAACTGGCCGAGGAAGCGCGCGGCGCCAGTGAGGTGAAGCGCCAGTCGCCGATCATGTGCGTGATCGGCAATCCGCCGTATTCCGGTATCTCCCAGAACAACGGCCAATGGATCACTGACCTGATCGAAGACTACAAATACGTCGACGGTGAGCACTTCGGTGAGCGTAAGCACTGGCTTCAGGACGACTATGTGAAGTTCATCCGCATGGCCGAGCACACCATTGCGCAGAACCCGTCAGGCGGCGTGCTGGGTTTCATCACCAACCACGGCTACCTCGACAACCCGACGTTCCGGGGCATGCGCTGGCACCTGCTCAAGACCTTCGACAAGATTTGGGTTTTGGACCTCCATGGGAATGCCAAAAAGAAGGAGGTCAGCCCTGATGGTTCCCCTGACCAGAATGTTTTCGACATCCAGCAGGGCGTGTCGCTGATTATCGCCGTGCGGCTTGGGACGGCTCGGCGGGCTTCCAAATCATCTACCTTGTTTAGGGGCGATCTTTGGGGCAGCCGAACTTCAAAGTCTGATGCGCTATCAGATCGTACGATCCAATCGACCGATTGGCAGGAACTTGCTCCGTCGTTGCCGTTCCTAGCCTTCAAGAGCATGGGGCCCAATTCAGCGTCCCCAACCACCAAGAGTTTTCCGCTGGCCGAACTCTTTCCAACGAATGTCACGGGACTCCTCACAGCCAGAGACTCCCTGACGATTGATTATTC
>Ga0181371_1000189_pt1 | contig 13708 bp, 11 predicted proteins | sample LowvirmetaG_6_FD_130087 | JGI IMG/M metagenome (GOLD analysis project Ga0181371, IMG submission 130087) | Marine viral communities from the Subarctic Pacific Ocean - Lowphox_07 viral metaG | ecosystem: Environmental > Aquatic > Marine > Oceanic | place: Subarctic Pacific Ocean | collected...
GAACCTGATTTTCATCAACCGTGCAGCAAACCAAAACCGTGACGATCCTTCCGCCCTAGCGCTCAGCTTCCTCTTCCTCTGGTTAATCCCCTGAGAAATATGCCTGTAGCCAACGTCTGTCATGTTGGGTGCAATCGACGGTTTTATTTCAGTTTTTTATTTGCACAGCAATCTGGAAACCCCAAATTATGGTGAATTCCTTAAAAGCCAACTGGCTTTCGAACATTCGTGGCGATGTGCTCGCCGGTATTGTCGTGGCACTGGCACTGATTCCCGAGGCCATTGCCTTCTCGATAATCGCCGGCGTTGATCCCAAAGTGGGTCTTTACGCTTCCTTCTGTATTGCGGTGATCATTGCCTTCGTGGGCGGACGTCCCGGTATGATTTCGGCAGCCACCGGCGCCATGGCCCTGTTGATGGTGACGCTGGTTAAAGAGCATGGCCTCGAGTACCTGCTTGCTGCGACGCTGCTGACTGGTGTTATTCAGATTGCCGCAGGCTATCTCAAGCTCGGCGGCCTGATGCGGTTTGTCTCGCGCTCGGTGGTTACCGGTTTTGTAAACGCCCTGGCCATCCTGATTTTTATGGCGCAGCTGCCCGAACTGACCAATGTAACCTGGCATGTCTACGCCATGACCGCAGCCGGCCTGGGCATTATCTATCTGTTCCCCCTGCTGCCCCGGATCGGCAAGATCCTGCCTTCACCCCTGGTGTGCATTGTGGTTCTGACCGGCGTTGCCATGTACCTGAACCTCGACATCCGCACGGTCGGTGATATGGGCGAATTGCCCGATACGCTGCCGATTTTCCTGTGGCCGGATGTGCCCCTGAACCTGGAAACACTGATGATTATCCTGCCTTACTCGGTAGGTCTGGCCGTTGTCGGTTTGCTGGAGTCGATGATGACCGCAACCATCGTTGACGATCTCACTGACACCACCAGCGACCGTAACCGTGAGTGCAAGGGGCAGGGCATTGCCAACATCGGCTCCGGCCTGCTTGGTGGTATGGCGGGCTGCGCTATGATTGGTCAGTCTATTATCAACATCAAATCAGGCGGCCGTACCCGGCTGTCGACACTGACTGCCGGTGTGTTCCTGCTGATTATGGTGTTGGTGCTGGACAAGTGGCTGGTCCAGATCCCCATGGCAGCCCTCGTTGCAGTCATGATCATGGTGTCGATTGGTACCTTCAGTTGGGGCTCGATCAAGAACCTGAGGGAACATCCGCTTTCAACCAACATCGTGATGGTTGTTACGGTCATTGTGGTGGTTGCCACCCATAACCTGGCTTTCGGCGTTCTGGCGGGCGTTCTGCTGGCGGCTCTGTTCTTTGCCAACAAAGTGGGCCACTACATGCTGGTGACCTCCGAGCTGGATGAAACCACTGATACCCGCACTTACCGGGTTGTAGGCCAGGTGTTCTTCAGCTCCTCGGAAAAATTCACGGAATCCTTTGATTTCAAGGAAGCAGTCGATAATGTGGTGATCGACCTGAGTCGGGCGCATTTCTGGGATATCACTGCAGTCGGCGCCCTGGACAAGGCGGTGATCAAGTTCCGCCGGGAAGGCTCAGAGGTTGAGGTGATCGGGCTGAATGAAGCCAGTGCCACGATCGTTGACCGCTTTGGCGTGCACGACAAGCCGGACGCCGTTGATCAGCTGATGGGGCACTGACATGACACAGACCAAAGAATCCAGCACCGATCCCGGCCAGAATAACAATCACAAGGATCATGAAGGCGAGGTTGAGATGTTACGAGTAGTTGCCTGTATTGATGGCTCCCAGGCGGCGCCGGCGGTTTGCGATTATGCCGCCTGGGCCAGCAAGCACATGGAAACGCCCATGATGCTGCTGCACGTGCTAGACGAGGAACGTTACCCGGCGGAGCCGGATCTGGCTGGCAATATCGGCCTGGGCAGCCGTGAACAGCTGCTTGAAGACCTGGCAGAGCTGGACCGCAAGCGCGCCAAACTGGCCCTCGAACACGGGCATCACATGCTGGATGAAGCCCAAAAGCGGGTTGGCGAAGCCGGCATCTCAGACGTGGTGCAGAGACAGCGCCACGGTGACCTGACCGAGTCTCTGCTGGCGCTGGAGAATCAGACCCGGCTGCTGGTCATGGGGCTGCACGGTGAGAGCAGCTCGGAGCGTGACACCCACATTGGCAGCCAACTGGAGACGGTGATTCGCAGCATGCACCGCCCGATTCTCCTGGTGCCGGACGAATACACCCAGCCCCGCAGTGCCATGCTGGCGTTTGATGGCAGCGCCACGGCGTTCAAGGGCGTGGAATTGCTGGCCGGCAGCCCGGTCCTGAAAGGCATGCCACTGCATCTGGTGATGGTTGGAGCGGATACCAACGATCGCTGGGAGCAGCTCAGGAAAGCCGAGAAAATGCTGGCGGGGCTGGAATCCGAGATCACTCTGGCGATCCGGGCCGGCGATGTGGAGCCTGCATTGCACGCCTATCAGGAAGAGAAGGACATCGACATCCTGGTGATGGGCGCCTATGGGCACTCCCGCATCCGTCAGTTCCTGGTGGGCAGTACAACCACCACGATGCTGAAGACCGCAAAAAAACCCCTGGTGGTGCTTCGCTAGGCTACTTCCTCGGCCACTTCGGCCACTTCGGCCAGATAGGCCATCGCCGCGCGGTGGCCGGTTTCAGGCGCTGTTACCGGCTGCCACACCCGAGGCCCAGGCCCACTGGAAATTATGGCCGCCAAGGTGGCCGGTCACATCCACCACCTCACCAATGAAATACAGGTTTGGCCGCTCCAGCACCGCCATGGTCTTGGAGGAGAGCTGGCGCGTATCCACGCCCCCCAAGGTAACCTCTGCCGTGCGGTAGCCCTCGGTTCCAGATGGCTTGATCGACCATTGGCCGAGGGCATCGGCAACCTGTTCAATATCGCTGTTCTTGTAGCCCTGCAAAGGACCGGTCCAGCCCTGCAGTTCGTTGAAGGCTTGGGCAAACCGTTTTGGCAGGTGCTGGCTCAGGTAGTTTGCAATGGTCGATTGCGGGCGGGTTTTCCGGAGGTTCAGCAGGTCATCCTTGATGTGGCAGGCCGGCAGCAGATTGATGGCCAGGCTGTCGCCCGGCTCCCAGAAACTGGAAATCTGGAGCATCGCCGGACCACTGAGCCCGCGATGGGTGACCAGCATCGGTTCCCGGAAGTGCTGGTCATGGCACTGCACGTCAACGGGACAACTGACACCGGACAATGGCGCGAGCTGTTCTTTCAATTCCGGCTGCAGGGTAAAGGGCACCAGGCCTGCTCGCGTGGGAAGTATGTCCAGCCCGAACTTCTCGGCTACCCGGTAACCAAAGGCGGTAGCGCCCATGGTGGGAATCGACAGGCCACCGGTGGCGATCACCAGGGACTCACAGGTGAGATCGCCGGAGCCGACGCGCAGGCGGTAGCCGCTGTCGGTTTCGGTAATGCGGTCGACCGCTGTTTTCATTCTCACTTCCGCTCCTGCCCACTCGCATTCGGTCAGCAGCATGTTGAGGATGTCCTTGGCGCTGTCCTTGCAGAACAACTGGCCAGGGGCTTTTTCCTCATGCTCAATGCCGTGGCGGTCTACCAGTTCCAGAAAATCCTGGGGGGTATAACGCTTGAGCGCAGAAATGCAGTAGTGCGGGTTGTCCGACAGGAAGTTGGCGGGCGTGCTGTTCAGGTTGGTGAAGTTGCAGCGGCCGCCGCCGGACATGAGGATTTTCTTGCCGGGCTTGTTGGCGTGGTCCAGCACCAGCACCCTTCGGCCGCGATAGCCGGCGGTTGCCGCACACATCAGACCCGCAGCGCCGGCGCCGAGAATGATTACGTCGTACTGTGATGCTGAAACTGCCGCCATACTGCCCGCCGTTGGAAAGAAAACGGCGGGCAGTATACCAGTCTCAGGGCAGGTAGACGGAGCCTTCCATGAAGAATGCGGCCTGGCCGGCGATGTCTACCCGGTCGCCTTTCAGTTCGCAGCGCAACACACCGCCCCGGGGTGAAACTTGCCGGGCGTCGAGCCGTGTCTTGCCCAGTTTTTCTGACCAGTAGGGCACGAGCACGCTGTGAATAGAGCCGGTCACCGGGTCTTCATCGATGCCGGCGCCCGGGGCGAAATAGCGGCTGACAAAATCGCAGTCTGTGCCGGGTGCGGTGATGATCAACCCCTGGTTGCCCAGTTGCTTGAGTTTGCGCAAATCCGGTTGAGCAGACCGCACAGCGTCCTGATCCCTCAGAACCACCATGTAATTGGTGTCGTTTGGAACAAAAAACGCAGTATCAGGCGCGTTATCCAGGGCTTCCCGAATCAGTGCCGGCGTGCTCTGTTCCTGGAAAGCCAGATTCGGGAAATCCAGTACCAGCCAGCCGTCTTCTGCCTGCCGGACGGAGAGCGGGCCGCTTTTGGAGTGAAAGCGGATTCGCTCATCATCCCAGCCAAGCTTGTTGAAAATTACCCAGGCACTGGCCAGGGTGGCATGGCCACACAGTGGCACCTCTGTGCCCGGGGTAAACCAGCGGATATGGAAATCGGCGTCCTCGTCGTCCGGAAGCGGCACGGAAAAGGCCGTTTCCGAGAGGTTGTTCTCCATGGCAAGCGAGAGCATGACATTGTCCGGTAGCCATTGCTCCAGGGGCATGACCGCGGCCGGGTTGCCACCGAAAATCCTGCTGGTAAAAGCATCAACCTGGTAGAGGGGCTGTGTCATGGTCTTTTCTCCTTGAATGATCGTCTAGCGTAATGATGCGCCCGGTGGCGGGCAAACATCTCCAGCTCTGAAGCACTGTAAAAGTGCAGTTCCGGCAATGGGGCCGAATGTGTCAGTACCCAGTGTTCCTGGGTCGGTTCGTTGATCGAAAACCCCAGGTCTTCGAGCCATCGACGGGTGACGTCCATGCCTTTGAAGAGCTGTGTCGCGCAGGCCTGCAAACCGAACAGGTCTTTACTGCTTGCTGGTGGTGCCGACAGATGCGTGTTGGCGATGCCCATGGTGAAACTCCTTCTTCTGTTTTTACTCCGTTTATTGTCGGCCCCCGCTGACAGTCATTACAGATTCAGATAATCTTATTTTGAACCGGTACAGAATGTGGTTTTTGGAATCTGTGCCGGTCAGATTCGACTGTATCTGTACTGCATGGAGAAGCGCGGTGTCTGGTGCAATAGAGTGGTGACTCCGGAGGTACCAGTGACGAGGGACGGGCAATGGGCATTCTTTACAACCAGGTGGCGGATCAGCTTCAGGAGTTGATTCGGGACGGTGTCTACCGCGACGGTGATCGATTGCCGGGCGTGCGAATGCTGAGCCGGCAGTTTGGCGTGAGTATTTCGACCATCCTGCAAGCGCACCAGACCCTGGAAGCACGGGGCTTTCTGCAGGCCCGGGAGCGCAGTGGCTACTTCGTAAGGCTGCCGACCGTGGATGCACCTGAGCCGGTGATGCGCCGGCATCGAAGTCGTCCGGTACCGGTCAGCGCCCGGGAAATGACCCTGGACCTGTGCGCCGACGAGCAGAAGCGTATGGTGCCTCTGGCCACGGCGATTCCCCATCCGGATTACCTTCCGCTCCGACAGATCCAGCACAGCACGCTCTGGGCAGCACGTCGGGGCCTGGAAACACTGGACTACGCCTTTCCCGGAAAAGAATCGTTCCGGCGGCAGATTGCCCAGCGGATGGCTACCCTCGGGGTTCCGGTAACGCCGGATGACGTGCTCGCCACCAACGGTGCCCAGGAGGCCATCATCCTGGCGCTGCGGGCGGTGACCCAGCCCGGTGACATTGTGGCGGTGGAATCTCCGTCTTTCCCCGGCATTCTTCAGGCTCTGGAAGTGGTCGGGCTGAAGGTCATTGAAATTCCTACCCATCCTTCCGAGGGTTTGAGCCTCGAAGGCTTGCAGCTGGCCCTGGAACAGTGGCCCCTGAAAGCCTGTGTGGTGGTGACCAATCACAGCAATCCCATGGGTGCGCAAATGTCCGACGAGCGCAAGAAGCAGCTGGTCTCCATGCTGGCGGCGGCTGCTGTTCCCCTGATTGAGGACGATATTTACGGGGATCTGCACCACTCCGGTGACCGGCCGCGCCCGGCCAAGGCCTTTGACCGGGCCGATAACGTGATTTACTGCAGTTCCTTTTCGAAGACTATCTCGCCGGGCCTGCGGCTGGGCTGGATGGTTCCCGGGCGGCATATGGCCAGCGCCCGGCAGCACAAGTATTTCGTCAACCTGGCGACCTCTTCGATTCCCCAGATGGCGGTGGCCCACTTTCTGGAGCAGGGCGGTTACGATCGCTATCTGCGCTCAGCGCGTCAGCACTATCGCGAGTCCACAGAGCGTATGCGTACAGCCGTGGCCCGTGCATTTCCGGAAGGTACCGCTGTGAGTCGACCCCAGGGCGGGTTTGTACTCTGGGTGCAGTTGCCGGACGGCGTTTCAGGCACGGAGGTTTACCACAGGGCCAGGGCGGAGGATATCAACGTGGCGCCGGGGCTGATGTTCTCCACCGCCGACAAATACGAAAATTGCCTGAGGCTGAACAGCGCCAACCCCTGGAGTGAACGTATAGAGCAGGCCGTGGCCAGGCTGGGGGTGTTGGCTCACGATGTCCAGGCTGCGGCGGGTTAGGGCCATTCAGCTCTTTTCCCTGCGCAGGTCCAGCGGGTCGAGCAGCCCGGCGGCAATGGCTGTGCCGGTAACATCCGGCAGGCGATCGGCGCCCAGGCGCTTCATCACCCGGGCCCGGTACAGATCAATCGTCTTCACGCTGACATCCAGTTGCTCGGCGATTTCCCGGCTGGTGTAGCCCTGGGCGAGTGGGAGAAACACATCCCGTTCGCGCCGGGTGAGGGTGGTCAGCAGAGCTTCGGTTACCTCATCGCCCTGCAGCTGTGTGCCGGATTGCTGGTGTTCCTGAAGGGCCTGTTGAACGCTGTCCAGCAGCAACTGCTCGTTGAAAGGCTTTTCGATGAAGTCAAAAGCGCCGGATTTGAAGGCCCTGACCACGATGGGCACATCGGCATGGCCAGAGACAAAGATGATGGGCAGGTCCAGCCCTCGCTTCTGAAGCTCCTCCTGAACGTTCAGGCCGCCGAGCCCCGGCATCCTCACATCCAGAACCACGCAGCCGGCTGTGCCGTTGCCAACGGCGTCCAGAAATTTCCGGCCATCGCTGTAGGCCTGGACGTTCAGGCCCACTGATTCCAGCAACCATTGGGTGGATTCCAGCATGCCTGCGTCGTCGTCAACAACATAGACGGTGGTGGCTTCCGGGGCAGAGTGGTCAGTCATCGGGCTGGTTCTCCGTGGTTGCGGTTTTGTGCTTCTGGTTCTGGCTGGTCGGGAATCGACAGATCAGGGACAGTCCCCCCGTTTTAGCGGGGCGGGCATCCAGAAAGCCGCCAAAGCCTTCAATGATCGATCGGCTCATGGACAGGCCAAGGCCCAGTCCCTGGGGCTTGCTGGTGTAAAACGGCTGGAACATCTGGCGGATGCCCTGCTCATCCAGGCCCGGGCCTTCATCAGTGACTTCAATCAGGGTTTCGTTCTGATCGTTGATGCAGGTGGTTATGACGATCTGCGCAGGTGCACTCCCGGTTTCTTCGTCACGGGCTTCGATCGTGGCTTCAATGCCATTGCGGATCAGATTGATCAATACCTGTTCCAGCAGCACCGGATCGGCGGTGATAACCGGCGCGCAGCAGGCCAGTCTCTCGCGGATCTGCACGTTGTTCTTCTCGGCCTCCCACTGACACAGGCGGGCGACGTTGTTTACGACATCATTCAGGGCGAGTGGCGCGGTGCGCTTCTGGCCCTTGCGCAAGAAAGCCCGTAGACGCTTGATCACTTCCGATGCGCGGTTGGCATGGTGAACAATTTTCTGCAAGCCGTCGTCCACCCGATCCAGGCATTCCGGGTTGGCCCGTGCGCTTTTCAGGTAGCGCTGGCTGGCACTGGCGAAGTTCACGATGGTGGCCAGGGGCTGATTCATCTCGTGGGCAATGCTGGAGGCAAGCTCCCCGAGAGTGGCGAGCCTGGCGGTATGGGCCAGTTCGTCGGCCAGCCTGCGGTTGTTCTCCTCGGATTCCACCCTGGCGGTGATGTCCCGGGATACGCTGATGACCTCAATCACGGCGCCGGTGTAGGTCTCCCGGATGGCCCGGCTGGCAATCTCGAACCAGCGGCGGGATTCGTCCCGGTGAATGATCTCCAGGGTCATGGTGGCGTAGCCGTCATCCCGGAGCAGGTTTCGGGTCTCCGCCAGTTTCTGGGCGACATGGTTGCCGCGAAAGACCTCTTCGAGCGGTTTGCCTCGTAATTCTTCCGGCCAATAACCCAGCAGACGCCATGACGCAGGGGTGGCATCGATAAAGCGCCCGTCCGGAGCGTGGCGGGAGATCAGGTCGGTGGTGTTTTCGGTGATCAACCGGTAAAGGCGGTTGGAGCGGGTTGCCTCTTCCTGGGTCAGAACCTCATCTGTGGCGTCTCTCGCTCGTGCCAGAACCCTTCGGCTCCGGATATCAGGGATGAACGTCCACATCAGGATGGTTCCCGGAATACGGGCTTCGACATTCTCGATTGCCCGGTTCTGTTCCAGGGCAGACTTCACAAGTGCCAGAACATTTACCGGCAGCAGCCCGGACCGGGAGGCCAGGTTCGCCGTCTGGCACAGTTTCCGGCTTGCGCGGTTGCCCTCGAGAACGGCGCCATCGGCATCCAGGATCAATCCGGGTTGCGGGTCGGCGTCGTGCAAACTAAATACACTTGGAGTGGAAGAATCGTTCATGGCTTATCGTTATAGTAATTTAACTATAATACGTTGGTATAGTTTCTAGCATTTATGCTATCCAATACTATTCTGGCCAGCTCGAAGTATAGCTAGTTTAGCGATATTCCTGAATACGCCATAAGAACAACAGTACTCAAGAGGACCACGCAATGACCTCGATATTTGATCAAGGCCTGGCGCCCGTTGACGCCAACTACGCCGTTCAATCCCCCATCGATTTTATCGAACGTACCGCCACGGTTTACCCGGAGTATCCCGCCGTTATTCACGGGGCGATCCGTTACACCTGGGCGCAGACCTACGAGCGCTGCCGCCGCCTGGCCTCGGCCCTCAAAGGGCGCGGCATCGGACGTGGTGATACCGTTGCTGTCATGCTGCCGAATATTCCCGCCATGGTGGAGGCCCATTTCGGGGTGCCCATGATCGGTGCGGTGTTGAACACCCTGAATGTTCGCCTGGATGCCGAAGCCATTGCCTTCATGCTGGAGCACGGCGAGGCCAAGGTTGTAATTGCTGACCGGGAATTCGGTGAGGTGATCAAAGACGCCGTCAGCCGGCTGGACACCAAGCCACTGGTCATTGATGTGGACGATCCCGAGTACGGCGAGGGCGTTCAGGTCAGCGATCTGGATTACGAGGCCTTCCTGCAGGAAGGAGATCCGGCGTTCCAGTGGAGCTTCCCCGACAACGAGTGGGATGCCATCTCCCTGAACTACACGTCCGGCACGACCGGCAATCCGAAAGGTGTGGTGTACCATCACCGTGGCGCCTACATCAATGCCATTGGCAACCAGGCAGTCTGGTCCATGGACATGCACCCGGTGTACCTGTGGACCTTGCCGATGTTCCATTGCAACGGCTGGTGTTTCCCCTGGACCATCACCGCCATGGCCGGAACTCACGTCTGCCTGCGCCGGGTAGACCCGGAGAAGATCCTGCAGCTGATCCGCGACCATCAGGTTACTCATATGTGCGGCGCACCGATTGTTCTCAACGCGCTGCTGAACGTGCCGGAATCCGCCAAGGCGGGTATCGATCACGAAGTGAAATCCATGACAGCCGGTGCCGCGCCCCCCGCCCAGGTTATCGGTGCCATCGAAGAGATGGGCATCCAGGTGACTCACGTTTACGGCCTGACCGAAGTTTATGGTCCGGTGACGGTTTGCGCGTGGAAGACCGAGTGGGATTCGCTGCCACTGCACGATCGCGCCCGCAAGAAGGCTCGCCAGGGCGTTCGCTATCACACCCTGGCTGGCACCATGGTTGGCGACCCGAACACCATGGAGCCGGTACCCAAAGACGGCAAGACCATCGGTGAAATCTTCCTGCGCGGCAACACCGTGATGAAGGGCTACCTGAAGAACCCCAAGGCCACCGAAGAGGCCTTCCGGGGTGGCTGGTTCCACACCGGGGACCTGGCCGTGTGGCACGAAGACGGCTACATGGAGATCAAGGACCGGCTGAAGGACATCATCATCTCCGGTGGTGAGAACATTTCCACCATTGAGGTTGAGGATACCCTTTACCGCCACCCGGCTGTGCTCGAGGCGGCTGTGGTTGCCCGGCCGGACGAGAAGTGGGGCGAAACCCCCTGTGCTTTCGTGACCCTCAAGCCGGAAGCCGGACAGGTCAGCGAGGAAGACATCATCAACTTCTGCCGCGAGCACCTGGCCCGGTTCAAGGTGCCCAAGACCATCGTTTTCTCGGAGCTGCCCAAGACTTCCACGGGCAAGATCCAGAAGTTCGTGCTGAGGGACCAGGCCAAAGAACTGGACTGATCCCCCGATCGGCTGCGCCGCTCCGGCGCAGCCGACTTTAACCAGAAAAACGACGCTGTCAGGCACACGCGCCGCGTGAGCCCGGAGACCTTTTTATGCAAATGTTTCACCGAAAGAACGGGGAAGAGCAGCCGTATTGGCCGGCTGGACCCTTCAAGGTTCGTCTGCCGTTTGTCCATTACCGCTGGGAATTTGCGGAGATGGTGCAGGCCCTGATCATGTTTGTGGTCAGCCTGGCCATGATTCCCCTTCTTGAGAAATACCTGGGTGTGCCCTACGACGTGGCTCTGGCCTACGTGGTGATCTGCGGTATTGGTTTCATGCTGCCGGCACTGCTGGGTGTACCCCTGGTGCCCGGGTGGATTACCCCGGGTATTCCGGTTGTCCTGCTGTTCCTGAGTGACTACGAGCCCGGCCCGGAGGCGATTCAGGCTCTGTTCGCCCTGCAGTTTCTGGTGTTCATTATCTTCCTGGTTCTGGGCATTACCCGTCTGGGCAGCAAGCTGGTGGAGCTGATTCCCCGTTCCATGAAGGGCGGGATTATCATCGGCGCCGGTATCGCGGCCCTGATGGGTGAGATCGAAGCAGGTGGCCGCCTGGCCAATACACCAATCTCCCTGATCATTGGCGGTCTGGTGTGCCTCTACCTTATGTTCTCGGTATCGTTCAAAGGCTTCGTGGAAAGTAATTCCGTCGCCCGCAAGATCGCCAACTACGGCATGGTGCCGGGTATGGTGGTTGCGATTCTGGTTGGCTTTGCCACTGGCGAATACGACGTGCCCAATGTCGAGTGGGGTATCACCAAGCCGGCTTTTGATGAGCTGTGGAACTACCTGCCGTTCGCGGTCGGCTTCCCGGATGCCAACGTCTTCCTGTACGCCATTCCCACGGCCGTGATCGCTTACGTTATTGCCTTTGGTGACATCGTGGTGGGTCAGTCCCTGATGAACCGCGTGGATCATCTGCGCAAAGACGAAGACATCGATAACAGCATCGACCGGGTGCACCTGGTAACCGCGATTCGCAACGGTGGCCACGCGTTCTTCGCGCCGTACCCGGGGCTGGCGGGCCCGATCTGGACGGCCGTCACTGCCACCATGGCCGAGCGTTACAAGTACGGCCGTAACGCCATGGACTCCATTTACAGTGGCGGTGGTACCTTCTGGATTACCGGTTTCATTGCCCTGTTCGTCCTGCCGCTGGTGAGCTTCTTCCAGCCGGTGTTGCCAATTGCCCTCTCGCTGACCCTGCTTCTGACCGGCTATATCTGTCTGATGGTAGGTCTAGAGCAGCTGGAGAATAACACCGAGCGTGGCATTGCCGGCACCATGGGCGTGGTTCTGGCGGTGTACGGTGCCGGCTGGGGCTTGGCCACCGGTGCCGTCCTCTATTTCCTGATTGAACGTACCAAATTGCTTGGCTTTACCGCCGACCCGGAAGCGCCGGGCGTGAAAGCCGCAGAAGAGCACTAAACCTGCGTCTTCCGGCTCTGCACCGGAAGGCGTTGACCCCCTGTGTGTCCTTGGGAGGCCTCGTGCCTCCCTTTTTTATGCCTGCATTTTCTCTTGAAATCCGGTCGTTGACAGAATGTCATTTCGTGACAATTTGTCCAATTTTTTCTACCGAAGTATTCCTTCCGCTTGGTTTCCGGGTTTAAACTGCTTTGACTGATGAATTTTTGTCCGCTGTTCATTACTGATAACAACACTACAAAAACAGGAGGCAGTCATGACCATCAGCTCCACGCCCGAGGGCGTGTCCGTTGAACCGAGGCATCTGCGGTTCGATGTCAGTGAAGATCTGAAAACGCTCTGGCACGGTAACGACGCCTTCCGGACTGCGTTTTTCAATGCCCTTTCCCTGCAGTTCCCTGACGGCGAACAGCAATTCATCAATGCCGTTCGACTCTATCGGGACAAAATTGAGGATCCAAAGCTGAAAGCGGAGATTCGCGGCTTTATTGGCCAGGAAGCCTTGCACAGCCGGGAGCACAAGGACTACAACGAAGCCCTGAAGGCCAGAGGTTACGACATTGATGCCCTTGACCAACGGTTCCGGAAGCATATGGAGTGGGTGGGCAACCTGCCGCCAAGCCGCCAACTTGCAGGTACCTGCGGAGCAGAGCATTACACCGCCGTTCTCGCCAATGCCATCCTGAGTCATCCCGAGTGGATGGAGGGTGCTACTCCGGCCATGGCAAAGCTCTGGCGCTGGCATGCGATCGAAGAAACCGAACACAAATCCGTTGCCTTCGATGTCTACCGGGAATGTGTTGGCAATGAACGGCTGCGCCGGATTGTCTTCCTGTTCGTGACCTGGAATTTCTTCAAGTACACCTTTCTCAATACCTGTAGCCTGCTGAAGGCCGATGGTAAGCTTTGGAGCCTTCGCACCTGGGTTGGCGGGTTTAATTTTCTCTGGGGCAGGCCCGGAGTGCTTCGCAAGTGTCTGCCGGAATTCCTGGCCTATTTCCGCAAAGGCTTTCACCCCTGGCAGCAGGACAACCGCGAGCTGCTCAAGCAGAATCTCCGTGAGCTGGATATGACATCCAGTGCAGGATAGGGCCGGTTTGCTGAAATTCTGATCGCGGTGTGTAAAACTGTGCGGCATAAAGAATAACGACAATAAAGGGGGCTTCCGATCGAGAAGCTGCCCGGAGCTGGAGGCCCACCATGCGAGTTGGTTTGATCGTCGATTCTGCGTGCGACTTACCTTATGATTTCAGCCGCAAGCACGACCTGTTCGTCCTGCCGGTAACCGCTGTAATCGATGGCCAGACCTATATAGACAAGCATGATCCCGTTCGGACCCAGGAGTTTTACCAGAGCGGCCTGTTACAAAAAGGGCATCAGGCTGAGACCCGCGCCTTCACCGCTGAACAGATCCACGACCTGTTCATGGAGAGAATCGTCACCCAGTTTGACGTCGCGATCTGCGAGACGGTCACGAAAACCCGAAGTCTGATTTTCCAGAATGCCACCGAGGCAATGAATACGGTCCTGGCGAATTACGAGGGCGCACGGGAAGCGGCCGGGCGCGATGGCCGATTTTTCATGCGTGTGATCGACAGCAAGCAGATCTTTGCCGGCCAGGGCCTGCTGGCAGCCCACACGCTCAAGCTGATTGACCAGAATGTGTCCAAGAATGC
>Ga0181371_1000194_pt1 | contig 13603 bp, 17 predicted proteins | sample LowvirmetaG_6_FD_130087 | JGI IMG/M metagenome (GOLD analysis project Ga0181371, IMG submission 130087) | Marine viral communities from the Subarctic Pacific Ocean - Lowphox_07 viral metaG | ecosystem: Environmental > Aquatic > Marine > Oceanic | place: Subarctic Pacific Ocean | collected...
AAAAGAATTTATTGATAACACAAACATGAATAGATTCTTCGACGCAAATGAAATTGCGCCGGGCCACATGTTTGACAAAGAAATTAAAGATAACGTGAATAGGTCCACTTTGGTCGCTATAGAAAGTGACCTATACTCTTCCCGATACTGGTGTCAACGCGAAATTCTAATCGCAAAAGAACTTGATCGGCCGGTTATTGTTGTTAATTGTCTAGAAGATTTCGAAGATCGAATTTTTCCTGCTGCTTCGAACGTGCCGTGCGTTCATATTACACCGTCGCCTGAAATTTCTGACAAAGATGTGTTGAGAATACTCTCCTCTGCGATCATAGAGTCAGTGAGATTTGGGTACTCGAGTAAAAGTTTGGAAGCGTATAAGGATGCAGGTTGGTTAGATGCTGATTGCGCACTATCTGCTAGGCCTCCAGAACTACGACAAGTGCTGAAACTCCAGAAGCGGGGCATATCGAAAATATGTTACCCAGAGCCTCCCATTTATTCCGAAGAAGGAGATTGGCACAAGTATCTAGGAGTGACTGCTTACACGCCTCTTTGGACTGAGGATGAGGAGGATTGTCTTGCAAGGCAAGAGATAGGCCTTTCGATATCTGAGTTCAAGAATGAAGGCTATGCCTACGAGCACATTCCTGAAGAAGCTTTAGTTCGACTTTCTCAAGACCTAGCTCGTCATCTAATGGCGCGTTCCGCAACTTTGCTCTACGGTGGAGATCTGCGCCCAGGTGGCTTTACAGAATTTATACTTGACGAAGCTCGAATCCTTAATAGCAGAGTTGGCTCGTCAAGAGTTCGCTTGGTGAATCATCTAGCATGGCCACTACATATTGAAGGCCCTGAGGTTGTATCTTGGAGAGCTAGTTATCACGATGTGATGCGAACCGTAGAACACGATATTCCCGCTCCACTCAATGAAACGGTAGATAATAAGGTTTTTATCCCGCCAACTTCAGCGCGAAATTTATATATCTGGGCCAGATGTCTTACCAAAATGAGACGGGAATCTGTCGAGTCTTCGACCGTGAGAGTATGTGTAGGCGGTCGGAGATCTGGCTACAAAGGTCAGATGCCAGGCGTATTAGAGGAAATAATGCTTTCGATAGAGATGAAAAAGCCTATTTTCCTATTGGGCGGTTTCGGCGGTATTGCGTCAGATGTTTGTAGTGTGATTCGTGGTGAATCCATCCCTGATTCATTGACTGAAAATTGGCAGATAGCCCACAACGATGGGTATATTGATGTTCAGGCAATTTCAAAGAAGGACGGGGTCGACACAAATTTCTCAGCCATGGTGGGCCAACTAGAGAGACTTACAGTTAGCGAACTAGCGGGTTCTTGTGGGTTAGATGAATCCGAATATTTGCGGCTGATGATGTCCCCATTTATCGACGAATGCGTGCGCCTCATAATTCTGGGCCTCCGAAGGATCCAAGACGCCTCATAAATACAGCTCTAAAGGAGATAGATAGAATGGTTGAGGCTAGGTCCGACTTGTTCTGCAAAAGCTCTGGTTCTGTTTCTTTAGAAGAGTACCAAGCATTGATTAAGGAAACCGATCGCTTCCATGACGATTCCTTTACTCCAATTATTTTTGGCCTTTTTGGTGAAGTCGGAAGCATAATGTCGGCTTCGAAGAAATATCACCGTGAAACCAAAGCTTACATAGGTTACAAGGAAGCGGTAGAGGAGGAATTTGGGGATGCCCTCTGGTATTACACCGCGCTTTGTCGGCGCCTGTCAGAAAGTATATCTGAACTGTTTTATGCTGCAGTCGACGATCAGTCATCTGGGTTAATTGCAGCTTGTGATCATGAGAACGCGCCCTTATCTCAGCTCATGACGGCAAAGTATTTGGAGGATCTGGATTGTTCCCTCCTCAGCCTTGGTGCTGTAACAGCCGAAATGCTAAAGATCGATGACTTTAAAAAAATTAAGAAAGAAACGCTCGTTGATTTTGCCCGCGTTTATCTTCAGGCCCTTCAATCTACCGACCTTTCATTCGCAAGAATAATAAAAGGGAACGTACGGAAGGCATTTGGTCGCTTTTCAAATCCTCGGATTGATGATTTGCCGGATTTTGATATGGAGTTTCCAGAAGAGGAGCAGCTTCCCAGAAAATTCGAAATTGAGATAACGGAGAGAGAAAACGGCCGATCCTACATGCGTTGGAACGGTGTTTTCATCGGTTCCTCTCTAACTGATAATATCAAAGATCCTGATGGTTATAGGTTTCACGATGTTTTTCATTTTGCGCATGCAGCGATTCTGCATTGGTCGCCTACATTCAGAGCCTTGATTAAACAAAAGCGTAAAAGTAATCCATTGTTCGATGAAACTCAAGACAGTGGACGAGCAATTGTTGTTGAAGAAGGGCTTACAGCTTGGATATTTTCTTACGCAAAAGATGTCGATTATTTTGATGGGCATGACAGTATATCCTTCGATGTACTGAAAACCATCGAAAAATTTATTCGGGGATATGAAGTCGAAAAATGTCCTCTAAAGCTTTGGGAAAATGCAATTCTCCAGGCTTACGATGTGTTTAGAAAAATTAAAGAGAATAACGGTGGCATTGTTATCGGTGACAGAGATTCGCGGACTTTAACTTTCAGGTCAATCGGAGGAAAAAATGACGATTAGCAGCTTTGTCGAGGATTTGAGTTCGCTAAGGTTAGAAAACGTTTTCAACCCCTACTCAGAGCGCTGCGAGATCTACGATTACGCTGAATCCCCCAGAAACCGACGAAATTTGTTAAAAAATCTGCTTGTCGCAGCCAGCGAAGTTGATGTCGACTCAATGTGGATTGGAAGGGATTTGGGTTACCGAGGGGGGCGTCGTACAGGTTTGGCCTTAACAGATGATGTTCACCTATCAGACCACGCTAGGCGATGGGATGTCGATTGTAGAAAATTCACTAAAGTCACTGCGGTCCCGGAACGAACAGCCGCTGTAATTTGGAGCGCAGTACGTCAGATATCTTCGCCAATATTTTTTTGGAACGTTTTTCCTTTACACCCCTTCGAATCGGGAAAGCCTTTTAGCAATCGTGCGCATAATTCTTATGAGAGGAAAATAGGCGAAGAGATATTGGCGGAGATGATATCAATTGTTAAACCTAGAATGCTCATTGCAATAGGCAATGACGCTGAGAAATCAGCACGCCGTTTGAGTGATACACTTACGCATGTAAAAGTTCGGCACCCAAGTTACGGTGGACAGAATATTTTTCTCGATCAAATTAGATCGCTTTACGGTGTAGGTGAGGGTCTTGATCACTCAGATGACCGGGAAAACCGGGACAGATCTATTTCTCGTAGCAAAAGACCGAAAAGTTAATCAGGTCTTTCACTTAAGCGCTCGAGCCTTGGCCTGAGCGCATTGACAAAGGCATTTACGACATCAGCAAAGTAAGCTTTCACCTCAGGGCTATTTACTGGAGGCCACTCTTCAGTTATCCGTTTGCTTGTTTGGATTCTTCGTTGTTGGTCTTCCCACTGAATCGGATAAGGGATTTGCTTTTCAATGTCTTCTGCCTCATCTCTGAGTGCTTGATAGAGCGCCGCACCCTCCTCAGTGTTTGCAGCCCTGAAAAAGCAGCCGATCTTTGACGAATTTTTGTGGAAGTAAAGCGTAATCCATGCTGTAGAAGAGCCGGGAGGCAGAATGAAATACATATTACCCCTAGCAATGGGATTTCCTATCGGTTGCTCGGGATCGTCGAGGCGAAGGTCCTTTACAAAGTCCTTCCAGAATATTTCATACCGCTCAAATATCGGGTTCTGTTCCTCCTTAGGTAGTTGCTCTTTACTTGGCGGCTCTGCAAAGTCCGAAACGTATACGGTTCGTTGAATTTCCTTTGTTTGAAAAAGAGTCCTAGGCTGAATGAAGGTCAAATCCTTATCTTTAGTTTGATATACCGCCGTTTCAATCATCGCCAATGTAAATTTCATATTGGCGGTGTTATCCAGATACTGAACCATCGCTTGGGTGTCGCTCCTGATTCCGTCACCTGCGATTATGAGCATGAAGTCGCCCTGAGCTAATGAGTTGCTGACGCCATCAACGAATTCAGCTTCCTCAGTGGAGGGGAAGGACTCTTTAACTAACGCATACGGGATATTACCTTTCGTTCCGATTCTTCGAGAGACCTCTCGCTGTAAATCGGAATAGCTCCAAGTCTGAAGCTCCTTGGCGTAATCGAGAATTTGACCTATGACTTTTCTCCTGGCCTCCGGATTTCGCCATAGTTTGGTTTCGACAATGACAACCTTCCCCTGGGGAGTCACGTAAACGATGTCTATGGGACCTGCCCCTGTGCTCATTTCCATACATAGCGGCACAACTTCCCGGTAGCCTGGATTAATCTCGCCAAACGGCAAACTATTGGGATTATTGAATAGTTGCTCCTGTAGCCATTGCTCTGAGAAACCCTCGTTATAGTCCAGTCGAATTAGCGGTCGAGTCGTTGAATTTGAGTCAATTAAAAAGGGGGCTGAGCGCACAATGATCGTCCTTGCTAGGGGCAAATTCTTTCACAGCGTATCCTTCTCCATCCTAAGAGAGAAGTGGTAGGGCGAAGCTTTCCCTTCCCTTGCAAGCGGATAGGTCGCTATCCCGAACTGGGTGTCTGGCCTAATCAGGTGTCCTGTTTCTTCTTGATGGCTTGCTCCGCACGCTCAGAAAGGTAGGTAGCGAACTCGTCACCCGTAAATGTTCTGGTTCTGCCAGCCTCCAGGTCTTCCTGGCCCGCATCGATGGCGGCTCTCAGGTCGTTCATTTTCGTGACATATCGGGACTCGGCTTCCTCGACCATTCTCAGACCGGCTCTAAGTACCTCGCTCGCATTTTGATAACGGCCCGAGGCAACCAGGTGATCGACTACCTGGGATTGATGGTCCGTCAGTACTATGTTTCTCGTCGCCATGAGGGTGATCCTGTCAGCATTGCATTGGCATAATATGCCAATGCAATGGTTTCCTGTCTAGGAGGAAACCAATAACCGGGACCAATAACCATAACCGGGACAGATTTATTTTCCCGAGGTGAAGGCAGAGACTTTGGGCTTTTCCTTCCGGGCTTTCTCTGGCCGCACTATACCTTGTAATTCCTCTCGCGGGTCATGCCGCGAGATCCGAACGGTTAACGGGAGCCACACATTGTTTTACCGTGTAGTTAGATGAATGCGATGCAAACAAGGGAGAGGGCGATGACGGCACCAGGTGATCAGCTTCGCGTGTTCTACGATGGCGCCTGCTCGAGCTGTGTCAAGGATCGCAGGCTTTATGAGCGACTCGCGGGCAGGACCGGCGAATCGGTGGAGTGGGTGGATATCACCGGCCGTGATGAGGAGTTGAAGGAATGTGGTATAGACCCGCAAGCAGCGCTTCAGGAGCTCCATGTGGAGGATGGCCAGGGCAACATCCACCGGGAACTGGATGCCTATATCCTGTTGATGTCGCGGGTCTGGCTGCTGAAACCGTTTGCCTGGCTGATTGGTTTGCCGGTGATTCGGCCAGCGCTGGCGAAGCTGTACCACAAATGGGTGAGCGAGCGGCTGGAGAGAACCGGGCGCATGCCGGATTCAAAGGAAACGCAGAGAAGCATCGAAGCGCGCAAGGCCGAGGTTGAAGCTGAGGAAAGCGCGGAGGACAGAGAGACGTGGTAGGGGGCTCGGAAACCGGAAAACCGGGACAGATCCATTACTGCGGTTATTTGGGTAAGCTGGCCCGCTTTTCCGAAGACATTCTCTTTTCTCACTCAGCTTCCTCTCCCGGCGCTGGCAAATTTGATATTGAAGCAATGAGCTATCCTGAGACTCTCGACCTTCAAGCATGCGAGCCAAACAATGATCGAAACGCCCCTGGAATTTCAGAGCGAAGGTTCAACCTGTCGCGGAGTTCTTTACACGCCGGATGCCGGCAGTAAAGGTTTACCGTGTGTCGTCATGGCCCATGGTTTTGGGCTGACTCATGCCAGTGGTCTGGCACCGTTTAAAGAAGCCTTCTGCAATGCGGGTTATGCGGTCTTTGCCTTTGACTACCGCCATTTCGGTGACAGTGATGGCCAGCCACGGCAGACGCTGAGCCCCCGGAAGGAAGTGGCAGATTGGTTGGCGGCACTGAATTTCGCGCGGCACCTGGATCGTATTGATGGCAGCCGCATTTGCCTGTGGGGAACGTCTTTTTCTGGCGGGCTTGTGATTGCGGCCGCGGCAAAGGATGGAGACGTGCGATGCACCATCTCCCAATGCCCGATGATGGATGGCTTGGCGTCTTTGATGGGGGTTGTCGGTTATGCTGGCCTCATGCAGGCGATGCGCCTGACCTGGCACGGAACGGTCGACTGGCTTCGTCGTGGGCTGGGGATGTCTCCCCGGTATATTGCATCGGCCGGCCGCCCCGGCGAGTTGGGCATGATGACGGCTGAGGACTGCCAGGAGGGGTATGTTCCTTTGCTGGCCGATAACGCGTCGAATTACGTCGCAGCGGGTGTGAGTTATGCAATTCCTCTTTTCCGGCCCATCCGTTTGGCCAGCAAAGTTGCCTGCCCGGCACTGGTGTTGATTTGCGACCACGATACGGTCGCCCCGGCGAGTTCTGCGGTCAAAGCGGCCCAGAGAATGCCGAACGCGGAAGTGAAGCACTATCCGGTGGGTCATTTTGATGTCTATCGGGGCGAAGCTCTGGATCGGTCCATCGAAGATCAGCTGGATTTCCTGTCCCGGTTTTTCAAACAAATCGGAGCCCGAAGTGATTAAGCCCAGTTGTTACAGTTGCCGAAAAAGATTTGAGCCGTCTGAGCTCCGGGTCTCTTACTCGAAAAACTACTGTGTACGCTGCGGTGTTGGGCTGTTTGGTGAGGATTATTTCAGTTTCAACGCCAAGCCCGCCCCAACTATCCGAAAGAACCTGGCTGTCCATTTTGCAGTGCTTCTTTTCGGGGTTGCTAGCTTGTTGTTATGGCTTTTGACTGGCTGGTGAAGTGAAAACCGGGACAGATCTATTTTCAGCCCTACACTTCCAGACAACAGTTATCTTCTCAACTGTCAGAGTGGGAGAGTCACAATGCAGGACTACGAACTCTATTACTGGGGCCTGACGTCTGAAAACAACAGAAGTGGACCTGGACTCCTCTATGAAAACCGCCCAACGCCGCGGCAGTTCTCTTTCCAGCCCTGATTTTGCGCGCCTGCAGGGTGTCTGGCGTTCCCAGGGTTACGGCACTGTGTTGCTGATCGAGGAAGATTGGTACACCCTTTATGAAGAAACCAGCATCAGCTGCCTGAAGATTCATGCGGGCAGTATTGAAGAACTTGGCCACTATTACGAAGATTTGGCGGTATCCCCTGGTGGCCAGGCGTTCAGTGCCCATCGGGTAACTGGCGTAGCACGCATCAGATTCCGTCGCCTGAAAGGATTGCCCGCCAGTGTCACTGAAAGTTTCAGGCACCGGGCAAAGGATCCGCAATACAACTTTGACGTTTTCTGGCGAACCTTTCACGAGCAATACGCTCTGTTTGAACTCAAGGGTGTGGCCTGGGACCGGGCGCATCATGACTATCTTCCCCAGACTAACGCGAACACATCACAGGAAACGCTCTTCGCCATAATGGTTGCGATGCTACGGCCCCTGAAGGACGGCCATATTCGTCTGCATTCACCCTGGGGTCATTACAGCGCAGGTGCCCAGCCGGCGCTCTTCAGGCGGCTGACAAAGGAACTTGAAGACGCCAATGATGACCGGGAGCTCACCAGCTACCTGGGCGATCTCAAAGAGTCGGCGCGTGACGTGATTCATGAGAATTATCTCGCAAGCTCCGGTAGCCATGGCGGCAACCGGCTGGTGGAGTGGGGGCGCCTTAATGACCTCATCGGTTACCTGAACATCCGGGCCATGGCCGGGCAAAGCGGCAAGTCAGGCAAGCCGGCTGCGGATCTCAGTGCGGTCGATAGTGTGATGAAGAGGGTGCTGGCAGATGTTGGCGAGCTCCCCAATCTGGTGGTCGATCTTCGCAATAACGGTGGGGGGTACGATGGTGTCGCACTGCGCTTTTCAGCGTACCTGATGGATCGCAAACGGCTGGCTTTCACCAAGTCAGCCCGTCATGGCAATGGATTCACCGGAAAGCAGTCTGTCTATGTCACGCCTTTCAATGAGACTTACCAGGGCAACCTGTTTGTGCTGACCAGCGAGCTAACGGCCAGTGCCGCAGAAATCTTCGTGCTCTCATTGCTGCAGCATCCCCGTATCACTCTTATTGGCGAGCCTACCCAGGGCATCCTTTCCGACACGCTCGAGCGCCATCTGCCAAATGGCTGGCACCTGACCTTGTCCAATGAAATCTACCGGGCCTACGACGGTGAGATTTACGAAGATGTCGGCATCCCGCCACACATCCGTATCAAGTACCTTGGCCGAAAAGGGCGCGAGGAAGGCAAAGACCCGATGCTGGAGCGGGTAATTAAGCTGGTCGGCGGTTGAGGGTCGAAGTATTAATCAGAAAACCGGGACAGATCTATTTCCCCTGTCTTGCCGGTGCGACCGGCAAGGAGTATGCGGATCACGCGAGCCTAAAAAGTAGAGCGATAAATCTCCGTCCCGAAATTGGCCGCAACCTGATGCCGACAGGCCATTCCATCGAACTGGAGCTGTTTGTCTCGAAGTGCCTGAGCAATCTTATCCAGTGACTGCTTCAGCCAGCCTCGGGTAAAGACTGAAATCCCCATTGTTAATCCGGTCACCAGTTCCTTCATCCTGTTGTTGCATTTGATCAGTTCTTCCATGGCTTGCTCGACAACCTCTGCGGTACGTTCGTTCAGGTTCGGCTTCAAGCCCCGCAATTGGTTATCGTCGAAGAGTATGTTGATGACCGTCATGAGGTCATCCTTTTCCTGCCTCGTAAGCATATTAATGTCCCTCGATTCCTTTCAGGATTTCTTTCTCGATGTCTTGCCAGCTGAAGTTGTCCAGTACCAGCTGAGTAAACAGGTCCGGCTTTCCCGGTGAGGTGAGCATAATGGTGGTTTTTGTGGGGCTGAAGGCAATGTAGGCGGTGAGGTCGCCAACGGTTACCATGCTGTTTTCCTTCTCTTCCGCAGGCTCCAGCGTCATTCTGATTATGCCTTCAAGCTCCTTCCGGAATTTAGGGTCCTGAATGGAACTCAGGTCGCGCCGGAAGATAAAGCCCGGTGCCTGGTTCATCTGAATGGATGGATTGCCCCAGTCCTCCGGTGTGACCACTGTGGCAAAGAGACTTTTCTGGCCGGCGTAGAAGATCATTTCTCCGTCGCTGCCAATAAATGATGCGTTCGCAAGGGTCTCCAACGGGAGCCTGACGGGGTGGCCTGCTCGGCCGATGGTGACTACGGGTGTCTCGGTTCGCGGCTCAGGAGTTTCGAGCTTAATGAGATTCGAAGAGGATGCGCAGGCCGCTGCTGAAAGACAGAGCAGCAACGCGAGAGCGGTTGCACTAAAGCGTTTCATTGTCCGGTTCCTTTGGAGATTTTCAGTCCGTTGGATGCAAGGTTACTGTTTGGATGGTGTGATGGAAAGGTTTGGTCCGGCGTCATGTTTGTGGGGAAGTCGTCCCCAAGAGCAATTTCTTCCGCTGCAACCACCCGCGCTGTGATTCCTCCGTGCCCGCCCATAAGCTCACCGCGTGTGGGGCGGATTCCGACTAGGGAAACCGCTACACATCTATTTCTCGGAGGATATAACGACATAGAATTGGCGAATGATATTGACTGTGTGTTTAGGTGGCACCTAGGTAACAAGCCCACAGCTCCTCAGAGGTAAACTTGGCGAATAAGCATCTTTTGGAAGGATTTTCGGCGTCATTTTGCCGCGCGCTTCTGGTTGTATTCCTTGCTTTGCCTGGTGTCTCGATGGGAAGCAACAGTTTGAAATTCGCGTTCGGCGAAAAGTCACCGCCTTATAGTTCCGCGCTCGACGAGAAGGCTAAAGGGTTGTTTCCGGATTTGGTGCAGCTGACGTTCAGTTTCATCCCCGCCTATAGCACGGAACATGTGGTGGTGCCCTGGGCCAGGGCGCAGTACAACGTAAGGCTCGGCCTCGCCGATGGCCTTCTCACTTATCCCTCGAAGGCGCGAGAGGAATACGCCGTCTTTTCAGCCGAGCCACTCTTTACGCAGAACTTTGGTCATCTGGTGTACTCGGCTGACAACTCCAACATAGACCTGATCGAATCGGCTACCAGCTTTGCTGACTTGTCCAGTCTGACGGTGATCGTTGAAAGGGGCTCCCAATGGGAAAAGGACAACATTCCCGGCTATCTGGAGCGCGAGCCGGGCCGGGACATGAAAGCGATGATGCATCTTCTGATGCTGCGGAAGGCCGGCGATTTCATGGTGCAGCCCGCTGAAGACGCCCGATTCATCGCTCGACAACTTGGCTATTCGGAGAAGCTGAAGTTTCGAGAGGTTGATTTTATTCCAAATTCCCAGATCCCTTTCCACATTGGCGTTTCGAGGCAGCTTCCGTCCGCTATGGACGTGATCAATCAGGTTGATGCGGTCATGCAGGATCCTGACTTCCAGTCACAACTGAACGCTTTGATCGAAAGTTATCGGTAACGCGGTGAGAACCGTTAAAATGGCGAAAACCGGGACGGATTTAGTTTCTGGGTTTCTTTGAAGACTCAGAGCTAATCTGAGTCACTACCAAGCCGCTTTGCAATTCAGTTAGTATCATTCGTCAGTCCACAGAGCGGGTACTGTGGTTAAAAAGTGAAGTAGGGAAACGACAAGGAATCTACAATGCGAAGGAAACGCACAACAGACTGGCCGCTGCTCTGGTCAGCCGTGAAAAATCATGCTGGCGCTTTTTTCACCCTCCTGATCATAGGGCTGATATTCGGATTTGTTGGAGGCGGAATTTTCTTTCTTGGCTTTGGTGAAGCAGGGGCCATGGTTTTCGGTGGATTCTTTGCGCTGATCGGTTTGGCTCTGTTTGTCTATGCCTTTGTGAGCGCCCACTCGAGCATAGGTTACTACTACGGTCAGGCCCTGCTGAGACAGTACGGCATGGACGTGGATGGCGTTCTGACCCGGAAAGAGGCGGATTGCCAGTTGCACCAGGTTCTCGACAATAACAACAGGGTGAACGGTGAGTATTACAGCTGCAATCTGCTTGTTGAATTTGATTTCCAGTTCAACGGACGCAACCACAATGGGGCTTTTTATCTGAACAAGGCTGATCTGTTCGATAAACTTCAAGAAGGGGATCGATTGCCGTTAAAGGTGTTGCGGTTGGACCCTTCGGTTCACAAGGTCCGGGAGCGGCGGCTCGCCAACATGCTCAAGGGGCGTGAGCCCGAGCAACCTTCTCGAATTCCCTCTGGTGCCGAGATTACCCAATTGGCGTGAGTGAATCTTCACATGCAGCAGCAATAGGGAAGCTGGGACAGGTTTATTTCCTGTCCCGATATTCTGGAAAGTCGGTACAAATCTATTATTTGGGTAGCCTGGCCCGCTTTTCTGGCGTCATTTCTCGTTCCCACTCAGCTTCCTCTCCCGGCGCTGGCAGAAACCGGCCAAATTCGATCATCTGCGCGGCGGGAATGTCCTGCAGATAGATCCAGACGTCCTCGGCCGTTATGCCCGCAATTCGCACTATCTCTTCAAGAATCTGGCTCATCAGGGCTTGCTTGACCTCGGTGCTGCGGCCTTGGCGCACCAGGCCATGAACATACACCTGGGGCTCCTGGTTCACGGTGCCACCCACAAAGTGCTCACCCTCATTGGTAGCAAAAAACAGAACCTGGGCAAAGAAACTGGGCGCGCCGGTTTGCGTGTTATGGGCCGTTGTTATGGCCTCCGCTATCTGTGATTTCTGCTGCTTCGACAGGGAAAGATTCGCGACCGTGACGGTGTACGTGGGCATGGGGACATCCTACCGGGAGTGACATGGTTTTACCTGTTCTGGCCGACATTTAGAATCAGGTGGTCTTGTTTCACTATAGCAACGCTTACCGGCATGGCCATGCGCACGGGGCGGGTGGGCGCAATTGTGGAATCTGGAGGGCGTAAGCATGCAAATCGGAGTGATCGCAGACACCCACAGCAAGATGCGTCCTGAAGCCCTGGAGGTTTTGAAAGGCTCGGATCTGATCCTTCATGCCGGTGATGTGGGGCGGGACGAGGTTCTGGATGCGCTGGAGGCGATCGCACCGGTGGTTGCGATCCGTGGCAATATCGACAAAACAGGCCGCGCAGCGACTCTTCCTGATGTTCAGGATCTGGAATTCCTCGGCCACGCCTTCTACATGCTCCACGATGTCAAAACCCTCGACATCGATCCGCAGGGCCGTTACCGCGTGGTGATCGCCGGCCATTCCCACAAGCCCCGTAATGAGTGGGTTGGCGGTGTGCTTTACTTCAATCCAGGTGGCGCCGGGCCCCGGCGATTTACCCTGCCGATCACGGTGGGGCGGCTGCAGGTGAGTGAAGACGGTGTAGTGGGTGAGATTATTGAACTGCCGGTTTGATCGGGTGGGGAAGCCGGTAAGTTCTATTCTCCAGTCACACCTTTTCAGGTTCGCTGGCCCTGCAGTTGCCCAACATAAGCAGCGATAAAGGCCGTTTCCTGGAAGGCTTTCAACCCCGTGTCGGCAAACGCAATGGGCAGCGGGTTGGCTGCCAGGGTGGACTTGATCAGGGCCGGGGGCAGCAGAGTCACATTCAATTCAACACCTGTGATCAGTTGAATGGCAGCTTCCATTTTGAAGCTGATGGCACCGCCGGCAAATTTGCCTTTGGGCATCCGTTCTTTGATCGCTACACTGCTGACCCCGTACTCGGCCATTAACGTTGCAAAGGCCGCCTGGAACTGCTGCAGATCTTCACGGCTATGATTTTTCGGCAGGGACAGTTTGCGCACCTTGCACTCCGGCAGGTTGAACTGGCCCCTGTCCATATTCAGCAAACACACCACCGCATCACTGCCAGTCAGCTCAACCCCGCAAATAATCATAGCCATTGCCCTCTATGCCCCAGCTGTCGTTAGCCGCAGCACTTCTTGAATTTGAGTCCACTACCGCAGTTGCAGACGTCGTTTCGGGAGGGCGGTTTTACCGTGGTGACCGTTCCTCCTTTATTCAGGATAGCGGTGAGCTCGTTGATGGATTCAACGGCGCCCTCGCGGGTATCAACCGAAATAGTCGCATGCAGCTTCGCCCCGGCCACCTGTGCCTCAACCTCCTGCTTGCGCGCCTCACTGGTAACCACCAGCGTGAGCGGATACTTCCGGCTGCCACTCTTCTGGCTGGCGTTGGTCTGAAAGCCGCCGTAAGCGGTGTGGTGCTGGCGTGCATCCTGCCGGCCCTTGAAGAAAAATTTGTCTGACATGCTGAGATCCTGATGGGAAGAATGCCCGGGCTACTGCCGGGTGGAGTCTTTTAGCATGGTTGTGGGAGCGGGGATATAGGGAAAACCGGGACGGATCTATTTTAGATGGGTTTAGGGGCATAGAATTGGCAAGTGGTATCAACTGGGTGTCCATGTGCACCTAGATTACAAACACAGCGAAAGGCTCTGATTATGCACGTGGATAAAGCGAAGAAGCGTATTG
>Ga0181371_1000196_pt1 | contig 13549 bp, 9 predicted proteins | sample LowvirmetaG_6_FD_130087 | JGI IMG/M metagenome (GOLD analysis project Ga0181371, IMG submission 130087) | Marine viral communities from the Subarctic Pacific Ocean - Lowphox_07 viral metaG | ecosystem: Environmental > Aquatic > Marine > Oceanic | place: Subarctic Pacific Ocean | collected 2015-12-04
CATCCGCCATGTCAGGCGCTTTTTCCAGGGCCGCATCGTAGGCGGCCAGAGCCTCTTCCAGTTTGCCGGCACGGGCCAGTGCGTTGCCCCGGTTATAACTGGCACGCGGGCCCTGTGACCGGGCAAACGTCTGAGCAGCGCTATCGAACTGGCCGGAACGATACAGTGCGGAACCCCGCCATTCCGGGTCGTCCAGCTGCCGGGCGGCTGTTTCCGGGCTCTTCTCAATCAGCTCAGGGGCTCTCTGATCCTCCCGTTGCCAGAGTTCATCCCAGCTTATGGCGGCAGCCGGCTGTGGCCAGATCGGCAACAGGATCAGGGCGAAGGCACTGAAGGCACCGCGGCGCCAGCCAAGCAAAACCAGGGGAAGGGCGAGCCAGAGCAGCCAGTAGCCGTCATCCTGCCAGCGACTGACCGTTAGGCCGTCTTCTGATGCCTGCCAGTCGTCACCGTCCTTTGGGCTCAGGTTCAGGGATTGAACATCGGTATCATCCAGGGTCACCTCATGGCTCTGGCCGCCGGAGCTGCGAGCGAGGTCCGACAGCCCTTCCGGGTTGGCCCGACTGATCACAATGTCGCCGTTTTCACGGATAAATCCGCGCCGGGCCAGGGGGATGGGGCCACCCTCCTCGGTTCCGACAACGAGAGTATTAAGCACGTAACCGGTACCAGACAGGGTTTCCCGGATCGTCCCGCTGTAACGATCGTTGATGTCGTCAGTGATCAGCAGGATGCGGCCCTCCCCTGGGGCGCCCTGCTGGAGCAATTCCTTTGCCCGGGTAACTGCGAGGTCTGCCCGATTGCCTGTGGCTGGCATGATGACCGGGTCCAGCACATTGAGCATCCCCTCAATCGTGCGGCCGTCATCCGTTAACGGTGTGACCACGTGGGCGTCGCCGGAAAAGACCAGCAGGCCGGTCAGGCTGCCTTCCCGAAGCTCGAGGATATCCCGGATTTTCCGTTTGGCCCGGGTCAGGCGATCAGGCTCCACGTCCGTGGCCAGCATGGACAGGGAGAGGTCCAGTGCAATCACAAGACTGTCGCCCGGCTGTTTCAGTGGGGTGGGTGCCTCCCGCCAGGCGGGCCCTGCCAGCGCCACGGACAGAATGATCAGGGCAACGACGGCCGGGGCCAGAGGCGACTTTGTCGCTTTCCCCGAGCGGCCATCATGACGAATCAGCGGCGATAGCAAACGGGCCGGAATCAGCCGGGACCAGCCACTGTCGCCCAGACGCATTTGCCGGAATGCCAGATACAGGATCGGTAATAGCAGGAGCAGCAATAGCCAGAATGGCCGCAGAAAATGAAAGTCAGCCCACATTCGCTTCCTCCTCCTTCCTGCTCTGGCGGGAGTCAGCAACAAGCTCCCGGCCGTGGCGAACCAGGAACAGGAACAGCCACAGAAGCACTGCCAGGCCGGCGGGCCAGAAATAGAGTTCGGTCACTGGCCGAAAGAACTTGCCCTCCAGCTCGATAGGTTCCAGTTGATCGATGCTCTCGTAGATGAGTTCCAGCTCCGGCAGGCTGCGTGCCCGGAAATACTCTCCACCGGTTTGCTGGGCCATCCGGGTCAGCAGGTTTTCGTCCAGATCCCTGGATGGGTTAACCCGCCGCGAGCCCAGCAGACCGCGTTGCACCATGGACTCGGCGCCGATGCCGATGGTGTACAGTCTAATGCTGGCGGCGGCGGCGATTTCGGTGGCCTTGTCGGGGGTAATTTCGCCGGCGGTATTGGCGCCATCGGTGAGCAGGACCACAACGCGCTGGTCCTGGGGCCGGTTTCTCAGCCGTTTGGTTGCCAGACCCACCGCGTCGCCAATGGCGGTGGCGCGCCCGGCCATTCCCAGGCCCGCCTCGCGCATGAGGGTTCTGACGGTTTCAAGATCGAAGGTGAGGGGCGCCTGCACATAGGGCTCGGTACCGAACAGGATCAGACCGAGCCGGTCACCCTGGCGGCGGGAGATGAAGTCATCCAGTACCCGTTTGACCGCCTGCAGGCGATTAATGCTCCGGCCCTGAAGGACCATATCCTGCTCATCCATGCTGGGAGAAATGTCGACAACCAGCATCAGATCGCGGCCGGAAACCGGCATCTGTACCTGCTCTCCCACATGCTGGGGCCGTGCCAGAGCGATTACCAGAAGCGTCCACATGAGAAACAGCAACAGTTGCTGCCAGAGTGGAACAGCATTGCCCCGACGACTCACGCCGGGCAGGTCCGACAGCCAGTGGCCGACCGGCAGCACCGGCGCGTCGACCGCTTGCCCTCCGGGCTTGCGCCATTTCAGGACCAGCGGTAACAGCACCAGAACCAGTACCCAGGGCCAGGCAAGATTCAGCATTTCTGCCCTCCCAGCCACAACCGGGCGAACGCCAGCGCCTCGGTGGGCTCAGCGGAAACTTTGGGACGCCAGGCACTGGAGACCAGTGCCTCGGCAACCGGTCGGGAGGCAATCCGGTCCCTGGGGGCGGTGGTCAGCAGAAACTCCACCCAGGCATCGCCAGACAGCGCTTCCGGGTGTTGGTCCGGGTAGCGCGCACGGGCGGCCTGTTTTAGCAGTGTGTTCAGTTGCGCAAACCACGAGGGGTCGGGGCTGGCTGAACGTTCCAGTCTGGCAAGCTCGGCCCGGGCGAATCGGAGCCACCGATTCCTTTTTCGTCGCTTCAGGATCAGCCAGATCAGGGCTGCAAGCGCCGCAATCATCAATACGGCCAGAATCCACCAGCCCGGAGCCGGCGGCCAGAAACCACCGGTCTCGGGCAGATGAATATCCCTGAGCTGGCTGAGCGGATCTTGCGGGTTCATCCGATCCGCCCTCCCGGCCCCAGCAGTGACTTAAGACTGGCTGCGGGATCTTCCGCGGTAGATACCTCTGCCATGGTCACCCCGGAGGTCCGGAAACATTCCTCCAATCGGTGTTCATGGTTGGTGACCTTCTCATGCCAGGCCCTCTGGAACCGAGGGTTTCCGGCGTCGAACCACACCGGGCCGTCCGGACCGGCCACCGCGAAGCGTCCGCTTTTCGGCAGCTGTTTCTCCAATGGGTCCACGATTCTCAAGGCGCTGACAGCATTATGGCGGGCCAGGGCGCCGAGCAGAGTGCCTGTCTCTGGCGAGATATCCAGGAAATCACTGATCACGAAGATCCGGCTGCCGGTATGGGCGACCCGACGGGCCTCAGTGAGTGCCGTGTCCAGCCGGCACTGGCCGGGCTGTTCGTCCGGTGCCAGCGTCCGGTTATCCCTTCGTTGCTGCTGGTCCAGGGTGTCCAGGAACCGCAGCACCGACTTTTTGCGACGGGCAGGGCGAAGGACGCTAAGGGCCTCGCCATTGAAAACAATGCCCCCCACCTGGTCTCCGGACCACAACGCCAGCCAGGCCAGAATGGAGGCGATCTGGGCACAGCGAACCTGTTTGAAGGCACCGGTGCTGGCAAAAAACAGGCTTGGGCCGAGATCGCACAGGAGCAGCACGGGCCGCTCCCGTTCTTCCTCATAGAGTTTGGTGTGCGGTTCCTGGCGCCTGGCCGTTACCCGCCAGTCGATGCTGCGGATGTCATCTCCAGGCTGGTAAAGCCGGACTTCGGCAAACGCCATACCTCTGCCGCGCTGTGGCGAGCGCTGCAAGCCGGCCTGCCGCGAACGCACCGGGCGGGCAGAGGGCAGTTTCAGTGCCCGCGCATCTGCCTGCAGGCGGATCAGATCCGGTAGGCCGATGTGGGTTATTGCTTCGGTGTTGCCCATGCCTGACGGCTCCCGTGTCTTGCTTCCGTCGATGGCTTCAGGCGCTCACCGGAACACGTTCGATCAGCCGCTCGATGACGGTATCGGCGGTCATGCCTTCGGCTTCTTCTTCAAACGTGAGCAGGATGCGGTGGCGGAGCACATCGAAGGCCATGGCGCGTACATCGTCCGGGGTTACGTAATCACGGCCGTCGAGCCAGGCCAGTGCCCGTGCACAGCGGTCCAGGGCGATGGTGCCACGGGGGCTGGCGCCGAAGGCAGTCCAGCGGGCGAGTTCCGGGTCCAGTGCGGCCGGATCACGGGTTGCCAGCACCAGGGCCAGCAGGTATTGCTCAACCGGTTCTGCCATATAGATGTTCGCGACTTCCGCCCGGGCGTCGAACACCTGGTCTGCCGTCAGGCGAAGGTCTGTTTTGGGCAGGCCATGGCGATAATCGTTCCTGGCCAGTTGCAAGATGGCTTTCTCCGCCTCCGCCGATGGGTAGTGGATGACCACGTGCATCAGGAAGCGGTCCAGCTGGGCTTCAGGTAATGGGTAGGTGCCTTCCTGCTCGATCGGGTTCTGGGTCGCCATAACCAGGAACAGCCGGTCCAGGGGGAAGGTGCGCATACCCACGCTGATCTGTCGTTCGCCCATGGCTTCCAGAAGGGCGGATTGTACCTTGGCGGGCGCGCGGTTGATCTCATCCGCAAGCACGAGATTATGGAAGATCGGGCCGCGCTGGAACTCGAACTGCCCCGTTTCCGGCCGGTAGATTTCACTGCCGGTGACGTCGGAAGGTAGCAGGTCCGGGGTAAACTGGATTCTGTGAAAGTCACCCTCGAGGTGGTCGGCAAGGGCCTTGATGGCGGTGGTTTTTGCCAGCCCCGGCGCGCCTTCTACCAGCAGGTGCCCGTCGGCAAGCAGCGCGATCAGCAAACGATCCACCAGCTTTTCCTGCCCGATTATCCGTTTGGCTAACTGTTCCCGTAACTCACCGAACGTATGCTGTAGCGACATTGGAAATGACTGCTCTCTGTATCTGAGGATTTTCCGGAGAAACCCGTATCGTGCGTAGGTAGTTGCCGAAGTTTTGGCGTCTGGCCGGCAAAAATCAAGGGTTTGACTATGCTTATGTGACGATACGCCGATTACGTTTATTTCACACTAACTGAGGTCGACCATGAATGCGCTGACAGTGGCCAGCAAGGATCAATTCTTTGAACAGTTGGCTGACGCTTTCGCAAAGAAGATTTCTAAAACCGAAGCCAAGAAAATCAGCGAATTTGCCAAACAGCATTATGCTCATATTCCACTTGAGGAGCTGGTCAGTCGACGATTTGCAGATACCTACGGTGCCGTCCTTGCCGCATGGCAGTTTCTGCAGAAGCGGTCCGCCGAAGAAACGCCCGTTGCTGTATTCAATCCTGATCTGGAGAGCGACGGCTGGCAGTCGACCCACACCGTGGTTTTCATCCTGCACCCGAACATTCCGTTTCTGATCGATTCCCTGCGCATTGCCATTAACCAGCGCGAAATCGGTACCCACTCCATCCAGCACTCGATCCTGCAGGTGGAGCGGGACAAGGATGGCAAGCTCAAGAAACTGCACACCACAAAAAAGAAAGCCTCTGGCTCGGCCTACGAGGCCTTCATTGTCCTCGAGATTGATCGACACAGTAATCCCGAGGATCTTCGGGATCTGGAAGATGCGCTCCAGAATGTGCTGCATGAGGTGCGGATCGCAGTCAGCGATTTCCCGATCGTCACCGAGAAGGTGAACGAGATTCTGGGCGAGCTGGACAGCACCACCGCAGGCATCAATGAAGAGCAGAAGGAAGAGGCACGGGAGTTTCTTGAATGGCTGGCCCGGGATCATTTCACCTTTCTTGGCTATGACGAGTACGACTTTGCCAAGGATAAAAGCGGCATGGTGGTACGGCGGGTTGCAAACTCGGAGCTGGGTATCCTCCGGGTCAATAACGAACGCCCGGACCGGGTTCGCCTGAATGAACTGCCACAGCGTACCCGCCATGAAATGACCCGGAGCGATGATATCTTTATCTTCGCAAAATCGGCCCAGCGTTCGCGGGTCCACCGCCCTGCATACCCGGACTACATTGCCGTCAAGAAGTTCAACAGCAAGGGTGAGGTGGTTGGTGAGCGCCGTTTCCTCGGGCTTTACACCGCCCGGGTCTACAACGAGCGGCCCGACGAAATTCCCCTGCTGCGTCGCAAATTCCAGAGCGTAATGAAGCGGTCCGGGTTCCTCCGTGACGACTACGCCGGCAAGGAGCTGGAGCAGATCCTGACGGTGTATCCCAGGGACGAGCTGTTCCAGATTGAGCCGGACGAGTTGCTCAAGGTGGCAAAAAGTATCCTGTATATCCAGGAGCGCCGCCGCATCGAGTTGTTCATGCGGGAAGATGTCTACGGCCAGTTTGTTACCTGCCTGGCGTTTTTCCCGAGGGACATCTACAACACCGAATTGCGGCTGAAGGTAGAGCAGGTGTTGGTCGACCGGCTGGAAGCCGAGGATGTGGAGTTTGTAACGCACTTCTCCGAGTCGGTGCTGGCGCGGGTCCAGTTCACCATCCGGGTACCCCAGGTTGAGAATCGCCAACTGCCCACGGCTGAGATCCGTGAAAAGGTCATCGAGCTTGCCCAGTCCTGGCGTGACGGTCTTTCCGAAGCCCTGAGCGAGGCTTATGGTGAAGAGCAGGGTAATGAGCTTTACCGGCTTTGGGCGGGCGGTTTCCCGGCCAGTTATACCGATATGTTTTCGCCCAGGCGGGCGGCCATCGATCTGGAGCACATTGCGGCATCGGCTAACAACCATGATCTGGCCATGAGTTTCTACCGGGCTCTGGAAGAGGACGAAAGCACGCTGCATTTCAAACTCTTCTATCCGGACGAGCCGCTGCCCCTGTCGGATGTTATGCCGATATTCGATAATCTTGGCTTCCGGGTTATTGGTGAGCACCCCTTCGAGGTGACTGACCGGCACAATAAGACTGTATGGATCCACGATTTCACCCTCCAGGCCCACACCGGCAATGTCGTGGACATTCACCGTATCCGGCCAATCTTCGAGGAACTTTTCCGCCGGGTCTGGTACGGCGAGGCGGAAAACGACGCATTCAACCGAATGCTCCTGTCGTCTTACATGAGCTGGCGTGAAATCGCGCTGCTACGGACCTATGCCCGTTACATGCGTCAGATCCGGTTCTCCAATAGTCAGACCTTCATTTCCAACACTCTGGTGAATCATGTTGAGCTGACACGGCTGCTGCTGGAGTTTTTCGAGATCCGCTTCAACCCGGAGCGCTACCAGAGCCCCGGCAAGAGCCAGGCGGCCCAGCAGAAACTGGAAATCGAATTCAATGCCGGTCTTGAGGATGTCGAGAATCTCAGTGAGGACCGGGTGCTTCGGCTCTACCTCGAGCTGATCCAGGCTACCCTGCGAACCAACTACTTCCAGGTTGACGAGGCTGGCGGCCCCAAGCCCTACATCAGTGTCAAGTTCGATCCATCCCGGATTCCGGACATGCCTCTGCCCATGCCGATGTTCGAGATCTTCGTGTATTCACCTCGCGTTGAGGGTGTGCACCTGAGGGGTGGCAAAGTCGCCCGCGGTGGCCTGCGCTGGTCTGACCGGTTCGAGGATTACCGCACCGAGATTCTGGGGCTGGTCAAGGCCCAGCAGGTCAAGAATGCGGTCATCGTTCCGGTTGGCGCGAAAGGTGGTTTTGTGGCCAAGCGCCTGCCGGATCCCTCAGACCGGGAGGCTTTTCAGGCCGAGGGGATCGAGGCCTACAAGACATTCATCCGGGGGTTGCTGGATATCACCGATAACCTGGTGGATTCGGGCATTGCCCCACCTGAAAGGGTTATCCGCCATGACGAAGATGACCATTATCTGGTTGTGGCAGCTGACAAAGGCACGGCAACCTTCTCGGATATTGCCAACGGATTGGCCGCAGAATACGGCTTCTGGATGGGTGATGCCTTCGCCTCTGGTGGCAGCAATGGATACGACCACAAGAAAATGGGCATTACTGCCCGGGGTGCCTGGGTATCGGTAGAACGTCACTTCCGGGAGATGGGCATCAATCCGGCACTGGATGAATTCACCGCCATCGGCATTGGTGACATGGGCGGCGACGTCTTCGGCAACGGCATGCTGTGCTCGGAGAAGACCAGGCTGGTTGCGGCCTTCAACCACGTGCACATCTTTATTGACCCCGCGCCGGATCCGGAGAAAAGCTACAGGGAGCGCAAGCGACTGTTCGGGCTCGCCCGCTCCGCCTGGACTGATTACGACAGCAAACTCATTTCCAAGGGGGGCGGCGTATTCAGCCGGAATGCCAAGTCCATCCCGGTCAGCCCGGAAATGAAGAAGCTGTTGGGTATCAAATCGGACCGGGTACCGCCAAACATGCTGATTTCCCATATTCTCAAGGCCCAGGTAGACCTGCTCTGGGTGGGGGGGATCGGCACTTATGTGAAAGGCGCCAGCGAATCCCATGGCGACGTGGGTGACAAGGCCAACGACGGTCTGCGGATCAATGGTTCGGAACTGCGCTGCAAGGTGGTCGGTGAGGGCGGCAACCTTGGCCTGACGCAGCTCGGCCGGATTGAGTTCGCCCTCCGTGGCGGCCGTCTGAACACCGACTTCATCGATAATTCCGGCGGCGTGGATTGTTCCGACCATGAGGTCAACATGAAGATCCTGCTCAACCGGGCCGTGGCCCTGGGCGATCTGACCAACAAGCAGCGCAACATCATGCTTGAGGAGATGACCGACGACGTTGCTGATCTGGTACTAAAAAACAACTACCGTCAGACCCAGGCTATCAGCATCGCCAGTGAGGATGCAGCGACCCGGCTGGAGGAATACCGCCGGCTGATGAATACCTTTGAGAGCGAGGGCAAGCTGAACCGGGCCCTTGAATTCCTGCCGGATGATGAAACCCTGTCCGAGCGCAAGCTCGACAAGAAGGGGCTGACCCGGCCGGAACTGTCGGTTTTAATTTCCTACGTGAAGGGCGATCTTAAGCAGACCCTGATCGAGAGCACTCTGCCTGACGATCCGTTGCTGGCCGGTGAGATGTACAAGGTCTTTCCACGGGATCTGACCCAGAAATTCTCCAAGGAGCTGGGAGAGCATCAACTGCGTCGTGAAATCATCGCGACCCAGATTGCCAACGACATGGTCAACCACATGGGGATTACCTTTGTCGAGCGTCTGAATCAGTCTACCGGCGCCGATGCAGCCTCCATTGCACTGGCCTGGATCATTGCCCGGGATGTGTTCCGCATTGATAACTGGTGGGACAGGATTGAAGCTCTGGATTTTCATGTGCCGGCCCAACTGCAGATGGAGCTGATGCAGGACCTCATGCGTCTGATGCGCCGGTCGGTGCGCTGGCTGTTGCGCAACCGCCGTGCGGAGCTCAGCATCCAGCACCATATGGAGCGCTTTGCCGACAGCGTCTGGGCGATTACCGCCGGCTTGCCCGAGTATCTTGGTGACCAGGCCAAAACTACCTGGGAAAAACGACATCAGGCCCTGGTGGATGCAGGTCTGCCTTCAGAGCTGGCCTCCGTGGTGTCGGGCACAGGCCACCTGTATTCGTCTCTCGGCATAATAGAAGCCCATGAAGCCTCCGGTATGCCACTGAAAACCGTTGCCAATCTTTATTATGAGCTGGGTGATCGTCTGGATCTGAACTGGTTTGCCAGCGCCATTGCCGCTCTCACACCTGCGTCCCATTGGCAGGCATTGGCCAGGGAGAGTTTCCGTGAGGACCTGGACTGGCAGCAGCGGGCGCTAACCACCGGTGTACTGAAACTGGCGGAAAAGCCGGAAGACGTCCCTGCCTGCGTGGAGAGCTGGCTGTCGCGCCATCAGCAGATGATCGATCGCTGGAAATCCATGCTGTCGGAGCTCAAGGGAGTGCGCGAGCCGGAATATGCCATGTTCTCGGTGGCCCTGCGCGAATTGCTGGATCTAGCCCAGAGTACAATGCACCAGCCACACGCTGAGGCAGAGGTTGAGACCAACTGAGTATTGCTTTGAAATCCGCATTCCCGTTCAATCGATGATCGGGAATCATCAAACGGAGTGGGATAATGGGTCAGCTTGACCATCTTCTGGAAAAAAACCGGGCCTGGGCGGATGGCATCAAGGCCCAGGATCCGCAGTTTTTCCACCGCCTGTCGAATCAGCAGGCACCGGAATACCTATGGATCGGCTGTGCGGACAGTCGCGTACCGGCCAACCAGATCGTCGATCTTCTGCCCGGGGAACTGTTTGTTCACCGGAACGTGGCCAACGTGGTTGTCCACACGGATTTTAACTGTCTGTCGGTACTGCAGTTCGCCATTGAAGTGCTGAAGGTGAAACACGTTCTGGTGGTTGGTCACTATGGTTGTGGCGGTGTGAGAGCGGCATTGCTCAATGAAGGGTTTGGGCTGATCAGCAACTGGCTTCGCCACGTTCAGGATGTCGGTGATCGGCACCAGCAGGTACTGGATGATCTGCCAAGCGTCCAGGACCGGGTCGATCGTCTGTGTGAGCTCAATGTCGTTGAGCAGGTAGGGCACGTGTGCCAGAACAACATTGTTCAGGAAGCCTGGAAGCGGGGCCAGCCGCTCACGGTCCATGGCTTTGTCTACGATGTGGCTGACGGGGTTCTCCGGGATATGGGGCTGTCGGTCGCCAGCGAGGAGGATCGTGAACAGGTCAGGCAGAACAGTATCGACGAGTTGGTACAGAGACCGGTACGCTCGGGGCGTCAGAAAAGCGTCCAGCAAAGAATGTAAAATTTCGTCAAAAATTCGTGATGAGCGTCACTTCCTGACCCTCGGCGTCATCACAGTTGGTCACCTCCCGCTTTGCTAGAGTAGATCCTGCAGTAAGCGAGGAGGTAGACCATGAAAGAACTGATGCAAAAAGCCCTGACAGCCCTGAACCAGCGTAAAGACGTTACTGTCGACCCGGAGCAACGGGGTCGGGGGCGGAAACCTTCTGATGCCAGCCAGCCGGAAGACTGGGGTATGTCTCCTGAAGATGCCTTGAGGGTTGGTACGGTTGCACGCTACAAGTGACTGAGTTTGCCATGGTATTTACCCTCTGAAAGCCCTCCGGTCTCCACCTTGCAGGGGGAGACGCGAGGGCTCATTCCGTTTAGAGTATCCCGTTTCCGAACCATCCACGCGGGAACAGCCAATCAATGTCATTGCCTAACTCCCATGAAGTCCTGTTGCGAAACCGCCACCTCTTGCAGGGTCGGGTGGCCCTGCTGGGCGTAGCCGCCAATGGGCTGCTGGCCGATCTGCCTGACGGCGGTATGGTCATGAGTGAGCACGCCGGTGTCTGTGTCGCGCTTGCCGGGAACGAGGGTTGGCAGATCTGTTTCGGCTACGACGATCCGGCACTGGCAGCTGGCATCTTTGACACCCTGGTTGTGTTTCTGCCCAAGGCCCGGGCAGAGCTTGATCTGCGCCTTGCCCTGGCACGCTGGCTGGCAGCGCAGGGCGCCCGGCTGGTGCTTGTTGGAGAGAAAAAAGAAGGCATTGCCGGGGCTGTTAAACAGCTCAAGGCCGTGGCGCCGCAAGCGACCAAGATTGACAGTGCCAGACATTGCCAGGTCTGGTGTGCCGAGCCTATCGAACCGCTGCCAGAATTCTCGCTTCCGCAATGGATGACCTGGACGGGCATTGAATGCAAATCGGTGCATCTGGAAGTTGCCGGGCTGCCGGGCATTTTCAGCCTTGGTGAGCTGGATGAGGGCACTCGCCTACTGTTAGAAACGCTGGATGAGAATCCATTGCGCCCCGGTTCTATCCTGGATTTCGCCTGTGGCGCCGGTGTCCTTGGCACCTGGCTGCATCGCTGGCACGAGCAGCGCAACCAACCCCGGGTTACCGTCGACGGAATCGACGTTCAGTCCCAGGCGGTTATCTGTGCCCGGGCTACCTATGAGCGCAACGGTGTTTCCGGGCGCATTCTGGCGTCGGATGGCCTATCTGAGGTCGAAGGCACCTGGCCCGTTATTCTGAGTAACCCCCCATTTCATACCGGAGTCAGAACCGATCTGTCGATGACCGAACGCTTTCTTCGAGAGGTGGTGCGTCATCTGGCGCCGGGTGGTGAGGTGCGCCTGGTGGCGAACAGCTTTTTGCCATATGAGCCTTTGATGAAACGCTGCATCGGTCCGGTTGAGCGCCTGCGGGAGGATCGACGATTTACCGTCTATCGCGCGTTTCGTCGTTCCTGAACGCAAAAAAAAGCCCCTGGGGTGAGGGGCAAGAGGTTCGCGTCCAGAACAACGGAGCCAACCGGAAAAGGGATGTTCAGCGTGAACACCTTCCACGTTAGGGTTAATTTCTAGAATAAACAGCCTAGAATGGCGCTTTTGTGACAAAAAGCCTCCAGGATGCCCGAAATGACAACTGCTGAACTCGTTTTCTCTCAGGGCAGGCTGACCCTCAGCCGCCCGGGTACCGGCGATCCGACTCTGAGGGCGTGGGATGCAGCGGACGAGCTGCTGCTGGAGGCTGCTCTTGATTCCGCAGCCGGTTTTGATGAGCCCCGGGTCCTGATAGTGGATGATCAGTTCGGAGCACTTGCATTGGGGCTCTCTCGGTTTTCTCCCACCATCGTTGCCGACAGCGCTGTGTTGCCAGTCGCGTTGGCAAATAATGTCGCATTGAATCCCGCATTTCCTGCAGCAGAGCCGGTTTATAGCTGGGTCAATCCGCCGGTGGGCCCATTCGACCTAGTGGTATTGAGAATACCGCGCCAGGCTGACTATCTGGCCTGGTTGCTGCGCTGGCTCAACAGCGTGATGGCGGATTCCGGTGTTTTGCTGGCAGGAGGAATGATCAAGCATCTGCCGGCGAAAAGTGTCGAGGTGTTTGCCGGGGCGGTGCAGACGGAGCAGGTTTTGCCTGCGCGAAAAAAGGCCCGGGCAATTCGTTGCCGGAAAGGTACTGCGAATCTGGCGGGCTGGTCAGGTACCTGGAAGGGGTATGCAGTAAACGGTCGGAACGGCGACGTGGAAGTCGAGGCATTGCCCGCGGTATTCGCCAGGGAAAAGCTGGATATCGGTAGCCGCTTACTTCTTCCGCATGTGGCGAAAGCGGTATCGACATTAAAAGCCGACGACTCTGTACTGGATCTGGCCTGTGGCAATGGGGTGCTGGGTCTGGCGGTGCTGGCGGAAAGAGAAGACTTACAGTTGGGTTTTAGCGACGTTTCAAGCCAGGCTGTGCTCAGTGCCCGCCATAATGTTGAGCAGGCGTTCCCGGAGGCCAACGCAATTTTCTCTCACTGCGACGGCATTGATGCAGGTGCGGACGCTTGCGATCTGATTCTGCTGAATCCGCCGTTCCATGAGGGCGGTGTGGTCGGTGACCATATTGCCCTGCGGTTGTTTGAGCAGGCCTCGCAACACCTCAAACCAGGTGGTCACTTGCTCATGGTGGGAAATCGCCACCTGGGTTATCACCGAAGCCTGCGCCGCTATTTTTCTTCAGTGGAACAGCTGGATGCCAGCCCCAAGTTCGTGGTGTTCCGGGCCGGCAACCGCTGAAGGGCTACATTAGTTAAAGCGTCGGGGCCGGGCGGTCGTAACCCATACGGGCCAGGGTATCGACGATGGTCTGGGTCTGGCTGTCTATTTCGATGTTCACACGCTGACCTTCGTCAGAGATGCCAAAGGTCGTGGCCCTCAGTGTCTCCGGAATCAGATGGACATTGAACCGGTTACCTCGAACTTCGCCGATGGTAAGGCTGGCGCCGTTGATGGCGATGTA
>Ga0181371_1000204_pt1 | contig 13443 bp, 14 predicted proteins | sample LowvirmetaG_6_FD_130087 | JGI IMG/M metagenome (GOLD analysis project Ga0181371, IMG submission 130087) | Marine viral communities from the Subarctic Pacific Ocean - Lowphox_07 viral metaG | ecosystem: Environmental > Aquatic > Marine > Oceanic | place: Subarctic Pacific Ocean | collected...
AGAGAGAAAGAGACTACCTGTTAAGGACCCCATATTAACTGTAACAGCAGTATAGGTTGTACCCGCAGAAATAGAAGCTGATTTATCAGCTTGATAATCTACTTGAGCCCAAGTTGCAGCAGCAGATGCACCTGTAAATGAAGCTGATTTCTGATTAATTGAATAACCAAACCTTCCAGCACCATAAAGACCATCTGATGGGTCTGAACCAGCACCAGGATTAGTATTACCATACATAGAAGATTGAGCAGCATAAACATCTCCAGCAGGACCAAAGTTCAATTCTTTGTCTTGTCCATATTGAAAATCTAAGAAAAACACAAGTCCAGATGGCAAATTCATAGGCTGTACGCTTAAGAATTCTTTTGAAGCAATCTGTCCAAATACTTTTCGTACCATTGGAAGAGCAACACCTGCCCACTGTGCACCTTGCCCAGCAGTAAATGTAGCACCACCTTGATTAGTAGAAGAAGCTTCAACTACTAATTGCTTAGCTTGGTTCTCAAGGATCATGGACATATTGTTTGTATGGATCTCACTACCGAGACCTTCCAACAAACCTGTCTTTCCCCACTTTTGAGCCAATCTAGCAGCATCACTCTGCATGTTTTTCCAACCATTTGCAGAGCTTTCTAAAAGTGAATTAATTTGTGACATTATTAATTGTTTTAAAGTTATTAATTTAATTTATTTTATACCAGCCAATTTTTGAAATCTAGATACCATAGGATCTGTATCAATAATTGGTTTTTTGGTTCTTGAAATACCAGTTGGTTTTGAAGCTCTACCTAAAGATTCTCTAATTGGAGACTTTTTTGCCTTTAAACCTTCGCTTAAAGTTTCAAATACCAATTTTGATTCTTTAACTGTAGTTGCTTTATCAAAAGCACCTAATACTTTAACCTTTTGACTTTCTGTTAAGTTTTTAGACTTAAAGATTTTATTTGTGTAAAGTAGTTTTGCATTAAGCAAATTTACTTCACTTAGCTCGGAACGAAGAGTATCAACTGCTTTATAAGCTTCATCAAGGTCTTTTTTAGCATCCTTTTTCAATTTTGCTAATTTTTTCTCTTGATCACCAATATCACCTTTCAGTTTCTTGATGTGGTCTCTATCATCTTTGATAGCGCCTTCAGCACGTTTTTGTTCTTCTTTATTTCCTTTTTTAGTTTCAGTGATTTCAACTTCTTCTTCAGCTTCTACATCAACGTCTACGTCATCTTCGACTTCAACATCAACATCTTCTTCAGCTTCAAAGCTTTCACCAGCTTCAAGTTCACCTGAGGAAACCATATCTGAAATTACATCTTCGATAAACACTTTAAGGTCTTCATCTGTCATGTCTTCCAAATCAACTTCTTCAACTTCATCTTCATCTTCGACTTCATCAGCGTCTTCATCTTCACCTTCTTCTTTGCCTTCTTCGTATTCATATTTGTCTACGTCAGCACGTTCAGCTTCAGATTCTTCTGCTTCTGTAATGTCATTTTCTAGTTCAGCTAAAATCTCATCTAAATTAACTTCTTCATCTAAATCTTCGCTTTCCATCATTTTTCTGTCTACAGTATCCTTTTCAGGTTTGTATTCATCTTTTGCTGGTTCGCGATCATCATCAGAGTACTTTTTTTTCTCTTCAAGTTCTTCTTTCTCATCCTCTTCTTCCATTTCCTCAATTCTTGTTGCGAGCATGGATTTAAGTTTGGGTGTAAAAGCTTCTTCAAGAGCTGCTTTTGCATTAGCGATAGCCACTTCTTTTACGGCTTTGGCGTCAGCAATAGCTTCTTTGAGAATATCTCGTTTTGCCATTATTCCTAAATTTTGTTATTGGGAAAATACGTTTATTGAGAAACGTAATAGAATTTAATTATTTTAATGCCATATAGGTAAGAGTGATGGCATATTTACGATTATACGTATATGAGGATTCCTTAAAGTCGCAAGGAAGGGGAGAAAATATTAAACTATTGGACAATTGCCGTTAGCACATAATATTTCTGTAATAATAGAATTGGATTTTTGGTAAGGGTTTATGATATTTTCTTTACCTTCTTTTAAAGGATGCATAAATGAACCTGGATTTGATGGTTGGGAAACAAAATCCCAACATAACAATTCAAAATCATCTTGTACTTCCATTAGGTCACCATTTTGTTCCAATGAGCCCATTCCACGAGATGAAACACCACAGGAGATTCCACTTTCTAAAAGAGCCTTTAATATGTTTCCAGATGGGGTTGGTAGTATTTCTATTTTACCAATTACATTATCCCCGTTCCATTTCATTTCTTTTATGTTATGGGAAACATTTTTTAAGTTAACAACAGAAGATTCAGGGTGATCTAATTCACCTAATGCCCTATTTTCTTTAACTAATTCGTTATATTTTTGGATTTCTCTCTCCCAAAGGTCTTTTGAGTAGTATCTACCATTCCCATTTTTAACTTCAGCAGTTGCTAAAACGCCCTCTACCATTGGGTTGCCTCTGTCAGATACTTTACCCTCGGTTAAACTAGTTGGGGTAAATAGTTGTGTTTCTATAAGTACTTGTTTCATATTAATAGTCTCCGTATTTACCTCCTAAATGTTGTTGTACAAAATTAACTATTTCATCAATGCTTAAACCTCCTTGGTCATATGCTTCTTCTGCAGCATCAGCTAATTCACTCATATAGTAAGGGGCTTGTGTATCTTCTTCAAGTCCTAATGATTTTTGTTTTTCTTTTTCTTTTGTTATTTCTTTTTCTATTGCTAAGTCTTCTTCTGTTGATTCATTGGTGTTTTCTTCACTTACTTCCCCTAATAATTCTTCTAAAGTAGGAGCTTTCCAAGCACCACCAGTTACTATACCACCAGCTAAAGAAATTGTATGTTCATTAATTGGTTTTTTAGTCTTTTTCTTTCCTTCTTTTACCACATAATCAAAATCAGATTCACCTTTAATATCACCATAGCCACTTTCCTTGTATTTACCCTTTGGTTCTTCAGGAACTCCTAAAGAGGGAACATCATCTGTATAACCTACATCTACTCCAAATTGTCCATTTTTGGTATAATAAATAGGGTCTTTTTCTAAATTTTTATATACAATATCTCTAATTTGATCTATAGTTTTATCAGCATTTTTTTCTTGCTTTGCTTCAAAATAAACACCGGTTTGGATTTGATCAAAAATCATATTATTAGGATTCTTTTTATCCCTAGTATCGTAAGCATGATCTTGATCTTCTTCAACTTCTTTTGTTGTTTTTTTCTCTTCAGCTTTCACTTCGGCTTCTTTTAAGAATTTTTCAAATGCTTTTTCATATCCCTCTTTTTCTTTAACTTCAAGAGGATTATTAATTGCTCCTAAACCAACAAAGTTTTCATTTATAATATTTTTTTGTTTTAAGATAGTAGATGCCTCATTAAATGTAGCACCCTGTCTAACTAAATTAGGGTATAATTTTTTAGCTTCTTTTAGAAAAACACCTTTATGGCCTTTATCTTTTTTTATTAAATTGTATTGTTCAGTTAAAGTTTTCATTATTCTTCTAGGTTTAATAGTTCTATAATATTATTTATATAATCTTCAATCATATCAGTAGAATATACTATATCATATGATCCTGGGTTTTCATTATAGTGTTTTGTGGTTTCTGATTTAGCATTTGATATTAATGGGGAGACTTTATTTAAACTTTCCTCTATCTCATCAAAAGAATTAATTCGTTTTTGTTGAAAATCACTAAATTCATTTAATGATTCTTTTTCCCACAATTGTTTTACTATAGTACCTGCTCCTTTAATTTTTTTTGGGACCGGTTTATATCCTAATTTATAATAATAAATATCGTTAGCTCCTGTAGACTTCTTATTTTTATCAAAAGCTTTTGGTGTCATATATCCTATACCCTCTTCTTCATCTACTATATCTTCCTTTAATCTTAATAATCTTTTATAGGCTTCAGGGTATTTTTTTCTTACGTGGGTTCTGAAATTATTAAATAAATCATTTGTTTTAGATGATATATCATCAATAGTTGTATCATCTTTGGCTTCACCTTCTTTTTCTAAAGTTTTTAAAAGTCCTCTAAGTTTATCAAAAGTTTTGTATATGGATTCAAATGCAGCTATATTTTCTACTTCCCAAGTAACAGTCCCTGTGTCAGGATCAACATCCGTTACTGTTGATTTTCTACCCTTTGTGATTTCGACATCACCTATTTCAAACCCTTTGGGTGTATATGAATCTTCTTTTAATTTATACCTATACATTAGCTACTTTTAATTCTTCAATTAAATCATAATATTGTAATAAGTTGATTAAATCATCATCTTTTACCCTAGAAGACTTATCCAATTCATATATAATATTTTTAACTTCATTAACTTTGATTTTAGTAGTTTCATCTTTAACCCCTTTATTTAAAGCAGAAAGTTCAGTTTGTATTTCTTTTACTTGAGAATTATAGAATTCTTTTAATCGTGGAGAATTATCAATTGAATTAATTAATTCTTTTAGTATTGTTTTTTGCCCCTTATTTAAATTACTATACTTACCATTAAACTTTTCTAACAATACTTTATAAGTTAAAATACGTAGGTCTTTATCATACCCAGAATACTCATTTATTAAAGTTGGGTCTTGTTTTTTATCCTTATTTGGGGTTATTAGGTATTCTAATATTGTTAATTTATGGTCAATAGTATGAGTTGGGTTAACATCTTTATTAGAAGAAGTTGATTCTATTAATCTATAAAAGGATGCTTGAACTTTATAATAAGGAAGTTTATGTCTAAAAAACTTTGTTATATCATAATGGTTTTTAATCTCATTAATTAAATTATATTTTTGCCTTCTTAATACTCCCCTATTGAGGTTTATTGAAGATTCTAATAATGTATCCAGTATAACATTAGCCTTTGTTTCTGTAAGATTTGTTTTCTTAGATAGGGTTTCATACAACTTATACTCTCTTCCAAGTTCAGTTTTAACAAAATAATCTTTTAGAATTTTTCTTGCTGGTGAATCTTTTCCATCAAGGGTATCAGCAGTAATCTGTCTTACTAGTAGTTCAAAAAGAATACCGGTGTTCTTGAACTTTGAATGTTTTATACTCATTCCTTACAATTTGGGTTTATTTATAAATATATAAAAATTATTTAATCGCGTAACTGGGAATCGTCTAGAAGTTTTTCTTGGGATTTATCTTGTTCAAACACTAATTGTTTCCCAGTTTTAGGGGGTCTGGGGACTTTTTTTAGCATGTTTTTAGTTTCTAACGCCAGAGGAGAACCCCCTTTAAAGTCATGTTTGATTTTTTTATTATCGTTATAATCTTTTTTCATACCCTTAACACCTAATCTATCTTTACCAAAATTGTTATCTTGAGTATCTCTATTAGTGGATTTTTCTTTAGGTCTTCCTAAAGGTTCTTTTTCATCATATCCAGGAGGAACATTAGATGGGTCTGATTGCATTCTTCCCATTCCATACAATGAAGCTAAATCATGAGGGGTACCATATGATTTTCCTGTGGATGTAGGATCATTACCTTCAGCTTCTATTTGTGATAATCTAAATGCTCGTTTAGTATCTTCTTTAACTAAATCCCTGTATTCATCATATTGGTCTTCACTGAAATGGAAGATATTTTCATAGATCCAATCTGAAGGCATTAATTTACTATCTATCATAGATTGAGCTAAAGTCATTTTTTCAGTCATCAATGCTATTCTTTCTTGATCATAGATAATAGAAGGGGTAGTCATTGATAACTCAAAATTAGTTAAGTTTTCTTCTTTGTAACCTTGGGCATACAAATGTACCAATGCAATTTTATTTAATTCGGAAACAATTATTCTTTGCAATCGTTCTATCGTTCTAGCAAATCTAATATCTTCAGCAGCTAATGTAGCTTTTCCATCTATGTTTTCATCATAACCTAAAAATGCTTTAGGTACTTTAAGAGCAGCAAATAGTTTGTCCCTTAAATATTCTACGTCAGCAATACCATCGTATTGTAGCCCCGGTGCAGTATCTATTTTTGTTGCAGCATCATTACCTCGAATAGGAATATAAAAATCTTCTAACATGTTTTGCATGTTATATTTTAGATTATATTCACCTGTATTTTGGTCAATGTATGGAGTACGTTTCATTTTTGAAATTGTCTTCTGCATGAAATTTTCTACTTCAGCAGGAGCAATATTTCCAACATTAATATAAAAAACTCGTTTTTCAGGTGCTCTTACTATTCTATGAATAAGCATAGCATCCTCCATTAATGTGTATTGTTTAAATAATTTACGAGCAGGTTCTATATAAGATCTTCCATAAGGTAGAAAATTGGTATCGGTAAGTAATCTAAAATGAGCTACTTCATAATTATCAAATATTATTGTACGATCACTTACACTATCGGTGTTTGGAACATTATAAAACCCATAACCCCCAGCAGATATTCCTTCGGGATCAAACCCATATTGGATTGTTGTTGGGTTTTCGGGGTCTTGTCCCTCTAACCTTTCAATGTGATATGCATTATAAGGTATAACATTATAAACACCAAATTTTTCAGATATTTCTAATTTTAGAAAGAAATCACCATACTTACACATATTACGAATCCAAGGCCATAAATTAAATTCTACATTTAGGACGTCATAAAACAAATTATATAGTATTTTTTGGATGTTTTCATCAGAACTTCTAATTGAAAGTACTTCCCCCATATCACTTTTTAGAGTACTTTCATCTGCTATTATATCTAAAGCTGAAGCAATGATAGCATCAGTATCCATTGAGTCATATTCGGAGTATAGTTGTGGTCTTAGGGTTTGGTAATTGAAATTATTTTGATACCCATATAGGGATGTTGGGGAAGTAGTATAAACTCTATTAAATCTATCAACTAGTGAATTTGTTTCATATTTACCTGATTGTTGGATATGGTTAGTATCCATAATCTTTAATTGGTCACCTCCTTGGTTACGGATTATTACATCTGTTGAGAATAATCTCTTTAATCTTGAAAATAATCTTGTATTTGCCATTGTTATATCCTTATATTGTTATAAATATCTAAAGAAGCCACTTTATATCTTCTTTTCCATCAGAATATGGGTTGTCTATTTGAAAGGGATTGTTCCCTTCTCCAATTGGTGTGTTAGAGCCAGGGACATAAACTCCATCAAAAGAAGTACGATTAGTAGCAATACTATCTAACATACTTTTGGTTAAGTCAACACCATGTTGTTTAAATTTAAATGCTGTGTCTCTCATATACATTGCTATTCCAAAGCTCATAACTAAATCATCATTATATCCGGGTTGTGCTTCTGCTCTACCATTTTTCCAAATGAATACTTTCATTTCCTCAATTAAACGTTTGGATTGAAATGTAACTCCTTTGTCAGAAAGATATTCTTGAAATTTACCTATTATCATAGGTCTGACCTTAGATGTTGTTGTAAACCCAGCTACCATTTTAGAAGTATCCATGTATTGATCAAAATATGAATCAACGCTTACTTCTCCACCCTTAGGTGAATAGTAAAGATTGTTATACCCTCTATCTATTATTGTTTGTAATGTTGCCCATCCTATATTTGCATTTTCTACTACAAGTAAAGCATTGTTATATTCTGTTGCTATACCTACTAATAAATGTCCAAATTCTTTTGTTCCCAATTGTCCTTTATATTCACCAACTTGAACATTGTTTTCAATATCAATGATATGAAAAGCAGAAAAATCTTTTCCATCTCCTCTAGCAACATCTGCTGCTATTATATATGTTCTTGAATAATCACAAGGTTCCCATATCCATAAATTACGATCAGCTCCTCTACGTTCTAATGGATCCTTAATATAGGTTTTTTCATAAAAATCAATATATTCAGGGTAAAATACAGTATCACCTGATGTGCTAAAGTCACAATCACATTCTTGTGCTGCTAATCTAGGATCGCCTAATAACTCATCTTGTCTATCTCTCCATTCTTGATTTCTTTCAGGATGGACAAACCAAGGAAGTTTAATGGGTAAAAAATCGTTTTCTTTATTTTCTGCTCTAACCCAAGTTTGATGAAACCAATTTCCAGTACCATAAGGTGTACTTAGTGCTATACAACCTCCCCCTGTAGCTAATGTTTGCTGTGCTGAGGCCCATATTTTCCCAATATTATCAATAAAGGCAGCTTCATCAATTATTAACAATGATACAGATTCTGATCTGCCAGCATCTGAGGCAGCTGAAGTAGCTTTTATTTGGGAACCATTTGATAGTTTTAAGGTAAGTTTATTATTTTCGTCTGAGTCTATTTTAAGCCATGATGGTAGGTTATTAAACATAAATTTTACCTTTGTAACCATGTTTTTGGCTGTCTCTTGTTTTGTAGCAATACAAAGTATATTTCTATCTTTTTGGAATAACATTAACCATAAAGCATAACTTGCACACAGGGTAGACATTCCTAATTGTCTGGATTTTAATATTAAAGTGTAGGGGTTGTCTTGATATAGTTTTAATACTTTTTCTTGGAAGGGATATAGATTAAATTGAATTCTACCTCTTTGTGGATGTTGGATGAAGCAGTATTTTTTCATAAAATGAACAGAGTCAGTTGCACATTTTATATATTCTTGTTTTATTATTTTTTTTATGTTACTCATTCAATTGTTGGTGTAACATCAATTGGTATTGATAGTTTTGGTTTTTTGAGATCTTTTATTTTCCAATACATCTTAAAACCAATAACAGGTTGGAATTCATTATTTAATCCAACACCAACACCATAAGCTTGTTTCTTTTTAGTACGAAGCATAAATTCAGAACCTAAATAATTTATTTGGGATTTATTACCCATTAACCCAAAACCAATATAAAATTCTCTTTTATTTACTATTTTTTCTTTAATTATTGTTGTAGTAGGATAAATTAAAGAATAATCTATACTTCTTGATAAGATTTTATTTTGAGATATTGTATCAAATATTACTAATTCAATACTATCTGCATCTACAGTATCTATATAAGCATATGTTGCAAAATAATCTTCTAAAATTGAAGCCGTATCAATAGAAAGTTGGACTGTATCATGTATGGTTTTAGTTATTACTCTAGTCCTATATTCAGGAATATAAGTAGGAACATTTTTAACAATAGTATCATATTTAGTTTCTATTTTTACTATACGTTCAATTTCGGGTTTGGGTTCCTTCCCACTTTTGCATTCTCTAAGTAAAATTATAACTACAACTAATACTACTATTATAATAGTTTGTAAATTTTTAAATAGACTTTTCAAGTGATTTTTTCTCTTTAGTCATTTTTTTAAGTTCATCCTTAATCTTTTCCTTCTTTTCTCCTTCAGCTGATTTATATTCTTTAGCTTTATCCTTCATATCTTGAACTAATTTTTGGAGTTTATTAGAAATGGAAGCTACAGAGTCTTTCTTTTTTAATTCGGCTTTGGTTGGTTCTCCATCATTTTCAGATACATTATCATAATTTTCTGCATCACCTACTATATCAATATGATCTCTTATCATAGCATCTAAGTATAGGTTAGCATCATCTGTAGACATTGCTCTCATTAAACTTTGAATAATATAATCATCATCACCAACAGCATCTCTAAGTCTATCTAATTTAGCCCAAGATTTTTCATCTATGGTTTCATTTAAACCAACTAATCCCATAAGTGATTCTTCATCTCCTCCTCCTCTAATTGATTGGCCCAATTTACTTTTAAGATAATCTACTAAATCAGAAGCACCTTTTACAAATCCATCTGTATATGCTTCCATATCAGGTACATTTTTAAAACGCATTCTCTTTAATTCTTTTTTTATAGACATAGCTCCATCTGTTTCTCCCTCAGATTTAATTTGAGCTAAACCCCTATTATCGTCGTTAAAATCTTCTGATAAACCTCTTTCTCTATCCATCATTTTTGAGATTTCACCTGCTTGTAAAACATCTAAGGCTTGCCCCATTAGTTCTGTATAATGTTTACCTTCAGGACCTCTCCATTTAGGGAGATTTGAATGAATGTCCCTAAGAATTCTAAAAGCTTCATCTTTAGTCATTTGGTTTTCTGATAGGATTTTTTCTTCTAGAGAATATTTACCCTCCCCAAAATAGTCTCTCATTTCAGCCATCTTAGCTTCAATAGCCATAAAAGCATCCCACATTGGTATACCATATTCTTTGGCACAACGTCTAACTAAATTTATTATTTTTCTTTCTAAATCAGGGTTACTAGCTTCTGATAATTTAGTTTCGGATAAAATCGAGGTGATTTCTTTCCTAATATATTCTTTTAGTTTAATATGTTTCATTTGTAGAGGGTTTTTGATTATAAATATTGGGGAACTAGTGAATCTTGAATAGTTTTTATACGTTCTTCATTAGAACCCTCAATTTTAATCAAATTATTAATTTTATGACTATACAAGTTTAAATAATGTTGTATTGTATAATCAATCAAATCCCTATATTCACTATCAGTTTCTCTAACCCCATTGTTTTCAATATCAACACCTTTAGGAGAAACATAAAATATGTAATCATATTCAGGAATTAAATAAGATGCTAAATTAATAAATTCTTCTTTTTCAATGTAATCCATTGATTTAGAACATTTGGCAAATGATATTACATCAATAATTGTTCTATCTGTAACAATATTTTCCTGTAATAATTCTAAAGATCGTTCTGCTAAAAACACTGTTTGACCCTTTAATGTAGAATCAGTATTTAAAGGAATTCCTTGATTCATTAAATGTTGAGAACGTTCTGTTACAAATTGATGATCTTTAAATTCACCTAATTTTTTTAACTCTTTTACCAATGTCGTTTTTCCAACAGACATTGTTCCACAAAAACCTATTTTCATAACTTATTTATTTTTCTTTGTATAATTATTAATTCTGTATTCTAAGACTTCCATCTCTTTTATGATTCTTTTAGGAATTTTTTTCTTTAAATTTTCTAAAAAATCCTTTTTATTGGATAAAGAATCTAAAGCATTCTCTCTTCTTATTCTAATACCAAAAACCTTTGATCTTCCCATAATTTTTTTAACTTAAATATAATAAAAATAATTTAATTTTCCTAATTTCTATATGTTATTCCTTTAGGGGCTGATTGTTTATACCAAGGCAATCCTTCTTGGTCTTGCTTATATTCCTTAAATTCCTCTGATGTATAACTAATCCCAAATATATAGTATTGTTTTTTGATTTTTTTATTATCTCCATCTACAGATTCAATCGCAGGACCATCACTATTATGATGTTTCCAATTATCTTCAGGAGTTTCTCTAATTAAATGGTGATAAGCTCCCTCAGATTTGATTCTCTTGTACTCGTAATTTTTTTGTTTCTTTGCCATTTTTATTGTTTTTAATTAAACTTTCTGCTGTATAAATTCCATGTGCCCCACTAACAGTTATGCCTCTTGCACTTAAGGCATCACCTACAAAATGAACATTTGGGTATTTGGTTAATGATAAATCTTCGTAATTAACTAATGGTTCTGGAGAAAGGTATTTTACCTCTGGTATATAAATTCCCCAATCACAACCCAATGTTGGAAAAACTTTTTTCATATCTTCAATAAAATCTTCTATATAAAAAGCATAATCCCCTAATGAATAATATAAAATATCCATACTTGGAACTACCTCACATTTAACATAATCACCTTCTGATGTTTTAGATGGGACTCTAGCGCTAGGGGAAAAGAACATTCCCTTACCCTCAACTTGTAATTTTTTTACTGCTTCTCTTGACCAATCAAACGGTTTATCTATGCCTTTAATTTCCATTAGTATACCAAAATTAGTCATATTATTACGATATGCTTCATCTTTTTTAGCATGCCCATTATAGCTTACATCTCCATAAGTATGTTCGGCTGCAACAAAGGCAGCATTATTGTTTGTACAAAATGATCTTAATGAAACTCCTCTATCTTCAAATTTTCTATATAATTTGAAATCATAACTTATGTCAATTAATTTTTGAAAGTGATGTTGTGGTGCTTCGAATCTAACTCCTATTTGTACTGCTTTAGGTTCAGTTGGTAATTCATATTGTTCTGCTAATTGTTTACCAAAATCAATACCTGACTTCCCAACACCAAAAATAAGTGTATTATAAGACATTTCATCAACAGCTCCTATAGATACTATTTGATTATTAAAATCAATATCAGTTACTTTAGTTCCCCATATAAATTCAACTCCATTATCAACTAAATAATCATACCAATTTTTACCTATTTGGTGTAAATAATCTGTTCCTATATGCCATACAGGAAATAAACGTAAACCAAAATGGGGTTTTATAAAATCAGGTTCTTCTTGAGGATCAGAACATTGTACTTCTTCTGGTTTAGGGTGAAAACGTTTAAAATTTTCTATAACTTGGTCAAATAATTCCATTGCTTTTTCTTCACCACAATATTTTGATAATTGACCTCCTATTGAAGTGTGGTACGTTAATTTGCCATCTGAGAATCCTCCTGCACCTAGCATACCTTCCATTACTTCTGAAGGTAATCTGTTGTATGGATCTTTACCCATATCAATGATTGTTATTTGACCTTTATAATTATTATCAACTAATTTAGTTGCAGCATTAATTCCTGCTACGCCTGCACCTACAATTACTACTTTATCCATATTGAAATTTTATATGTAGTTAATATACGAACAAAAAAGGGCATCTCCAAAGGAGATGCCACAGATATCTAATTTTATTTTTTTAAATCGCCTGGCTATGAATCAGGCTAAATGTTTTTAATCTTTGTGAGGTTTTAGATTTTCATAAACATCATCATCTTCAGCTACATTTCCATGAGCTGTAGGTGTGTTAGGATTGTTAACAGTTCCTAAAGCTTCACCAACTTCATCTTCATCAATTACCTCATCTTCTACTTCTTTTTTAGGTAAGTCTTTACCTTTTTCCTTTTCCAAAAGTTTTTGATATTTAGCTTGTTGCTTCTCAAGCATTTTAATCTCTTTTTTCATCTCCCTTATCTTTTGGGGATTCATAAGTTCAGCTAGATCTTCATTTTCATCAATCATACTTAACCTACCATTTCGAGAATCAATTTCTTTAACAAGGGCTTCCATTTTAATTTCCAAAGCAGCTGATCTGCCTAGATTTTCAATTTCGGCTAATTTTTTATGAATTGAAGATTTGGCTTCATGAATTCTCCTTTTGTTTTTCATAGGAGCTTTTTTGGGTTGGTTTTCTAATAAGGTTTTATCAGAAACGTATTTTCTTAAATCGAAATTGTCCATTTTGTTTTATTTTGGTTTATTATAAATATGTAAACTATTTGTTAATTACTAAAGTTTTATGTTTGTTAGCACATCCCCCACAACCGCAATTACAATCCTTCTTTTTAGGAGAAGATGATAATGCTTCCTTTATTAGTTCCCTTA
>Ga0181371_1000213_pt1 | contig 13182 bp, 31 predicted proteins | sample LowvirmetaG_6_FD_130087 | JGI IMG/M metagenome (GOLD analysis project Ga0181371, IMG submission 130087) | Marine viral communities from the Subarctic Pacific Ocean - Lowphox_07 viral metaG | ecosystem: Environmental > Aquatic > Marine > Oceanic | place: Subarctic Pacific Ocean | collected...
GTGTATGTATTGAATATGTAACTCAGGTGGATATCAGACAACGTGTAGTTCCCCCTTAGCACGAATAGAGATTATTGTTTCTAGGTTGATCATTCGAAATGCAAGTTTCTGCATGTCATACACAGTCCGCAAACCGTAGTCTGAGGGATTGTATTTCATACCTTCCCCCGTCACACCCTTAGTAACTTTGGTGCGGAACACCATCTTCCGTAACGACCCATCTTTCTTGATGAAATCAGCAGATGCAATCTTTCCATCCCCTGCTATCTTGTCGAACGCTTCTCTTGTAATTGCCATAACGACCTTTCTAAACTTTTCTTATTTCCGTGCCTCTATTATAGCACATCTGGGGGCAAAGGGGTAGGGGTATCTTTACATCTTATCATTGCCCTGCCCCCCACCATTCCACAGTTCCTAGAATACCGTTCCCTGAGACTTGCTATATGATATATCTATGAGACAAAAGAGACAAAAGAAAACCCCGCTCCCCCCCGTAATCGGGTGTAGGAGCGAGGCTTCTGTGCGCTTGGCAGAAACATCAGATAAAGAAAGCTTGCTATATGCAGGTGATGAATAGGAGGGGTGTTTGCGATTAGGATTCATGTTTCGGGTAGTTATCCGCGGATTTGCTACTGTATGTTACTGAATCTAAATGAGGGACACATGCACTTGTCTACGCTGAGTGATTCCTTGCTTCTATATTCTGTTGTTCCTGCCCTGACCAGTCGAGGCTGTTGGGGAGCTACCCCTCTAACCTCTGCATATAAGTATACCACACTGAGGTGATATGTCAAGCCTTAGGTCGTCGATTCTGCCATAGACACCTACCAATTACGGATTCCATCTATAAAGTGTGGGGTCAAATTCCTATACATCGTAGTAATTGTACCTGTAAATTACGCTTACCGTAAACAATAGACACAAATGTTACTACTTCTTAGAACCCCTTGCTCTTTACAAGCAACACATACAACCAAATCTTCATACATTAGACTTGATAGGCATCGGAACAGGCTCAAATGCTACCTCTGGGAAGTCAAAATGAGTCTCCCGTAGGTGCTTCATGTCAGCTATGTTGGATACTTCCCGCAGAATTGCAGGTTCAACCGCTTCCATCTCTTTGATTGCTACATGCAAAGCCTGTGCAATGATGTACTGGTCTCGTACAGACAAACGAAATGTTCTTATAACATCCATTCTGCGTACCTTTCACTCTTAGGTTTCATATTTCCGCTCTCAGAGCCACTTGCTCTACCTCTAATGATACCACAGTCCACTTCGAATAGATAGCCCCAATTTGAAACACCCAAGTTGAACGTGAAATACCGTACCACACTACCCCCCGTTCCACATACTCTCCGTTCCATAGGAGATTCCGTTCCACATTCCATACATATTATCTGTTCTTCCTCGTTCCATAATGCGATTTCGCAATAAAATACGTTTAGGAACTTCTAGGAACATCACGGAACATTAGAGAATGTAGTTTACTTATTAGAACCTTTGTTGACTTCTTGGGAAGTTAGTTTCAGTTCTTCTTTGACTCTGTTCCATGTATCTATTATTTGTTTGGTTACTTTCTGTTTAGTCTTTCCTGACTCCCCCCGTATTCGGGGAACAAGCGCATCATGTAAATTGTAATAGGAGCCTGACCATCCATCGCTTCTATTCCGTAGTTGGTAATCCTCAGAATCATCAGCTAATGCTTGAGTAGGAATAATGTTTGGTATTTGTCCGAAGCCACAGTTTAGACAGAGTTGTTCCATTCCATCTAATCCATTCCGCTCAATAACCTGACCATTACATTTTGTACATACCGATGTGGTTAGCTTGCTAATTTCCAAAATGCACTTTTCCAGTCTCGTTGAAGATTCTCAAGTCACAACCATAGTTAGATACTAAATCTTCTTCTGTCCATTCCTCGCCGACTTTAGGTAACTTACCGTAGCCTTGTTGGGATAGAATCTCGTGGTATTCTGGGTCAGGTCGAACTCGCACCCCCACAAAACCATACTCCATGAAGTGGCTCTGGACGATGCCTGTGTACCTCACAGGGACACGCACGTCTACCTTGTCACCCACTTCTGGAATGTCTCCCTTACCTGCCCACATGACCAAGTTCTTGTCGCTATCTAAGAACAGTGGTAGTCTTAGGCTAGAGTCCAAACGCCCCCACCCGACCCCCCGTTCTTTATAGGGAGAATCTTCTTTCAATACGCTATCGTAGTCACTTCGTTTGAACCTAGCCATTACTTACCTTTTCCTATAATGAACAATCTGAAATAACATTCACTACAATAATTGTACGCCCCTTCAATCACAACCGCAACCCCTTGACAGGTGCGCCAATCACATTGGGTCACACTCATTGTTTCTTGTTCTGCCTTTTACGCTTCTTGTTCTGGCGATGGTTCTTTGGATGCTGATTCCATCTCTCGTCCCCAACCTTTTGCCAGAGACTCTTTATTTGTTTCCAGTTCATATGGCGACCGTCCTATTGGTTTACCGTTATTTACTAAGTCTAATGCTTTCGCAAATAGTGCCAGATATTTTTCCATAGTTCCTACCTTATTATATAGAGTCGGGTGGTGGGGGTCGAACCCACATCATCATGCAGTCAGGTTTCCTAAGTAACGTTCCTCAGTGACCCGCTAACATTCTCCTTTGTTGTACCGCATCTGCCGTTTACACAGATGCCACCCGACATAAATAATCGGCATCGGTCTAGTTGTTTGAAGTTACCCCCGCTAGTACCCCCGCAGGAACATCGCTAAATGCCTGAGACAGACTGCTAGATAACAAGATGCCTAATAAGGTTCTTCACTCTGCGTTACCCGACTACTGTCTTATACCAGATTTACGTCGGAACAGTTTGCGGGGAGCGACCCCTACCCAAACCTTACCTACATATAATGGTACACCCTCTCAAACACTCTGTCAACCTAAGTATTACGGATTGTCGTATCTGCTAAGTTGATGCCCCAACCATATTAGGTAATCTTTTATAGTTTCAATTGTATATCTAAACACCCCATTGTTTTGTCCTTACCTTATTACCACCCATGTTCCATGCGAGAGTCATAAGTTATTATACTATGTCCTGCCTCTTTGACATCTTCCTCAAAGCCTTGAAGCTCTTGCTTGAACATATCCTGCACATACAGTAGAACATCTCGTTCCTTAGTATAATCTTCATCGTCAGTTTCTATATACAATCTTAGTTGAACTTTACTCATTATACTTGTACCACCAGTCCAAAAGTGGTGCGACTAAATCATGTACTGTACCATCGGAATTATCTTCTATCAAAACGGATGTTCCATGCGTGGGTACATCAATCTGGAGGGTACGAAGTTCCCCAGCTTCATTCATTGTATTTAGTATTGTTATCTTCATACCTACATCCATAGGGAACAGCATTTCTAACTCCTAATCGTAAGGCAACCAACCGGACATTTGCACACCATCTTCTCGATAGAACCAGTTTACATCAAGGGTTGGATACTTCTCAACTATTGCATTGTAGATACCATTGGGTGGCTCCCATGCGGTATCAAAGGACATACTTATACTATCTTCGCCCGCATCTATATTGTAGGCTGTCAAGTCACCGTCATGGTGAGGGACTAAGTTCCACTTCGTTCCCCAGTTATCGTTACGCCAGTTCCACCAATCAGGCATTACATTATGGAGTTCTTTCTGTACACCATTGTTATGTGTGCCATCTTTCTTAGGCTTCTTGTAGTCAGGCTCCGGTAGAACCTTGTTGAAGTCTAAGACAGCTTCACCTTTATGGTCAGTGAAACATTCCTCTTTGAACTTCTGGATAACTTCTTCGTTACCGGATACGTACACATCGTTACTGCACCAATTAGGCATTTGTAAGTTCCTCTACATCAATATACTTATCTGAGTCGCTTGCCCACTGATAGTCATACGACCTTTTTATGTCTGCCCCCGTTGGGAACAGCCCAGCGTCATCTAAATCAGTAAGGGCTTCTACCAGTGTATCAGCTTCTTCTTCGTTGTCAAATACTACTTGCATTGTAATTATAGTTTTCATGCTGACTCCTTTGTTGAATCTCTCAGGTACTCTGCGTAGTCAATCGCCTCATCTACACAAACCTCACACCTACCACTCTCTGCACAATAGCAGCCTAATTCAAACTCATGGTCTGTATCGTCTGTGTGGGTAGACTTTGGTTCCAGACATTCCCCGCACTCGTAATCAATATCTTTTCTAATCATTTCTCTAAGCCCTCTATCTTCTGCCATACGCTAACATCATCTTCAACGTAAGCTATAAAGTATTCATAAGGATATAATTTACCCTCATACTCAAATTCTACAGGATACCCATCGTAATGTCTGTAGTAGTCCCGACAGTAATCATTCAAAGCCTCAACGAACTCCTTTGTGGGTATGTTATTGAAGGGTGTAGTCAGTGTACCTGATGAGTTCTCCCATGTCAAATCTATACTGAACACTTCATATTTCTCCCCATGCCAGAGGATGGTTTCTATTCCATCATCCCGCTGACTAGGTATCTGTTCCGCAGGGTCATCTAGAACTGGAAAGATATGTAGCAAGGCGTTGTCACTCAAACGCAATGCAGGTATCTGCTCCATGTAATAGTTATCCCTTACCCATGCTTTCATTATATACCCTCACAGGCGCATTGGACAAACACCCCGTCCACTTCTTCTTCATATGTGCAGAAGTGAGGCTCATGCTTATGGTCACAACAACTGCCAGCATCTTCTGTTTCTTCCCAACCTGACACTTCGTGGAACTCTAACATCTCGTCGGAGTCAAGAATATGTGCTGCAACCATATCAGATAAATTCAAAGCAAGTTCATCAAGGGAGTCACAGTTCTCGTAGTCAAAGTCTCCTTCCTCTGGCTCATTGAAGTCTGCAAGTATATCACCCAAGATACACTTTACAGATTCTTCAAGCCTAGCTTCTATTTCGTTGAACTTCATATTACCCACCCATTCTTGAAACGTATTCAAGTTCGCTTTTGTCACCATCTACAATAACTTCGTAACAATCCACACACTCGACAGACACATTCACAATAGGGTCGCCGTAAGTAGCCACCTCTATCTTGTGTCCTATGTGTGGTACAATCTTCTCGTAATACATTATAATCCTAACTTCCGCCTTTGGTAATCTTTGACTCTAACCCCATTGGGAGAACCACCATCTAATATATGGTCTGATATATGTACATCCCGTATATGTTTATTACAGAGTTGGCAACGGCGTGAATCTTTACCTACAAATATATGTGGGTTATCTACTGTACCACAACGCTGTGGGCTAACCATTACAATCCTAACTTCTCTAGTTCAATGTCGTACTTCGATGGATATAGTGTATCACATTCGCAGTCCATGTCATAATCTTTATACTGTGGGCAATCTTCGTGGTGTTCCTCACCGTCTATGTGCGCCCAATCCCTACTGGTCATTCCGTCTGGATAGTTACTCATTGTCTTACTAAGTTCTCCTGTGTGTATTTATTGTAACACAGGTATGCGTCCGATGCGTTAGTGTACGTATCGCTTTTGATATATTCTCCTTTGGGTGTAATTATCTGTACCAACCAATACCACTCTGCATTCCAGTAATTCATGTCGTTGGGAGCAGTAGTTCTTACAAGGTCTATATCGTTACCATTAGCAAGAGTATCTGTTGCAAGCGTATGTGTCGTAGTAATCATTTGCGAACTCATTTCGTTACCCCCAGAAACTCGCCACAAGTCCAAGCCGATGTTTGTTGAACGCCTGTTCAACCCGTTCCCTATTGTCGTGACCCCACACAACTAACATAGAACCCGCACCCGCACCCGACTTACCTTTAGTCCCATCAGGCTTCAAGAATTGAAGTCTGCCCTTGAAGAAAGCAATCGCATTAGAGTACCTAACGATTTCGTGAAACCACTTTGTGTCGGTTCTAGCAAATACAAGGGCGATTCCTCTACCACCGGATTGAGCATGGGTAGCTAATTTACTAAGCCACGCAGGGGTATCTAAGCCGTAAGGGGGATTCATAAACACGTTATCAGTTGTATCCCACGGAGTAAGAAGTCCGTTCTGCTCAAACGTGATGAACCTCTTAGCGGGAACAGTTCTGAACCCACCCTTTGGGGGAGCGCATGGGTCAAGGTCAAAGTCTATATTCAGTTGCTCAAACAGCGTCGGTGGCGTGTACCACTCCTTTGACTCATTGTATGTAGACTCATGTGTAAATCCACGACTAGGCATTTCGTATCAAATTCTCCTGTGCATATTTATAGTAACACGCTTCACATTGTTCTGTCGATTGTACCACTATCGGATGCCCCATGCAACTCTCACAGTGGACTCCCTCTATGTAACGAGCGGAGACACAGTTGAAGCATTGGCATGTGATATCATGTAATGTCAATTACATATCCTTCTCTAGTGCTGCCGTTGCGTCGGTCACTTCGGTTCGCAGTTGATCTTCGTTGCCTAGTTCATAGGCAGTAATCATGCCTACCAACGCTGCTACGAGTACGTCGTGGCTGTTGGCTGCCTTCACAATCAGACTATTCTTCTGTTTTACCATGTCATACACATCTTCCGAAGAAATGTCTATAAATACATCAGTACGGTCTATAGATGTTATACCCTCATGCTGTCCATCGTCAACACGGTCAATAGCTTCTTCTAAGCTAGGAGCGTCTACCTTATAGTATGTAGCTATTGTAGAATACTCTACTAGATAGAATGTCTCAGGAGTATGTTTAGTTTCTCTAGTATACGTGCCCGATTCATCATCTCTAACCAGTTGTGTGTACGTTCCCATTAGTCGTAATCCTCAATAGAGTCGCCCTGTTTCAGTAAGGCGTTTATTTGTTTCGCTGTTTCTAGTCTATCAGATGTTGAGTAAACATTCAAACTTCGGAGGAATTTCATAGCATCTTTATGAAATGCCGCAAGACTATCCACTTTACCCGTTACTAATTCATACTTGTCGAAGCCTAGAGCCATTCTCGCTATCTGTTCCCTTATGGTTGCGTTATCTTTCATTCCTAAACCCCCACCTCATCAAAGAGGAATTGATTGATTAGTAACTTATCGAAGCCAGTTGCTTCATTCACTGACTCTACAATCAGTTTAGCATTAGACATAGCTTCTCGCAAGCCATCTGGATTTCCATAATGAATCGTAAACACATGATTGTCAGAATCTTCCGGTGCAGATTGTATATGAATCTCGTTGTATTCTTCGAACAATGTTACATACCACGGTGTTGTTGTGTAGCCTGTGTCTACCTGTCCTAGTAATGTCATTCTATTCCTAACTCCCCTACTCTACAAGTTCTTTAGTCCGCCCACGGGTGCAACCCAAATACTGATAACGAGACAACGATTATAAGAATCACACCGATTCCAGTTACTACTTCTGTAGCCTTTTTCTGTTCCAGTCTAATCGCTTCTAAGTATTGTACCAATGCTTGAAACTCTACGCTATTCATTCCAACTCCTCAATATGGCAGGGTGTGTAGGAATCGAACCCACTTCACAAGGTTTGGAACCTCATTGGCTTCCACAGCCTACACCCTAATATACATAACACCTCTAGTATATCAAAATAAATTAGGGCTGTCAACGCTTAGGGTAAACAGGTACAGGGACTTGTATGTCAAAGCTATCTGCAACTCTCCTTGTGTCTTTCCGCATAACCTTAGTGTCCTTGCGGATTGTCTCAGTTTCATCTAAGAGCCGTTCCGTGACCCGTAAAATTCTCCAATTCAAATAGAGTAACACAAGTGTTCCAAGAAATAAAGCCCCAGAAAAAATTACTAGAATTGACATCATGATTATTAACTAAAGTTTTCTCTAGCTTTCTGTTTCGCTGTTCCAGAATCCGTTTCCATATCTGCCATTAGTTTAGCAAACTGTAAAGAATCTTTATAATTATCTTCCAGTAAAGCTAGATAGATTTTACGCTTCAAGTTAAACCCAACGAGTTCATCATCAAATTTTATAGCAGATTGGGCGCACTCTCTTAATAAATATAACTCTTGGTCATCAAGTTCGAGGGGGGCTTCTTGAATATCAGAAGAAGATGTAGTTAGTAAGACCACCATTCCTATACGTTCAACCAAATCTGGGGGCGCAGACATCATAGCAGAGGGGGCTATAGGTCTCATGCCTATAACTCCCGCCATGCCTTCTCTGTCAGTCATAACAGTAATCGCATCATCTAAAAATAATGCTTCCGCTCTTGTTAGAAAGATGATTTTCATGTTTGCTTTAGCCATAAAATACCTAACTCTCAAATCTTATATAACGTTTACATTGTTTACATTCTAATCCTGATTGCTGTGCGGCGGTGCTAGTATCTCTAATTACAAGATAAAACTCAGAACCACTCGCAACACATTGAGCAGTGCCTATATTAAACTTTGCACACAGTATGAAGCGGAACTGTCTAACTACCTTTTTTATCGAAAACATCTAATAATTCTTCTTCTTGTTTCTTATAGAGTTTCTTTTTTCTAGAAAGTTCTTTTGCTTTTTCGTCATCTCGTTCTTCGTACTGTTCAAAAGAATTCATTTGCTTTATCAAATTCTTTTTATCCCGTTTCCGGTCTCGCTGATCCCAACGCTGTGTCACTATTCCCTCTCCCTATTCAAGTTAAACCTTATTCGCCAAACCATATTCGGTAATGCGTCCTCACACGGACACGTTTCTAACTCCAGTTTAACTTTTTGTTGTCGTTGTAACTCCCCTAAATTTTTTAGGAAATTGTTTTCCCCTCCAATAGTTGACGCATCACAAATCGTACAATATGAAAGTGTAACGAGATTATCATCTGCTGAAGTTTCTATTGTCATTATACTACTCCATACGTTCTAACTTTCCATGTATCTCCTGTATGCGAATCAAAATTACTTTAACGTGATCTTCCATGTCATTAACTCGTTCGGACATAGAAGTAAACATATCTTTTTGTTCTTGGGATAATTGTAAAAGGTACTCAATAACATTAGTCATATTAGCCCCAACCTAAAACCATCAATAGAAACCCTAACCAAAACAAAATAATTATATAGTTGTCGTCCAAATTTTCTCTCCTAATGATAAGGTGTAATGTTTTCTTTTTTGATTTGATGCTTATAACTCTTTTGATAAATCTTATAAGCAATCTGATCTTTCTTCATAATACCTATCGTGCTTAGTGCTGTCAAGGCGATAAGCCCTACAAAGGGTAACAACTTTTTAATCTTAGGTTTCATTCTTCTCCTTCTCGATTTTAGCATAAACTATTAGTAGTTGAAGGTAGCGGACAGCTTTTTCTAAGTCCTCTATCCCATCCTTCTCACGCCATCTACAAACATACTTTATAACATTACCTTCCGCAAATCCTAAACCATTCTTATGTATAAAGTCAAAGGGTTCTATCTTGAATTTCTTATAGTGATTTGGTTCCACTACAGGATTCACAGGTGTAAATTTCTTAACCACTCTTTCTTTCCTTCTTCCTTGCTTTATTCTGACACGGAACACAAACTAGATGTCCCTTCTTCCTGTGTAGCTTCATTCCACACGCACATCGGTTCCATGTATTCCTTGCCATTACTTTTCTCCTTTACTTAATTATACCACACCGTTCCACTTAAAAGCAAATGGCTCCCCGCAAAGGAGGAGCCATTATCAGATAAATGAATCACCTGCTTTATTCCACAGTAAAGTATGGAGCTTTACCAGCTAATGCCCTAAGTGCAGCCCAACGTCTGTTAGACCTTCTCATATCAATAGCCTCCTGTTCCTCGATTGTAATCTTACCATCCTTTACGGCGGTAAGAATGCCTTGAAGATCATCCAATAAATCTAGTGCTATCGCTATTACAACTCCCAAAAGTAATGGGAGTATAACGGTAACCCTAGCAATAATACCTTGCACGAAGATTCCTCCTTACTAGCAGTTGCATAGACCACCACATTTACATTCGCTCATGCGTGTCCTCCTTTATTATACTACTAATCACAGCCACAGTCATCTGATTTTTTAACAGGTTTAGCTGTAGTTGCCCTTACTAAATCAATTAATAGGGGAAGTAATTGCACTTGCCCGGACGTTACATCTTTGCGCCTAGACAGGGCAGTCACGGGTGCTTGACGTTGATCCTTATCCATACTGTATTGTATATGGTCTTTAGATAAGAAAGCATCTGTGGCAGAGTCATGCCCCTCTATAATCAAAGCTTTCTTACGTTGACCTGAAAGACCCACAAACTTCTTAAGCTTGCTGCTGGCTGCGTCGAACACCTTTTGTTCGCGAGCGGTTGGCTTCCGTGTAGTATTAGCAGTCTTTTGTAGATTGTATGGTTTGTCATGTATCTCTTTTGCAGACGGAGGAGATAAAGCTTCATGGGCATAGCTTGCCCCTAAGTCTTGCCCTGCTTCGTTTACAACCCACGGAGGTTTGACGTTGATAGGGTTACTGTTTTCATCTAGCTCAATCTCTGCTGTAGGAATATATCGGTTTTGTTCTGGTTCCACCTCAGCGGGGAATCCTTGCTCGTCTAGTAACTGGTGATGAACTTGTTCTCGTCTACGATATGCCTCATCATCCCCAAGTATAGGTGTGTCACCTTTACCCGGCGTGTTCGTGAACGGGTTGTCATCCTTCACTAAGTTTACTAACGATGCTAAGAAATCAACGTTACCATCTGCTTTTACCATGACAGTAGTTGGATTATGTGTGTGTCCACTTTTCACGAGGCAACTCCCATCTATACAAGAACTCGTAGGTTTACCACTACCAGATTTTAGTATGTCAAAGTTAGCACCTTGATTCACACCTTTCTCACAAACAGTGACTTCTGCTAGTTCCATGTCATCGACCTGCATGTATGATTCCATACCCTTCTGAATGTTTTGCGTCTTAGTTGCGCTCCCCGCAATGCTATAAGACTTCAGCTTACCCTCTTTGATCTGTTCCATAACTCTTTTTGCAATACGGGTATCGTCCCGTAACTCTGTAATAAAGAACAACCCCTCTGGGTCAACACCTGATTTATATATATTTCCTGCCTTAGAGATGTATGCCGGTAATGCCCAACCTACCTGTACATCAGAGTGTAGTACCATAGCGTTCCTAGTGCGGAAATTTTTCATGTATAAGTCAAAGGCTTTAGATAAAGCTTGGGTTGTAATTAGATGCCCTTCTCTATCTACTAGTTCCACAGAAGCGGGGCCTCCAACAACCATAGGTTCAAAGTCATCATCAAACATCCCTTGCTGTTTAGCAGCTTTAGTAAATGCTCCTTCATTAGGGAATGCCCGAACTAAAGTTATCAATTCAGCAGGGGAGCTTATCCCTGCTTTGAATAAGCGTTTGTATTCATCCAGAGCTTTAGAGATATCTGATACCTCTGTTGGACGCTTGGAAGCTTTCTCTAATGATAGAATCTCCGCATCATCAGATACGAATTGGTACATATTCTTATTTGTATCCAGAGTCATCGTCATGTTTACCTCTATCTATTGTTCCAATTTATTCCTGTAAGTGTACCTATAATTACAACTAGATGTACGATAAGAAATCCAACAGCAACCAATCCTGTTTTCATTCCATACATTTTACTTTTCCACACCTGTATATCTGCTACGTCAGTTTCAATAGATTTGAAACTATTTATTAAGGAAGAGTTCAAAGCCGACTGTGTTTCTATATAACGATCCAATCTTTCCACATAAACTGCAAGTTTGACATCTATAGAGTCAGGCTTTGTCATATTATATTATCCTTGGTGTATCCCCCAAATTACCCCATGAATTGCAGGAGTATTCTGGGCAGCTAATACGGTAACTTTTGATCTAAAATCTATAGGCCAGTTGGTTTCAAATGTATCGCCACCTAATACCGGAATCCCAGTGGTAGCCGAAGCATCTACATCTAATCCAACATATACAATATCAGCAGCAGTAGCAGACTCATTTCTTATTTTGATTCCACGTATTACTGATAACCCTGCACGACGTTTCGATGGGGAGAGATTCGCTGTTCCTTCCCACTCATAATTTAATCCTTGCGCCCCGTCAACGTAAGCGGCGTAATTGCTGTCCCCGAATCTTTGTTCCACATGTATTTTGTCTACATAAAAGTTAATGTTATGTTGAGTAGTTGATCGAACTATTACTCTATACGAAGCACTTCCAGTTACAGGGAGCTTGTATTTAACCTGAAGTTGCTGAAAGGCTGTACTCAAACTAACAGAGTTACCTGTTATAAGGTCAGTTCCATCAGAGTCTTGAATAGCAATCTCTGCATCTCCACTAGCTGAAGCCCCCATTATAGTAGCTTGACCCGTTAGCCATACCTCACCGTCATGGGCGTTACCTGACATTCCGGGGGTAGTCCAATAAAATCCTTCCCCCGCAGCAGAGTTGTCAGGGTTGACTAACAATGAGTTTGATGCATCATCTGCTTGTGCGGAACTTTGGGAGATTGCAGAACCATCGGCTGTAAATTCCGAAATGGTGGCACTTTCTACGGAGGGGTTTGCTACAAGGTTTACAGAGGGTATTCCTCTATCAACTGACAGGATAGTGGTGACTGCATCGTTCGCTACTGTCGCATCTCTGAAGGGGTAATATTTAGTAAATGCGTGAACACTGGAACGTGTGCTAGGGTCTCGTTCCCATCCGTTCCAATCAATATTACGTGTAGTTGACATTAGACGTTATCCCCCTAATTAAGTTCCATTTGTAGAGCAGCAGCCACCCCCCTAACTGGGGGGTGACTACTTGGTTATTTGTTACGATGGGTAACCATAAAGGTCTATGCGGAAAATACCTGCGGTATAATCAGCATCTGTAGTTCCACCTCCACCAACTAAATACAAGTATTCATCGGCGGCTGGGCTTGCAATAAAGCCTTGCTGGTTAAAGTTGTTCGCAGATAGTGTAGCTATCCAGTCCTGTCCAGCAGTTACTAATGCTGTCTCCGTTAGATCGGTAACCGCACTATCTTCAGTTCCGGTAGCTTCTGTAGCTGAATATAGATCAATGTCAGGCTCACCACCAGCCGGGGTTTCTAAGCAAGTCATTTGTCCTGCAAAGATTGTACCATTAAGAGCTTCGGTAATTTGCCCTAAGTGACAGTATTCAGAGGTACCATCGACACCAATGATATCA
>Ga0181371_1000216_pt1 | contig 13146 bp, 12 predicted proteins | sample LowvirmetaG_6_FD_130087 | JGI IMG/M metagenome (GOLD analysis project Ga0181371, IMG submission 130087) | Marine viral communities from the Subarctic Pacific Ocean - Lowphox_07 viral metaG | ecosystem: Environmental > Aquatic > Marine > Oceanic | place: Subarctic Pacific Ocean | collected...
GAGTATCAAGATCTGAGGCTTTGGAGTTGGCCTTCTCTGGCCGCATGCTTTGGAGTTGTGCCGATGGGGGCAGGCCTGTCACAGACACGCCGTAAATACGTCCATGTAGGCTTGATCGCAGCATCCATGCTGCTCACAGTCTGTGACAGGCCTGCCCCCACCGGCTTTCGGACAAGGGAGTAGGCGGTTTGAGAAAAAGAAAGGTGATTTGGCCGACCATGCTGCGCGTGGGGACAACCCAGGGCATCGGCTGTCGAAAGAGCTTAAGGTTGAGATATTTGCATGCGTGGGGAGTCGGGCGTGGATGTCGGGGAAGCTTTGCAAAAGTGTGAGCAGCATGGATGCTGCGATCAAGCCCCCAGGGATGGGTTCACGGCGTCTTTTGCAAAGCTTCCCCGATAGCCGCGCCCAGTGGCCACACTCCACCCAAGTGGCGACCTGCGAACCAAAAGAAGGGCGAACAAAAGAATGGCAACAAACACCAAAAGAAAAGAGTCCATGGCAGACAGAGTTTACGAGGCCCTGAAGGACGACATCTTTGAGTTCCGCCTGATCCCTGGTGACAAGTTCAGTGAGGGCGATGTAGGCACGCGCCTGAAAGCAAGCCGCACGCCGGTTCGAGAGGCCCTGTACCGATTGCAGCGGGAAGGCTACGTGGAGGTGTTGTTCCGCAGTGGCTGGCAGGTGAAGCCGTTTGATTTCCGGCAGGTGGAGGAGCTGTATGACCTGCGGATTACCCTGGAGCGGGCGGCGATGCACAAGATCTGTGGCCTGGATGAGGAACCCTCGGCAATCCGCATGCTGACGGCCATCTGGAACCCGGATCACCCCTCTGAGCGGGCCGTGGGCAGCACGGTGCGCGCTCTGGATGAGAGCTTCCATTGTGACCTGGTGGCGGCGGCCGGCAACCGGGAGATGACGCGGATTCACCGGGAGATCACCGACCGGCTCCGGATCATTCGGCGCCTGGACTTCACTCGCGATGACCGGGTGGACGCCACCTATGTGGAACACGCCGCGATTCTGGAGGCGCTGCGTAACGGCATGGCCACTGAAGCAGCGGATCGGTTGACCCGTCATATCCGCGCCAGCCAGAAGGCGGTTCGCGAAATCACCATGGAACGGATTCGCGAGGCCGCTGAAGCCCATCGCAGCGGGCAACAAATTGCCTCCCAGGGCGCGTAAATACTGAACTCGCGTTCATTTGCGCTGGCGCCGAAATGCTTACAAATCTGTAAGACATATCGCACAAACCCCGGAGCGATTCTCCGATAGGTAGGAATTCGATCCCCAGTAGAATGGTCAGTGTCAGGGATGACAAGCCAGCAAGGAACGTTGGCTCAAGGATGAGAACTCCAGGGAAGAGTCCTCCACGGCTCAGGAGTTGCCCAAAGGATCAGGGCTTACAGGGATGACCACAGGGAAGACGCGCTCAGGATGAGTCGCACGCCTGAAGGATCAGGCAGGGGTCAGCCACGGAATCGGGGATCACAAGGAGTGTGGTCCCGTCCGTGCACTCCCCACTCCCACAGACATTTCTGCTCTCTTCTTACATTTCGCTTCTGCTGCTTTGCGCCCTGGCACCACACCAATAACGCAAATTAGCCTCAGGAGCTTACACCCATGAAGCGCACACCGCTTTTCGCAACACTCGTTCTGCTGTTCAGCCTGGTTACCGGTTTTGCTTACGCCCAGGAAGCCGCTATCAATATCAACACCGCCGATGTGGCTACCCTCGCCAGCCTTAACGGCATTGGCCAAAGCAAGGCGGAAGCCATTGTTGCCTATCGCGAAGCCAACGGTCCGTTTTCAGTAACCGCAGACCTGGCGAACGTGAAAGGAATCGGCGAGCGCACCATTGAGAAGAACGCCGCGCGCCTGACCGTCAAGTAATACCCCGGGCAGTGGCTCGCTGCCGCTGCCCTTCCCTGCCTTTAGTGACGGGCCCGGAACAGGTATTCCTCGGGCGCCATATCATTGCAAACTGCCTCGCGGATAGACCGCTCAATCTGATCACTTTCCAAGTCATACAAACCGCAATTTGCGAGCGCCCTTCGCACCATCACGCTTTGCCCAAGGTATTCGTAAAGCACTCGGGCGCAACAGGGCATTCGTTCGCTGTTGTCTGAAACCCCTATCTTCAACCCGGTTAATCGGGAAACCCTGTTCCGGAAACTGGGAAAAAGAATGGTCTGGGTTATCTCATGGCGGTTGAGAGTCTCGTAGTCCACAAGGAACAGTCGGTCGGTAAGCAGATAGGCAATACCCTGGTAGCGGTTATGGCACGGCGGCTCATTCACAGTTGCCCGCATTCTTTCCGTGCGTTGAAATACCACGTGATCGCCCTGCCGCTCCAGGCACACCAGATTCCGAAGCACCTTACCGGGCGCCGACATGGACTGGTAATACTCATAGTAGTAACCCAAATAGTGATCCACGTCGGTCCGGGCTTCTTGATCCAGCCGGTCAAGGTGCGCTCTGAGGATGTCCTCTTCTTCCGCTGGCTGGGCCTTGATCTTCGGCCGCACATCCACCACACGCCGGAACTGGCCGTGGGGCAATAGAATCTCCTGTTCGTCTACACCGAAAAACTCGCAGATTCGCCGCAACGTGTTCGCAGAGGGTTTGTGCTGGCCGCCCAGGTACCGGTTGAACTGCGGGCGATTAATGCCAAGCCGGCGGCAAACCTCCGCGATGGATTTGTAGTAACTGCACAACAGCCGGAGGTTTTGAGCCAGATCCTGATGCATAGGGAGCAACCCTGTTGTTTCGTCTATGGGCCATGTGCGCCAAACCGCGTTAGCGCTACCTGACGCTGTTATCGCAACATATCGCGCCATATTGGCAACGATGCGCAAATTCTAGCAAGAGCACCCGGTTGGTTAAATAAGAGCTTCGCACAACAACAATCATCTTCGGAGTTGCTTATGTTGGAGTTCCTCAACGAATTGCTGTGGGGCAAGGTTCTGATTGCCCTTTTGGTCACCGTCGGCATCGGATTCACCCTTGCTTCCCGCTTCGTGCAGTTTCGGTATTTTGGGCGCATGTTCCGTATTCTCAGCGCCAGCCAGGCCTTTCAGAGAGATAAGCACGGTCACTTGAGCTCTTTCCAGGCCTTGCTGCTTTCTGTGGCCGGTCGTGTTGGTGGGGGCAATATCGCTGGGGTAGCCGTTGCCATTACCCTGGGAGGCCCCGGCGCGGTCTTCTGGATGTGGGTCGTGGGACTGATGGGTATGGCCACCAGCTTCCTGGAATGTTCTCTGGCACAAACCTACAAGGTCGCAGAGCCAGACGGCACCTATCGTGGCGGCCCCGCCCATTATATTGCCCGCGGACTTGGCGCGCGCTGGAAATGGATGGCCGGCCTCTATTCCGTTTTGCTTCTGCTCACGTTCGGCTTTGGATTTACCGCTCTCCAGTCCTATGCGGTTGCAACCTCTGTTGACGATGCGTTTGGCATTCCCGTTTTTTACACCGGCATTGCACTGGCGATGGTTGTAGGCCTGATCATCTTCGGGGGCGTGCGACGCATTGCCCGGGTTGCCGAGTTCCTTGTGCCAATCATGGCTGGCAGCTATCTGCTAATCACAGCCGCCGTTCTTACCCTGAACATTGAGCGTATTCCGGACGTCTTCATGCTGATCATCAACAGCGCTTTCGGTCTCGAGCCGGTGGTCGGCGGGGGCATTGGCGCGGCCATCCTGATGGGGGTCAAGCGTGGCCTGTTCTCCAACGAGGCCGGGCTGGGCAGTGCGCCCAATGTCGCGGCCGTGGCCTACGTGCCCCATCCAGCCAACCAGGGTGTGGTGCAGTCGTTTTCGGTGTTCATCGATACACTGATTATCTGTTCGTCGACCGCCTTTATCATTCTGCTGAGCGGCATTTATGACCCGGCCGCCCTGAGCGACGTCGGTGGTGTTGCACTGACTCAGTCAGCGCTGGCCGATCACGTGGGCGACTGGGGACGAAGCTTTGTGAGCGTGGCGTTGATGCTGTTTGGCTTCAGCACCATCCTTTACAACTACTACCTGGGTGAAAACAGCATCAATTTTTTCAGCACTCAGAACCAGAACTTCTTCAACACCTTCCGCGTTGCGATCATCGGTCTGGTCTGCTGGGGAGCAACCACAGATCTGGGCACCGTATTCGGCTTTGCTGACGTCACCATGGGCCTCCTGGCCCTGGTCAATCTGATTGCCTTGATCGCTCTGTTCAAACCAGGCCTTCGCATTCTCAAAGACTTTGACGACCAGCTAGCTGAAGGGATCGAACAACCCGTTTTCGATGCCGCCCGTTTCAAAGACATGAATGTGGACGCAGCAGCCTGGGAAATTGAACCAGAAGACCTCGAGCGTATTCGTGCGTACCGGGGTAACAGCCAACCCGCGACCGAACAGCCCTGATCACAGGTATGCGCGGTCCCGGCTCGGGGCCGCGTTAATAAGTCTTGATACCTCATTCCAAGAGAACACCCCGAAAATGAACAGCCGCATTGAACACGATCTGCTGGGTGAACGTCCTGTTCCTGCCGATGCCTGGTATGGCATTCAGACCCAGAGAGCTCTGGATAACTTTTCGATCACCGGAGTGCCCATCAGCCACTTTCCGGATTTTGTACGGGCACTGGCGATGGTTAAAAAGGCAGCCGCCATGGCCAACCGCGATCTTCGCGCACTGCCGCCCCACAAAGCCGAAGCCATCATCGCCGCATGCGATGACATTATCGCTGGCCATCTGCACGACCAGTTCGTGGTAGATCTTATTCAAGGTGGGGCTGGGACCTCCACCAACATGAACGCGAATGAGGTGATTGCCAACCTGGCGCTTGAAAAACTGGGTTACGGCCGAGGAGAGTATGCGCACCTTCATCCCAATGACGACGTCAACCGATCCCAATCGACCAATGACGCCTACCCGACAGCCGTGTGCCTGGCCGTGCAATTTGCCTCTGAACCCCTGGAGCTGGCGATCAGGGATCTGAAGGACAGCCTGGCGCAAAAAGGGCGACAGTTTGCCGATGTGGTCAAGATGGGGCGCACCCAGTTGCAGGATGCCGTGCCCATGACCCTTGGACAGGAGTTCGAGGCGTTTTCCGTTAATCTGGGTGAGGATATTGACCGCCTGCACGAAGCCAACCGTCTGCTCTGCGAAGTGAACCTGGGAGGCACTGCCATCGGAACAGGCATCAACACCCATCCTCGCTATCAGGCGCTGGCGGTCAATTATCTGGCCAGCATTTCCGGAAAGCCGCTGGTCTCCGCAAGCAATCTGGTGGAGGCCTCGTCCGACATGGGCGCCTTTGTGCTTTTTTCTGGCATATTGAAGCGATTCGCCGTGAAACTGGGCAAGATGTGCAACGACCTCCGCCTGTTGTCCTCCGGGCCGCGAACAGGCCTCGGCGAAATCCTGCTGCCACCCATGCAACCGGGCTCTTCCATCATGCCCGGCAAGGTCAACCCGGTTATTCCCGAGGCCGTCAACCAGACAGCCTATCAGGTCATTGCCAGCGACCTCGCTGTCACCCTCGCCGCAGAAGCCGGGCAGCTCCAGCTCAACGCCATGGAGCCCCTGATTGTTTACAACCTGCTCAATTCAATGAAAATGCTCGGTGCTGCCTGCAAGATGCTCGACGAAAAGTGCATCAAGGGCATTCTCGCCAATACCGACCAGTGCGCAAAGCACCTGGATAACAGCATAGGCATTATCACCGCCCTCGTTCCCAGACTCGGGTATTCCAATGCGACGCGAATTGCCTCAATGGCACTGAACTCCGGCTCCACGGTCAGGGAGCTCGTGCTTGAGGAGGGCTTGCTGGAGGCCAGCGAGCTGGATCGTCTTCTGAGCCCCCGGGCGATGCTTGCGCCGGTTGGAGACGACGCATGAACGGTCGGGTGCTGATACTCTATAGCGGGGGGACCATCGGCATGGTCTCTGCCAATGGTGTTTATGTACCCGGGCCGGATTTCAGAGCGCGCCTGACCCGTCGTCTGGAAGAGCAACAACGTGAGCTGCCACAGTTCGACGTCGTCGAACTCGACCGGCTCATCGACAGCGCAAACCTGACCCCCGAAAACTGGACGACCATGGCCCGGGTACTCGCTGAGCACTGGGACCGATACGACGGTTTCGTTGTGATCCACGGCACGGACACCATGGCGTTCACGGCATCGGCGCTCTCCTACATGCTCCAGGGATGCGACAAGCCGGTTATCCTGACCGGCTCGCAGATCCCGTTGGAACAGTCCCGCACGGATGCCCTGCAGAATGTGATCAACGCACTGGTCCTGGCGAGCACCCCGGGGATCTCCGAAGTGTGCCTGTATTTTTGCGGCAATCTGCTCAGGGGAAACCGGGCACGAAAGCTGAAAACCAATGATCTGGAAGCCTTCGATTCTCCGAATGCGCCCAGGCTTGGCCGAAGCGGAATCGACCTCGAGTTACGTCATGACCTGCTTCTTCCCCCGGGTAAGCCGAATTTTCAGATTCCTGCGTTCAACTCCCGATCTGTAGCGACCCTGACATTCTACCCAGGTATACCAGCCATTCTTGTTGAGTCGATCCTCGCGCTGCCGGACTTGAAAGGACTCATCATTCATACCTACGGTTCCGGCAATGCTCCTGATGAAGACAAGCACCTCGTTCAGGCGCTCGCGGATGGGGTCAGGCGTGGCGTCTCAGTCCTGAACATAAGTCAGTGCCTGGAGGGCAGGGTTGCGCAGAAGGCCTATGCGTCCGGCGCGGCGCTTGACAGGGTCGGCGTCATCGCTGGTGGCAACCTTACTCCCGAGGCCGCTTTCGCCAAACTTCACTTTCTACTGGCCACAGGGCATTCCCCTGACTCTCTGCACGCGGCATTGCAAACTCCTTTGTGCGGTGACTCTGACCCGGCGGCGTCTTAAGGAAACCGCCGCGCGCCCTCTTCCCGTAAAGTCGTCTGGCAACACCGCGCCCGCCACCCTATTATTGCTGGATAACAATTCAAAAACCGTTGAGCGTCCGCACATGGTTGATCCGATCAAGGTTTATCCGTCCAAACCTTCGAAAGTCTATTTCTACGGCACCTGTCTGGTGGATATGTTCTACCCGGATGCGGGCATCGCCGGCGTTGAGCTGCTGGAGCGTGAAGGCATTGAGGTGCTGTTCCCGCAAGACCAGACCTGCTGTGGCCAACCGGCCTACACCTCCGGCTACCATGACCAGGCCCGCTCGGTGGCCAAAGCCCAGCTCGATCTTTTCCCCGGCGACTGGCCGATTGTGGTGCCTTCCGGCTCCTGCGGGGGAATGATGCGCAAGCACTACCCGGACCTGTTCAAAGACACGCCGGACGAAGTGAAAGCCGCGGAGGTGGCCGGCCGGGTCTGGGAGCTGACGGATTTTCTGCTTAACGTCTGCCATATCAAGCTGGAAGACCTGGGCGAGCCCACCACGGTGGCCATGCACACCTCCTGCTCCGCCCGCCGTGAAATGGGCGTGGCCGAGGTGGGGCCGAAGCTCCTGGGCCAGTTGAAGAATGTGAATCTGGTGGAGCAGATCCGGCCGGAGGAATGTTGCGGCTTTGGCGGTACCTTTGCGGTTCGCCACCCGGAGATTTCCGGAGCCATGGTCAGTGAGAAAGTGGACACCCTCGTGGACACCGGCGCCAAAGAATTTGTCACCACCGATTGCGGCTGCCTGATGAACATTGCCGGTTACGCCGAGAAGAACCAGAAGCCGGTTTCAGGCCAGCACATTCTCAGTTTCCTGTGGGCGCGAACCCAGGGCAAAGGGGGGCAGCAGTCATGAGCGAGGCAGCCGAGCACACTGGCCATCATATCGATGTAAAACAGTTTCACCCGCGTGCGCAGGCGGCGATTCATAACCCCAAGATCCGCAAGAACTTCCGCAGCGCAATGGACGGGCTGATGTCCAAGCGCAAAACGGCGTTCGAGGGCTGGGACCTGGAAACCCTGCGGGATCTGGGCGCCAACGTTCGCCTGCGGGCCCTCGCCAACTTGCCGGACTTGCTGGAGCAGCTCGAGAAGAAGCTGACCGAGAACGGCATCAAGGTGCACTGGGCGGTGGACGGCGACGAGGCCTGCCGGATCGTACGGGATATCTGCAAGGCCCGGGATGCCAAGACGGTGATCAAGGGCAAGTCCATGGTCTCCGAGGAAATGGAGCTGAACCATTACCTGGAGGAACAGGGCATCGAAGCCCTGGAATCGGACCTGGGCGAGTACATTGTGCAGCTGGCGGATGAAACGCCATCGCACATCATCATGCCCGCGATTCACAAGAACACCGGCGAGATCTCCCAGTTATTGCATGACAAAACCGGCACCGATCTCTCCAACGATGTGGAATACCTTACCGCCAGTGCCCGCCAGCAACTGCGGGAAAAGTTCATGAATGCCGATGTGGGCGTTTCCGGGGTTAACTTTGCGGTGGCGGAAACCGGCACCCTGTGCCTGGTGGAAAACGAAGGTAACGGCCGGATGACCACGACGGTGCCCAAGTGCCACATTGCCGTTACCGGCATCGAGAAGGTGGTACCGAGCATGGAGGACGTCTCTGCCCTGCTCGCGCTGCTGACCCGCTCTGCCACCGGTCAGCACATCACCACCTACTTCAACATGATCTCCGGCCCCCGCAAGGCCGAGGAGCTGGACGGGCCGGAAGAGGTTCACCTGGTGCTGGTGGATAACGGTCGTTCGTCCATCTACCAGGACGACGAGCTGCTGGACACCCTGCGCTGCATCCGCTGCGGCGCCTGCATGAACCACTGCCCGGTGTACACACGGGTGGGCGGCCATGCCTACGGCACCACCTACCCGGGCCCGATCGGCAAGATCCTGATGCCGCACCTGATTGGCCTGGACGAGGGCCGGCATCTGCCCAGCGCCTCCAGCCTGTGTGGCGCCTGTGGCGAGGTCTGTCCGGTGAAGATTCCCATACCCGATCTGTTGGTGCGGCTGCGCCAGGAATCGGTGGATGGTGACAAACTGCACCCGGCCAAGGTCCGTGGCCATGGCGCCAAGCGAAGTTCCATGGAAGCGATGATCTGGAAGGGCTGGGCCTGGATGCATGCCAGCCCCGGCATTTACCGTTTCGGCACCGGTGCCGCCAGCAAATTCAGGGCGTTACAACCCTCGAAAGCCGGCGCCTGGACCGATTACCGCACGGCGCCCAAACTGGCCGCCAAAACCCTGCACCAGCGGATGAAGGAGCGTGGCCAATGAGTTCCCGGGAAACGATTCTTCAGCGTCTGCGCAACCGAACCGGCGGCGAACTGACGGTGCCGGAATGCGACTTCTCGGTTCTGGTTCGGGATGACTGGTCGATAAAGGAGCGTATCGAGCGGTTCGAGAAGATGATCGAATCGGTTCACGGCGAGGTGCACCACTGCACCGAAGACATGTGGATGGATCGTCTGGCCGAGGTGCTGAACACCCGCGGTGCGAGGAATCTGCTGATTCCGAAGCAGCACGAAATCGGCCAGGCCCTGCGCAACGCCGGCCGTGACGATCTGCCGGAGCTGCTGATCTATGACGAGCCGATCGAGAGCTGGCAGGCCCACCTGTTCAACGAGGTGGACGCCAGCATTACTTCCACACGTGGCGGTATTGCCGAAACCGGCTCGTTAATCCTGTGGCCGAACGATGATGAGCCAAGGCTTATGAGCCTGGTGCCGCCGGTGCACATCGCCGTACTCAAGGCCTCGGAGCTCTACACAACCTTTCATGAAGCCATGCAGGCCCAGAACTGGGCCGCTGGCATGCCGACCAATGCCCTGCTAATCTCTGGCCCTTCCAAAACCGCCGACATCGAGCAAACCCTGGCTTACGGTGTTCACGGTCCCAAAGAGCTGATTGTGTTGATGATTGAATGATCCAAGGCGCCCTGTTGATCGCCCTGGCTGCCCTGCTATGGGCGACCACGGGCATCGTTGCAAAGTTTCTGTTTACCGGTACCGAGCTTCAGGCCATTACCCTTGGCTTTCTGAGGCTGGCGGTGGCCCTGCCGTTTTTCTGGCTGCTGATGCGGCGGGAGCAGACGCGGCTTGAACGCGCAAACCCGGGCGGGCGAGTGGCCGGCAGTTCGCTACGGAGCCTCACCCGCAAGACCCTGATTCCGCTGGCAGCGCTTGGCCTTTTCCAGGCGTTTTACCAGGGCAGCTACCTTCTCGCTGTGGATCTGACCGGTGCCGGCATTGCCACCCTGATCGCGCTCTGTCTGCCGCCGGTGCTGGTGGCCATTCTGGCGGCGCCATTGCTGGGCGAGAAACCCGGCCTGCTCACGGTTCTGTCACTGATTGCGGCCATTGGCGGCACAGCCATGCTGGTTCTCAGCGATATGGACACCAGCGGCACCTTGCGGCTGGCCGGCATTCTGGTGGCGTTACTGGCCGCCTGTGTATATACCGGTTTCACACTCACCAGCCGCTACAGCTCCGCCGGTACACCGGTGTTTACCACGGCGTTTATCTGTTTCTTCACGGCGGCGTTGATTCTGTTGCCGGTCGTGGCCGTGAGTGGCGGATTCGAGGGGCTGGAAAGCCTGGAGTTCGGGCACTGGCTGATGGTGGTCTATGTGGGCGTGGTGCCAACCTGCATCGGGTATGTGTGCTTCTTCACTGGCATGAAAACAACACCGGCAACGCTTTCCAGCATCATAGTGACCCTGGAACCGCTGTTTGTGGCTCTGCTGGCCTGGGTGTTCCTGGAGGAGATTCTGGGGCCGATTGGTATTGCCGGGGCCTTGATTCTGACCGCAGCGGTGATTGTGGCTTCCCGCTACGGCCGTAAACCCGCAGCCGGCCAGGAGGCCGCTGCGGATTAAGGAGGATCAGTCTTCCTTACGCTGCTTCTCGAGCATGTCCGGCTGCAGGATTTCAATCCAGTAGCCGTCCGGGTCTTTGATAAAGGCCAGGCCTTTCATCTTGCCGTCGTCCGGCTTTTTCACGAAATCCACACCAAGCTTTTCAAAGCGGTCGCAGGCGGCATAGACGTCTGGCACGGCTACGCCAATGTGGCCAAAGCCCTGGGGCTCGTCGTTGCCATTGTGGTAGCCAAAGTCGTTGTCGTCTTCGGTGCCCCAGTTATGGGTCAGCTCAAGCATGGCTTCACGGCCGAAGGTAAAGGTGGTGCGGTGGGCGTCGTCGTGGGGCACGAGGCCGGCCTGACGATCATCCAGGTAACCCAGGAAATACAGGGTGAACTTCATTTCGGGGAAGTCCAGTTTGCGCACCAGGCGCATGCCCATCACTCGGGTGTAGAAGTCCATGGAGCGCTCGGGTTCCTTGATGCGCATCATGGTCTGGTTGAATACGTAGCCTTCGGTTTCGGGAACGGGGTCTTCGTGTAGGCCGGGGGCCTGTTCGAAATGCTTGGGCATTTTGGTTTTCCCTTTTTTGCGCAGGATTCAAACATTATACCTGTGTGCGTTTCAGGGGGATTTCAAGGGCATGAAAAAAGACCCCGGGGCCAGAGACGAACCGCCGGGGTCTTGAGGGCCGGTTTTTTACGCCGGCGTTTCTTCAGAGACGCTCTGAAGATCTGTGGCTGGCAGGGCCATGAGGGGGTTCTTTCTTCCGGGAATCCGAACTCGCTTCGCTCAGACAGTCGTTTCCCTGCAGAAAGAACCCCCTCACACCCCTGCCGACCGAACCTTTGGAGTGGCCCGCTTTCAGGCCAACTGGTGTTCTTCTCCTTCGTAATAAGCCTCCACTCTTGGGTTCATTACCCGCCGCCAGAGTGGGGGGAACATTGCCAGGACGATCATTGCGGAGTAGCCGGCCGCGTTTGGCCCAGGCGTGGTGGTCGCTGTGGCGTTGGAGGTGGAACAGGAAGACGTTGGTGAGGAAGTAGTTGCTGTTCCAGCTGTGTTCCGGGCCGGTGCGTTCGTAGCGGCCGTTGTCGAGTTTTCTCCGGTGCAGGCCGTAGTGTTCGAGGTAGTTGACGATTTCCAGCAGGGTGAAGGCGATGAAGCTCTGGCCCAGGAAGAAGACGGCGCCTAGCCAGCCGAAGGCGATGATGAAGCCCGCCAGTGCCAGGGCGCTGATGCTGTACCACCAGATCAGTTCGTTGCGCCAGCTGAGGGCTTTATGGCCTTTGCGTTGCAGGCGTTCGGCTTCCAGTTTCCAGGCGTTGAGGAAGTTGCGCATGTAGGCCTGGGGCAGGAAGTTGTAGAGGGACTGGTTGTAGCGGGATGAGGAGGCGTCTTCGGGGGTGGAGACGTGTACGTGGTGGCCGCGCAGGTGTTCGACTTTGAAGCCGGCGTAGCAGACCAGTGACAGCAGGAAGCCGCCAGCCCGGGTTTCGAGTTTTTCGTCTTTGTGGATGAGTTCGTGGGCGACGTTGATGCCGAGGCCGCCGACGATGCCGATGGAGACGATCCAGCCAATACTCCCCATCAGGCTGAAGGTGCCGGAAGCCAGTTCCAGCATGCTCCAGACCAGCAAGGCCGCGAAGCCGGCGACCCAGCCAAGCGTGATGGCTTTATAAAACCGCTCGCCGACCATTCGTGGCACGTCGGTTTCTTCGTCCGGGTTCAGGGAATCCTTGCCAAGCAGCATGTCCAGCACCGGGATGATCCCGAAGACAACGACAGGAACGCCCCAGGAAAACAGGTTTACCAGATCGGTTGCGTGGCCGGCGGCCAGCAGCAGGGGCGGTAACGCCAGGGGGACCATGGCTATCAGGTAGCTGTACTTCTTCAGGGTCAGCAGTATCCGCCGGCGGGTGGACTCGCGGTCCACCGATAACTGCGTTGTGCTCATTGGGCTCTCTCCATCGAATGCGTGTTGGTGAAACTCTGATCACCTGTTGTTTTCTGCATTATTGTCCTACAATGCATCAGTCGTCAACCGCTCGAGAGGAGTTTTTTGACAATTGTCAGGAATCCCCGGCGGATCAAGGCGTTGTGACTGTCAGACTCAGAGGCTGTGATAAACTCATGCGCACACACTCCCATGCCGGCCGGATAACCGCAGCAGCCGACCGGTTTTTACGACCTGTTCAGAGAGCCTTTATGGATTTTCAGGTGCCCAACACTCTGGCCGAGCAGATTGCCAATTACCTGGCAGAGCGGATCATGACCGGGCAGATTCGTCCGGGTGAGCGGATTCAGGAGGCCACGCTCGCCGGTAAACTGAAGGTGAGCCGGGCA
>Ga0181371_1000217_pt1 | contig 13122 bp, 4 predicted proteins | sample LowvirmetaG_6_FD_130087 | JGI IMG/M metagenome (GOLD analysis project Ga0181371, IMG submission 130087) | Marine viral communities from the Subarctic Pacific Ocean - Lowphox_07 viral metaG | ecosystem: Environmental > Aquatic > Marine > Oceanic | place: Subarctic Pacific Ocean | collected 2015-12-04
ACGCAAACTGGGTGTTGCGGGGTCGGCGCCAGCGGCAACACAACCATTACATTCTCTGCTGGTATTGATACAAGCGCTGAACTGAGTAAAACTAATTTTACTGGAGGCGTGTCTACGGATGCTTATCAGGGTACAGGCTCATTCCACAAGGTTAATAGAAATACACGAAAGATTTTACGATATGCCGATGAATATACCGGTTTAGATGGAACAGTTATAACTGCCTCCCGCTACGATAATGCTTTTGTAACCCATATGATTCCGCAATCAGATATGCAATATGCTTGGATTACCGGAAATACCGAGAATCAAATTATTGGTTACGAACAAAAAGATTTGAGTTTAGGTGATTATGCTTCAAGCGATATTCAATTTGTAAGTGCAAGCGATTTTGTACTTTATAATAAGGTTTCCCCCGGTACCAACCACATTCGTTGGGGTAGAGACAAAAAAGGATTTGTCAGTATAGATCGTGAGGTGGCTCCGGTTGATTTTGTAGGTCTTAATATCGCCATTTATGACCCGCTCACAGCTTCAAACAACACACTAGGATATGATAATTCTACTCCGGTTACATCTTATATTAATATGGATGGAATTGTATTCACATATTACGATACTACGACGTCCCCCGGCGTCCAAGCCACCCTTAATGCAATTAATTTACATCGCAATGGTCCTTGGGGCGGCGCAAACTGGAAACTATACAGAAAAGACAGTCACCCCATCGTTAGATATCAAAAGAATCATAATGTAATTGGCACATCAAAGCTTACTGAAGGATTTTTTGATCTTTCAACAGAAATACGAAACTTTACAGAACCTCCAGTAACCTCTAAATATAATCCATTAATATATGGTACGCCAAGCGATATTCCCGGCGGCGTTGCTCATACAATAATATCCCACGGAAACATACGAACACACTTTACCGATCATACTAAAGAGCCGGTGGGAAGCGAACAGCTGTCTAAAATACATTTGGATGTCTTATTACCAACCGACAAATCAAAACAAACGCTCAATAGCGTAACATATTCGCCATATGCAGCATTTAAAAAACACGTGGAAGATACAAAAGATATGACCAAGGTGCAAGTGGTATATTCAGAAACGATATATCCTAAAGAATTATATACTTACCTTTCTGGCACTCGTAAGAGATTAAGATTTACAAATGATTTTTGGCGAGACGATAGAGACAACAGAACTGCTTTGGACTATGATAATTCCTATGGTACATCAATAGATATTACTAGTATTTGGAAATTAGATGCTTCTTATGATGCTTTTACAGGAAATAGTGCCAGTATACCGATTAGCGGAGGGATGACCACAAAAGATGGAGTTGGAGAATTACAGAACTGCTATTCTTTGTTCCATTATGCAGGATGTGCAGGCGGCGGCGACCCAGACGATATTATTCCTGCTGTAAATTATAATAGAAGAATTAAACTGCTTTATTACGATGGCGATGGGCGATCTTTCTCTGATGCTAGTCCTTTCTCTTCATCAAGAAATCCTTTATGGCACAGCGATTTACCAGAGTTCCCACCTGACCCCAATAGATTGGTGTCTGCAAAAACAACATTATTTTCCGGCGCAGTTGGCGATACTCTTTGGGAAACAACTTCATCTAGAGGAGGCAATCCATTTTATGATAGTTATGATGACTATGCGGAAGATGTGTTTAGAAATATGAAAAATGGTACAATATTGCCAGAATATAGAATAAGCGAAAGAATGAATAGTTATGTAGATACTATTCTGGAAAGCGGTTTAGCTTTAGATTATATGAATTACAATGCTAAATATTTTTATAATCTAGGTGACGATGACGACGGACGTAATCTTAAAATAAAAACAGGACTTCTTTCTTTAACCGGTGCAATAACACCGTCGTCCTCTGTTGATGAATTCCTAGCAAGACACACTTTTAGTGATTTTTATAAATATTTTTCTATGATAGAGGAAGACTATGAAGATACTCGTGGATTTACAGATTTGAATGAAGGAGAAACGATTAATGTAACACAACACAAGCTAGTTTGTGAAGCAATATTAAAGTTTTTACCTTATGATGGTTTTTACCCGGCAGAGCGTACTCGCCAACTAGGTAAAATATTTAGTGATACAATGTTTGGTGATAAGATCCAGGTTGACGGGGCAGATGCCAATTATAGAACAGCAATGCAGCCATTTTACGCTCCAGGTATACTATACAACTCAATCAAGTCTGGCATTGCAGTAGATTATCCCGTAGCTTCACAAGCGGGCGGTCCTCTGGGTGCGGGTATAGTACCGGTATCAACCACAAGAGGGTCAATAATATGGGAAGAATGTCTTTCTGGTAATTTTGATCAAAGAATAACTTTGGATGATATGGTTAAAGGCAAACTGCCCATATATCCAAATATTTATGATGTTGAATTTGACGCGGATACAGTACTAAACTCCACAGCTAGTTTTAAAGGAACAAGTCCAAAACACTCTTTAGCTCTTAGTAACTTTTTAGCAGCATCCAAAGATATTTTTATAGGTCCAGAAAACGAAGATTCTTTTATAGCTACAAAAGAGATTTCCGATGCTAAATCATGGTATTTTAGTGCAGAAACAGCCGGTACATACACAATGGACCTAGTGTTGAGAAATTCTACTAATATTATTTCTGATGAAGATTTTGAAGATGCCAAAAAGTTAATGGACCAAACCAATCTGACGGCATCTTCCCACGCCAAAACTGGCTGGCCATATTTAACAAGCAGTCTACAAGTTAACACTTCTTCCGTTATTATGTATAGCAGAGCACACACTGGATATGATATTGATTCATATCTCTATGGTTCTTCATTTGGTCCTCCTGTTGAGTGTGGTGCTGTTGCCAATTCTAGAGGTAGTGACTATGGCGCCGCCACGGGCGACCCTGTGATCGCTAGCTTTGATCCTTTTACTCCTTCTTATTACAATGGCTATTCTAAAGTAAGAATATCTATTGACTTTGCGGAGAACGACGAGGTAGACTTAAATTATATACTTAGTAATTTAAATTATTCATATGATAGGTTACGCACATTTAAATATCCATGCAATCCGGGTGGAGGCACCATTAGTAATGAAGTAGCATATGCCAATTCTCTTGTGACAACAGCATATAAACACGCTATGCAAATATCGGCATCTGTTTATGTAGCGCACGACCCAGCAAGCATTACTTCGCCCACAATTGTGTATATAGCACCTGGGGATGAGACAAAACGCGCCTTGGCTTTTAAGCCACGCTGGGAATGCCCGGTATTAGATTTTAGTGGGGTTGATCCCGAGAATAGCTATGTTTATGGCAACGTTGCTAAAGGTATGTGGCACCAGAAAGGGAGTCAGCCAAACGACAACAATTATATTAGTCTCGAAGTACAGTCAAACACAGAAAAAGATTTAGCAGCGCTGCTTGGGGTAAGCACTAAGAAAAAACCAATTGGCACAATAAAGGGGCACATAGATAAACGTGCTAAGTTTAGTGAAGCAATCATCGCCATTCCATATAAGGTTGAAAAAGTAAACGGCAAAGAGACTACCATAATGTATGATATCAATCCAGATCAGTTTGAGCTTATTCGTGAAAATATTATTTTAAAAGAGTATGATGATTTAATCAATCCTTCAGCGCCAATTGGAGGATTTGGTGAAATACAAAAGAAGGCTGAAGATGATGGGAGGGATCTTAAGGACACATCTTTACCTCTATACAATATGGCAAAGATGATGAGAAAGTATGTTATTCCTCCTCATCTGGACTTCTTACACAACAAGACCACTACTCCTTTTGTAATGTTTATGATGGAGTTTGAAATTGATTTAACTCAAAAAGATTTAGAAAACATTTGGCAAAATGTTGAGCCGACATTTGCAAAACAAGCGATTAAAGCAACGAGCGAAACAAGCTTTCATCAAATGCCAACGACAGACGCGCAAAAAGTGGCTTCTATGGATAGACCTTATTTTACGACAGATCAGGGTATGTCTGGCGAAATATGGTGGGAAGATCTCGGAGGTTTTTTCCCAGGCAAGACCAAGGTAAGCGATAAGGAAGCCAAAAGTCACTATGGAGGAGCTAAATTTAAGCCAGAAGAAACCAGATGGGCTGTATTTAAAGTGAAAAAACGCGCCCCTATGAACTATAATAGCATTTTGGCAAAAGGTCCAGCTATTGGCATACCAAGATCTTCTATCCGCCAGGATCTTTTTTATCAGGGATCCTCTGTTACCAATGAGTTTCTTTATTCCTATAATTGGCCATATGACTTCTTCTCGCTTATTGAACTAGCTAAACTAGATTCAATAACTACTTTCAATCCTAATTATAATGATAGTGAGGAAGATTAATAATGGAGTTTTTTGATAAAAAGCAAGATGTTATCGATATCGAACTTACATCATACGGAAAACAGCTATTATCAAGGGGAAAGTTTAAGCCATCTTATTATGCTTTTTCTGATGATGGTGTGCTTTATGATCAAAGATGGGTAAGCGGTACTGTTATACAAGAGCCACAATCCCAAGCAGAGCCAAGAATACAAGAAGACACACCACGATTAAAAACACAATATAGGAAGGAAGGCGTAGAAAGAGCAGTATTTAATATGGCGTTCTATGATTGGTTTACGCTTAAGCATAACATAGTTGATTTGTTTGAGTTAGGTAGCGAAAAAGAGTATTTTGAGTTTGTTAAGCACAACGCTGACGACTGGCACCCGCAGTTTGCAGAATCAGAAAAACTATTAGAAAACAAACTTGGCACTAAAACATTTTTAAACAACTATAATCCTGCTTGGAACGCATTAATGTATAACGGCACTATTTCTGACTCCACCAGCTATTATAAAAAGAATGATATAACTACTCTTATCCCACAATTAAATTGCACTTTAACAGACACAGTATATCTTATGAATCCAGATATTGACCCTGGTACAATAAGTCAAATTAAAAATATTGCAGCTTTAGCTAAAACAGATTATAATGTATTATTAGGGGCAGAAGATCTTGATTCAGCAGGAGCATTTGCAAATAATTATTTTTATAATGCTGATCTAGAAGATGGTAAGATTTTAATAATAAAGGACTTTTTGTTTGCATCCATCGAGGAAAGCAATTCAGAGTTCACCAACGACAATTTTACAATAGAGGTTTTTGAGATTACCACAAAAGATAAAGAGGACGACGGAGAAGAAGCTTTGGTAAAATTAATCTTTGCTGATGAATCTGAAGTTGATATTACAAAACCCCCAGGATCTCATCTTAATGCAGTAGAACACGTATTTGATATCGAAGTTGACACAGAAATACCTGAAACATTCGCCTGCGCTTTGATAGGCAAAGATAAGAAAATTAAAAACCAAAGCATATATGTTTCTAATATATTTGATTGTAATATTATAAGTGATGATGAACTGGGCGTAACCGACCAATATACTATTCTACCTCCTGTAGATGCTGGAGATGTTTGCTAATGTTAAAAGGACTTTCTACCACTCCAATGCTTTGCTTAAAACGTGTTTTGATTGAAACTCATACCAAGCCCAGTTTTCATCACGGTGCTCACGTTGATCTTTATACAAAATCACCGGAGTTGCCTATTGAAGAAGACACAAGTAAAATTAAATTATCTTTTGACTTTAATCTTAAAATACAGTTTCCTCATTCGCTTTGGTCTAGTTTGACATTGTTGGGAGAAAATGATTCACATTACCTCAATGAAAAAGCTTTAGAATATTTGAAATTTCAAAAAGACATAAAAAAAATACTAACTCAATACCCAGGTATTCTAGGAAAACCAATATTTTCAGAAAGCGTTTTCAAAGGATTTTTAGCATCAGAAAACAAAGCACAATGGTTTAAAAATTACGAATCTCAAGGTACCGGTGGAGTTGCAGTGGATATTTCTGCTATATTAAAAATGGGTTCAATAAAAAATCTATTAGATTATACATACTACGACGACAACGTGCCAATGATAAGCATACCAACTCAAATACAAGAAGGTGGTATTATTCCCGCACCCCACGGCGGTAATCCAGATTTTTTAGCATATATTTTTGCTATGTATGACGCCATTGGTAGTTCAGTAGTTCTCCCCAACACAGTCATCAGTGAAATTATATTTCGCGATGGAGAAATACCTTCTCAAGCGGGTTATTTTACCATTGGCGACACTTTTATGCACAATGGTGAAGAGCAAACCTTATTTGAAACTGAAGTATATAAAAATATTTTAGATAAAGACCCGGAAACAGGACAACCTATGGGCAGTGCAAAACCAACTGAACCCGTCGAACAAGTTAATTTATATTATGGTATACCAGGAGATGTTTGGGTGGGTCCATTGCATATGATGTCCGTTGGGGGTGATCAATATAGACCAATGGCGGGTAGTTCTCATAATCATAATGATCCTCACCCCTTCTTAAACTATAACCTAAAGTCAAACAACAAAATAATAGATTTCCGTAATCATTCCAATATAGAAAATATGTTTAAATATAATACTGATTTCTATGAAACAATTTCAGCAGAAGTATCAACGACTTTATATACTGGTCAAAAAAAGAAGGACACTATTGATGAACTAGTAAGCAAAAAAGCTATTGTATCTGATGTAAAATATTCAATCAGACCGGCATCTGATGAGGTAGGCAATAAAACAATTATAAAGGACACCGTACACTTTCTTTTTGCTATCGATAAAATGATGCTTCTTAAACAAACAACAAAACTACCAGGGTTGTTAGAGAAAATATCAAATATCAATGCTGGATATGCTAGTAGTTTTGTTGAAGAGATTGATATTTTTTCTTTCGAGATTATAAGACAAAATATCAATACTGGTGAGAGTAAAAGCTTGCTAATTGGAAGCAACGATAAAGAATTTAGTAATGTAGTCACCGCTGGCGACTATGGAAATATATATAAATTAAAAAACATAACTGATAGAATGAAAGTTAGTAATAGCAACCACGTGTCTTTTTATGAGTTTACTGACGGCAGCATAGACAATTACAAATATGACAACAACACTTATAAATACAAATTTGTCTTGAAGTTTAAAGATCCTTTGATTAGCTATTTAACAGATATGCTTGAAAAAACACGACGCATTTTGGGCGATTTAGATGAAATATTATTCAGAACAGAACAAAAAATATATGACTCCTCAAGAAAAAAATTTGTAAATGTTTACGATAAATTTCAAAAGAGCTTAAATCCAAAGTTTATTAAAGACTCTTTAAAATATTCCCAAACAGCACAGCTGCCATTTTCAGCTTATTTCTCTGGCTTTTCCTCGGAAGAAATACCAAATAGCGTTGAAGCTGCTTTCCCATTGGATTCGGGTCCAAATAGAGATACTTTATCATTATTGTTATTAACTCTGAATAATTATGACGATTTGATGCCAAGAAATGCATATCCAGGTGGCTTTTCTCAGTTGTTTAAATATATAGGAATGGCAGGTTATATCAGAAGCTCTTTGAAACTATCTTCTACCACACCAAGGCTATTGCAGAAAGTACGAAGCCTGATACACACTTTAGAAGTTCGTTTAAGCAAGGCTTTAAAATTATATACTACGGAAAATATAACCAAGAAAGATGTTGGATTCTCTACTAGCGATTATATTTTATCATCTAATACAAAAAATGCTGGTGATTATACAATAGAGTTCGAACATACGCTTGATTCTATTAACCTGTCTAAAACAAAAAATCATTTTAACTGGATTTCCAAAGCTCCGAATTATTTAACAGTCAATCGTTCAGCAGTGAAAGATAATTTTGATGTTGGTATAAAAACGATATCTGTAGGTGAATACAAAAAATTAGTTATGTCGCCTACGGACAAGATTCTATCACAGAAAGGTAAAGATGAAATAGGCACAGAAGAAAAATATAGTTTTTCTTTTATACCGCTGTTAGCTAGTCAAGGTACCTTTGTTGATCTTTTTAACAATCACGCTGTAGATTGGGATACCGATAGGTTTCAAACAATAAGAAAACGCCTTTATGATGGAATAACTAATAATAAATCTGCCGTTTCAATTCCAGAGTTGCTTTCCTTTTTTGGAATTAAGTTTACCAATGATTCTATCTCAAATATTATAACAGATAAAACTGCTTATGACCTGCAAACCCTGGCGCAAGCATTTTCTGAATTAGATAATTTTGGACAAATAACTGACCCAACTCAACCAATAAAGACGGAAGGAGCAGATATTATTTATGGTCCAGGTTATGGCTCCGTAGAAGATAAGGACTACGAATGGCAGGGCGGCAGTGCAACGAAGTATCCAATGTTGATTGCTCGTTCTTTAATTAACTTAATTACGTCTGATCTCGTAAAACAAGAAAGAGACATTAAATATTTTAATAATCAATATCAAATTAATTTAGGTTGGGAACCAGATGATGACCAAATGTTTTTCGCCAACAAACAGTTGCCCTATGAAATTAATTTATTTTCAACTGCTGCTATAACAAACTCCACTGCAAAAACCCCCTCGGGCGTGACTGGCGGTAGTGATTTTTTGAATGAACTTGGAAATATGCTACTATATCAACTCCTATTTTCAGCGAATGGAGATGTACAACAATGGTATTATAGCCTTTACTATATTTTATGGTTGGGTTTATTTGGTAAAGTACATTATTTAGAAGGGTTCACCCAACGTGATATTAGCAACGGAGGAGAGCTAACACCAACTTCTTATAACGACCGTACATTAATTAAATCTATGGAATGGTTACCTTTGACAAATACCGTATTAGAACAATTAAGCACTAAACAACAAATATTATGCAAAGTAGAACTTTATACTGGTGAGGATGGGACGTTTCCTTTCTTTGATAGAAAAATTATTGACTTATTTAAAGATTATTATAATTATAATGAATACTTCTTTATTGCTCCAAATCAAAGCTTCCAGCGTAGATCTGCCAAAACAACGCCCCGCAATCCAGCAAAATCGCACGGTGATCATTTTGTTGATTTATTGGATGTAGAGATGACAAAAATAACGGCAGACAGGGTTGAACTAGATCGCGGTCCATCAATGAAAGATATAATAGAAGCAGAGAAAGCTGCAGCAAGAAATAGCGGCACTATACCGGGCGCCCTTCCACCTGTGCCTCCAAATATTGGTGGAGAAATGAGAGGTCAAGAGCGTATGGCTGGAAAATCTTTGAGAAAAAGAACAAAAAAGACACCATCGGAACCACCAGAGCGGTAATAGATATTGTTTTAAATAACTAATTATAAAAAGGAAAGAACATGTTATACAAGTCAGATTATTATTCTAGTAGTTATCTTCCACTGATTAGCAACACTAATATGAATCTCCCCACTACATCTGCAAAAAGTGTAGATCAAGATGACAATCAGCCGGTACAGGTTATAAAATACTTTACTATCACTATTCCTGCGGTTGTAAACCCAGTCGACCCGTATAATCCTCCACCTCAACTGGGGGAGAATATGCTACCTAAACAGCCTCAAGGCTCGACACCACCGTTGCCCGCTCCTACAGCAACCCCGTTATTACCACAGCCACTGACGCTGCCTCCTACAACTGGACCTGGACCTATGGGTTACTAGCATATGGCAAATAAATATACCATAATAGATAATTTTGATAAGCTTGATGCAACTTTTGTAGAAGTTGGAAGACAAACACCTAGTTCTCAAATTGCCGAAGAACTTAAACCTAATTATTATAACGAAACTGTGAGTCCACCAACTAATGATTCCGGAAAAATTAAAAATTATAATATGATTTATAATTTCTCTACTGATATGCAATATATTCCCGATATGCTTCGTTTTATAACTGGGTATAGGTTTTTTATTAACAAATCTGATAATTCTATTAAATATCCCAATGCAACGTTGATTGATTCGCAAGAACCGGACTTTTCAGCAGATTTATGGATTAAGGCAAAATCACTGGCAGGTATGCCTATATGGTTTGATTTTCGAAAAATACAAGGGCAATTCACGGATAATTCAGTTGTTTTTGCAAATTCTTTACAGTTTCGCCACTATTATGAGCCTCAAATATCGCAAAATGTATCACAAGGAACAGTAACCACACCATCTTGGCTAAAAAGCGATTGGACGTTCCAAACGGTTTCACAGACAATGAGTGATTTAGCAAATGGTGGAGGAGGCTGGTCAGAAAAAGTTAAAGATAAAAATGATAACTGGTTATACTTAAATAATATTTTGTTTAATGCGGGTAAACACGATGGCGGCAATACAGCAAAATATGAAAATTTAGGATATTTTGTTCATCCACTCCCTAATCATCATGATGGTTGGATGATGGAAGAAAACATAAGTGAGCCTGGATGGCCATCTATTTTCCGCGACATCTTACAAAAATTACTTTTGTTTGAAAAAATATGGACCGCAGGTGGCGCTGTTGGTGCCTTTGGGACTCCCCCTGGAGGTATGGTTAAACATTTATATCTTGTAGCAGATTTACCAAAGGGTACAAACGAAAAGACAAAAGAGTTTGAATATACAGTCAATACTGATTATGTCGATATAGAGTCGACATATAATTATTTTGCCGATTATTCAGAAAACTTTTCTGAAAATGTAATATCAGAATTACAATTGCCTAATTTATATACATATTACAACCTACAAACCAAGAAAAGTAGTTATTATAAAGATCTTGTTAAACTTGGACAAGACGACAACACGCCTATTGATAAGCTAACTTTAAAAAAATATTATCAATTGGCTAATACTTCTAATTTGCCATCCCTTCCAGAGCGGAAACCAAATATAGGTGTGCCGCAAGATATTTATTTGCCAATGCCATATCGTAATAAAACTATAATTTTCGGTGATAGACATTATCTAAACGACGCAAACTCAATTAGTGCAGGATTTCCAATGTATAATAAAATCACGATTACTTCAAAAGAATCTGATTTTATGAAGTTGATAAGAGAAAACGAACTAACAGATAAGTTTCTTTCCTTTTTGGGTAATTATTTTTCTACAGTAGGCAAACCAGAATCATCTGCGCATCGTTTTCTTCTACACAATGGAGAATACGCGGAAGATATTAAAACTTCGTCCACACTATTACAAGTTTTAGATTTAACTACTTTTTTTGCTTCTGGCGCTGGTTTAGGTGCGCCCACAATGTATGAAAAGTATTTTTATGATGATAAAAATGTTAAAATAGGCGAACCCACAATGCCACCCACAGCGATTGGAGGATATATGAGTAGTAATGGCTTAAACTCTGCTTTATTTGCTGCTATGGCTCCAGCCGCCCAAGAATATTTCGAAAAACATAAAATTGAGTTTCACCAACATTGGCATAAGGGAGAAAAATGTCATACAGAAGTTGTCGCTTATGAAATTGCAAAATACAGGCTAGACGATATGCAAGGAAAAAAATATATACAAAGTATTTTTATTCCATCCTCACAGTTCGGCACTGATGCATCTTATATTGATACTCAAATATTTTACGACCAAGAATATGTTTATGAAATATTCACACATTCACTGGTAATAGGCACAAAATATCGATTTAACAGACAAGTTGATTTAAGTGGCTTGACAGAAGGGCAAATTGGCTTTGATAAAAACCTATACCACGAAAAACAAGTTCCAGCGTATTCACACGCTGACGGTATTTCGAAATATATAACTCTCCCTCGACTAGCTAATAGTAACGTCGACGACGAAAGTATTCCGCACGAACCAATAGCATTGATTGTCCGCGCTCCATATTATAATAATCGTTCTTTAATATCATCTGCCCAAGAACAAAAATCAACTTTAGTATTAGACAAACCACCACTTCCTCCAGAGATAGTGTTCCATCCGTATAAGGATGATGATGAAAAAATATTGATCTTGTTAAACGTTCAATATGGAGAAAGGCATTTATCCCCAATAGTTATGAATGCGCTAGATAAAGTTGAAGTCCAAAAGCAGGTTTTAGCCCAACTGAATATTAACAAGCCACCAGGAACACTTTTATACAAAACAGATGATGTAGGGGGTGACTTTTTAATATACAAAACTACAACAAAACCACAAGATTTAAAAGATGGTTTTGATGAAGCATCTGTTACCATTGTTAAATCTGGTGAAAAAACAGGATATAATGATGCAATATTCCCAAATGTTGATTATTATTATACTGCTAGGTATCGCGATGTACACGGAAATTTATCAAATCCAACGGAAGTATTTTATGTTAGAATAGTAAAAGAAGGTGGCTTTCCACCTTATTTGGTTACACACTCCATTGATATGAGAGGGTGGAAGAAAAAAGAGTATGTATATGAAAAAACATTTAAAAAATACTTAAAAATCCGACTCCCAGACAAGAATAGAGTACTGACGAATGAAGACGAGGGAATACATTCGGTTGGCGTAGGATATAGTAAATCAAATGGAACTCAATTAAAAAAATACAAAGTTCGCATTACCTCTCTAAAGACAGGGAAAAAGATGGATATAAATCTAGATTTTAATCAAATTAAAAACAGCGCCTTTTTAAGCAAAGCTTATGTTCCTCTTCCTGATAGACCTGACCCGCTTCCTTATTCCCCAGAAGGGGTGTACATAGCTAACACGACAGAACAACCTTCCCTTGATGACAACAATGCCCCATTGCCAAAGCAGTTGGGAGGAAATATGTTTGATTAACATTAATAAAATATATAAAAGTGTGTAATTACTACAATAAAACTATTTATTATAAAACAGGAGTTTAACATGGCTTTTCTAGACAATTCGGGTGATATTATTTTAGACGCAGTTTTAACTGACGCGGGAAGAAAAAGACTCGCAAGAGGCGACGGTACCTTTAAGGTTACTAAATATGCTTTTGGCGACGATGAGATTGATTATAGCAGCTATAACGCTAATCACGATTCTGGTTCTGCCTATACTGATTTAGAAATTTTACAAACACCTATTTTAGAAGCATTCACAAACAATCGCTCAAGCTTAAAAAGCAGACTTATAACTCTAACAAATAATAATTTGTTGTATCTACCCCAGCTTGTTTTAAACGAAAGATATGATCGAACTGAA
>Ga0181371_1000220_pt1 | contig 13055 bp, 14 predicted proteins | sample LowvirmetaG_6_FD_130087 | JGI IMG/M metagenome (GOLD analysis project Ga0181371, IMG submission 130087) | Marine viral communities from the Subarctic Pacific Ocean - Lowphox_07 viral metaG | ecosystem: Environmental > Aquatic > Marine > Oceanic | place: Subarctic Pacific Ocean | collected...
ATTCACACATCTTTATGTTGGGAGGAGAAAGCTATCGGCTAAAGCAGAAGACAACAAGCTAGACTATGAAAGGTGGGTCAATTTTATTGGCCAAAGGTGGGTCAAAATAAATGGCCATTGACACTCCGATCCTGCGATCTGGTAAAGCTATTGGTTCGAGATATTTCCAGAAACGGTGAGGTTCTGGATCGGGCGCAAGTCATCCAGCAGAAGACCAGTCAGCCTGTTCAGTTTGAGATAACCAAAAAGACGCGCGAATCGGTCGAAGCATGGATCGAGTTGCGCGGACTCTCAGGTATGGATCATTTGTGGCCGAGCCGGATACGAAAGTTTGACCATATCACGACTCATCAATACGCCCGTCTTGTCAAAAAATGGATTACCAGCATTGGACTTGATCCTACAGTCTACGCAACCCATTCAATGAGACGCAGCAAAGCGACATTGATCTACAAGAAGACCAAGAATCTTCGAGCTGTCCAGTTGCTGTTGGGACACACAAATATGTCGAGCACCGTGCGCTACCTTGGTGTCGAGGTCGAGGATGCTCTGGAGATAGCTGAGAGCATTGAGATCTAGTTGCGTAACTTGTGTCCTTGGTTCCTTTGGATGCCGCAGGCGCTGCCAGCTCCAGTTGATGATCACTCTCGGGTTGCGATCAGGCTCCTCCCGTCGCTAAACAAAAGCGAACATTCGATTTTATCTTAATAATTCGATAGAAACGCGTAAACCGCTACAGGACTTAGTCGAAAAGCTGATTTTACCTTCATAGCGAGTCACTATATCTCGAACGATAGCAAGGCCGAGACCGTGCCCAGGTGTTTGCTCATCTAGCCGCAGACCCCTTTGGCCCAAACTGGCTAAATCCTTGTGATTAACCCCTGGGCCATCATCAGCAACAACTATTCGCTTGAAGCCGCTGCCTTGTTCCACAGAGAGCTCTACGCATCTCGAAGACCATTTGCCAGCATTGTCGAGTAAGTTGCCCAATACTTCATTTAGATCATGTTCTTCTATCGGCCATCGGCTGTCTTCAGGCAGAGAACTCGATAGTTCAAACGACTTTTCCGGATATAAACGACCGAGCATCCACAAAAGATCCCGTGCCTGTTTTATGGGGTAGGCGCTTTTTCCAATCTGGGGCCCTGCAAAACGGCTTCGACGCATTTCAGCTTCTAATTGCCTGTCGATATCGCTTAGTCGCTCCACCATCTGGCGCCTTAGATTGGTGTCGAGAGGACGTGTGTCGTCTTCCAGTATCTGCCGGACGGCTGCGATGGGGGTTTTGACGCTATGAGACAGGTTTGCGAGAGCGTCCCTGGAGCGCTCCAGTCGCTGATCTAAGGAGTCCAGCAACTGATTTAGTTGAAGAACCAGCGGGTGGAACTCCTCTGGCGACTGAACGTTGATTCGGGAGATCTCTCCGTCCTGGAGTCTTTTTAATGCGGCTTTGAGTGTGACAACCGGTCGCATGGACATCGTGATTCCGAACCAGAGCACGGCGACCAAGAGCATAATCAACAGAACTGATACTACGGCGGTCCAGGCATGAAGTGCAGCTTGGCTGCGTTTCAGCGCACCCAGATCTTCAGAAACGATTACGACGATGGGTGTTTCGCCGACCTGAAAAGACTTTCGGTAGGCGAGGATGTTTGAGGGAGTATCAGTGCTCTCGGCATCTTCTACGCGAACGGTTCCGTCACCTTCGTTCTCAATCAGAGGCGTCAACAAGGGCGCCCAAGCATCGGGTGAAATGATGGTCTGTTCGGGTGTATGTATGGCGAAGGCATGATGAAAAACATCCTGGAAATAATCGCCCGTCTGGAGAGTGTCCACTTGACCATTCGCCTCGCGAACCTGGTGTTCGAGGAAAGCGACTTCATCTTTCAGTCGGCTTTCAACGAACTCCCGGGACATTCGGTCGAGCAGCAAGCCATGGACCAACCACGCTACCCCCATTAGACCAATTCCGGCGGGCAGTAACAGCGCAAGCAAGGTTCCTTTTACGGATGCAGGCTTTTTAAGGAGTCGCATTAAAAATGTACCCCTGGCCGCGTCGTGTTGAGATGGTTTCGCTGCCCACTAGCTTCCTTAACCTCCGAATATACGCCTCAATGACGTTTTCACTCGGGCTATCATTCAAGTTGTAAAGCTGTTCCATTAGTTGTTCTTTGGAAAAGACGTGGCCAGGGCGGCTCATCAAACAACGTAGCAGCCGGAATTCGGTGCCGGTAAGTGTATGTTCCACGCCGTCGTCCATCTTGAGGCTCTGGCGGTTTTCGTCCAGTTCAAAGCGGCCGGCTTTAACCTGAGCATGGACCCTTCCTTCACTTCGACGCACGAGTGCGTTGAGGCGTGCGATTAGCTCTTCTGTCTGAAAAGGTTTTGCCAGGTAATCGTCTGCCCCGGCTTTTAAGCCGTTAACCTTATCCTGCCAATCGCCTCTCGCGGTCAGAATCAAGACCGGACAGCTGACGTGATTCGTTCGCCACTTTCTCAATACGTCCAGCCCGTTGCCATCAGGTAGACCCAGGTCCAGAACAACAGCACGGTAATCCTCTTGCTCACCCAGAACGACGGCTTCTCGGGCACTGGGAGTTGTATCAACGCTGAAACCTGCTTTTCCCAACTGCCTGACCAGACCCTCAGCAAGCAAGCGGTCATCTTCGACGAGCAGTAAACGCATGAGTTTTTCCTTCTTTGTATGGTCCGCGGTCGAAAGTGTGACTGATTAACCTGAATTCAGCCTGAACGGAAAATAGTTCGAGTTTTTCAGAAAGAATTCAGGTTAGTGAGAGAAGGTAACAACCGATTCTGGACATTGCTCAAGATTGGGGCTCAATCCTGCAGTGTTTTTCGAGCAATATTTTACAGAGGATAAAAAGATGAATGCATCAAAACTATTCGTAGCGGGTATGGCGCTTTCAATGTCGGCAACAGCGTTTGCGGCTGGCGCCCATGATGGTGGCCACGGGCACGGCGCTACAAGCGGTGAACCTGGCAAAGCGTCGGAGGCCAGCCGAACCGTAACTGTCGAGATGTACGACAACTACTACGAACCCGAAGAAATCAGTGTAAAGCCGGGTGAAACCGTTCGCTTCGTGGTGGAGAACAAGGGAAACCTCGTCCATGAGTTCAATGTTGGCACTCCCGACATGCACGAAGCTCATCAAGAGGAAATGATGATGATGGTTGAGCATGGCGTCATCCAGGGCGGCAAGCTGAACCACGACATGATGAATATGGATATGGGGAATGGCCATTCCATGAAGCATGACGACCCGAACAGCGTGTTGCTGGAACCCGGCCAAAGCAAAGAAGTGATTTGGAAGTTTTCTGATAAAGGCAATATCGAATTTGCCTGCAACGTGCCGGGCCACTATCAGGCCGGGATGTACGGTGAGGTCAATTTCGAATAACTCGCTTAACTGAGGTCCGCGAGCGCGGGGCTGAGACACGTTTCTCGGCCCGGCTTCAATGACGTGTAGTTTGGAGTAACACAGATGAAAACACGCTTTTTGACAGGGCTTTTGAGCCTGCTGATGCCAGCCATGGTTATGGCCGGTGAGTACGACCTTACGGTCGACCGGGTAAAAATTGATACCGGCGATTTTGTGAAGGAGGCATTGGATACAACGGCGCATCTCCGGGACCGGTAATGCGTTTCAAGGAAGGCGAGAACGTCCGGATCAACGTGACCAACAACCTGGATGAGATGACGTCCATTCACTGGCACGGCCTGATCCTTCCTTTTAACCAGGACGGTGTGCCTGGTATCAGTTTCCCGGGCATCAAGCCGGGTGAAACCTTTACCTATGAGTTTCCTATCCAGCAGGCAGGCACCTACTGGTTCCACAGCCACTCTGGTTTTCAGGAGCCGGACGGCGCCTATGGTGCCATTGTCATCGAGCCCGAGGGCCGTGAGCCATTCCGCTACGATCGTGAATACGTGGTGCAGCTGACTGACAAGCACCCCCATTCCGGTGACCGCATCATGCGCAACCTGAAAATGATGCCGGATTACTACAATCGTCAGCAGCAGACCATTGGCGAGTTTTTCTCCGATGCCTCGAGCCAGGGATTCTGGCGTACGCTTGAGGATCGCCTTGCCTGGGGAAACATGCGCATGATGAAAGCGGATGTCGAAGATGTGCAGGGATTTACCGGCCTGATCAATGGCAAAGGGCCGGAGCAGAACTGGACTGGCCTTTTTGAGCCCGGAGAACGCATCCGGCTGCGGTTCATCAACTCCTCGGCCATGACCTACTTCGACATACGGATTCCCGGTCTGGACATGACGGTTGTACAGGCCGATGGCAACAACGTTCAGCCCGTTAACGTGGACGAGTTCCGGATCGGTGTGGCGGAAACCTATGATGTGATCGTCCACCCGAAAGATGAGCAGGCCTACACTATTTTCGCTGAATCCATGGGGCGTTCCGGCTATGCCAGGGCAACACTGGCCCCTGAAAAGGGTATGGAAGCGGCCGTGCCGCAACTGCGTGAACCTGCCCGCCTGACAATGGCTGATATGGGCGGTATGCCTGGTATGGACCATGGCAGCATGGCGGGCATGGATCATGGGAACATGGATATGGACAGCTCAGAAGATATGTCCGGGATGGATCACTCCTCAATGGAGGGAATGGACCACTCCAACATGGACAGCATGGATCATTCCAACATGGAAGGCATGGATCATGGTTCCATGACGATGGGAAAAGAAGATAAAAGCGATCCTTTCTATGCCAAGGGCAGTGGCCTCATGCCCAAAGCTGCTAATGGCGGTAAATTTCTGTCTTACGCCGACCTGAAGGCCCTAGATCCACTGTATGAAGACCGCGAACCGACCCGGGAAATTGAGCTTCGTTTGACCGGCAATATGGAGCGTTATATCTGGAGCATTAATGGCGTCAAGTACGAAGACGCAGACCCAATTCGTCTCAAATACGGTGAGCGAGTTCGCTTCAAATTCGTGAACGAGACCATGATGACTCACCCTATGCACCTGCACGGTATGTGGTCCATTCTCGATGTTGGTGCAGACCAATGGAACCCGATCAAGCACACGGTCAGTGTGCAGCCAGGCACCACGGTTTACATGGAAACCGAGGTCGACGAGCCCGGTCAGTGGGCGTTCCACTGTCACCTGTCCTATCACGCGGCCGCTGGTATGTTCCGCAAGGTCATTGTTGAAGGTGGGCCAGAGTCGACGCAGGCCAAAACAGACGTGATTGCCAAAGATGGAGGTGAGGTATGAGCTGTATTCGATCAATTGTCGCAGTCAGCTTCCTTGCCTCTATTGGTGTCTCAACGGCGGTGACAGCTCAGGAAATGATCTCCGACACGACCGCTCGAAAACAGCCGCTCACAACCTGGGGCGTTCAATTCGAGGAATTTGAGTACCGCTACAGCGACGATGACGAGGAGCTGGGCGTCTGGAATGCGGATGCCTTCTATGGCACCGACGACTTTAAAGTCCGGCTGCTCACAACCGGGGAGTACGAGATAGAGGAGCAGGCCTACGAAACGCTGGAAAACCAGCTGGTCGGCCAGATCCCTATCTCCAAGTTCTTCGACGCCAAAGCGGGCGTGCGTTTCGATACGCCCGAGGGGCCGGACCGTACGTATGCGGTTCTCGGTGTGGCCGGGCTGGCGCCCCAATGGTTTGAGATCGATGCAAATCTGTATGTCAGCAAGGATGGCGATACGTCAGCTGAACTGGACGCTGAGTACGAATTGCTGTTCACCAACTACTGGATTCTGGCGGCAACGCTGGATGCCTCAGTAGCGTTCAGTGAGGATGAAGAGATCGGCGTCGGCAAGGGATTGGTTTCCACCGAAACCGGCCTCCGGCTCAGCTACGACCTGATCGACCGTGCGTTCTCACCCTACGTGGGTGTGGTGCACGAGCGTAAGTATGGCGATAGCGCCGACCTGGCCGAGGCGGACGGCGGTGGCACAGAAGACTGGTTTGCCGTGATCGGCGCTCGAATCGCATTCTGATGCTGATGGGCCGTGGGGAAACCCACGGCCCTTTTTCGTCTATGATTTGATGTAACTCAAATCCACCGAAAGTCTGTGTCCATTTTCAGCCGCAGTTCAGATTGAAGTGTTTTGATACAGGGAGAAGTCATCAGGAAGAGAGGTGTCACCCCATGACCAAAGCACACAAAGCAACCAATCAGGAGCAGTTTTTGTTGCGCCGAAAAATGGCCGTCGAGGGGCTTGGAGAGGATCAGTGGGATGGGCTCATCCACGATCTTAATCGCCACCCCTGCGTTGATTTCGCCGAGCGTAAGCCAAATGGCACATTGCAGGTGACGTACGACGGAACCCACTGGTCCGTCGATGAATTACTGGAACTGATCAAGGCTTACGGTGGCCAATTGAAAACCGGATGGTGGACCCGGCGCAAATTGGCTTGGTACCGGGTTACCGACGACAACGTCCGGGCAAATGCCAAGCATGAGCCGTTCTGCTGTTCCAAGATTCCACCCATGAAAAAATAACAGGAGGTTGAATGAACAGGGAGGAAGATCGAACTACCCGCTACCAGGAGGGCAGTCTCACTTTACCAGGGACAGTCATGCTGGGTACCGGCGTCATGATTGGCGCCGGTATTTTTGCACTTACCGGGCAGATGGCCCAGATGACCGGTGTCCTTTTCCCGCTGGCCTTTCTCGCGGCGGCGGTGATTGTCAGCTTCAGCGCCTATTCCTACATCAAGATCTCCAATGCCTACCCGTCCGCCGGCGGTATCGGCATGTACCTGCACAAGGCTTACGGAAACCGGCTGCCAACGGCTTTCAACGCCCTGTTGATGTACTTTTCCATGGTGATCGCCCAGAGCTTCCTGGCCCGCACCTTTGGCTCTTACACCATGCAACTATTCGGAGGGGACGAAAGCGGCCGTATGGTGCCCATTCTGGGGGTGGCATTAATCCTCGTGGCTTTCGTGATCAACCTGCTCGGCAATCGGATGATTCAGGGGGTGGCTTCCTTTATCGGGATCCTGAAAATCGGCGGCATACTGATTTTCGGTCTGGTCGGGATCTGGATTGCCGACTCAGTCTCGGTTGATTTTTCGGAGCCCGGTGAAGCCGGAGCGCTGGGCAACTTCCTGGGCGCAACCGCACTGGGGATTCTGGCGTTCAAAGGCTTTACGACCATCACCAACAGTGGTTCGGAAGTAATAGACCCAAAGCGAAACGTCGGGCGCGCCATCGTGATTTCCATTGCCGCCTGCGTGGTGATCTACACGCTGGTGGGCTTCGCGGTCGCCAGCAACCTGTCACTGGCTGAAATTATCGAAACGCAGGATTACTCCCTCGCTGCTGCTGCGCGTCCCGCTCTCGGCGATTACGGTGTCTGGTTTACTGTCGCTATTGCCATGATGGCCACGGCGGGCGGTATTCTCGCCAGCGTCTTCGCGGTATCCCGCATGCTGGCGATGCTGACGGAGATGAAGCTCGTACCACATCGGCATTTTGGCATGCCCGGCAGCATCCAGAAACACACGCTGGTGTATACCGTTGTCCTGGGGCTGATCCTCACCGCCTTCTTTGATCTGTCACGAATTGCCGCGCTGGGTATCGTGTTTTACCTGATTATGGACATTGCCATTCACTGGGGTGTACTGCGCTATCTTCGCAAAGACATCAAGGCCAACACCTGGGTGCCAACTACAGCCATCTTGTTGGATCTTTTGGCTCTGGGCGGCTTTGTCTGGGTAAAACTGAATACGGACCCGTTCGTCATCGGCGTGGCAGTGGTCACCATGATTGTGCTTGCAGTCTCCGAGCAGATTTTCCTGAAAAGATCGCCGGAATCCGCGCAAGCGAAACAGGAAGAGAGTCACGCGCATCGTCACCATTAACCAGAATCAGGAAGAGAGGCTATTGCCATGATGGGAGATAACATGTTCGGGAACACCATGTGGGCAGGCCACTGGCTGTGGATGCTGGTGATTGCCATTGTGGTCGTCATTCCGGCCTGGCGTATTTGCCAGCGCACGGGGTATCCGGGGTGGATGGGTGTACTGATACTGATCCCTATCGTCAATCTGGTTCTGCTGTATTTCATTGCATTTGCAGACTGGCCCGCCGATAAAACAGGAGATCAGAATGGCTGAGCACCATCACGCCCATGACCACGATCACCACGCCGATAAAGAACCTGGCGGGCACACCGCCAAGGATCCGGTTTGCGGCATGGCAGTCGATCCGCATACCGCGGAACACCGCAGCCAGCATGGCGGTAAAACCTGGTACTTCTGCTCGTCGCGTTGCCAGTCCAAATTCGACGAGGACCCTGAGCAGTACCTCGATTGGGAAAAGAAACAGCAAGAGCCGGTAGCGCCGGGCACTATGTATACCTGTCCCATGCACCCCGAGATTCGGCAGCAAGGGCCAGGGGACTGCCCAATCTGCGGCATGGCCCTAGAGCCCGAGCAGGTAAGCCTGGACGACGGGCCTTCGGAAGAACTCAAAGACATGACCCGCCGATTCTGGATCGGCCTGGTGCTGGCCCTGCCTGTACTGGTACTGGAGATGGGTGGGCACCTCACCGGACTCGATCACATTATAGCCCCGCAGATGTCCAACTGGATTCAACTGGTGCTGGCAACGCCTGTGGTGCTCTGGTGCGGTTGGCCCTTCTTCGTCCGGGGTTGGAAATCCGTGGTTAGCCGTAACTTGAACATGTTTACGCTCATTGCCATTGGTACCGGCGTCGCGCTGATCTACAGCCTGGTGGCGACCCTGGCGCCGCAGATCTTCCCAGGCGCCTTCCGGCAGGAAGACGGGTCGGTCGCCGTCTACTTCGAGGCGGCTGCTGTCATCGTGGTGCTGGTGCTGCTGGGGCAGGTGCTGGAATTGCGCGCCAGAGAGAAAACCTCTGGTGCCATCAAGGCCCTGCTGGATCTGGCACCGGCGACGGCCAGAAAACTGGACGACGATGGCAGCGAATCCGATGTGTCGCTTGATCAGGTCAAGGTCGGTGACCGCTTGCGGGTACGTCCGGGAGACAAGGTGCCGTTGGACGGCGAGGTGCTTGAAGGCAGCTCCAACGTGGATGAATCCATGGTGACCGGTGAGCCTTTGGCAGTCAGCAAAAAATCCGGCGACCAGGTGATCGGCGGCAGTATCAACCAGCAGGGCAGCTTTATCATGCGGGCCGACAAGGTTGGCCGTGACACCATGCTGTCCCAGATTGTGCAGATGGTGGCGAGCGCCCAGCGCAGCCGCGCGCCCATTCAGGGCCTGGCCGACAAGGTGGCGGGTTATTTTGTGCCTGCGGTGATCGTGATCGCCATTATCGCCTTTATAGCCTGGTCATTCTTCGGGCCCACGCCGCCTATGGCGTTCGGGCTGATTGCAGCGGTCAGTGTTCTGATCATTGCCTGCCCTTGCGCACTTGGCTTGGCGACGCCCATGTCCATCATGGTGGGTGTCGGACGCGGTGCTCAAAGTGGCGTTCTGATTCGCGATGCGGAAGCCTTGGAGCGTATGGAGAAGGTGGACACCGTGGTGGTGGATAAAACCGGCACGCTGACAGAGGGCAAGCCGCAAGTCACCCGGCTTGTCGCGGCCAACGGGTTCGATGACATTAGTCTCATGCGTTATGCAGGCGGCCTGGAGAAAGGCAGTGAGCACCCACTGGCTCACGCCATACTCGATAAAGCCAAGGGCATGGACCTGAAGCTTCCGGATGCGGAAGACTTTGACTCTCCGAATGGTAAAGGGGTTACCGGTCGAATAGACGGCAAGCGGGTGCTACTTGGTAACCGCCTTCTCATGGAGTCGGAAAATGTCGACACCACGCGATTTGACGGCGACGCCGACCAGCTCCGAAAAGATGGTGCTACCGTGATTTTTGCTGCTGTCGACGGAAACGTCGCAGGGTTGCTGGCGATTGCCGATCCGGTCAAGGAAACCACCGAAGCCGCTATTTCCGCGCTGCAAAAAGACGGCATCCGGGTGGTCATGCTGACCGGCGATAACCGCACTTCAGCTGAAGCAGTTGCCCGAAAACTGCATATCGACGAAGTGGAAGCGGAAGTCCTGCCGGAAGATAAGGGCAAGATCGTACAGCGCCTGAAAGACGAAGGCCGTGTTGTCGTGATGGCGGGTGACGGCGTAAACGATGCGCCTGCACTGGCAACGGCGGATGTCGGTGTGGCCATGGGCACCGGGACCGATGTCGCCATCGAAAGCGCCGGCATTACGCTGCTGCGCGGCGACCTGATGGGCATTGTCGAGGCGCGCCGTTTGTCTCTGGCGACCATGCGCAATATCCGTCAGAACCTGTTTTTCGCCTTCGTTTACAACTCCGCCGGTGTTCCGATAGCGGCAGGGGTTTTGTACCCGTTTTTCGGGATACTGCTGTCGCCCATTTTTGCAGCGGCCGCCATGTCGCTGTCCTCGGTCAGCGTGATTGTGAATGCGCTGCGTTTGAGGGTGGTGAAACTCGGGTCAAAGTAATGAACTTCTGAATCATTGGAGGTAGCTATGTCATACACAATCGATCGAGTTATCAAGGATGTCGATTTCGAGGACGTGGACAGAAGAGCGCGTCAGGCCCTCACTGATCACGGCTTCGGTGTGCTGACAGAAATTGATGTCAAAGCCACCATGAAGAAAAAGCTGGACAAGGATATGCAGGCCTATCGGATTCTCGGGGCCTGCAATCCTGGCATGGCGTGGGAAGCCATCGGTGTGGAGCCTCGCGTGGGTGCCATGCTGCCTTGCAACGTTATTCTTCGTGAGGTTTCGGAGGGCATTGAGGTAAGTGCAGTGGATCCATTGGCTTCCATGAGCGCCATCGATAATGACGAGCTCAAGCAGGTTGCCGGGAAGGTCAGGGATATGCTCTCTGAGGTTGTGGAATCGATCTGAAGCCGGTAGAGGCGTCGATTTGCTGCAGTGCCTGCGGTTTGCAATGGATTAGCGAATTAGCCAGGCGAGCGCATAGCCCAACTGAACACTGGAAATGCAAATAGGACTCCTCATTTGACGACGGGATACCTATTTGATGTCAGTCATATTGTGGAGAAGAAAAAAGGAAAAAAGATATGGATATAAAGACTTTTGGACAACTGATCGACTGGACGCGCGATCTGCACTCACATCTGGCGAGCTGTCTGTCCCATTGCGCAACAAAGCACGAGGAAGAACGGGCCCGTGCGCTTTTGGATTATCTGGCAGATCATGAATCGGAAATAGAGCGGATCGTGAACGAGTTTGAGCACCAAGGGGATAAGAAGGCACTGGAAACTCGGGTGTACGACTACCTGTCCCATAATCCGATCAAAACTCATCGAACCTGCGACGAGCCTTACGCGAAGCTTGATTTTGATGGTATCTGCCGGGAAGTGTTCGACTTTCATGATCAGATTATTGATCTCTACAAAACGCTGATTGGAAAAGCCGAAATTCCAGAAGCAAAAGAGCTGTTCGAATCTCTTTTGGCGATGGAGGAAAATGAGTCGATGAGACTGGCTCGTCAGGTTGGCCGAATGCAGGATCTATGAGATCCGAGCACTTTTGCTGACGGCTTAATCCCTTTGAATGTTTCCAATTGAGGCTCACCTTCACACCTCAAAGACGGGCGCAAAGCCACCTCCCGGCGTTCGAAAGTTGGTGGCCTGGCCCTGGTACACACGGGCAGCGGCAAGCAGATGTTGCCCGGCATAGGTGTACAAACGGATATCGACCTTTCTGGTGGTGACCGTGCCATCCACTCTCAGGGTGCGTTCTCCGGCCGGAACGAAGTTCTGCGCAATGTAATCACCCTTCAGGATCTCTTCGAAAACGCGGCGGGTCAGCTTTTCGCCCCGGTAGACACCCTTGCTGCCATGGCCCGCCACCGGTTTGAAAAACAGTTTACGCCGGTTGTTCCACAACTCCGCCTCATCACTTGCTGAAACCAGCAAGGTCTTCGGTACGGCTCTGTCCAGATATCCTGCCTCGGCTTCACTAAGTCCCCAGTCGCGCAGGGTATGGGCATCAGATAGCAGGGTCAGGTTCCGTTTGTCGGCCATAAGCGCATGGGCGCGGGGATTGGGCGTTACGACCGCCGCACCGTCGAGGTAGGCGTGCCTCAGTGCCCCAAGAGCCGGGGCCTCCAAGGCAAAATCCACCAGCCGGTTGTACACCATGTCGATAGGCATGCCGTAGGCGCTTAAGGCGCCATCGAGATACTCAAGCTCCGATGGGTCGAGAATCAAGGTCTCTATGCCTCTGGCCTGGAATAACTGTTGGGCCAGCTGGAATTCCGGGAACATAAACTGGGACTTTGGCGCATCGTCCACGATGGCCAGGCGACGAGGCGTTGAGTTGCGACCTTGCCTTTGCCACTCCTGTTTAAACATGGCAAATACCGCGTCCTCGAACCCATTCAGTGCTCGGTTGGTGTCAGCGGTTTGCTGGGATGGGTCACAGCATCGGTGTTGAGCTCGGGCCAGCAGCGTGTTCAGAAATGCGCCGCCGGCGTTGGTGTTGATTTCGATCAGCTGAGGCCCGTTCTCGCCCAGGTGAAAGTCATAGCCCATGAAGGCCCCGATGGGGCCTGGATCAAAACTGGCGATGTCCGGCGCCCAGGACAGAGCTCTTTCCTTATAGGGCGGAAGCTCGGCTGCGGATTCGATCGCCTGAACGATCCGCTCCATCGTCGCGATGTCAGCCTGGGGAACAAAAACCGGCGTGTTTGAAAAGAGATGATGGATCTCGGGAGTGGCCGGCGCCTCGTTCCCAGTGTCTGAAAACTGCTTCCGGAGGCTGTCAGTGAGCGCTTTTCGGTCAAGGGTGATGCAGTAACACTGCCGGTTGAGCTGGTCGGCTTGGGTTTTGGTTGTTCGCTGGTTTTCCTGGGGCACGTCTTGCATTGGTCGTCCAAGGTTATTGTGAATCGTTCCACCTTGATTCTGGTCAAACGGATGCATGTTTCGCAACTGTTTTCAGGCCTGTTTCAGCTTGGTGTGATGGACTGCCAAGTAATGACCATGCCTGTTCGGGATCTTGCTTACCGGGCGAGGAAATCTTACTGAAACCCTC